>Ga0067045_1005393_pt1 | contig 12685 bp, 12 predicted proteins | sample TerdegcTABiofilm_FD_59184 | JGI IMG/M metagenome (GOLD analysis project Ga0067045, IMG submission 59184) | Combined Assembly of (Gp0054472, Gp0054536) Wastewater bioreactor microbial communities from Singapore -Terephthalate degrading...
GCTGGCCGCCTGTGCCGCGCCGCTGCCCCCACCCCCTCCTCCACCGCCGCCCCCACCACCCGCCCCGGTGCCCGCACCGCCACCGGTGAGCGTGCTGCCCGCGCCGGCCTTCATCTCCCATGCGACCACCCCCATCGACTACCGCAAGGATGGAGCACGCCACATCTACGAACGCAACAGCCACCGCATCTACAAGGGCCAGCTGCCGCCGCTGATGCATGCCGTGGGTGTGCTGCAGGTGCAAGTCGATGGTCGCGGCAACGTGCAGAACATCAACTGGATGCGCGCGCCCAGCCACGTGCCCGACGTGATGCGCGAGATCGAGCGCACCGTGCGCGCTGCTGCGCCCTTCCCGGCACCGGTGCGAATGGGTGGCGTGACCTACACGGACGTCTGGCTTTGGGACAAGAGCGGCAACTTCCAGCTCGACACGCTGACCGAAGGCCAACGCAACAAGTAGCCCTTCCAGCCTCGCCTCTAAGAACCCGCCACCTGGCGGGTTTTTTCTTTGGCGCTCAGCTGCCCCGGTAAGTGGAATAACTCCAGGGACTCACAAGCAGGGGCACGTGGTAGTGCTGATCGGCATGGGCCACGCCAAAGTCCAGCGACACGCGGTTGAGAAAATTGGGCTCGGGCAACTTCACCCCCTTGGCCGCAAAGTAACCCGTCACGTCGAACACCAGGCGGTAGGTGCCCACCTTCAGGCTGCTGTGGTCGTACAACATCCCGTCCGGGTTGCGGCCGTCCTGGTTGAGTGTGAAGCGTTTGACGAGCGTGGCCTTGTCGCCCTCGGTGGTGTGCAGTTCCACCACCATGCCGGCGGCCGGGCAGCCGTGCATCGTGTCCAGAACGTGTGTGCTCAATCCCATGGTGTGTCCTTCCAGCGTTTGATGGTCGACCGAAATTGTATACACTTTTTGTTTTTCTGGATATGATGCGCCGCATGGAAACCTCCAGCACCCTGCACATCGTCGAGTCGCTCACGCGGGCCATCGTGGAGCACCGGTTGCACCCGGGCACCAAGCTGGCCGAGCAGAAGCTGGCCGACCACTTCGGCGTGTCGCGCACCCTGGTGCGCCAGGCCTTGTTCCAGCTCTCGCAGAACCGGCTGATCCGGCTCGAGCCCGCGCGCGGAGCCTTCGTGGCCACGCCTTCGGTGCAGGAAGCACAGCAGGTGTTCGCGGTGCGTCGCATGCTCGAGGTCGAAATGACACGCGCTTTCGTGAAGACCGTGACCAACGCCAAACTCAAGGCGCTGCGCGAACACGTGGCCCAGGAAAAGCTCGCGGTGAACAACGAAGACGTGGCGGGCCGCACCGAGCTGCTGGGCGACTTCCACGTGCGCATGGCCGAGCTCATGGGCAACCAGGTGCTGGCCGAGTTGCTGCGAGAGCTCATCTCGCGCTGCGCCCTGATCACGCTCATGTACCAGAGCAACCAGGCCGCCGAGCACTCGAACGACGAGCACGCCGACATCGTCAAGGCCCTGGCCGCGCGCGACGAAGAACTGGCAGTGCGCCTGATGAACGAACACTTGCTTCACGTGGAGGAAAACCTGACCTTCGATCGCAAGCTGCCGACCAACGACATCTCCATGGCCCTTTCATGACCTACGACTCCACGCGCGCGTACCCGCGCGACCTGGCCGGCCACGGCCGCAATGTGCCCCATGCCCGCTGGCCCAACGGCGCGCGCATCGCCGTGCAGTTCGTGCTGAACTACGAAGAAGGCGGTGAAAACAGCGTGCTGCATGGCGACGACGCCTCCGAGCAGTTCCTCTCGGAGATGTTCAACCCTGCGGCCTACCCCGCGCGCCACATCAGCATGGAAGGCATCTACGAATACGGCTCGCGCGCCGGCGTCTGGCGCATCCTGCGTGAGTTCGAGCGGCGCGGCCTGCCGCTCACCGTGTTCGGCGTGGCCACGGCGTTGCAGCGCAGCCCGGACGTGACCGCAGCGTTCCTGGAACTGGGGTACGACATCGCATGCCACGGCCTCAAGTGGATCCACTACCAGAACGTGGACGAAGCCACCGAACGCGCCCACATGGCGCAGGCCATGCAGCTCATCGAACGCCTCACCGGCAGCCGGCCCCTGGGCTGGTACACCGGGCGCGACAGTCCCAACACGCGCCGCCTGGTGGCCGACTACGGCGGCTTCGAGTACGACAGCGACTACTACGGCGACGACCTGCCCTTCTGGATGAAGGTGCGCAAGACCGATGGCAGCGACGCGCACCAGCTCATCGTGCCCTACACGCTGGACTGCAACGACATGCGCTTCGCGCTGCCGCAGGGCTATTCGCATGCCGACCCGTTCTTCCAGTACCTGAAGGACACGTTCGACGCGCTCTACGCCGAAGGCGATCCAGAAGGCCTGGACCGCCCCAAGATGATGAGCATCGGCATGCACTGCCGCCTGCTCGGACGGCCCGGCCGCATCACCGCGCTCCAGCGCTTCCTGGACCACATCCAGCAACACGACAAGGTCTGGGTCGCCCGGCGCGTGGACATCGCGCGCCACTGGACAACCACACACCCCTTTTCAGCCGCCTGAGGCCACCCCCATGCCCATCACCCTGGAACAACTCAACCGAGCGCCGCTGGCCGCGGCCATGCAGATGCTCGACGGACTCTACGAGCACTCTCCCTGGATCGCGGAGCAGGCGCTGGCCCAACGCCCCTTCGCCTCGCTGGCCGCGCTCAAGCACGCCATGGTGGCTGTGCTCAACCAGGCCGGCGTGGAGCCGCAGCTTGCGCTGATCCGCGCCCACCCTGAACTGGCCGGCAAGGCCATGGTGGCCAAGTCGCTCACCGCCGAGTCCGCCAACGAACAGACCAAGGCCGGCCTCACGAACTGCACGCCCGAGGAGTTCGCGCACATCCAGCAGCTCAACGCGCAATACAACGCGAAGTTCGGTTTTCCCTTCATCCTCGCCGTGCGCGGCCCGCGAGGCACTGGTCTGAACAAGCGCGAGATCATCGCCACCTTCGAGCGCCGACTGGGCCACCCGGTGGACTTCGAGCGCGCCGAGTGCCTGCGCAACATCCACCGCATCGCCGAGATCCGGCTGAACGACAAGTTCGGCTTTGAGCCCACCGTCGGCAACCGCGTGTGGGACTGGCACGAAGACCTCGCGCGCCACAGCGACCCCGGCTTTGCCGAACACGGCCAGCTCACCGTCACCTACCTGACCGATGCACACCGCGCCTGCGCCGCCGACATCGCGGCCCGCATGCGCGACTGCGGTTTCGACGAAGTGCACATCGACGCGGTGGGCAATGTCGTCGGCCGCTACCACGGCAGCAACGCCGACGCTCCCGCCCTGCTCACCGGCAGCCACTACGACACCGTGCGCAACGGCGGCAAGTACGACGGCCGCCTCGGCATCTTCGTGCCCATGGCCTGCGTGCAGCAGTTGCACGCCGCTGGCCGGCGCCTGCCATTTGGCTTCGAGGTGGTGGGCTTCGCCGAAGAAGAAGGCCAGCGTTACAAGGCCACCTTCCTCGGTTCGGGTGCACTCACCGGCCATTTCAACCCCGCCTGGCTCGACCAGCAGGACGCCGACGGCGTGGCCATGCGAGACGCCATGAAGCATGCCGGCCTGCCCGCCACGCTGGAAGCCATCGCGGCGCTGGAGCGCGACCCATCGAAGTACCTCGGGTTCGTGGAAGTCCACATCGAACAGGGCCCGGTGCTCAACGAGATGGACCTGCCGCTGGCTGTGGTCACGTCCATCAACGCCAGCGTGCGTTACCAATGCGAAGCCATCGGCATGGCCAGCCACGCCGGCACCACGCCCATGGACCGTCGGCGCGACGCCGCCACCGCTGTGGCTGAATTGGCGCTCTACGCCGAGCAGCGCGCCGCTGCCGACGGCGACTCGGTCGCCACCATCGGCATGCTGCAGGTGCCCGGCGGCTCGATCAACGTGGTGCCCGGCCGCTGCCTGTTCTCGCTCGACCTGCGCGCGCCCAGCAACGCCCAGCGCGATGCCCTGGAGCGCGACATCCTCGCGCAGTTGCGCGCCATCCGCGAACGCCGCGGCATCGGCCTCAAGACCGAAGAAACCATGCGCGCCGCTGCCGCGCCCAGCGCACCAGCCTGGCAGGCCCGCTGGGAAAAAGCGGTGGCCGCCCTGGGCGTGCCGCTGCACCGCATGCCCAGCGGCGCCGGCCACGACGCCATGAAACTGCACGAGGTGATGCCGCAGGCCATGCTCTTCGTGCGCGGCCTCAACAGCGGCATCAGCCACAACCCGCTGGAATCCACCACCAGCGACGACATGGAACTGGGCGTGAACGCCTTCTCACACCTGCTCGACCAACTCGCCATCGAACACCCGAACTGAACGCCATCATGACCACCGAACAACAACTGGATGCCTGGATCGACGCCCACTTCGACGAGGAGGTGAGCTTTCTGCAGGAACTCGTGCGCGTGCCCACCGACACCCCGCCGGGCAACAACGCGCCCCACGCCGAGCGCACCGCCGAGCTGCTGGCCGCCATGGGCCTGAAGGCCGAACAGCATGCCGTGCCCAAGAACGAAGTGGAGGCGGCAGGCCTGCAAAGCATCACCAACCTGATCGTGCGCCGTCCGTACGGGCCGGGCAGGACCATCGCCCTCAACGCCCACGGCGACGTGGTGCCACCCGGCGAAGGCTGGACGCACGACCCTTACGGCGGCGAGGTGGTCGACGGCAAGATCTACGGCCGCGCCACGGCCGTGAGCAAGTGCGACATCGCCAGCTTCACTTTCGCCATCCGCGCGCTCGAATCGCTGAACGCCAAGCTCGCCGGCGGTGTGGAGCTGCACGTGACCTACGACGAGGAGTACGGCGGCGAAGTCGGCCCCGACTGGCTGTTGAAGAAGGGCCTCACCAAGCCCGATCTGATGATCGCCGCTGGCTTCAGCTACCAGGTCGTGGTGGCGCACAACGGCTGCCTGCAGCTGGAAGTGACGGTGCATGGCGACATGGCCCACGCCGCCATCCCGGACAGCGGCACCGACGCGCTGCAAGGCGCCACCCACATCCTCAACGCGCTGTACGCGCTCAACGCCGACTACCTGAAAGTCACGTCCAACGTCGAAGGCATCACCCACCCCTACCTCAACGTGGGCCAGATCAGCGGCGGCACCAACACCAACGTGATTCCCGGCAAGGTCGTGCTCAAGGTCGACCGCCGCATGATCCCCGAGGAAGACCCGGCCGAGGTGGAAGCATCGCTGCGGCGCACCATCGAACAGGCTGCGGCCAGCTTCCAGCCACCGCGCGGTGGCCGCCAGCTCAAGGTGGACGTGCGCCGCATCCTGCTCGCGCGCGCCATGAAGCCGCTGCCCGGCAACCAGCCGCTGGTGCAGGCGATCCAGAAGCACGGGCAGGCCGTGTTCGGCGAACCCATCCCCGCCGTGGGTACACCCCTCTACACCGACGTGCGCCTGTACGTCGAGCGCGGCATCCCTGGCGTGATCTACGGCGCGGGCCCGCGCACGGTGCGCGAATCGAACGCCAAGCGCGCCGACGAGCACCTGCAGCTCGACGACCTCAGGCGCGCCACCAAGGTGATCGCGCGCACGCTGTTCGAGCTGCTGCAACCCGCCTGAACCATCCATGAAACACCGCGCCCGGCGCGGTCTTGAGGGCTTGAACGCGTGACACAATGAGCGCGAATTCAAGCTCTCTGGAGACAACATGACCCCCGCTGAACAAGCCCTGCGCGACGCCGCGTTCGAGTACCACCGCACGCCCTCCCGCGGCAAGATTGCCGTCACCCCCACCAAGCCCCTGTCCAACCAGCGCGACCTCTCGCTGGCCTACTCACCCGGCGTGGCGTATCCCTGCCTGGCGATCGAGGCCGACCCGACGATGGCCGCCGAGTACACCTCGCGCGGCAACCTCGTCGGCGTGGTCACCAACGGCACGGCCGTGCTCGGCCTGGGCGACATCGGCCCGCTGGCCGCCAAACCGGTGATGGAAGGCAAGGGNTGCCTGTTCAAGAAGTTCGCCGGCATCGACGTGTTCGACATCGAACTCGACGAGAAAGACCCGGACAAGCTGGTCGAGATCATCGCGGCGCTCGAACCCACGCTGGGCGGGATCAACCTTGAAGACATCAAGGCGCCCGAGTGCTTCTACATCGAGAAGAAGCTGCGCGAGCGCATGGGCATCCCGGTGTTCCATGACGACCAGCACGGCACCGCCATCATCTCGGCCGCTGCCCTGATCAACGGCCTGGAACTCGTGGGCAAGGAGATCGGCTCGGTCAAGCTCGCGGTCAGCGGCGCGGGCGCTGCCGCCATCGCCTGCCTGGACGTGATGGTGGGCCTGGGCGTGTCGCCCGACAACATCTTCGTCTGCGACTCCAAGGGTGTGGTCTATGAGGGCCGGCCCGGCGGCTACGACGAATCGAAAGCGCGCTACGCGCAGAAGACCGACAAGCGCACCCTGGCCGATGCAGTCGAGGGTGCCGACGTTTTCCTCGGCTGCTCGGCACCGGGCGTGCTCACCGCCGAGATGATGAAGACCATGGGCCCCAAGCCCATCGTGCTCGCACTCGCCAACCCTGAGCCGGAAATCCGGCCCGAACTGGCCAAGGCCGTGCGGCCGGACTGCATCATTGCCACCGGTCGCAGCGACTACCCGAACCAGGTCAACAACGTCCTGTGCTTCCCGTACATCTTCCGTGGTGCGCTGGATTGCGGCGCCACGCGCATCACCGAAGAGATGAAGCTGGCCTGTGTGCGCCAGATCGCCGAGCTGGTGAAGAGCGAGACCAGCGAGGAAGTGGCCAATGCCTACGCCGGCCAGGACCTGAGCTTCGGCCCCGACTACATCATTCCCAAACCGTTCGATTCGCGCCTGATCCTGCGCATCGCACCCGCCGTGGCGCAAGCCGCCGCCGATTCCGGCGTGGCCACGCGGCCCATCACCGACATGGACGCGTACCGCCAGCAGCTGGGCCGCTTCGTGTACCAGACCGGCATCCTGATGCAGCCGATCTTCAACGCAGCCAAGGCCCTGTCGAAGAAGCAGCGCGTGGCGTACGCCGACGGCGAAGACGAGCGCGCACTGCGCGCGGCACAGATGGCGATCGACGACCAGCTCGCACTGCCGATCCTGATCGGGCGACCGGCGGTGATCGAGGCGCGCATCGCCAAGGCCGGCCTGCGCATGAAACTCGGGCAGGACGTGCAGAACGTCAACCCGGAAGACGACCCGCGCTTCCGCCAGTACTGGGAGCACTACCACCAGATCATGGGCCGCGAAGGCGCGACGCCCGAGGTGGCCAAGGCCGCCGTGCGCCGCTCCAACACCATCATCGGCTCGCTGATGCTGTCACTGGGCGATGCCGATGCGCTCATCTGCGGCCTGGTGGGCGGCTACATGACGCACCTGGAGCGCATCAACAACGTGTTGGGCCGGCGCGATGGCGCGGGGCTGTATGCCTCGGTCAATGCGCTCATGACGAACCGGGGCCCGGTCTTCATCGCCGACACCTACGTCAACGAACTGCCCAGCGCCGAAGAGCTGGCCGAGATCGCCTGGATGGCCGCGCAGGAAGTGCAGCGTTTCGGCCTGCCGCCCAAGGTCGCTTTCCTTTCGCACTCCAGCTACGGTTCCAGCAAGCGCGCCTCGGCCCGCAAGATGGCACACGCCCGTGACCTGTTCGTGGCCGCGCACCCCGAGATCGAATGCGATGGCGAGCTGCATGGCGATGCCGCGCTGCAACCCGAGATCCGCAGCGCCTACCTGGCCGAGACCACGCTCACGGGTTCGGCGAATCTGCTGATCTGCCCCAACCTGGACGCGGCGAACATCCTCTACAACGTGATGAAGACAACCACCAGCGGCGGCGTCACCGTCGGCCCCATCCTCATGGGTTCGGCCGGCACGGTGCACATCCTCACACCGGCAGCCACGGTGCGCCGAGTGCTCAACATGACGGCTCTGGCTGCGGCAGCAGGAGCGGCAAAAAACTGAGAGGCACTCCCCTCAAACAAAAAGGGACGCTGCCGCGTCCCTTTTTGTTTCTCGCTCACACCTCGAGGCCGGGCGTTGCACTCAGACCACCACAGGTTCGGGCTCCAGCAAGATGCCGAAACGCTCATACACGCTGGTTTGAATGGCTTTGGCCAAGGTCATCACCTCACCCCCGGTAGCCCCACCCCGGTTCACCAGCACGAGCGCCTGCTTCTCATAGACGCCGGCATTCCCTACCCCCCGGCCCTTCCAGCCACAGGCGTCAATCAGCCAGCCCGCTGCGAGCTTGATGCTGCCGTCGGCCATCGGGTAATGCACCACCTTCGGGTCTCGCGCAATGATGTCCGCGCATTGCTCCTCGCTCACCGTCGGGTTCTTGAAGAAGCTGCCCGCATTGCCAATCACCGCCGGGTCGGGCAGCTTGGCGCGCCGGATTGCGCAGATCCAGTCGAAGATCTGCTGCGCATCGGGGCTGGCAATGCCCGTCTCCGTCATCCTGCGTTCCAGGTCCGCATAGCCCAGCACCGGCTTCCAGGGCTTGGGCAGCCAGAAACGCACGCGCGTGATCAGCGCGCGCCCCGCCAGGCCCAGGCCCTTCTCCCCCGCCGGAGTGTGTTTGAACACCGAATCACGGTAGCCGAAACCGCACTGCGCCGCGTTCAAGGTGAACGCCTGTCCAGTCTGCAGGTCGACCGCGTCCAGCTCGTGAAACCGGTCTTGCAGCTCCACGCCATAGGCACCGATGTTCTGTACCGGCGAAGCGCCCACGCAACCGGGAATCAGCGCCAGGTTTTCCAGCCCCGGCCAGCCCTGGGCCAGCGTCCAGGCCACGGTGTCGTGCCAGTTTTCGCCCGCGCCGGCCTCCACCAGCCACCCCCGGGCGGTTTCCTCCACCAGCCGCCGTCCACGAATCTCCACCTTGAGCACCAGAGGCTTGATGTCGCCGGTGACCACCAGATTGCTGCCGCCACCCAGCACGAACGGCGGTGCCTCGCGGGTGAGCGCGGGCCATTCGGCGCTGGCCATGAGCCCACGCAGGTCCGATTCATCGCGCACCCGGGCCAGCCGCAGCGCGCGCGCCACGATGCCAAAACTGTTGTATGGCTGGAGCGCCACGTTGTTCTCGACTACCATCCCCGGATTGTCTCACCCACCTCTCAGGATTCATCAGCCATGCCTTCTTTTGACACCGTACTCGAAGCCGATTTCGTCGAAGTGAAAAACGCGGTGGACCAGGTGACGCGCGAGATCGGCACGCGCTTCGATTTCAAGGGCACCAGCGCCGCCATCGAGCTCAAGGAAAAAGAGAAAGAAATCATCCTGCACGGCGATGCCGACTTCCAGCTGCAACAGATTGACGACGTGCTGCGCGGCAAGCTCACCAAGCGCGGCGTGGACGCGCGTTTCCTGGACGTCGGCAAGGTGGAAAAAGCCGGCGGCGACAAGGTCAAGCAGGTCGTCAAGGTGCGCAATGGCATCAGCACCGAAGACGGCAAGAAGATCCAGCAGGTCATCAAGGGCAGCAAGCTCAAGGTGCAGGGCGCGATCCAGGGCGACGCGGTGCGCGTGACCGGCGCCAAACGCGACGACCTGCAGGCCGCGATGGCGCTGATCCGCAGCGAGCTCAAGGAGCTTCCTCTTTCCTTCAACAACTTCAGAGACTGAGTTGAACACGCCCCGCGGCGCCAGCGGCCCGGCCAGGCCGGTTCTGCGGCACCCCTGGCGAAGCACCCTCACGCTCGCGGCAGGGATTTTCCTGGCGCTGCCAGTCGTTGCCCAGCAAGTCGCGCTTTCCGGCGTGGCCGGTGGCAAAGCCTTGGTCAACATCGATGGCGCGGCGCCGCGTTTCATGAGCCCCGGCCAGACCCAACAGGGCGTGAAACTGCTGAGCCTGCAAGGCGAAGCGGCGGTGTTCGACATCAACGGCCAGCGCCTGACCCTGCGATTGGGCGATGCACCGGTCAGCCTGGGCGGGTCTTCATCGGGCCAGGATGCCGGCGCACCGCGCATCGTGCTCACCGCTGACGCCCAGGGCCACTTCATGCCCGCCGGCCAGATCAACGGGCGCGCCGTGCAGTTCATGGTGGACACGGGCGCGAGCATGGTCATCCTCAGCGAGGCCGATGCCAAACGCATCAACCTCGACTACACCAAAGGCCGCAAGGTGGGCGTGAACACGGCCAATGGCCACGTCGTGGGCCACCAGGTGCAACTCGCCTCGGTGCGCGTGGGCGAAGCCCAGGTGTACGGGGTGGCGGCCATCGTGCTGCCACAACCCATGGCCTATGTGCTGCTGGGCAACAGCTTTCTCACGCGCTTCCAGATGCTGCGCCACAACGACCAGCTGACGCTGGAAAGGCGCTATTGATCAGGCCGCCTTCTGCGCGGCCGTCACCACGATTTCGATGCGGTAGGCCGGGTTGGCCAGGGTGGCCTGAACCGTGGCGCGCGGCGGTGAGGTGCCCGGCACCACCCAGGCGTCCCACACGCTGTTCATGGCCGTGATGTCGCGGATGTCGGTGAGATAGATCTCCGCACGGAGGATGCGCGACTTGTCGCTGCCCGCTTCCAGCAGGCGCTGCTGCACCTGCTCCAGCACGTCCTGCGTCTGGCCGGTGATGTCGGTGTCGCCGCGCTCGGGCACCATGCCCGCAAGATAGACCACGCCGTTGAACACGGCGGCCTCGCTGTATCGCGCGGCGACGCCAATGCGGGTGATATGGCGATCGCTCATTTCTTTTTGCCTCCCAGCTTGCTTTCCTTTCCGGCCAGCAGGCGGTTGATGTTTTCCGAATGCCGCCACACCAGCAGCAGGCCCATGACGGCCAGACTCAGCACCTGCACGCCCGGCGCATCCCATGCCACCCGATTGCCCAGCAGGAAATACGCCGGTGCAAAGACCGCCGTGACGATGGACGCCAACGACGAATAGCGGAAAAAGATGGCGATGATCAGCCAGGTCGCCAGCGCGGCCAGCCCCAGCCAGGGCTGGAACGCCAGAATGACACCAGCGGCCGTGGCAACGCCCTTGCCACCCTGGAAGCGGAAGAACACCGGGTACAGGTGACCCAGAAAGGCGGCCAGGCCCACCAGCGCCACCGTGCCGTCGCCCAGGCCGTAGGCCTCGCCCCACCACTTCACGGCCATCACCGGCAGCCAGCCCTTGAACGCATCGAGCAGCAAGGTGATGACCGCCGCCGCCTTGTTGCCCGAGCGCAGCACGTTGGTGGCGCCGGGGTTTTTGCTGCCATAGGTGCGCGGGTCGTTCAGGCCCATGAGGCGGCTCACCAGCACGGCGAAGGACAGCGAGCCGATCAGGTAGGCGGCCAGTGTGGCCAGCAAGGGGTAGGTCATGAAGGGATCTCCTCGTTCTCTCTCGTGGGGTCACCGCGTCTGCGCGCGAAGCCGTGTCGGGGCTGGCTATTCTGCCAGCGCGCAGTTCACCGGCTTCGCGCCGAGCGGGCCCGCCAACACCGCAGGGTCGATGCCGACCAGAAAACCCCGGCGCCCGCCGTTGATCCAGATTCTGGGCAGCGTCAGCACCGTGGCTTCCACCCACACGGGCATGGCGCGCTTGAGGCCGAAGGGTGAGGTGCCACCCACGAAGTAACCGCTGTGCCGGTTGGCCACCTCGGGCTTGCAAGGTTCGACCGACTTGGCGCCGATCTGGCGCGCCAGGTTCTTGGTGGACACGGTGCGGTTGCCATGCATCAGCACCGCCAGCGGCTTCGCCGCCTCGTCCTGCATGATCAGCGTCTTCACCACCGCGAACGCTTCAAAGCCCAGCACCTGCGCGCTGTGCTGCGCGCCGCCGTGCTCGACGTACTCATAGGTGTGTTCGGTGAATGCCACGCCATGCGCCTTGAGCCAGGCGGTGGCGGGCGTTTCACTCACATGCGATTTCTTCGCCATGCAAATTGCCTTTCAGGCCTGCCGGGTACTCCGCCAGAGATGCCGTGGGACCGGCTTTGCCGGGCCACTGGCGTCGCCCCCTTCAGGGGGTCGCGCGAAGCGCGGCCGGGGTGTCCCACTCACTGAGCGGGATCCCTGTGCTCCCAGCGGATCTTGTCAATCGCCGCCAGCAGCTCGGGCGAGAGCGTCGTGCCCCAGGCGTCCAGGCACTCATCGAGCTGGGCCAGCGTGGTCACGCCGATGATGGTGCTGGCCACGCGCCGGTTGGTGTAGCAAAAGGCCAACGCGAGCTGCGACGGCGTGAGGCCGTGTTCTCGCGCCAGGGCGTTGTAGCGGCGCGCCGTGTCCAGCGCCTCAGGCCGACCCCAGCGTTGCTTGCGCATCGATTCGTAGATCGCCATGCGGCCCGCATCGCCCACCAGGCCGGTCTCGTCGTATTTGCCGCTCAGCAGGCCGAAGCCCAGCGGCGAGTACGCCAGCAGCGACACATCCAGCCGATGACAGGTTTCGTCGAGCCCGTTTTCGTAGCTGCGGTTGATCAGGCAATATGGGTTCTGCACCGTGGCCACGCGTGGCAGGCCGTGCTGCTCGGCCAGGCGCACGAACTCGTGCACGCCGTACGGCGTCTCGTTGGACAGGCCAATGGCCTTGACCTTGCCGGCCTTCACCAGCTCCGCGAGCGCTTCAAGCTGTTCCAGCACAGCGGGCGCGGGCTTGTCTTTGGCCGGGTCGAAATAGATCGCGCCAAACGCCGGCACATTGCGCGCGGGCCAGTGGATCTGGTACAGG
>Ga0067045_1004113_pt1 | contig 12683 bp, 11 predicted proteins | sample TerdegcTABiofilm_FD_59184 | JGI IMG/M metagenome (GOLD analysis project Ga0067045, IMG submission 59184) | Combined Assembly of (Gp0054472, Gp0054536) Wastewater bioreactor microbial communities from Singapore -Terephthalate degrading...
CCATAATCCCGATACTCTTCTTTCACGCCAGACTCCCCAGATTCACCATAGCGATCACGGCCGCTCTCTCTATCTTCATATTCCCGTTTATTGGTTGCATACTCATGAGATACACCATAAAGCATCTTCCCCCTAGAAGATATCTCGTCATAGGCAGAGAAGATGAGCTCGGCCCAATACTCGAAGAAGTCAAGAAGGCCTCGATGGGGAAGATCGAAATCTACTCCTACATGAACCCATCGGCAGCGACCTTAACGGAGGCCATATCATTTGAAGATACGAAGCCCTTCGATGCAATATTGATAGGCGATCCCAAGTTAGCTAGAAGTGTCGAAGATCCTTTGGGCCAAGGTGAAGCAAATGGTTACACTATAGAGTACTTGCCGATTGTAGTTGAAAGCTCGCTAAAACGAATTCCGCTTGAATTGATAGACATCTTCAGAGACTACTATGACGTGGCATTTACTGANATNCACATTTCNCAGAANAAGAGAGTCTTTGATTTGATACTTTCNGCAATTGGTTTGATTATTACTTCTCCGTTATTGCTATTCCTTTCTATAGCTATTCCTATAGAGTCTGGATGGCCCCTTGTATTTAAGCAAAAGAGAATAGGGCTTCATATGAACCCCTTTACGTTCAAGAAGTTCAGAAGCCTTACAAACGTTTCCGAAGAAGATCTGAACAAACTTGAAGATCCAAACGAGACTATTGGCGGTAGAGTGACAAAGATCGGGAAGTTCATTAGAAAGACCCGCTTAGATGAAATTCCTCAGTTCTTTAACGTATTCCAAGGGAACATGTCAATCATTGGACCAAGGCCTGAAATGGAAAACTATCATAACAAGGCGCTGAAGAGCATACCTTACTATTCATATAGATATAGGCTTAAACCTGGAATCACCGGCTGGGCACAGATAAACTATCCGCATACGTCGACCATGGAGGATTACAAAAGAAAGACAGAATACGATCTATACTACATAAAAAACCAGAGCTTCAGACTTGATCTTGAAATCACCTTAAAAACGATTGAGACAATGCTCGGAATGAGGGGAAGTAAGTAATCAGATGAAGTTGTTGTTAGTCGCAGATTCATACCCACCTGAGATATGTGCAGTTTCCAGTCTTATGAATGAGCTAGCTCTTTCTCTTGTTGATAGAGGGCATAAGATTTCTGTACTAACATGCAAACCTCAGAACAGGGTTAAGGAGGGTACAGAGCACAATTATAGTCTTGTTTCAAATGAAAACAACGTCACAGTAATTAGGGTACCCATTCCGAAAATCCATGCAAACAGTCTTGTCAAGAGAGGCATCAATACTGTTTTGTTACCGAGTGTCCTATACTCAAGAACGCCAAAGACCATTAGATATGATAATTATGATGGAATTATTGTGTATTCTCCACCAGTAAGTTTGGGTTTAGCTGCTAAGAAGATTGCTGTGCTCAACGACGCACCAATGATACTAATGCTGAGAGACATATTTCCGCAGAATGCCATTGATCTTGGCATTCTTAAGAGTAAATTGGTAATAAAGTATTTTGAGCATGTCGAGAGAAAATTATATGAAGCATCAGACTATATTCTTGCACAGTCCTATGAAAACAGGCAGTTTCTTTGTGAGCGGAAGCAGCTCGATGAAGGTAAGGTTGGGGTTTTGTATAATTGGGTAGATTCTTCAAAATACTATAGAAACGAAACGACTAATTTCAGAGACAAGTTCCGTCTGGACGGAAAAAAGGTTTGCGTTTTTGCTGGAACAATTGGTCCTTCACAGGGCCTGGAAAAGCTCCTTTCAGTTGCTCGTTTAGTTGGAGATAATGATGTACTTTTCCTGTTTGTTGGAAATGGAAGAGAAAAGGATAATCTTATGAAAAAGGCTAAAAGTATGCAACTTACGAATGTAAGGTTTGAAGACTATGTAGAACCAGACGAATACCCAAGTCTTCTAAAGTCAGTCCAACTGGGGTTGGTTTCCCTCTCTGAAAATAACCACACTCCTATAGTACCTGGGAAACTCCTAGGATACATGGCCGCAGGAATACCTATAATGGCGTTCTTGAACAAAGAAAGTACAGACACTATGAGGATTATTGATGAAAGCGGCTGTGGAGAGTACGTTACTGACGGAGATATCGATACTTTTTCTAAGAAAATGAGAGTGATGCTAAGTGATGACGACTTAAGAATTACAATGGGTAACAACGGAAGGAAATACGTTGAAACTTCGTTCAGCGTAGTTAATGCTGCAGAAGAAGTAGAGCGTGCGATTATCAAAGTAAGAACTTCTTAGCAAATAGCAATCACTGATAAGACAATGGGGTTTTGTATCTGGAGGAGTACTCTATGTTTAAGAATAGGAATCTCTTAGTCACCGGAGGCACCGGCTCTTTTGGAAATGCAGTTGTTAAGCGTTTTCTTCAAACAGAGATAAGCGAGATCCGCATATTCAGTCGCGACGAAAAGAAGCAAGACGATATGCGAAAGCTCTACAACAACGACAAGCTCAAGTTCTATATAGGAGATGTTCGCGATTACAACAGCATCGAATCCGCTCTCAGAGGAGTCGATTTCGTATTCAGCGCGGCGGCGCTGAAGCAGGTTCCCTCCTGTGAGTTCTTCCCGCTCGAAGCTGTTAAAACGAACATTCTCGGAACAGAAAACACCCTAAACGCCGCAATAGCCAACGGCGTGAAAAAGGTAATCGTTCTCAGCACTGACAAGGCCGTCTATCCAATAAACGCCATGGGAATGACAAAAGCCCTCATGGAAAAAGTCATGGTAGCCAAATCTAGAACTATCTCGGAGAACAAGACAGTTCTCTGCGGCACGAGATACGGAAACGTCATGGCCTCGAGAGGATCAGTTATCCCCCTCTTTATTGAACAGATTAAAGCAGGAAAGCCCCTTACAATTACCAACCCGAACATGACGAGATTCATGATGAGCCTGGACGATGCCGTAGATCTCGTTCTCTACGCTTTCAAGAACGGCAATCAGGGAGATATCTTCGTTCAGAAAGCCCCGGCCGCAACTATAAAGACTCTCGCCGAAGCCCTAATAGACATCTTCGAGGCAAACAGCAAAATCCATATAATCGGCACGCGCCACGGTGAAAAACTGTATGAGAGTCTGCTTACTTCTGAAGAGAGATTGGTAGCGGAAGATCTCGGAGAGTACTATCGAGTCCCGGCAGATACCAGGGATCTAAACTACTCGAAGTATTTCGACAAAGGGCAGCTTACAGTCGAAAATGTTGAACCCTATACATCTCATAACACAGAACAATTAACGGTTGAGGGATTGAAGAAGCTCTTGTTATCATTGGAAGAGGTCCAGAGCGAACTAGATAATTGGCACTCTATTAGAGGTACCTCAGGCAAGGTGGTTGGATGAAGTTTCTTGTTCTTGGAGCAGCCGGAATGGCCGGGCATACAATATCGACCTATCTATCTGAAAAGGGACACGATGTCATTGGATTCGATCGTGTGAAGGGCAACCATTGCGAATTTGTCGTTGGAGATGCAAGAAACGTCGAATTTATTCGTGGCATAATAACTCAGGGGCGATTTGATTCTGTCATTAACTGCATTGGCATTTTGAATCAATTTGCGGATCAGAATAAAGAGCTTGCGGTGCTTCTTAACTCTTATCTCCCTCACTTTCTTGCGGAGATTACAAAGAATCTGGATACACAGATCATCCATATGAGTACTGACTGTGTTTTCTCTGGAAAAACAGGTGGCTATACTGAATCGGATCTGAGAGACGGGGAGACATTCTACGATCGAACCAAAGCTTTAGGTGAGCTCGAAGACGAGAAGAACATAACCCTTAGAAACTCGATTGTCGGACCGGATATGAACGAAAATGGAATAGGTCTCTTCAACTGGTTCATGAAGCAGGACGGAACGATAAAAGGTTATACCAGAGCAATGTGGACAGGACTCACAACTCTTGAGCTTGCCAAAGCTATGGAACAGGCAGCCCAGAAAAGAGCGAGCGGTTTGTACAACATGGTTTACAGCGAACCTATAAGTAAATATGATCTGCTCAAGTTGTTTAACAAATATATGAGGAATGACGAACTAAATATTGAGCCTTTCGATAGTTTCGTTGCAGATAAATCTCTTAAGAGAACACGATTTGAGTTTGGTTATGTTGTTCCCGACTATGAGACGATGGTATCTCAGATGGCAGAATGGATAATGGATCATAAGTATTATTATCCTCACTATAATCTATAGAAATGGAGAATGAGATGACCAAAACTAAGGTAATGACAATAGTTGGAACCAGGCCGGAAATAATAAGGCTGGCCGCGATAATAAAGAAGTTTGATAAATACTTCGATCATATACTCGTCCATACCGGCCAGAACTGGGATTATTCATTGAACGAAATCTTCTTTCAGGAGCTCGAGATAAGAAAGCCTGATTATTTTCTAAACGTTCCGGGAAAGCACCTGGGAGAGACGATGGGTAATATAATCAGCGCTGCATATGAAGTTCTCCTGAAAGAAAAACCGGAAGCTTTATTGATACTTGGCGATACTAACAGCGCTCTGAGCGCTATTCCCGCTAAGAGATTGAAGATCCCGATATTCCACATGGAAGCGGGCAATAGATGCTTCGATCAGAATGTACCAGAAGAGATAAACAGAAAGATAGTGGATCATATAAGTGATATAAACCTTCCATACACGGAGCACAGTAGAAGATATCTCCTTTCTGAAGGTTTTAGAAAAGAGCATATCTTCGTCACTGGCTCTCCAATGCCTGAAGTCTTATATCATTACATGGATAAGATAGACAATAGCGATGCTCTTGAGAGACTAAACCTTGAAGATGGAAAGTATATCCTTGTAAGCGCCCACAGAGAAGAGAATCTGGATATAGAGAAGAACTTCAACGAAGTAGTGAACACACTGAACATAGTAGCCGAAGAGTTCAAGCTACCTGTGATCTACTCGACCCATCCCAGGAGCTGGAAGAAGATAGAAGAGAAGGGAGTCAAATTCAATCCGTTAATTACCAATTTAAGACCCTTTGGCTTCTTCGACTACAATAAGCTCCAGAAGAAGGCGTATTGTGTTCTATCTGACAGTGGCACTCTCAGCGAAGAATCGTCTATTATGGGTTTCCCCGCAGTTCTCTTCAGAACAAGCACCGAAAGACCCGAAGTGCTCGACAAAGGCTCTATAGTCATCGGTGGAATAAAGGCCAGAGGAGTGGTCAACGCAATAAGGATTGCAAGAGAGACCTTCGAAAGTGGAGAAAGAGCTCCTTTGTCACCTGATTACTTAGATAGGAATGTGTCTGACAAACTGTTGAAGATTGTCCAGAGTTGTTTTGAATTGATTAATCGAACAACATGGTTTAAGGAGCTCTGAGGATTCAAGTGAAGACAATAATTGTTAATGATGTTGCGGCTTCATCGGGCGGGGCGTTGTCAATTCTCAGACAATTCCTAGCGGAACTCAAAAACAATGAAGTCGCTAAATCATACAGATGGATCGTATTTGTTTCAAATGATCTTGTAAATGAATACAATGATGTCCACATCGAAATAGTAAAGGTAGATGCAAAAAAATGGAGAAAGCGTATCTGGTGGGATACATTTGGCATTTGTAAGTGGCTGCACAACCGTCATATTGAGCCTTCCTTAGCTGTATCAATGATGAGTGTGGGATTTTTATTTTTGAGAGCTCGGCAAGTAGTATATTTTCATCAATCATTACCGGTGTCAGGTTACAGATCATACAAATGGTTTGAATTTAAACTCAGATTGTATGTAATTGCCATAGGAAGATGGATGAAATTTTCCTTTAGACGAGGAGCTACCGTTGTTATTCAGAATTCAGCACTCAGAGATTCTATTTCAGAATTCTTCTCGGTTGACAAGAACTCTATATATACTTTTAGGCCTGGAATAGAGAAGGATAGTTTTGAAGTAACGGAACGTCAAGATGGGTACTCGTATCGAATGATATATCCAGCAATAGCTTCAGGTTCGTACAAGAATCATGAGATCATAATCCGCTCCCTCAAGGATCTCAGCCAGTTAAATATGGATCTTTTTATGAAGCTAAAGGTAATCTTTACATGCGGTGAGGATGACAACATGCTTACAAGATCTCTTGTCAGATTGTCGCGACGGCTCAATGTACATGACAGGGTAGAATGGAGTGGCTATCTTGACAAGAAGGAGCTTAACAGATTATACAATGAATGCGATTTCATTGTCTTCCCATCATTAGTTGAGAGTTATACAGTCCCCTTAGTTGAAGCTGCTCATCTTGGAAAATGGATACTAGCCTTCGATAAAGGATACGCGCGATTCGAGCTAGAAGGGTATGAACAGGTTAGGTTCTTTGACACTTCAGCAAAATTGGCTGAAGAAATAGTAAACTTTTACAGGATGTCACATTACTGTGCTGAGAGAACCCAAAAATGGAGCTCAGGTTCTGAGTGGAATAACTTTGTTCGGACGATATCGGATTTAGCAAAACGCAATAGTTGAATTTGCGTAGAATAATATCCAGGGATTTGTTTCAGAATAATACTATTCATCAGAATTCTATCGAAGGCAGTAATAGCGCATCAGACTATCTTATCATGTATGAAGTGAAGTTCATAATATCATTTGTTTTGCACCTTTGATTCACGATTTAGCTTTAGTCATTCAGGTGTTTTGCCGAGGGAAAAGAAACATGTAAGTCTAGACTATGAAAGGTTTACAAGAGAAAGAATAGAATTGGAAATCTATCAGAACAAGTGAAATTCTGATTATTGAAGACGTATTGTTCTTGTGCATTATTTATGATCAGTTTGTGCAGGGTTCTCTTCAAGAAAGAGATAGATGGCACCTAATTACCGCCAGTCAGAGTGAAGTTGGTTACTTAAAATACACTCCATTTATGTGGGCGGCACGCATTAGAAAGATCCCGTGCTATATCCACATCCATGGTGGATATTTCCGGAATATGTACAATGGACTTAGAGGATGGAAGAAAAGAATCGTTGATAAAAGCTTGAGTGGCCTAGCAGGGACAATAGTTTTAGGCCCTTCTTTGAAATATATGTTTGAGGATCTTGTTCCTGATGAGAAGATCTTTGTGTGTGAGAATGGTGTTGAAGATGAGATTTTCGCTACTGAGGAAGAGATAAAACAAAAAATAGAGAGATACAAAATTGATGACACAATCAGGATCGTTTACCTTAGCAACCTCCTTGAGTCAAAAGGAATACTAGATCTCTTCGAGGCAGTTACAATAGTAGGAGGCCAAGGAAAGAAGATTCATCTTGACGTAGCTGGGGCAATTGAACTTGCGATAGAAGATAGAGTGAAGGCATATCTGGAAGAGTTAGGCGATACGGTAACTTATCACGGAGTAGTTGAAGGTAAGAAGAAAAAAGAGCTTTTGCTGAACAACTATATTTTTTGCCTTCCGTCGAAACATCCTTATGGTGAAGGTCAACCAATTTCCATACTTGAAGCAATGGCTAATGGATGTGCTATAGTCACTACTGATCACGGTGGAATAGGGGACATTGTCAACGAAGAATATGGAGTGTTTGTTGAGAAAAGGAGACCGCGATCGATTGCTAACTGTTTCGAAGAGCTCGATTGTGAGACTAAAATGATCAAAGGTTGGTTCGAGGCATCGCAGAAATACAGAAAGGATCAGTTTGTTAGTAGAATAGAAAGGGTGCTGTTGGAAAGAAGCATTGAAAGCTAGTTGGTTTAAGATTCGGTAGGGCTTAGAGACATAATGATTCATCGTTCTTTTTTCTACCGATGGCCCAGAATCTGAGGGAGCATCAGCGAACAAGTTGTGGCAAGGCCTCATGCCAAACGGATACAAGAAGTGAGTCTTGTTGTCTGACTGTATTCAAAGGTTTTGCAGAAGGCTCACTTAGCGTATTATAGATCGTGCCATTGGTGAGAGATGGAGAGTACACAGAGAATTGCAGAAAAAGGGTAATTACGAACTTCGATTGCAATGACAGATTCCTGGAGTACATTGACCTCTACAGAGATTCTCTCAATACTGGAAACAAGTATAAGGAATTAGATAAGCCTGCTGGTTCATGAAATCGTTGATATGGACTGACTGTGAATAAATCCAGTGTTTGATATATTTACATAGAAGTACAGTTATTTTGAACTGAGGGAGCCTATGAAAATCGTTCACATATGTCAATACTACAATGATGGATACGGTTATCAAGAAAATCTTTTGCCAAGGTATCAGGCGGAACTTGGTCATGATGTTGTTGTGATTACTTTTGATAGAAAATCATATTTTGCAGGCGAGAGAAAGCCCAAAATAGTTGGAACAGGCGAGTTTATAGTTCAGGGCACTCCGATAGTCAGGCTTTCAATTTCAAGTGAGTTCAAAGGGCGGTTCGTTAGATTTGGGAATCTTGCTGAGGTCCTCGAGAGTGAACGGCCAGACTTTGTCTTCCATTACGGACTGACCTCACCTTCTCTGATAACCTCCGCTCAGTTCAAGCAAACAAATCCCACAGTATTTTTGGTTGCAAACAATCATGCTGACCTTAACAATAGTGCAGGAAACGCTCTCTGGAGAATTGCATATTATAGAGCATATTGGACATATGTTCTAAAAAGATAGATGAAACATGTAGAATTGATTTTCGGGGTAACACCTGCGAGATGCTATTTCGCAGAAGAGGAGCTGGGTGTTCCGCATAATAAGATCAGACTACTGCCTATTGGAGCCGACGAGGATGGAGCAAATGATGTTCTCGCTGGACTGAAATTGCAAGAACATACGGCATCCAGCGAGAGTAATGGTCTGAAAATCGTTACTGGTGGAAAGTGGTTTAAGGGAAAGGGCTTGGAAGAACTTGACGAAGCCGTTGAAGGATTTAATGTGAGGCTGAAAATCTTCGGAAGGGCGGACGATTATTTTGAAAGGTACTACCAGCATTTTGAAGGTGTTTGCTGTAGTTGCTTGTTTTAGAAGGAGACGATCGCAATCATTTCAGCAATTAAGCCGGCGACGAACAAGAGAAAGGCAAGAGTAAAATGACGAATCCAGAAAAACATGAAGGTGTTTTTTGGAAATTCATTGAGGGAAGAATACTGGTATTTGTTCTGAAAGCCTGGCAGTGGATGAATACGTATTCTTCAAAGCCAGAAAGAATCGCTTTCAGATTGAGTTTTCGGTGTTGAACAGGGTGTTTCCGAACGCAGAATGATTGATTTCTTGGTAGAGTCATGGTTCTGTGACTGGTGATTAGATAATTATTGGAAGATTGAGGATGATTATGAGCAAAATATTAAGAATTGACATAGTTCTGATTTTGGCCTTTGAAGGATTTTTGACGAGCTTTGCATTACTTAGTTCAGCATCAATGAGCGAAATCCTTCCATTAGTTATTTTCTCTTCTATTTGCACTGCTGCAACGATTAGATATTACATGAGAAGGCGTGTTGGAGTCACCTATTTTTTTCTATGGCTAATGATTGTGTACTTGATAGGTTTTGTAAGATTGAAGTATTGGGATTACTTTTCTCCGGATGTACTGAGTGCTAATCTACTTTGGCTGACTGCATTTGTCTTATCTTTTGTTTTCTTTTACGAAATGATTCCATGTCATTCTGTTAATCCGCGTTTAGAGAGAATCATGGATAGTCTGAACGAGATCTATGGAAGCTTCCGATTCCTTCTTGGAGTGTTTTTGGTTTATATTCTTTTCTATGCTTTTGAGATTGTGGAATCAGGTGGTGCTGTTCATTTTGTTGGGATGAGTTATGCAGAAAGGCACGATCCAAGTTCTTCGTATCTCTTTTTCATTAAGACTCTATTGAAAAGCTCGCTCTTGATTTCGGCGTATACTAACTTTATTGAGAGAAGGAGTAAGCTTGTACCTATTTTAATCTTGATTCTTATCTTTCTTCTTTCGACCGTTGAGGGAAGTACCGGAGCGCTTATTGGTCTCTTGGTTCCTATCGTAGTTTTTTTTGTTCTTGATAGATTGAAGAACAGGAAGCTGTTACAGCTTAACTGGATTGTGTTTGCAGCTGTTATCCTACTTGCTGTTGTGGTTTCCTATACAGCAGTGGTAAGGACTAAACGCTCTGGATCAGATGATTTATCATCTCTAGTATATGGGAGGACCTTTGATGCCTTGGAGAACTCAATAAGAATAACTGAAACATATGAGCCCGGTGAACATCTTGGACTCAACATTATTGTGTATCCCGCAGTGAATTTTGTTCCGAGATCGCTGTGGCCAGAGAAGCCAATAGGTTTGGGAAGGCGAATTATGTTTGACATATACGGAGCTCCTTCTTACACTTCTGTATCCTTTGCTCCCGGACTACTAGGAGAGTTTTACGCGGATTTTGGATATTTTGGCATCCTGGTCTTTGGATCCTTGTTTGGTCTCATTCTCAAGAGAATCGATTATGGTATACTTCGATCTTTGAATGCAGGAAGAGTTGGTTCTTGTTTTTTGCTATTATCACTTGCTTTGCTTTCATCTAACATACCCAATAGCCCCCAGGGATATTTACTTCGTCTGATAATCACTGGGATTTTCCAGATCATTTTTACACTTATATTAGCTCGGATAATAGGGTGCTTCAAACTGACAAACAAAAAGCATGGTCTCGGATCCAAATCCAAGAAAGAAAAAACGATGTTATTGAAAGAAAGGTGAAGGGTCAGAATGAGATTATTTTATGTGGCTTCGATTGATAATAAAGTGGATGGAGTCAACAAGAAAATATTAGCTCAATTTAAAGTTCTGTCCGAGATGATTTTTGATTCAGAGTTGATCTTATTCATAAAAGGTGCTCCAAGCAACGAGTTAAGAGATCAGCTTAATTATTTGCAGAGTGCTCAGATTGAGATAGTTGATACTAGTTCTTTTGGGAGGTTGTTAGCAAGAAGGACAAAAATGGAATTATTGATGAAAAAGGCCAAAGTAGTTTCCGGTAATGGTTTTTTTTATTTTCGGTATCCTCTCGCCGATAGGGCCTTTCTAAAAGTGATAAAAGCCATAAAAAAGGGCGGTGGGATGGCGGTAACTGAACACCAATCAATTGAGTCGAGAGAGCTTTTATCTAATCGGAGATTCGTGCTTTTTCTCATCGAGTTTCTCTATGCGAAGAGAGTACGCAAAGAGATGTCTGGGTTTGTATGTGTAACAAGAGAAATTGCAGATCATCAGTTGGCTAGGTCAGGGAATTATCGCAAGCCTTATCTAATTAATGGAAATGGAATTTATGTTTCTTCTGTACCTTTACGAACTCCCCCAAAATTTGATGGAAGGAGCCTAGATCTTCTTTGTGTCGCTCAAGTTGCTAAGTGGCATGGGCTTGATAGACTTATAAGAGGAATGGCTGAATACAAGGGCAATGTGGATGTAAGGCTCCATATTGCGGGCGATGGTTCAGAAGTCCCTAATCTAAAAAGGCTTGTCGCTGATCTCAAACTCGAAAACTCGGTCGTTTTCCATGGTTTCAAGACAGGCAAAGAACTTGATGAGTTATTTGATAAGTGTCATATTGCTATTGGAAGTCTTGCGATACATAGAGCTGGTTCAGGATCTCCCCTTAAGTCTAAGGAATACTGTGCTAGAGGCATGCCGTTTGTTGATAGTGTTAATGATGTGGATTTTGATCCGCAATTTGAATTCAGAATGAAGATTAGTTCTGAAGACATACCAATTAATGTAGAACAGCTCTTAGGATTTGCACAGAGTGTTTTGCGGGCCTCAGCTCATCACCAGAAGATGAGAGCCTATGCTATTGAAAAACTTGATTGGAGAATAAAGACAAAACGTTTAGTAGATTTCTTTACGAAAATACTTGAGAAAGAGAGTCGATAGGCATTGTTGTTCGCAACCTTGCTATTATTATGTATTATACAGGTCTCTATGCGAAAAGACCGTTGGGTCTTGATGATGATTGTGATAACTGGGTTGATCGTTATTACATTCAATACTTTGCTAGTAAACAATGTAAGTGGACAATGGTTTGAAGGATCGGACGCTTCAAGTCTTTACCTTCGTGCTCGACTCTTCTCCGAAGCCCCCGATTCGATTTTCTTTATGGATAATCGTTATGTTGGATATACAGTATTCCAGTTCTTGGCGGCATTTCCATACATTAGGAATGAAATGGCTGCTTCTTTTCTTATCAGGTTCTCTAACTGGCTGGTTTGGATTCTTTCGCTAATCTTTTTTACCGGCAGAATTCACAAGTATTTTGAGATAGAGTTGACAAGGAGCATACCGTTTATTCTCATAGTAAATTCTGCAATGCTTTGGGTATCTTTGTACAATTTTAGGGATGCATTGATCGTTTCCATCTGCATTTCAATGCTAACTGCTCCTATATCATTCAACAAAAGAGACTTAGGCGTCTTGGGCGCTCTTTCTTTTTTTCTATGGTTCTTAAGATACTTCTTTTTGTATGCACTTGCGTTTTCTCTTCTAATTGCTCTACTGATTCTACATCTTACAACTTACTCTAAAGGAATGATATTCAGAAGAATTTCAGTTGTTGCACTATCTCAACTTATGCACTTCGAGTTAACAAAGCGAGGAAGAAGGAAGTGGATAGAAGAATCGCTAGCGGAAGAGCTTCGAGCTAATTGGAAGAAGTAATCAAATTTGATCAATTCAAGGAAATCCC
>Ga0067045_1031282_pt1 | contig 12683 bp, 12 predicted proteins | sample TerdegcTABiofilm_FD_59184 | JGI IMG/M metagenome (GOLD analysis project Ga0067045, IMG submission 59184) | Combined Assembly of (Gp0054472, Gp0054536) Wastewater bioreactor microbial communities from Singapore -Terephthalate degrading...
TAAAAGAATATAGTGAGGCAGTTATATGAAAATCAATGAAGCCGAAAAATGTAACATTTTAATTTTGCAGAAATGTAACATTTTGACGTTGCAGTTACACACCCATATTGTATGTATTTATTAACTAAATTTTTGTTGAATTTTCTGTATTATTAAATAATATTCCGGCATAGAACTCAGAGACTCAATATGATATTCATGGATTATCGGGAAGAGTTAATATCACATAGGGACAAAGTGCTGGTCCTGCTGAATAGTCCCTCATATTCAGAGATAAAAGAAAAGTTCATACAATTGTGTGATGTTCTTTTGTCCGGTAAGTTTTCTGATAAAGAGATATATCAGGCAGAGGCAGATATTGTCTCCCTTCTTGTCAATAAAAGCTTTGTAAACATAAACAGATATTATCCAGACAGAAAAACGCTTGAGATTAAAGCCATCTCCGGTCTGAATCATATCGTAGAGACAATGATGAAAATGGGTAACATAGGGATTACAGGTAAGAATCTCTCGCTGAATGATAAATTCGTCGAATTATCTCTGCTGCAAGGGAGGCTGATGATGATTCCCGGGGGATTAGAGGAAGCAGCTCTAAAGGGTTTTCCCGAGCCACTAGTTATATTCATAGATGAAATGTTTGGCCCGTTACTATGTTATGCAGGCGGGTTTGTTTTTAGAGATAATCTTGTTGGCAATCTGGTCATTATAACGAGAAACATAAAAATTGACGAGGAGAAGGAGAATATTATAAATCACTTTTTACCGGCCTTTGCAATTATTGAGATGCTCTGCAGGAATACAGATACGGTATCCGAAGAAACACCTAATAACCAAATCTGACTTTTATAGTAATAATATAATACATAATTTCATACTACGAACTATTTGTGGATTACTGCGGCAAAAACCATAATATATAATGCCCTTGGCCATATTAATATTGCTTAAATATTAAACACACCTTGAATTACGACGAATTACGACCTGCCGGCATTTTCCGGATTGTAAAAGACCAACCGCACAAATAATCACTAAAAAGATATAACTGGCACCGGATATTTCCAATAAAATCAATGAGTTAAAACGCAACTGATACCCGGAACCGCTTATTGAAGTAAACTGATGAGATCTTAGAAAAGATACTGATAAAGTGCAAAGAGGAGCGCAGAACTGATTGTCGTAAAAGGTATGGTTATTATCCAGGCAATAAATATCCTTCCTGCAAGCCCCCACTTGACCGCTGTAACCCTCTGAATCGTACCGACACCCATAATACTTCCTGCGATTGTGTGAGTCGTACTGATCGGGACGCCCAGAACCGATGCCAGTATTATTGAGAGTCCTGCTGATGTCTCGGCCGAGAATCCGGAGATCGGTTTGAGTTTGGTGACCTTATGCCCCATTGTCTCGATCACCTTCCAGCCACCCATATATGTTCCGATACCAATCGTCAGATATGAAGCAATTGCTACCCAGTACGGAACATAGAATTTATCTCCCAGAAGTCCACCCGAATATAATGCAATTGCTATTATGCCCATTGTTTTCTGGGCATCGTTGCCGCCGTGAGAAAGGCTAAATAGTGAGGCTGAGAGAAGCTGCAGTTTTCTGAAAATAAAATCAACCTTAAACGGAGACTTTTCCCGCACAAACAGATAAGAGATTATCATAAGCATATATCCGAGAACAAATCCAAGAAGCGGAGACAGGAAAATGAATAATACGATTTTGATTATTCCGGAACTATTAAGCGCTGTCATTCCGCCTTTGACAAGGGCAGGACCAATAAGACCACCTACAAGGGAATGTGAGGCTGATATCGGTATCCCCAGAAATGTTGTAAGCCAGAGCCAGAATGAGGAACTTATCAATCCTACTGCTATCATCGGAAGAGTAACTATATTCGGGTCAACAACTCCCTTGCCTATCGTATTGGCCACCTTGAGTTCGAAGACAAAAAGTGCGGCAAAATTGAAGAAGGCCGCCATAAGGACCGCCTGTTTCGGTTTGAGGACCTTTGTTGAGACAATGGTAGCTATTGAATTTGCGGCATCATTCATTCCATTTAGGAGGTCAAAGAGTAGAGCCATTATCACAATTATGATTATCAGAGTCATATCTACTGAGTCCTTAACAATATATTCGCCAAAAGGCAATGCATTCTTAACAATTTAATAATAGGATGTAAATATAAATTTTTATTTGAAAAATATTTTTTATCTGATACATTAAGTCAGGTTTTCCTGCGGAGAGGAAAGATGATTATCGGAATTATTTCAGATTCGCACGACAATGTACCAGCAATAAGAAAGGCTATCGCTTTTCTTAACGAAAAAAAAGTCAATATGGTTATTCATGCCGGAGATTATGTGGCACCGTTCGCGGTCAGATTGTTCAAGGAGCTGGACTGCCCTTGGATAGGAGTATTCGGAAACTGCGACGGCGAAAAGAAGGGACTCACACTTGTCTCCGAGAGCAGAATCCAGGAGCCTCCCTATGAACTGAATCTCGGAGGTAAAAGCGTATATATAACACACGATATCAACATTGCTTCCGAAGACGGAGTTATTCCGGGGCGTGATATAGTAATCTGCGGACATACTCATCAGGCATCTGTCAGCAGAAAAGAGAACCAGCTCTATATTAACCCCGGTGAACTCTGCGGATACGTTTACGGCAAATCCACACTTGCAATTCTGGATACGGAAAAAATGGACGCTGAAATTGTGGAGATTTAATACAGCGAGGTATATCAGAATATTTATGACGGATATTTTCTGTACTGCTATTGTAAGAAAGTCGGCTTATTTATGCCTTTTTTCTTTTATCTTTATTTCTATAATGACTTCCTGTAGTGTCAAGGAAAGGGAACCATATAACCTGAAGGGACAGGACATAAGACTAACAATACTTCACACAAGTGATATTCATTCGAGATTATTCCCATACAAGTATATACCTCTTACTACAGACGAGGATTTAGGACTTGACCCTGAGAAGGGACCGTTCGGAGGTTTCGCAAGGATTTCCCACATCGTAAAGAGGGAGAGGGAGAAGGCCCAGAGGGCCGTATATCTGGACTCGGGCGACATCTTTCAGGGTGCACCCGTATTCAACCTCTTCAAGGGAGAAGTGGAATTTGAACTCCTGAGCGAACTCAAACCTGCCGCTATGGTAATAGGAAATCACGAGTTTGACCTCGGTGTAAAGAATCTTCAGACCCAGTATGTGAATTACGGATTCTTCCCCCTGCTCGCCGCAAATTATATATTCGATATAGGCGTCCAGCAGAAGAGCGAACTCGGAAGATATGTATCACCATATACAATTGTCGATGTAGAGGGGCTTAAGCTCGGAATAATCGGAATGGGCGATATTGACTCAATGTACTCAATCGGCGAGGGCGGCAACTCAAGCGGAATTACGCCTGTGGATACATACACAGCCCTCACAAGGTATGTAAATGAAATAAAGGATAGGGTGGACCTCGTAATAGTCCTTTCACATATGGGACTCAGTCACGACGTCAAGATAGTGCAGGGTTATGAGACCTGGCTCAAAGAAGGAGAGAAACCACCCGAAGGCTGGGTGAGACTCGAGGACAAGAATCCAATCCAGTACGAAGACCCGAATACCCCGCTTAAAGAAGAATCCGATAATCCCGACCTCGAGCACAAGGACGGATGGGTCAAGTATAAAGTTCCGGGCGTCAGAAATATCGACCTCATTTTAGGAGGTCACCTGCATATAGTTACTGACCCGCCGAAAGTCCTGAAGGATGTGGATGGCAGGGATGTAATTATCTGTCACGACGGTGCCTTTGCAAAATTCGTCGGGAGGCTCGATATCATTGTAAGAGACGGCGAAATAAAGGATTACATTCATCAGATCTTCCCTGTCGACAGCACTGTCCCCGAAGATGCCGAGATCGTAAAGAAGCTCGAACCGTATAAAATAAAGCTCTACGACGAGATGCAGATTACAAGACCTGTGGCCTTCTCTCTCTCCAAGATCAGAAGATTTAATGCCAACGGAGGCGACTCACAACTCGGTAACCTCGTCGCAGATGCAATGAGAGTCAGAAAGAGGGTCGAGGCAGAGTTTGCAATTACCAATTCGCTCGGTATCAGAACTGATTTTGAACAGGGGCTGATTAATATCGAAGACCTCTACAACGTATTCCCCTTTGAAAATACCGTTACCATAATGTATCTCTCGGGGGCCGAGGTGCAGGAGACTCTGGACTATATATCAAGAAGGAGCGCAGACCGCGGATGCAAGACACAAGCTCAGGTCTCAGGTATATCCTTCGTAATGAACTGCACCAAGAAGAAGGCAGAAAACGTCGGTATCGGAGGTTCGGGACTTCTTTGTAATGCAGACGGGGATTGTGAAAAGGGAGAATTCTGTGCAGTTGACAAGAGATGCAGAAAACCCCTTGACCCCTCATCCAGTTACAAACTCGCAACCAATGATTATATTGCAGGAGGAGGTTCGGGATTTCTGATGCTCAAAAGGAATACCACGAAATACAACACAAAGGTCTCATTGAGGGATACACTCAAGGACTATATCCAGACCTTCTCTGTATGTACGGATGATGATTTCAACAGTCTGGACCCGAATACCGCAAAGACACTCAGGGAATCCTACGAGGAACTTAAAAGTATATACAAACAGGTCCCCTGTATAAACTTCAGCAAATTGTCCGAAGGCGAGAGAATAAAGGTCAAAAATGAATAGGTTTTACCATTATATTTTTATTTCGGTATTTCTGGTTTTTATATTTGGCTGCTCGACCGAGAAAATCGGCATCGACAGCGGTCTGCAGTCATTCCAGTTAAAGATTCTGTCACCTGAGAATCTCGGGTCAGAGAGCGAACTCCTGCCGGCAGATACAAACAGGATTGTATTCCAGGCAAAGGCCCTTGGCAGCAAAGGGCAGGACCCCTTCATAATTACCAAAGGGATATCTCTATACCTCAATTTCGGAGGGAAGAGTAATTTTATTAAGACCATCAACATAACTGACGGTCTTTCGAACGAGGAGACAATCGAACTTTCCGGCGTATACGGGAAGGCACATCTGATGGTAGTGGACGATACGGGTGACGAACCAAGTTATGCCACAGGTTCTTCAGATGAGATCTATTTTAGGAATCCTTCCATTTCCGATATCCAGAACAGCACAGCTGAAGAACCGCCTTTCGGAAGCAGTATGACAGGTTACAGGGTAAATATCAGAGGACAGAAGAACAATATAGGCAGGATGGTTATAACAGCTGTTACCAATTCGGGTTTCTATGTTACGGACCTCGCCTCCCAGACAACACCTCCCCCATCACTCTTTGTGTACAATTTTTCGAGACCTTACGGGGTTTACAGATATCAGATGATCTGTCAGCTGACCGGAGGTATTCAGGAACATCTTGGCGATACCCAGATAACATTCCCTGACTGGATTTCGTACGACGACTGCAAGACCTCGGATTCGCTTCTCTGCAAAATCTGTGTGGACGAGCTTAAAGATTATGAAAAGAAGAACATAATCGAACCATACCAGCTAAAGACAGAGACGACGTACGACAAAATACTGATGGAATCACTGGAATCCTCTCTTGTGGAGATAAAGAATGCAACAATTATGAATATGTTCGAATCGGCCTATGACAGAAGTACATACACGGATTACGGACAGTATAAGGTAAGGCTTAATGACGTAACGGCCTCTGCCACATTCCTTGTAATATCAAGAGACAACGTATCCGATTTCGACCCGGCACAATATATCGGGAAGAGCTTCTCCTATGTCAGAGGAATACTTACCGAACTCAATTTCGGAAGCAAAAACTCAATGTGGATAATAAACGTAAGGGACAAATATGATATCTGCATAGAGGATTATTGCCCTAAAAAGAACTGATAAAGGCTTCTTCTCTGATTAAAGAGGTAGGTACCGTGAAAAATTTATCAGCACAGAAGACAAAAGGAGTTATCTTTGATTTTGACGGAGTTATTGCAGACAGCGAACCTTTCTGGGATAGTGCCGACAGAATTATAGTAGAGCAGGAAGGGAAGAGATTCATTCCCGAAGTCAAAAATATCATAATGGGTCTTGCACCTTCGCTTTCCATAGCAGAGATATGCAGAATTCATAGAATAGAAACATCACCGGAGGTACTGCTGAAAAAGAGAGAGAACCTGATGAAGAAATTCTATGACAATATAATAGAACCCGTTCCGGGTGCCTGTGAGATACTCGAATATCTCTTCGGAAAGGGAGTAAAACTCGCTCTTGCAAGCTCCACCCCGAAGAGGCTGTTTGAAAAGGCATTAAAGAGATTCGGCATAGATAGGTTTTTCGATGTTATTGTTACATCAGACGATATAAGAAAATCAAAACCTGATCCGGAGATTTTTATAAGGGCCAGAAAACTCCTCGGACTTAATGCAAAGGAACTCATCATAGTCGAAGATTCGCGCTCCGGGGTCGAGGCCGCAATTGCATCCGGCATCAAAGTCTTCTGGCTGAAAAATATCTCCGCAAATATCAAAGGTCTGCATCCGGATTATATCATTAATTCTCTGTCGGATCTGAGACTTTATTTCGAGAGATAATAAGAAGAAAAGACTTTCTATAACTTTTTCAGTACCGTAAATCTGGGCCTGCCCGAATAGTCCCTCCCCAGAAAAACCACCCCGAACCTGTCTCTCAGGATATCCTCCCTCAATCCGAACTCTTCTGAATGTTCGAAGACAAGAAGCCCCTTATCTCTTAGATATCTATGTGACTCTTCAATCAGTCTAAGTATTATCTCATTCCCGTCTCTTCCTCCGTCGAGTGCTATTCTGGGCTCAAACTCGGTTATATCAGGCGACAGGGATTTCAGAAGTTCTGTTCTTATATATGGAGGATTGCTCACAATCAGGTCATAACCTGAATCCCGGACATTTTCGAACAGAGATGATCTTATCGCAAAATATTTTTTATCCGGACACAGTATTTTGAGATTTCTTTCTGCCACGGCAAGTGCCTCTTGCGATATATCCGACACAAAAATCTCCCTTACAGACGAATTCCTCAAAACAGAGACAGCAATACAGCCTGAACCTGTACCCACATCAATCAATCTGCTCTCTTCATTCAGTCCGGCATTACTGAGTATCCATTCTACCATACATTCCGTCTCCGGTCTTGGGATGAGCACATTCCTGTCAACATAGAACTGAAGCGAAAAAAATTCCTTTCTGCCGAGTATATATGCGACGGGTTCTCTCTTCTGCCTCCGCTTTATAAGTGCCAGAAATCTCTCCTTTTCGTCCTGATTCATTGGCCTGTCATAATTTATATATAACTGGACGCGGCTCAGTCCCAAAACCTCGGAGAGCAGAAGTTCGGAATCGAGTCTGGATGATTCAATGCCGGCAGTCCTGAGCTCCGAGGCCGCCCACATAAGGGCAGATAGAACAGTACCTTTTTTTATCTGACCGCTCATTCCCCGCCTTTTTTCAGTGCCTCTGCCTGATAATATGTCCTGAGTGCAATTACCAGTTCGTCAATATCCCCGTCGAGAATCATATCCAGTTTATGGGATGTAAAACCTATTCTGTGGTCGGTTACCCTGTTCTGCGGAAAATTATATGTCCTTATCTTTTCTGCCCGCTCACCGCTCCCTACCTGACTCCTTCTGGCATTTGCTATCTCCTTCTCCTGCGCCTCCCTCTCCATCTCGAAGAGTCTCGCTCTCAGAATCTTTAAGGCCCTCGCCTTGTTCTTCTGCTGTGACCTCTCGTCCTGACAGCTGACCACTATACCCGTCGGTTTGTGGACTACCCTTACGGCCGAGTCAGTTGTATTGACACCCTGCCCTCCCGGACCGGAGGCCCTGCAGACCTCGATCTCGAGGTCTTTCTCGTCTATCTTCACGTCTATTTCGTCCGCCTCGGGCAGGACTGCAACCGTCGCAGTCGAGGTATGGATTCTGCCCGACGCCTCGGTTACCGGAACTCTCTGGACCCTGTGAACACCGCTCTCATACTTGAGATTGGAATAGACATTGTTGCCGGATATCATTGCTATTACTTCCTTGATACCCTTGAGCCCGGTGGTATTCATCGAGAGAACCTCGACCTTCCATTTTTTGGAGTCCGCATATTTGGAATACATCCTGAACAGGTCTCCGGCAAAGAGCGAAGCCTCCTCCCCGCCTGTACCTGCACGTATTTCGAGTATAATATTCTTTTCATCGTTCGGGTCCTTGGGGAGAAGCAGTACCTTTATCTCCTCATTGAGTCTTTCCAGCTCCGATGTAATCTTTTCGACCTCCTGTCTGGCGAGTTCCTTAATATCTGTCTCCTGTGAAGAGAGCATCTCCTTAGCCTCTTCAAGCTCTTTTGTCTTACCCTGAAGCAGTCGGAACTTCTCCACTATGGGTTCAAGCTGTGCCCTCTCCTTTGCAATCTTCTCGAATTCCGGCCTGTTGGCTATGACGGCCGGCTCTGTCATCCTTGCTGACAACTCATCGAATCTCTTTTCAATCTCCAGTAGTTTATCGTACATACACAATACCTCGTTTGTGGTTATCTGCCCTCAGATTTACGTCTGCCCTGATACCGCTAATGGCCACCGGCGGTCTGCTGAATGCCGAGATATCTCGTCCTGAAGTCCTCCAGATTATCGAAAGTGAGGACTCTTGTATCGTTTTGCGGATTCTCCTCCTCCTTAAGCACTGCAAGAATCGAGATGATAGCCACTTCCAGCATATCATCGGAAGGCGGCTGTGTAGTTATTCTCTGTAAAAGAAGTCCCGGATAGATTAATCCCTTCAGAAGAGGATTGTTCTGATATCTCGAAGAAAACTTCAGCAATTCATATGAAATACCGGCAACGGGAAACATAAGAAAGATTTTTATTATGACCATAACAGCGTTGTTGAGCCATTTATTGGCCATTAATTCAGGCACGAAAGGGAAGATTACAGCAAAGACCAGAATCGAGACCAGTATTACAATCAGGAGAAAAGACGTCCCGCATCTCGGATGAAATGTAAGATATTTTCTCGCATTATCGACAGAGAGTTCCTCACCCTTCTCATAGACGAATATGGATTTGTGCTCTGCACCGTGATACATAAAGACCCTTCTCACATCCTTCATCAGGGAAATCAGGTAGAGATACAGAAGGAATATCCCCATTTTTATAATGCCGTCTACAATATGAAACAGAATACTCGAGACATCGAGTTCCCGTCCCGCAATCTTCGAGAAGAGAATCGTTAGATAGTGCGGAAGTGCCACAAAGAGCAGAAGTCCGAAGCCGAAGGCTACTATCATTGTAAAGATTATGGCAATATCCGATTCCTTTTTGCCCTTATCCTCTTCCGGCATACTGACTTTCGCAGAGAAATTCAGGGCTGAAATTCCATTAAAGAGGGTCTCGAGCAATACTACCGAACCTCTCATAAAAGGAACCCTCAGAAATTTCCACCTCTCCCAGAGAGAGACCCATCTCCTGACCGATAGTTCTATCTTATTATCCGGCCTTCTGACGGCGATGGCAAAAGCCCTCGGGCTTCTCATCATTACACCTTCAATTACCGCCTGTCCGCCGACGTTCAGTCTGTTCATAAATACCTTACCTCTTTATCTTTGCCTCTGCCTCTTTTACAATCTTCTCGATCTCCTTATCATCCTCAAAGGCAGTATCCATCGCAACCACCCTGTTGAAATAATAAGGTGGCTTGAAATTCATCTCCGTATCTTTCTTTAATTCTGCTATCTGCTCCTTTAGCATCTTTATCCTGACAAGTGTGGTCGAATCATTTTTGAAAAACTCCTCCGGGTCCTTATCCTTTGCAGGAGCTATCACCCTCTTAAGTTCCTTTTCGAACTTTGCAATCGTTGCCTTATTCTCCACGCTCTGGGTAGCATCCTTCATATTCTTTGCACTAAGCGAACCGATAAAACCTATGTGGCCAACGGCCTGACCCCTCCGGTAACCGTAAACCGTAAGTACATTCCCGTCTTTTCTCGGTGAACTCATCCAGCCGCCATCGTGAGAGCCAATGAGAAGATTAAGTCCTGAATCAGCCATATCCTTCAGAAAGTTGACATCCGTACTGTATCCCATATGTGAGAGCAGGATATTGAACTCACACCCCGATTTTCCGAATTCCTTCAGTATCTCCTTTGCAATAGATACAGGTTCGAGTACCTCATAATCATCACTCTTGTATAAATCCTGTGAAATCAGCGAGAAGACGCATATCTTTCTTCCGTATCTGCTGTCAGTAAATGTCCTGTCAAATGCCGTCTCCTTCGTCCCCTTCTTTACCAGATTCGAAAGGACGGTTCTGAATTTCTGCTTCTTAGTCTTTGTCTTTATAAAATCAACACCCAGAATCAGATCCACTTCACCCGGGACGAAGACATCCAGTCCCGTCTTGCTGAACACATCGATATACATATCAACTTTGGGAATCTCTGCATTGGCCTGCTCAGGACTGATGCCGGGTCTGAAGAATGCATCACCTATCTCGAAATAATAGACCCCGTTGTGCTCTTTTCTGACCTCTTTTATAAAAGACGCCTTTCTCGGAAGTCCGCCGGTCGGATGTCCCGGACAACCGCAGTGGGAGGTCTCCCCCCACATATCGGAGGAGTATATAATATTCAGTTCATTGCTTCTGGTACAACCGGAAAGAATCAAAAAGATTAACAGATATGTAATCCTCATCTTCATCCTCAGAAAAGGTGAGGATAGAATTTAATATCAATTTCAGCATATTTCAAGACAAAAGATTTGTTTTACCTTATTATTTGACTTTTGGGGCTTGTTGTAATAGATAGATTCTCCCTTTTGGGAATTTTTACCACAGGAGGTTTAGCTGTGACGAGAGAAGAGAAGAAATGCAAGGTCAAGGGTTGCAAACGCCCCTACAGAGCAAAGGGTTACTGTTCGACACACTACAAGAGCTGGAGAAGGGGTGAACTCCCCAAGAAGAGATTCAGCTGGTGCATCAAGCCGGAATGCAAGAACAAGGCTGTTTATGGCAAGGTCTGTGCCGACCACTACAAGGGGATAAAGAAGAAGGCCGGGGATAACGCCACAGCACAGCAGGCATAAAAGGCTTTCTTAAGATAAACCTTTTTAAGTCACATAAAGGAGACAGAAGATGACAGGCAGAGAGATTATGGATATAACCGAGGAATATGGTGCCCATAATTATCACCCTCTTCCGGTGGTTCTGACCAAGGGCAAAGGTATATGGGTATGGGACAGCGAGGGGAAGAAATATATCGATATGCTGAGCTGTTATTCGGCGCTCAACCACGGACACAGACACCCTAAACTCATAAAGGCTGTAAAAGAGCAGATGAACAAACTTACCCTGACTTCAAGGGCTTTCTATAATGAACAGCTCGGCCCGTTCTGCAAGGAGCTCGCCCACTTTTGCAATATGGAGATGGTGCTGCCGATGAACTCGGGCGCAGAGGCAGTCGAGACTGCCGTCAAGATAGCCCGCAAGTGGGGATATATAAAGAAGGGTGTAAAACACTATAATGCAGAAATCATTGTCTGCGAAAATAATTTCCACGGCAGGACAGTTACAATAATATCATTTTCAACCGAACCGCTCTACAGGGATGAGTTCGGACCGTTTACTCCGGGTTTCAAGGTAATCCCGTTCGGTGATGCCGATGCACTCGAAAAGGCGATAACTCCCAATACTGTTGCCTTCCTTGTTGAACCCATTCAGGGAGAGGCAGGAATAAATGTCCCTCCGGATGGTTTTCTGAAGAAGGCCTACGAGATATGTAAAAAGAACAACGTACTTCTGATGTTCGACGAAATCCAGACAGGACTCGGAAGGACCGGCAAGCCCTTTGCCCATCAGTATGAGGAAGGTGTAAAACCTGATGTCCTGATACTCGGCAAGGCTCTGGGCGGTGGTATGTACCCTGTCTCGGCAGTCGTATCGAACAAAGAGGTCCTTGGTCTCTTTACGTGGGGAGAACACGGCTCAACATTCGGAGGAAATCCTCTGGCAGCATATATCGCAAGAGTTGCCCTCAAGGTACTGATTGAGGAGAGGCTCACCGAAAATTCCTATGAAATCGGCAATTATTTTATGGAGCAGCTGAGAAAGATTAAATCCCGCCATATTAAAGAGGTTAGAGGTAAGGGGCTTCTTATCGGACTCGAACTCCACAAAGAGGCCGGCGGGGCAAGAAGATTCTGTGAGGCACTGATGAACGAGGGACTCCTCTGCAAAGAGACTCACGACCACGTAATCCGCTTTGCACCTCCGCTCAACATCAGGAAGAAGGACATCAACTTTGCAGTCAAAAAGATAAAGAAGGTATTTAAGGAACTGGATTGATTCCTTAATAGCTGACTGAATTTAGCAGAGTTAAGTAAAAAGTTCATTCCCTAATATTTCTTTGCAATCTTATTTTTGAAATTTCTTATCTCTGACTTAAACCGGTATCACTGTTCTTTTATCCCCCCCAAGTGGTATAAACCCGATAATAACTCCAAATAATTACATAAAATCAATATGTTACAACACATTATACCTGTATTTATGAAAGGTGGGTTGTCCTCCATATTTTTTTGTGGTCAAATGCCACATTCATTTATTAGAGGTCAACGATGGTCGTTGCCTCATTTATTAACATTT
>Ga0067045_1031285_pt1 | contig 12675 bp, 10 predicted proteins | sample TerdegcTABiofilm_FD_59184 | JGI IMG/M metagenome (GOLD analysis project Ga0067045, IMG submission 59184) | Combined Assembly of (Gp0054472, Gp0054536) Wastewater bioreactor microbial communities from Singapore -Terephthalate degrading...
CATGATCTCCACGGGGGAAGAGGGTTCGCTGAAAGTCGCCCCGGCCAGTCTGTCTCTGGCGGGTGCTGAAGTGGAGTTGATCTCCCAGTTTTCCAGGGAGACCCGGCTGAGAAAGGCTATCTCGGAAGTTTCCGGCGACTTTGATTATGTTCTCATCGATTCCCCCCCCTCTCTGGGACTTCTCACCATCAACGGCCTCACCTCCGCCGACGGAGTGCTGATCCCGGTACAATGCGAATATTACGCCCTGGAGGGATTGAGTCAGTTGCTCCACACTTTCGACCTGGTGCGAAAACATCTGAACCCACCCCTGGAGATCGAGGGAGTGCTTTTGACTATGTTCGATTCCCGGCTCAACCTGTCGGTGCAGGTGGCGGAGGAAGTACGGAACTATTTCGGCGACAAGGTTTATGACACGGTCATACCCCGCAATGTGAGATTGAGTGAGGCTCCCGGTTTCGGTAAGGGAATTCTTTCCTACGACCGCACCTGCAAGGGAGCTGTGGCATATATGGAACTGGCTCAGGAACTGATCCGGAGAACCGGCAACGGGCAGAAACCTATCGAAAATAAGGGAAGTGAAGTAAATGAAGAAATCGGTGTTGGGTAAGGGACTCTCCGCCCTCATCCCCACTGCCGGCGACGGCAACGGCATATCCCCGGTAGAGCATAAAGGCGAAGATATCGAGACTCTTCATAATGTGGTGGAGATCGCCGTGGAGGATATTTGTCTCAACCCCTCGCAACCCAGAAAGCGTATCGACGAGGAGACCCTGGCTCAGTTAGCCGAGTCCATCCGGGAGTTCGGACTGATCCAGCCCGTCATCGTTACCCGTAAGGAAGGGATTTATCATCTGGTGGTGGGAGAGCGGAGGCTCCGGGCTTTCAAACAGTTGAATATCCCTAAAATTCCCGCCATCGTCAAGGAGAGCAGCTGGGAGGAGATGCTGAAGATCGCCCTGGTGGAAAATATTCAACGGGAGGATCTGAACCCTGTGGAGGAATCCAGGGCATATAAACTCCTGCTGGACGAATATTCCCTCTCTCAGGATCAACTGGCGGAAAGTCTGGGCAAGAGCCGATCCTATATTGCCAATATGATCCGGTTGCTGAATCTGCCAGTTCCCATTCTGGTGGATCTGGAATCGGGCAGTCTGTCGGTGGGACACGCCCGCTCCCTCCTGGGACTGGAAGACCAGGTTCTGATCCTGAAAGTGGCGGATCGGATCAAGAAGAAAAACCTGTCGGTTCGTCAGACGGAAGAACTGGTGCGGGAACTGAAAGAGAAGTCCCGCCATGAAAAGGGAGCTGCCCTGGAAGAGGAACAGGTTCTGACTTCCTTTGAGAAGTCCATAAACCGGATCCAGGACGGATTGATGGAAAGATTTTCAACAAAAGTCCACATCAAATCCAAAGGCGACGGCGGTAAGATCGAGATCTTCTACAATAATCAGGAAGACTTCTCCCGAATCCTGGAAAACCTGGGATTTGCCGATGTCGGAAGTCAGACTGTGGGAAAAGAGCGAAATACTGTAGATCAGGACTTTAGTCCTGCTAACCCAGATATAATGCAGACCTAAAGGTCTGATCTACAGAGGTTCTCGGCGATTTCCGGACTTTTCACACACTCTGAAGTCAGAAGGCGGAAATCGAAGAAGAAAACCTGGAAGAGGCTGGAATTTAGAGCCAGAATTGTAGCGAAGGGCTTTACAGGGTGTCCCTCAACTACAAAGTTATCCCCCCTTAATCCCCCCACGAATTGGGGGGAGAGAGGCGATCCCCTCCCCATTTATGAGGAGGTTAGGGAGGGGATAAAGAGTTATTAGACAGCCTGTTAGTCTTTCTTAAAACCGGTGTTTATGGTAGTTCCAAATAAAAATTTCCTAAATAGATCCTGAAACTAGTTCAGGATGACGGTGTTATAAAGGAAATTCTTTATTAGAATCACTATAATCCCACCTCTGTGATGTATGGGATTAAATAACGAGGGTTTTTGTAAATACGGAAAAAGAGGAAAGCATGGAAACAAAGGATCAATCGCAAAAGACGGGGCAACTGGTGCTTCACCGCAAGTGGAGATCCCGGGATTTCAACGACCTGGTGGATCAGGAGCATGTCAAGAGGACTCTTAAAAACGCCCTGTCCCTGGGTCGGATAGCTCCCGCTTATCTGTTTTCGGGTCCCAGGGGGACAGGTAAGACCAGTACCGCGAGAATTCTGGCGAAGGCGATTAACTGTCCCACACCCAAAGAGGGACAACCCTGTAGTCAGTGTAGGATCTGTCAATCCATCACGGAAGGTTCCTGCATGGACGTCATCGAGATGGACGCCGCGTCTCATACCCAGGTGGACAAGATCCGTGAATTTATCGTGGAAAAGGTACATTTTCGTCCCGTAGAAACCAAAAAGAAGATCTATATCATCGACGAAGTTCACAAACTCTCCTCCTTTTCTTTCGATGCCCTGCTGAAGACCATCGAGGAACCTCCGCCTTTCGTTATTTTTATTCTTGCCACCACCGAACCGGAGAAACTGCCTCCCACCATTATTTCCCGATGTCAGAGGTTCGACTTCAAACGGATTCCCGTAGGACTCATCGTGGAACGACTGCAGAGGATCTGCGATAAGGAAGGTTTTTGCGTGGAGGAATCCGCTTTGAACCTCATCGCCCAGTCCTCGGAAGGAGCCCTGAGAGACGCCCTGGTTATCATGGAACAGGCGGTATCCTTTTCCCAGGGAGACTGCATCACGGGAGAGGAGATCATTTCCCTGCTGGGTATGACCCGGACCGAGGTACTGTTCTATTTTGCGGATCTGATCCTGAACCGGGATACCTCCGGGGCGCTGGCTTTTATTGATGAAGCCTACCGGGAGGGAAAGGATCTTCACCGACTGGCGGTGGATATGCTGGAACATTTCCGCAAGCTCCTTTTAATCCTCATGACGGGAGATGCCCGATCCATTCTGGAAGTTACCGATGATTACTACAAAAGACTGGAAGAAGGGGCACAGTTTTTCAAATCCTCCCAACTTCTGCATATTATAAAGGAATTGATGGAACTGCGGCAGAACCTCAAGAATATCGGCATGGAACGGATCCTGTGGGAGACCGTCGCCGTCAAACTGACCCGCTGGGAAACCGTCCCCTCGCTGGACGGCATAAACCGACGGGTGGAACTGCTGGAAAAGAAAATGGAAGGCATAAGAACAGGGAGGGTGATGGCGGATGAAATTCCCCCAGAAACCGAAAGACCCGCAGTTGTCCCCCTGAGAAGGGAATCACCCGTAGCCGAATCCCCCTCCCGGTCGGTATCGGCAATTCCCTCTTCCGAATCCCCTTCAATAAAAACAGAGGCGGAAAAACCGGCCACCGCACTATCCCTCCTCTCTCCGTCTTACGAGGAACCAACCCCTTCCGGGCAACTGGACTTCGGCTCCGATCCCGCTCCCGTCAAGCCTTCGGTGTCCCATGTCCGGGTGGCGGTGGAAAACCCTGCCGTTGTAGAGGAAAAGAAAGTTCCCGTTAAGGAAAAATCCTCCCATAATGACGCGGCCCTCTGGAATCAGCTAATAAGGAAGATCCAGACCGACTGCTTCAAGGTCTTCCCCCTCTTCAAACAGATGGCGGCGGGCAAACTGATCCGGGACGAATATCATCTCAAATTTGCCCCCAATCAGACCTTTTTTAAAACCAAAATTAACCAGAATAAGAAAAAAATCGAGGATATTCTGGGAGAAATCATCGGAGGCAGGATAAAATTAATCCTTGAAGAAACAAATATGACCGGGGAACTGTTCCCCTCACACCCTCCGGAAAAGCAGAAATCCCACGAGGAATTCGTTCTGGAAGTGCAGGACGTCTTCGGCGCCACCCCCGTCAACGGAGGATAATAGCCGATATTCATGTAGTTCAGACCTTCAGGTCTGTGTTAAAGAAATTGGAAGATAGAAGTTGGAAATCGGAGCATAACTCCTTTCCGGTTCGCCCTGTCTAACTTCTATAAAGATGGGACTGAAGTGCTGAGATACAAGATATGTGATAGTAAAAGATTAAAAGTTATATGAATTGGAGGTCCGGTATGGATGAGCAAAAATCGGGAGTAAAGGTGCTCCTGGTGGACGATGACGAACAGATTCTGAGATCTCTCAGGGTCTATCTGGAGTTGGAAAATTTTACCGTGGATACTGCCGACAATGGCAAGGAAGCTCTGAAGAGACTCACCGAATTTAAACCGGACATAATCGTATTGGATATAATGATGCCCGAAATGGACGGTTTTGAAGTTCTGGAGATAATGAAGAACGATGCATCCTTAAAGAATATTCCCGTGATCATGCTGACCGCCAAGGGACAGGATGTAGACGTCCTCAAGGGTTACAAGATGGGAGCTTCCTCCTATATGACCAAACCCTTTAATCTCAATGAACTGGTGGAAAATATCGAACTGGTGCTGAAAAGCGAAAATATTCCCGAATCCGTCAACGAATAACCAAACCGGAGGTATTCCCCATGCAAAGACAAATGATGCGGAAAATGCAAAAACAACTACAAAAATCCATGCAGAAGATGCAGGAAGATCTCACTTCCATGGAAGTGGAAGGCGAAGCCGGCGGAGGCATGGTAAAAGTTAAAATGAACGGTCAGAATGAACTGCTGGCGGTCAAGATCGACCCCTCGGTGGTAGATCCCGAAGAGGTGGACGTCCTGGAAGACCTGATTATGGTGGCTTTCAAGGATGCCGGCGCCAAACTGCAGGCAAACCAGGCCAACATCATGGGCAATATCGCCGGCGGCCTGAATCTGCCTCCGGGGCTGTTACCGTAACCCTATCCCGGAGAAAATATATAAACTATAATACCCAGGACTATAAGATAACAGGTGCAATAGATGATAGTCCCGGAAAAAATGTCCCCTTCCTTTCCTGATATGCCGGTAGTCGCTGTGGCGATGGCAAGACTCTGGGGAGAGATCATCTTTCCCGCAGAAGCACCGGTGGTGTTGGAGGCGAGGATCCAGGGGATATTTAGTTGGAGTTCTTGTGCCACGGACTTCTGAAGTTCGCCGAACAGAATGTTGGATGCCGCATCGGATCCCGTGAGAAAAGTCCCCAACGCTCCGATAAAAGGGGCAAAGAAGGGATAAAATCCCGCTCCCATTCCCGCTATAAACTCCGCAATCCTCATCACCATTCCGCTATAACCCATGACTTTTGCCAGAATCACGATGGAAACTATGGTCAGGATACTGGTCTTTAATTGATTCAGAGTCTCCGTCAGGGTATTCAGCAGTTGGAGCAGGGGAGACCTCTGGATCAACCCCGCAATTACCGCCGACATGAATAAAAGAGTGCCGGGAGTGGTGATAAAGTCGAATTTCATATCCTTGCCGTTGAGGGGGAGTACCAGGGCAAAGGGAGGATTGGATAAAATCTTATATATATAAGGATAACGGCTTACGAATATAAATAACAAGATCAACAGATAGGGACTCCATGCTAAAACAGAATCCTTTAAAGATGGAAATTTCGGTTCCTGCTCTGGTTTTCCGTCATCCTGCATTTCCTTTACTATAAACGGTTCTTTTATGGGAAATAGTTTCAAATATACAATCACAAAAATAACCGATGCCGTCGATCCGGTTATGGCAGCCAGTTCGTGTCCAAGAAAGACCGCCACCAGTGTCTGTCCCAGACCGAAGACCATCCCCGTCAGAACAGAGAGCCAGAAGATCCCCTTTAATCCCTTGAATCCCGCCGTTAAAACCACCATCAGGGGAGGAACCAGAACACACAATAAAAGGAGTTGCCATCCCGCATATTGGGAAAGAATAGATGTGGGAACCTCCGTCAGGTTGGAGAGGGTGATAATAGGCAGTCCTAAAGCCCCGAAAGCCACAGGAACCGAATTTGCCACCAGGCAGATAATCGCCGAATTGAAAGGATCAAACCCCAGACTTATTAAAATACCGGCGGGAATTGCCACCGCCGTGCCGAATCCCGCTATCGCCTCCAGAAACCCGCCGAAACCCAGGGCGATAATCAATACCTGCACCCGACCGTCCCGCGAAAGGGACATCAACTGCCTCTTTATCACCTCTATGGAACCCAGTTTCAACCCCAGATTGTAGGTGTAAACCGCCGATATGATCACATACAGAATGGGAAAAAACGCCAGAAGCGTCCCCTCCAGTGAAGCACTTGCCATAAGGGGAAAAGGCGAATGAAAAAATATCAACGCCAATAACAGTGTTATCAACAGAGTCAGGGGAACCACCTTATAGGCGGGTTTCTTCAATATGCCCAGAGTTATAAAAAGCAGTACTACAGGTATAAATGATATAACGGTATTCAATAATTCCTTCTCCTCGTTTAGCGGTCGGTTAATCCACCTTTGGGAGTGTAGTAGGGATAACCGGGATTGCGTCCTATCACTTTGTGATTCTCTCCATCACAAAAGAGGGTATAGGACTTATGATCCTTCGCCGTTTTATAGCCGTATTCCCCCAGATTTAATCCGAAATTCTCCCGGTAATACTTTATGGCTTTTTTGCTATGGTTTCCCTCAAAACACCGGGGGATTTTTGCTATATACGAAGGAGAGAGCCTTTCAAGAGATTCAGGATATAAACCGTTATTGTCAGTGGAGTACATCTCCAGGGCGGTACCTATATATTTCAGATTCTCCCTGCATTTTCCTATACCACTGCTGATTATCAGGGGTGTTCCACCCAGCCGGATGTTGTAAACGGTGATTAGAACTACCCATCCCAGCAAGATCACTCCCAGAAGAATAATTGCAACGGTCTTCCTGACAGAATTATCGTCGAGTCTGATATAAATAACGCACATAATGAAAGATATGCCTGCAATACATATTAACAATACAGGCTCGGTAGGAGTTCCGTTAAAAAATAAAAGAAATATATCCCCTCTGGTAATGTATATTGAGAATACGGATACAACCCATAAAGACAGTGTGAGCCATATTCTTGAAGGAAAGAGCAGAGTACATAACACCGTTATCAGACAAAGTACTGCAATGAAGTTCTGGGGAAGGGCTGTATATATAAATCTATAGCAATATCTGCAGGCATAAACCGGAGAAAGGAAAGAAATCCAGAGGAGTATAATTACTAAATATACATATACTTTTGAATTCCTTCCCATATAATCACCTCATCTATTCATATCCCCAGGATTTGAGAAGGTCTTTGCGGTCTTTCCAGTCTTCCTTTACTTTGATCCAGAGATCCAGGAAGACTTTTTTGCCGGTGATCTTCTCGATTTCCTCTCTCGCCATGGTGCCGATGATTTTCAGTTTTGCCCCATCCTTGCCGATGATGATCATCTTGTGATTCTTCTTTTCCACATATATAACAGCTCTTATATAAAGGGTGTCCGGAGTGGCTCCGTCGCGTATATCCTCGGTTACCACGAATACCCCGTGGGGGACTTCCTGCCGGGTTTTGCTCAGGACTTTCTCCCGGACGATCTCGGCAAAACGGAACTCCGGCGATTGGTCGGTATTCTGTTCCCGGTCGAAGAAGGGGGGACCTTCCGGCAGGAATTTCACGATTTTCCGAATCAGTTCCTCGGTGTTTTTGCCGTGAAGAGCGGAGATTTCCACCATTTCATCGAAGGGGAGCAGTTTCAGAAAAGCCTCTTTCCTGGCGGGATATTCCTCTTCTTTCGCCAGATCGGTCTTGTTGATAACCAGCAGAAGGGGAACCTGTCGGGATTCCTTTTCGCTCTTGACGAAGGAGGCTCCCTTGAGGTCCTCTTCCTGGGGATCGTGGCTGGCATCCACCATGAAGACCAGAATATCCGCCGCTTCGGTTTCTTCCCGGATAGTTTTCCTCATATATTTGCCCAGTTCGTCGGTGGGTTTGAGGAAACCGGGGAGATCCACGAAGACTATCTGATAATTTTTGCCGTGCTTTACTCCCAGGACTCTGTGGCGGGTGGTCTGGGGTTTGGAGGATACGATGGATACCTTTTGGGCTAAAAGTCTGTTAACCAGGGTGGACTTGCCCACATTGGGCTTCCCCACCAGAGTCGCAAAACCGGAATGAAAGGAGTTTTTATTCATTTTCAATGTCGTCTTTCTTGTTTTTGTCATTTTTTTCGATTATATCACCACCTTCGGAATTCCGCAATAAAAGAATAAAAGTCGGGAGAGATCCCGGCTTCTATTCCCTGATTGGAATTTCAAAAAAGGTTCGTCTTTCAGGCGGTTACGACGGATTCGACAGGGGTGAATTGCCAGTCGGTTTTGGTCCGGGAAAGGACTTTGCCTCTCTTGATGACAAACAGCCGATCAGCCCGGGTTCTTATGGCTTCCTGGACATTGGGGGCGTCTATTATATTAAAGGAAGCGGTTTTGCCGACTTCGATGCCGTAATCGTTTAAATGGAGCATTCTTGCCGAGTTGACGGTGGGCATGTCGAAGACGGTCTCGATCTCCGCCGGTTGGCTCATCTGAACCGCGTGGGCAAGAAATTGAGCCACTTCCATCATGTCCGCCTGTCCGAAGGTGGGGTAAAAAGTGTCTTTTATGCAGTCCTGTCCGTAGGCGACGTTGACTCCCGCCTGAAGAAGTTCCTTTACTCTGGTGAGTCCTCTTCTGATGGGCGGAAGATCCCGTCTCCCTTCCAGCATCAGGTTGGTTACGGGATTGGTGATCATATTCATGTCCGCCTTCTTTAGAAGACCGATAACCTTGGCGGCGTAGTAGGGGTTATAGGCGGAGAGGGCACAGGTATGTCCCGCAGTAACCCGACCGAAATATTTATTCTTGATAGTGCAGGTTGCCAGATACTGGAGAGTGCGGGCGGTGTCGTCGTCGGTTTCGTCAACGTGCATGTCGATGTCGGCGTCATATTTTCTTGCCAGTTCGAAGCAGAAGTCGATATGTTTGCGGGAGTCCATGTCGTCCATTTCGTTGTAGGGCATACCGCCTACCGCGTCGCAACCCATTTCCATTGCCTTATCCATGAGTTCTGCCGTTCCGGGATCCTGAATGATTCCCTCCTGGGGAAAGGCGACGATCTGAAGGTCAATCATTTCACGATATTTTTTCTTCAATTCCAGCAGGGCTTCCACCGCTTTTACTCCCACAATGGTATCCACGTCGGCGTGGGTTCGAAGTACTGTGGTTCCGTGTTTGATAGCCCAGTTCAAGGCTCTTCCCGCCCTGTCCAGAACATCCTCTTGGGTATAATTTTTCTTCTTTTCCCATATAATTTCGATGGCTTCCATGAGAGTTCCCGACACGTTATCCCGTACCACTTCACTGATGAGGCATTTATCCAGGTGGATATGGGGGTCGATGAAGGTAGGTGTTGTCAGTTTTCCTCCGGCATCGATGACGGGAACCCCTTCCATATCAATGACGGGGGCGATTTCCGTTATTTTGCCGTCCTTTATACCAATATCAACAGTTTCTTTTTTCCCTCGCAGGAGGGCGTTTTTTACTATCAGATCCATACAAATCATCCTTTAAAAAAATCTTAAAAGTTTTTACAAAATTCTTCTCTTTCCGGCGATTCCCTGCCTGGAAAAGCCCCTTATAATTAAAAAATCAAAGATAAGGTGAATTTGAAGGGAAAAAACATTTTTTGTCAAATTCCCTGGATTATGATGGAGATAACAGTTAATTTCACAGTTAATAGTAAAAAGGTAAGCGTTTGTGTTCCCCCCGACAGGGCGTTATTGGATGTTCTCAGAAATGATCTGGGTTTGACAGGTACCAAGGAAGGCTGCAGGACGGGAGACTGCGGAGCCTGTACCGTGATTATGGACGGAAAGACCGTAAACTCGTGTCTGGTCTTTGCCGGGCAGTTGGAAGGCAAGGAGGTTATTACCATCGAAAGTCTTGCTCAGGGAGATGAACTTCATCCCCTACAGGAGGCTTTCATGGAAGAAGGAGCGGTGCAGTGCGGTTTTTGTATCCCCGGAATGATTATGGCATCCAAGGCTCTTTTGGATAGTAATCCCACTCCCCCAGAAGAGGAGATCCGGGAAGGACTGGCCGGAAACCTGTGCAGATGTACCGGATATAAGAAGATCGTTTCCGCAGTTCAATCCGCCGGCGAGAAGATAATGAACAGGAAATAACCTGATCCCCTTGCCGGTTATAATTAACAGGAGTTACGCTCGAATTCGAGGAAAACGGCATGAAATCGTCATCCTGAACTCGTTTCAGGATCTCTGGCAATCGGCATGAAATCTGGGTTTTGGTAGAAAATGGTGTAAGTCCTGAATTAAGTTCAGTCTGGCGGCTATAACGGTTTTTTGACGTTTTTAATCTCCCGGGTTTGAGATGGGCTTACGAGGTTAGGTTTGGGCAGACGGAGGGAGGGACTTCCCAGAAGATATTTTCAAATTCGTTTAATTCCCTTCCAAATAACCCATTTGAGGTGGTTGTATGATCACGGGAATATTGATCGGCGACGGTGTTTCCAGAAAAAATTTGTGGCAGGTACAAAAATTTAAAGATAAACCCATATTGCTTCATACCATCGAGGCGTTGCAGAATTCCGCCCTGGATGAGGTGATATTGGTGTTGGGCAGAAATTATCATCAGATATTGAATAAAGTTAAGTTTGACCAGAAGAAAATCAAACTGGTGCTTAACAGAAAATTCGAACGGGGACTCTCCTCCTATCTTAAAACGGGGTTGCAGGCCGTATCCGACGGCACGGCGGCCATTATGGTGGTCAAGGGAGAATATCCCATGATTAAATCCTCCCTGATAGACCGGATGATAGAGTTTTATATCAAGGATAAATCGGAGATACTGGTTCCTGTTTTCGAGGAGGAAACGGGACAACCTTTCATAATGTCCAACCAGTATGTCAAACATCTGTTTAAACTCAAGGGAGACGATCTGGGAGAGAGCCTGATTTCCCGGTATTCCAGAGAAGTTGCGAAGCTTAGTGTGGAAAACCCCGGAGTGATCAAGGGTATAGATAAGATAGCCGAACTGGAAGGTCTGGATACCCTGGAGATAGAACGGAAGGAAAAAGAAGCGGCCACCCAGGATCAACCTATTCCCAGCCCGGAAAAGGAGACCATGATTAAAGCCGCTCAGGCCCAGGCTCTGGCCAAGGAACAGGCAAAAGCCGAGGCGGAGGAACAACAGAAAAAAGAGATGCTGAGACGCAAAGAGGAACTGGTGGCCAAGTCCAGGGAAAAAACCAGAGAGATCCGGAAAAGTGCGGAGATTCCCATCCGCCGTCGGGTTGTTCCTCCTTCGGGTAAGACCGAATCGGTGTCCATGGAGCGAACCATCCAGGAACTGGAATCCATACAGAGAAAGGAAAAAACCCCTCCTCCCCCCCCCAGACCAGGTTCCAGCAGAGATCTATCTTTGAAGATGCTCAGCGAACTCATGGAAAAGGGCAGGAAAAACGAACCCCGGAAGTAGGGGGGAACCCCGTAATCAAATAGAAATAAAGCGGAGAAACCGTAAGATACACAAAAATTCAAGGCAGAAACGAGAGGAGAGTATGTGTTGAAAAACAAGAAGAATTTTGTGCTGGTACTGGTGTTGTGCCTTTGGTTTTTAACCCTTCCCGTGTTGGCGGGTGAAACCACCAATATCGTTATAATCCACTGGAATGATTTACATGGTAATCTGAATCCGGAGATGAAGAAGAGTATAGATCCTGATAATAAGATCGGCGGACTAGCTTATCTTGCCGCCTACGTGCAGGATATAAAGAAACTCTATCCTAACTATCTGATACTGGATGCGGGAGACTTCGCCCAGGGAACTCCCATATCCAATCTGTGTAAGGGTAAACCCGTCATAGAAGCCTATAATTATATAGGAGTGGCAGCGGGAACCATGGGGAATCACGAGTTCGACTACGGACAGGATGCCGTTAAAAATTTCAATAAATGGGCAAAGTACCCGATTCTTTGCTCCAACGTGGTCTATGAAAAAGATCCCGGAAGAATCTTCCTGGATATGAAGCCGTATCAGATTTTTGATGTGGGAGGTATAAAAGTCGGAGTTCTGGGGATGACCACCACTGAAACCCCTACCGCGACCAAGGCGGAAAATGTTACGGGGTTGAAGTTTCTGGATCCCGTGGAAACCGCCAACAAATACGTTCCCCTGATGAAATCCGAAGGAGCGGATATAATAGTGATGTTGTCCCATAGGGGAGCGGACGAAGATGCGGAGTTTGCAAAAAAATTCAAGGGTGTGGATGTGATCGTGGGCGGTCATAGCCATACTACGATCATGGATCCCAAGAAAGTGGAAAATACCATCATAGTCCAGTCGGGATGCTACGGCAGATATGTGGGCAAACTGGTCATCGGCTACGACAAGGAACAGAAGAAGATAGTTTATACCACTCCCAATAACGAACTGATTACCACCCTCCACTACGCTATTACGCCGGATCCCGAGGTGTCGGCTATTATCAAAGAATATGAGGAGCAGATGGGCAGCATTCTCAAAGAACTGGTAGGTGTGGCGGAAGTGGATCTGACTCGCTCGGCAGGAAAAGATCACCAGGACTGGAATATGGGAAACCTGATATGCGACGCCATGCGGGATAAAACCAAAGCCGACGTGGCTATTTATAACCCCGGCGGAATTCGCTCCGAAATCCTCCGGGGAGAAATCACCTACAGCGATGTCTATAGAGTTCTTCCTTTT
>Ga0067045_1000983_pt1 | contig 12674 bp, 14 predicted proteins | sample TerdegcTABiofilm_FD_59184 | JGI IMG/M metagenome (GOLD analysis project Ga0067045, IMG submission 59184) | Combined Assembly of (Gp0054472, Gp0054536) Wastewater bioreactor microbial communities from Singapore -Terephthalate degrading...
CTTTCAGTTCCCTTCTCATCGGGATGTGCTTTGCGACAGCCTCTTGTAATGGCTCATTTAAGATAAAGCTTGCGCAAAATAGCCCCATTTGAACTCCAACTTTCGCCAGCGTATGAAATGCAAGTGGGTATTTAAACTCTGGCGAAGATGAACTGTGGTATTTCTAAAATCTAGCTCCTTTGCCCACTTTCTGCAATAGCCCATGCTCGACCAGATAGCTGAGATATGTCGGAAGACCAGTCCATTGGTGACGCCCGCACAAAACATCGAGGAGCCCAAATCACTGGCCTTGGCCACACCATCGGCCCTTTCTATCAATTATGGCCAACGCATTTTCAGTTAGAACTATCCTCTGCGCTTTACGCCTTGCACTTTTTACGATGACCAATCGAAAAAATGTGATNGAAGTAAACAAAGGCGAAGCATTTCTNGAGGACTAAGGCGTCCCGTGATAGAAACGGGCTCGGCTAGAGCCCGCCTACGGTCAGGGTCGTTGCCGGAGGAACATTGATGACCTTGGCAACACCCCTCTCGAAGTACATAGGCTTCTCGTAATTGTTCATCCCATCGAAGATCCTGATGGTGTGCATCTGACCTCCTAGTACAGTGAATTTGAAGACGCCATCTAGCTGGTCCCCAGTAGCGCCATCTTTGCCCACAAGGACGCCATCAACGAAAACATCGTAGCCCTTCATCGTGGTCTGGATGGTCACAGGTGTGTCGCCAGTCGCGGCGCTTGTCTGCGGCAGATAGGTTGTGCTGTATGTTTGATACTGAGCCGATCCACTGTAGGTGGTCGTCTGCGCCGCGGGCGACGCCTGAATTGGGGCCTGCGGCAATGAAGGTGCCTGGCTTATGACGTCCACTATGACGGCATTGCTGGGCTGATTGTTGAGTACGAAGACGAGAATGTGCCTGCCCACTTTGTCCGCCGCGTAATTTATGCTGTTGTAGCCAGAATAGAAATTTACGCGCTTGCTGGTTATACCAGCGGAGTCTGTCTGGGTGACCTCATAGTAGTCGGCCTGCCCGCCTAAAGGCGCAAAAGCGATGAGCTGCAACCCAGTTCCTGCCGGAACAATGGCATATTGTGACCAGTCTGCACCCTTTTGAATCCAGAGCTCATTGCTCCTGGTAGACGCAACTGCAGATTGATACTGCGTGAAGGTGACTTCCCTGCCGCTGCCGAAATAGACCTTGGAGGGTGTTTTATGTGTAACATCGACCTTTACAGGAGTGAATCCACCCACCAGGGGCATACTGGTGTTGATGTAGAACTCGCTGAAGAACGAATATGTTTGGCTGGAATTTTCAAAATCTGGCCCAGACCATGGAAGCCCGGCCTCTTCCCCGAGATTCAAAAGGCTGTTTATAAAATTATCATCAATAAATCCGCTGCCGACGCTGAGCGTCTGCTGCATGTTTGAGCCCTGCCCGGCCGCCGCGCCTATGGTAAAGCACATGACCAGAAGGCATAAGCCAATGAGACCAAATCTCAAATCATCACACCTCTCTGCAGGCCCTCTTATTATGTCTTATATAGCTTTAAGTCTCCTGTGAGCCTCATCTGAAGATCATGTAAAGCATGAGCTGTGGGTAACAGCAAACTGCCACCAGGCTCCACTTGTTCAGCATGCATGGCTTCCTGCTTCATCGAGCACCTTTTGGCTCCTTCGCAGGCCCAAATCCGACCCAGCCCGCATCAGACGACGTTGCCACCCAATCTAGGTGACGGGAGACTTGGCCAACGTACAAGAGGCCTTTTCAGAAAAAGAGGCTTTTCAGAAAAAAAAATATTTAATGATAATTGATCTAAGATCATAGCCAGTTCGGCCCGTATCCTGGCAGGTATGTCGGCCAGTAGTAATAGTTGTAGTAGTACGGGTAGCTCAAGACGGTGTTCGCAGTAACATATGGTGTCGACGGCATGTAATATCTCTCGTCCCCGTAAAGGAATCGGTAAGCTTCCGACATCCAGAGGGCATCTTCGTAGTATCCTTTTCCAGGACACGTTCCGTTATAGAAGGACTGAAGATCGCAATAGCCGTCCGGGAAGTAGCAATATCCTCCACTGGGAGTTCCGCCGTGGTTCAGGCAATAGGCTTCCATGGCGTTTCTTGCCGTATAAGCCGGGCCAATTCCACCCAGACCAGTGGCCCACACTGGTTCTGCCATCAGAGAAAAAATCAGGGCCATCAGTATCCAGCATTCTTTTAGTCTCATAAATAATCCCCCAATGGCCTTTTGCTCGACTATCTATGAAAGATTTTTGGTCGGGAATGAAAAAAAGCCCTGAGATATCCCAGGGTTTGCTAATCGATCTCAACCTTAAGCTGTAGCAGTTGCATTGACCGATGCAGTTGCATTGGCCGGAGATGTCACATTGGTCGGAGCGGGCACGAGCATATTGACGAACGCCAGATCGGTCACGCTCTCGTTGGTGATGGCCACTGTAAACTTGCCATCGACTGGGGTTACGAGGTTCCAACCCATCTGTATAACCTCAGAGACCGTGTACTCCCCAGCGGCCAGGTCTATGAACGCGAACTTGCCGTCAAGAGCCGTTGTTGCAGTCTTGATCACAGTTCCTGCGGGCTGCTCGAGATTGACAGTCCAGTTGGCCAGGCCTGTTTCATTGTCGTCCTTGACAATTCCCTCGATGGTGAACTTGGGCTCTACAACTGGCGCCGTCACATTGGCCGGAGCGGTAGCATTCTCAACTGCAGGTGCAGTAACATTTGCAGCAGCTGCCTTCTCAACCGGTATGGCTGTTGCTGCGGTCTCCGAGGCCTTTGTAGCCTCTCCTACGGTGGCGGCCTCCTTAGTGGTCTGGATACCCTCTGATACCGCATTAACGCCTACCAACTTCGTGGAGTAAGGCTGAGCAGATCCCTCTTTGAACGAATAGGGAACCCTTGTGCTCTGCACAGCAGGAGCCTGGAACGAATACTTATTTGTGATCATATCAGCGGTCAGATTATGAGCAGGAGCTCCCTCGCTGATGCTGTAGGCGACTTTTGATCCAGAAGTTACAGTGTAGGACTGATTCCCCGCGGACTGTATGGTGTACCCCAAGGCAGGCACAAAAAATGATAGCTGCTATCATGAGGGCCACGGTGATAGCCAAAAACTTTCCTCATATTGAATACCTCCAATTCCTCTAGCACATATACTTATGACTGTAGCTTGAACATCCTCCCTTTTGAGAAGAACTGTCGTGAAGTCTAGTTATTCTTCATATAAATAGACTTTCATAGCTAAAGACTGTTAAATGGAGGCTGTATCGCATTTATGTCTATTCTTTTCTGCCTCGGGCCAAAGAGACTTCAGCGTCCCAAGACATATTTTTTGTTTATCTATCTGCTAAAATAAGGCATTAATGCAGAATAATTCCAAATTTTGCGCAGATTATGCATGATTTTTGCACAATAACAGATGAGTTCCATCGCAGTTTATGCCATCGGGCGGTGCGAACCCCTCCCTGCAGGCCGAGAAGGTCACGCCTTCTCGCAGTGCGCTCCTCTCCACCTCTCGCATCAATCCCATCCTCATATCTGGGGGGAGGTACAGGCTTCCAAAGATGCGGCACCCTCTCTGGAACATGACCTTTAGAGCATCGCCAGCCCTTGGAAATGCTGAGCAGACCCTTCTCAGATTGTCTTTGCGGGCTTTGTAAGTGGATGAGACTATGTGCTTCGCCCCTGCTCGACATACGGCAAGGACCAGCTCTTCGATCTCGGACTCATTTATGCCTGGGATGATAGGATCAATTCTGGCGGACACAGGGATATTGCAGTCAGTCAGCCTGCGTATGGCCATCAGCCGCCTAGTGGGCGACGGAGCACCGGGCTCCAGCTTCCTGGAGATGGAATCGCTGAGCGTTGTGATGCTGATGGCCACTGTGGACTTCATGCTGCTGAGCAGATCTGCGTCCCTGATCACGAGATCGGATTTCGTTACAACCTGTACCGGCAAGCTTTTCTCCAATAGAATCTGCAGACATCCTCGGCTCAGCTCAAGCTCCTTCTCCATTGCAGGATAGGGGTCAGAGCTATTGGACATGGCCACAAGGGTGCTGGGATTGATCTTCTTCGCATCCCATCCCAGACGCCTTAGCAGATCGGCTTTGGGCCGACACTCCTGGAAATGGGGAATATAGGAGGATGCATAGCAATAAAGACAGCCATGCGGACATCCAGTGTAGGGATTCAGGCTCATCTTTGGCGGGCAGGTACATAGCTGGCCCTTCCAGGGGTCGAAAGGTCTCAGAATCATCCTGTGCGGATCTCCTCCTGCTCGTCTGGATCCTCCCAAGCACCATCGAGCCTCATTACGATGAAATCCCTATCGCTGCACACGCCTGGGCGGTAGGGGGCTCCAAGATCTCTCATTATCAATCCGGTGCAGCCCAATCTCTTTGCCTGGAGACAGTAAGCCCTCACCTCGCCCTCGTCGTTTAAAACCCTCTCCTCAGCAGGCGAAATGCCCAGAAAAGGCATGCTCTTAGGCTCTCCAAATGCTCCCAACAATCTTCGTCTTCTCTCCTGATAGCTTAGGCCTGTGAGGTCCTCTCCATTAAGATATATCAGTTCATAAGCGATGAGCGCTGGCGATATGATGCTCTTTCGTGTGAGCCTGCGGTGGTTGATGTACTTGATCATCTCAACCTGGCTGCATACGCCTCCATCCCGAAATCCGATCAGGTCGGCATCCACAATCAGGTCATCTCTCAGTGCTCCAAGCTGCTGGATTAAGCCTGACAGAGCCGATGTGATGTTCTTTTGGTGGGATGTGAAAACCGAACACCCACCACTCGCTACATGAAGCTGCACCTTTAAACCAGCATACTTTGGCAAAAATGCCCTGGGCGTTGCGAGTGCACCTGGGCGAATTATCATGGGCCTCACCGGCCTACCTGACTGAATCTTGATTTGTTTCAATGCTCCATCTTGGGCTGCTCTGGCCACCAATCCCATCTCCGGCATCGCATTATAAGCCCTTTGAATCTCGCCTTTATCCGAATTAAATGTTTTAGAAAGAGCTGCCATCATGGTCTGGGGGCCGATGCCAGTCAGCATGCTTCGCAGAGCTGTCCTGGCTATGTATTTTCCTTCATGAGGCAAGGCAGATAGAAACAGGCCTTTCAAAACGACACCCTTTCGGCGTTCCGAATCTGGACCGTTCATCTGAGAGACACGTCGCAGCCCGTTGTATACAGATAATGCTTGCAGTGGCTCTCTCGTTAGCGGATGCTGTACTTTGTGCTGCAAAGCCACCTCGCACACCTTACCGATCTCACTGAGGTCCTCTCTAATGGCGAGAACATCCACTCCGGACACCTCTTCGAGAGCTGCCAGTATGGACTCGGGGCCTATGCCCATCTCTCTCTCTTCCCATGGCGGCCACAGCTCGCCATAAATAAGCCGAACCGCAGGGCAGATCATTCCAGGCTCGATGCCGATCAGAAACTCAGAGGTCAAACTGGACTTTTGGCTGCGAGGGGCCAAAGAGACCTCTTCCAAGAGCGCTGCTATTCGTGAATATAGCATTTATCTCTCTATCTTAATCTTCTTCAGATCCTCGGCCCGCCTCGTCAAGTTCTCGATCATCGCATCCAGCCCCTGAAGGAATGGCTTTGTTTGATCCGTGGTCACTGCACCTGGGGCCGATGCTCTGATGAGGCCTTCCTGCTCCAAAACCCTAAGAGAATATCGTACCTTATGGCTGGGTATCTGCGTCTCCTCCGCCAGCTTGAGAATGCCGATGGGCTCGTTCTCTACCACCTGCTTGAGTATGATCAGGTGTCTTTGCAGCATCTCAAGCTCCTCGCTCACCTTCTCAGTCAGAATACCATCACATCCGCTCAAGTGATAAACAATTATTAATCGAATGATCGCCTTATAATTTTATCGACTGACATGGCACATGCCAACACAGATAATCAGCGCCAAGAAAAGCTCAAGGAGATCATCGATCATTACATGTCCAATGCTCCAGGGGCAAGGGTTGAAGCCGACCTGTGCCTCAGCATGAACCGCTGGGGAGGCAGCCCTCTTCTCATGATCCTGGATGCCAGCTTTACATCAGTGGGCCTCGGCTACTTTCATTCCGTAGTGCCTGCAGTGCAGCGTTTTCGGACTTGGGGCCGCTGTTCCTCCTTGCGAGACCTTCAGGACGCAGATCTGGACAGCCTGCGCATATTCTGGAAGAACCAGCGTTCCTGGGAGGTTGCCAGAGGCGCGGCTTCATATCTGGTTCGCCTGCAAGAGGATCGATCTTTGGCAGAAGAGCGCGATGCTCTGGCCTGCTGGGCGCATGAATCCCGCCCGGACCGATGGAGAGAAGACCCCATAGGAATGGTCAAAGGCGTGGGCATCAGCACCTTTCAATACCTGCGCATGATGGGGGGAGTGGATACAGCCATGCCTGATAAAATCGTTCGGCGAGTTGTGGAGCGGGCCCTCAGGGAAGCGGGTTGGGAGATGAACATCGATGGGGACCTGGCCTTGATCGACGCCGTACGGCATATAGGCAAGGCTTCAGGCTACAGATCTGCAGATATCTGCTGGATGTGCTGGCTTATACAGTAGCAGTCAGTAGCGTGCCCGCCGGGAGAGGAAGTCGATGCCATGCCGGGTGGTTACCCGCTTGCCCATATCCTTTCCGAGGATCTGTGGAGATGACACGCCTGTCACTACGAGCATGGTTCTGATGGTATGCTCCAGGTTCGGGTCGATCTGCGCTCCCCAGATTATTCTTGCGTCGGGGTTGATCTTTTGGTAGACCTCATCCACAACGGTCTCGGCATCAGTGATGGTCATGTCTGCACCGCCCACGACATTCACAAGGGCGGATGTCGCATTGGATACATCCACATCCAGTAGGGGGCTTCTCAGGGCCTTTGTGACGGAGTCGCGCGCTTTCTCCTCTCCTTCTGCCTCGCCCATGCCGATCATGGCCACGCCGCCGTTCGTCATGACCGTCCTGACATCGGCGAAGTCCAGGTTGATCAGCCCTGGTCGTGTGATGAGCTCAGTGATGCCCTTTACTGAGCGCATCAGGACCTCGTCTGCCACCTTGAAGGCTGCCTGCAAGGGCAGGTTCGGGACTACGCCAAGAAGCTTGTCGTTGGGCACCACAATTACTGTGTCAGAGACCTCTCGCAGCCTCTTCAAACCTGCTTCTGCATTTTGCATGCGAATGGTCCCTTCGGCGCTGAAAGGAAGGGTGACGATGGCGATTGTCAGAGCTCCAGCCTCTCTCGCTGCCTCTGCCACAACCGGGGAGGCCCCAGTGCCCGTGCCGCCTCCAAGGCCGCAGGTTACGAACACCATGTCGGCCCCATCCACAGACGCCCGAATCTCGTCGATGTCCTCCTGGGCTGCCTCTTCACCGATTGCCGGCAGGCTGCCGGCTCCAAGGCCGCGAGTGGTGCGCCTGCCTATGAGAAAGCGTCGATCTGCATTGATGTGCAGGAGATGCTGAGCATCGGTGTTGATGGCATAGAGCTCTGCTCCCTGGATGCCGCAATCAGCCAGGCGATCGATGGTATTTGAGCCCCCTCCACCGCATCCTATGACCCTGATGACTGTGGTCAGTTCCTCCAAAACCGCCACCAACTCCTCATCGCTCTGGATCATGCTTGAGGGCTTTATCCTGCTCTCCACCTCTGCTCTGTCCAGAGCATCGTCAATGATGTACTTCATCTCCATCCCCTCTTACTTTTTTTTGTTTTATTCTAGTAATCTATTAGTATATAGATTTTTGCATAGTGATGTACGATGATTTATTAAAATATAATCGATAACAGATATCGATTAAATGGAAGAAACTCTGTAGGGTCTGTCTCTCGTAATGCATATTTGTCTTCAAATACATTCGACATGGTTCACATCATTACTATTACATTATAAATATTTTTTATCCTTGGAGGTCCTCCAGTCAGTAGGATTTCAAAGACTTGAGCTTTTCTATCTGTCTCATTATCTGCTCAGATTCCTTCGCCTTCTCTGTCTCAAGATAATCGATTATCTCATGAAGGCTTTTGTTCAGCTTATAGATACGATACGGCCTGCCTTTTCCAGNGTTTTTCTCATCCCTCTCGGAGATCCAGTCCATTTTTCTGATCTCTCTCATGGCAATGCTCACTTCCGGCTGCNTGAGATCAGAACCTATCTCAATCTCTCGGGATGTGGCCTCTGCCACGCTCGCAAGGTACGTCAAAACCTTGGCAACATTCCTCTTGAGGCCTACCTTCATCAGTATGGATGCAAACTCATCGCGCTCAACCTTCGGGTCAGAGCCGGCGGATGTATTCAAAGCGGTCACCAGGCGCATAAACGAGTGATAACATATATATAAGTTTCGTTGAAAATAATTCCATTGAACAGGAATTCTGTCAATCTTTTAAATTATTTTTATTTCAGCGCAATCACGCCCGTCAGGCTGATCAAAGATGAGTTATAGAAGCTCGAAGCGCAGATAAGGCTACAGACATGCCTAATCTCGGAGGCTTAAATGCACATCATGGAACTTCTAGGCAAATCCAAGGTCAAGGTCGAGCACGAGATGGTGCAGGGGGCAAGCGAACCATTGATCGAATGGTGCCCTCTCTTTGATAAAGTCAGAGGAATCAAAAAGGTGACAGCACAGGCGGCTGCGGCGAATATGGAGTTCAGAATAAAGGAGCACGGGCTGTTCTCGCCAAGGCGCAAGCTGGAGATGGGGACTTTTGTAGGCTTCGGGGCTTCTGAGTCGATGATGACGGGACTTGAGAAGGGCATAATCGATGCTGCAGTCACAGTATGCGACGGCGCTGGCACTGTCATCACATCCAATCCAAAACTCGTGCAAGGCATGGGTGGCTGGATATCAGGATTGACGAAGACAGACCCAATCTCAGAAGTGCAGGAAGGGATCGTGGCCAGGGGTGGGCATGTGCTCTCGGCCCAAGATGCCAAGATCGACCAGGTAGAGGGGGCAGTTTGGGCGGCATCCAATGGCTACAAGCGGTTTGCGGTCACCGTAGCAGACGCACAGACTGCAGAGAGGCTTCGTGAGCTAGAAATTGCGGCCGGGATACGGATAATGATAATCGGGGTACACCTCACAGGCATAAGCTCCAAAGACGCTGAAAGGCTCTTGGCCTTGGCGGACATCGTGACGAGTTGTGCCTCCAAGCACATCCGAGAGCAGGTCAAGCCTCTGGTACAGGTGGGCACAGCTGTGCCCCTGTTCGGCCTGACCCAGTGGGGCAAGGAACTGCTGGTGGAGAGGGCCAAAGCTGTGGAGCAGCCACTGCTGATCAATACAATGCAGCTGCCCGTCCTGCCCGAGAAGAAACAGCCCCGTCCACTGGTGTGAAGGACTGCGATTTCAGGGACAGGGCAAAGTCAGTATCGAGGCATTTCCTGTCTCGATATTATTTCTCATATTTGTGTATCCCATATAGGTTCCGCTCATGCTGTAGGCTGTAATGCCACCAGGGCCGCCTCGAACTATTGCTCCGACCTTGGCTGTGCCCTGGACCTCGGAATGGACATCGTACACAGAGACATTGTCGTCCTGCCTAATTGTCGTATCCTTGATGAGATCCTTCAGGTCTGAGTAGCTCTCTGAGTAGACTGAGCCGACCTCGTAATTCTTAACGCACAGGGCATTTTTAAGATCGCTTTGAGTAAGTGGCTGAGCATACGACCGAGATTGATAGACGCCCCATTCATTGAGATACATGTCATCAGTGCCATCACCATACCCGCCGAAAACCTGAGCATCAATGGTTCGAGAGACTACGCCGCTTCCACGCGTTCCTGTCACAGCCTTCTGTCCATGGTATCCCGACTCGGTCTGATAGATCCTCTGGTCTGTTATGAATCCTGAGCTGTAAATCCAGGAATGCTCGGTGAGGTTTACTGGTGTCCCATGGGCCGTAAAGGCAAAAAATGTTGTGCCAGCAATGCATAGTGCCGAAACCAAGAGCAATCCAAGCAACCATCTCATATGCACACCTCAACCCTTGCGATCATATGAAGGAGCTTTTGAATATAAATCTGATCCCCAGCTCTTTGCCGACGGATCTCTCCTTCTGCTGCGACCTATCTCAGCAAGACGCCTATCCAAAGCAGCCTTCAGGTCAGGCAAAAGCCCAGCTCCACAGGAGTCCAACCTGGCGGCGATAGCCAGCTTTCCTGCCAGAGCCCTGGCCGTCTTGCCCCTGAGCCTCTTTGGGACACCGATCACCGCTGGATGGCGGTAGATGATGCCGTGCTTGGGCGAAGGGGCATGACCGTGCAGATGCTTGAAAAGGGACTTCTCAGCGCCGATGATCTGAATGCGGCTGGAGGGCATCTTTGCCAGCGCTCGCAAGCCACCGGATCTGGAGATGAGCCTTGCAGCCAGAATTGGACCTGCGAGGCTGGAGAGATTTGGGGCAATGCTCTGCACTGAGCGGCTAACATCAGCCTCCATTGCGGCATGTGACCTTCTGAGGCAGAGAACAGTTCTTGCCAGCTCGCCTGTGACAGCGTCATTTGATAGGACCTCTGCCAGATCTTTCCCATGCACAATCTCCTGCCGGCGCAGGCGGGACCACTCGTAGAGCCGCTCGTCCAGCAAATTCACGACCCTGCTGAGGTCATCGAGGGCCTCAACAGCCAACAGCAGGTCCTGCTCAGCTGTAACCAGGAGTTTGAGCTGGCGGCGGACCTTTTCCATGGCCACCTCCCTCAGGCGAAGGTTGTATTCGCGGTCGCCAGCCACAAATCCGCAATCCTTGGCCATAGCACGCAAATCGATCTGATGGGCAGGGCACGCTTCATGCTCCTCCTGACATAGCAGCGCCTCGACCATCGCATCGGTATCTCCTGCCGGTAGGAAGGAGCCCGTCTCTCGATCGATTTTTCCAAACCACGCAGAGATTTGCATTAGCAGTCATTCCAGGACTGCCTGGCATAGATCACTTTCGCCCCGCGCGGCTCTACTTTAAATAGTATCTCGGCCAAGTCAAAGTAACCTCTCAATAAAAATTAGGGGGCAGAATGTCATGAAAGAACTGGTGGATCAGATATCATCTCGCCTCAGGGATCAAAAGATCGTCGTCCCAAACGAAGAGATCGAGTCTCGCCTAAAGAAGCTCATCGAAGAATTCCGCGTGCCAGAAGGCGAGGCGCGCAGATCTGTTTTGAACTATTTCCTGAAGGAGCATGGAGCAATGCCCTTCTCCAGGCCAGGTTCTGTTATGGTCAAGGTCTCGGAGATCAACGGGCCAGGCAAGTGGGTGGATCTGAAGGTAAAGGTCCTGGACATCTGGGAGCCCGCGACGCAGGCTATCTCTCAAACTGGCCTCGTGGGCGACGACTCAGGATCTATAAAGTTCGTGAAGTGGGCAAAGTCAGGCCTGCCAGATCTGGAGCTTGGCAAGAGCTATCTTCTGAAGAGTGCGGTCACTGATGAGTTCCAAGGCAGGTTCAGCGTAAAGCTGAACAGAGCCAGCCAGATCCAGGCTCTGGAGAACGAAGTCGAGGCAAAGCCTGGCATAAGGCCTGTGGAGCATCTCAAGGTCGTGGAGATCGATGAGCCAGGCCGATGGGTGGATCTGACCGTCAAGGTGACAAAGCTCTGGGAGACGAATAGCGATGCCATCGCTCAGTCAGGCTTAATCGGAGATGATACAGGTTCCATCAAGTTCGTGAAGTGGGCAAAAGCAGAGCTGCCAAATCTTGAGGAGGGCAAGAGCTATCATCTGAAGAATGCGGTCACTGACGAGTTTCAGGGAAGGTTCAGCGTAAAGTTGAACCGCACAAGCAAGATTGAGCCGTTAGATATCGATATTGAGGTGGGCTCCCAGTCGGTGGAGTTCGCTGGCGCCCTGGTGGACGTGCAGAAGGGCTCAGGCCTGATCAAGAGATGTCCAGTTTGCAAGCGTTCCTTGGCCAAGGGCATTTGCAGCGAGCATGGAAAGGTGGAAGGCACCTACGATCTGCGAATAAAAGCTGTCATCGACGATGGCCGTCATGTGCAGGATGTGCTGATCAACCGTGAGACCACTGAGCGCTTGGTTGGACTTGAGCTTGACGAAGCCAGGCAGATGGCTATGGAAGCGCTCGATCACGAGGTGGTGCGCAGTCTGATCGAAGGCAAGCTGGTGGGCAGATACTTCAACATCACTGGACCGAGGGTTGATCGCTATATTCTGGTTGAGACGATAAATGAGGCGTCGCCTGTGACCGTCGCCCAGGTTGATGAGCTGATCGGCTCAATGGGGGTGTGATGATGGCGGGGTTCTCTCGAGAGGTCGCGCGCAGGATCTTCGCCGAGGAGCTGAAGAGCTCCAACTACTCTTTCCGGGAGGGGGAGGATCAGCACCAGTATGCGCCTCAGTACCTGCTCACGCCGACCGGGGCAAAATGCAACCGCGTCTTCATTGTCGGCACTCTAACAGAGAAAGACAACATAGGCGGCGACACAGAGTACTGGCGAGGCAGAGTGGTCGATCCCACAGGCAGCATTCTGATCTATGCCGGTCAGTATCAACCGGAGGCTGCACAGATCCTGGCCAACATGGAGGCTCCTGCCTATGTGGCAGTGGTGGGCAAGCCCAATCTCTACCAGACAGAAGATGGCAACGTCATCATCTCCCTGCGCGCCGAGTCCATTCAACAGGTGGATAAGGCTAC
>Ga0067045_1031284_pt1 | contig 12672 bp, 8 predicted proteins | sample TerdegcTABiofilm_FD_59184 | JGI IMG/M metagenome (GOLD analysis project Ga0067045, IMG submission 59184) | Combined Assembly of (Gp0054472, Gp0054536) Wastewater bioreactor microbial communities from Singapore -Terephthalate degrading...
GCGAAGCTTCTCAAGCTGGTGAACAGCTCCTTCTACGGCTTTCCCTCCCGCATCGAGTCCATCTCCCGGGCGGTGGCCCTCATCGGCACCAACGAACTCTCCACCCTCGCCCTGGGAATTTCCGTAGTGCACTGCTTCCGAAACATTCCGCCCTCGGTGTTCGACATGAAATCCTTCTGGCAGCATTCCGTGGCGTGCGGCGTCTTCTCCCGCATTCTGGCCCGGGAAAAATCGGGGCTCTCGGAGGAACGTCTCTTCGTGGCGGGGCTCCTGCACGATGTGGGACGCCTCGTCCTCGCCCGGAGCAGGCCACGCCAGCTCGCCCAGGCCATGGAGCTGAGCCGGAAGAGACGCATTCCGCTCTTCGAGGCGGAGCGGGAAGTTCTCGACTTCGACCATACCCAGGTGGGAGGACTGCTGCTCAGGACCTGGAAAATTCCGGGCGCCCTGGAAACGCTGGTGCGATTTCACCACGCACCTCTTTCGGCGCATCCCGCCGCGGAGGCGGCGGTGGTGAACGTCGCCGATGCGCTGGCAATCTCCCTCGCCATCGGCCGCAGCGGTTCCTTTTACGTCCCCTTCACGGACGACGAGGTCTGGGGCACGCTCCATCTTTCTCCGAGCGTCCTCTCTCCCACCGTCGCCCAGGCGGAACGTCAGATCAAGGAGATCACCGATCTCTTTCTCTCCTCCGAGGCCGTGGAAGAATGACCCGTAAGACGGGCGAGCGGCGCGAATCCGTACTTCGCGAGGAGATTCCGGAGCAACACCTGTCCGAAACCTCTCCGCCTCCGAAAGGGCGGGGAAAGAAAACGGCGCCTCCCCTTTCTCCGGAGGAACGCCTCGCCATCTACGCGGAGGAGAGACGCGCCGCCCTTGAAGCCCTGGGCGTCGCCGCGTCCCTCGCCCGCTTCGACACCGGCACGAGCCGCCTGGAGGATCTCCGGGCCATTCTCAAGGAAACCGAAAACCGGGCGAACATGCTCGTCCGTTTCAAGGCACTGACTTTCTACCTGGTGGACGAATCGGATTCCAGCTTCTACCAGGCTTATTGCAGCAATCTCCTGTGGGAGCGCTTCTTCGAGGAGGAACTGCAGCCCCTCATCGACGACCGCACCTTCGCCTGGGCCATCTCCCGGGAGCGGTGCGTCATCGTCTCTTCGAAAAAACGCACGGAGCGCATGCTCCTCCATGTCCTCGCGACCCCCTCCCGCACGCGGGGAATGTTCGTGGCCGTCCTCGATCAGGACAAGAAAACCATCCGGGACCACTCCCTCTCCCTCCTGTCGGTGGTGATGTTCACCGCCGCCGCGGCGCTGGAGAGCTTCTTCCTCTACAAGAACGTGCGGGAGCTGAACGCCAAGCTGGTCTCCCACATCCAGCACCTGGAGACCACCGAGAAGGAACTCGCCCGCTACCGCAACCGCCTTGAGGAAGAGGTGGGGGAACGCACGGTGGAACTGCAGAAGACGAACCGACGCCTTCGAGAGGAGATCCTTCAGCATCAGGAGACGGAACGCGCTCTCGCCGAGAGCCGCGAGCGCTTTCGAGCTCTCGTGGAGAATTCCTCCGATGTGGTGTGGGAGATGGACACAGAAGGGCGTTTCACCTACGTGAGCCCGAAACTCGAGGAACTTTTAGGTATTCCTCCCAAAGCGGTTCTCGGCATGCCCTTCTACGACGCCTTCGACTGCGGTGAAGAGGAGCGGGAGCGGTTCCGCATCGGCCTGGAGGAACTCAAAAAGGGTAAAGCTCCTTTCAAACAAGTGGAATGGGCATGGCGCGCCGCAGATGGTCGGCGCTTCTTCTTCGAGGCGAGCGGCCAGCCTTTTTTCGATGAGGCCGGAAGGCTTGCGGGATACCGGGGTGTCAGCCGGGACGTGACAGAAACCAGAAAGGCTCTGGAACAAATAACGTTCCAGGCGACACATGACCCGCTCACATCGCTTCCCAATCGTGTGCTCTTCGCGGACAGGCTCGACATCGCCCTCGCTCTTGCGCGGCGCAAGAGCGAACTCGTGGCGGTGTTCTTCCTCGACCTCGACGGATTCAAGACCGTGAACGACTCCCTGGGACACGACATTGGAGACCGCCTTCTCGTTGCCGTGGCGAACCGCCTTCGGGAGCAGATCCGGGACATGGACACGGTGTCCCGGATGGGAGGCGACGAGTTCACCTTCATTTTTCCGGGAGTGCACGACCGGGCCGAAACGGCCCGCATCGCCGAGCGGATTCTCGCCGCGGTGGCAGAGGAAATCCGCCTGGAAAGCGAAGAGAGCACCCCTCCGCTTGACATCTCCGTGACAGCGAGCATTGGCATCGCCCTCTTTCCCTGGGACGGAGAGGACGTACAGACACTGATGAAGCGCGCCGACGCAGCGCTATATCGGGCAAAGGTGCTCGGGCGCAACGCCTACCGTTTCTGGAACGCTCAGGATACGGAGATTCTCGGAGAGATCGTGGACGATGCGATGCTACGCAAACGTCTGGAAGAGCACCTTCAGGAGACGAGGGAGTTCCTCGACGCCGTGATCAACGCCGTGGGGCATCCCATCTTCATGAAGAACGAAGAGCGCCGCTACGTGCTCGTCAACGATGCCTATTGCCGCTGGATAGGGTGCCCGCGGGAGGAGATTCTGGGGAAATCCCCCGAGGACATCTTCTCCGCCGAGGACGCGGCGGCCTTTTCTCGGACGGATCTGCGCGTTCTCGAAACGGGTGAGTCCATCACTGCGGAAGAGACGATCACCGTAAAAACCGAAGCGGACGGCACACCCCGGACAGTGCTCATCTCAAAATCCCCCTACACCGACGCAAAGGGGCGGCGCTACGTGGTGGGCAGCATTCTGGACATCACGGGCAGAAAGGCCGCGGAATACCTTCTCTCCCTCGGCGAGCACAATTTCCGCGCCCTCTTCGACCAGGCGGCGAATCCCATGGTGATCCTCGATCCCGAGGGGTACTTTCTCGCGGTGAACAGCGCAACCCTCCGAAACCTGGGCTACACACGGGAAGAATTCCTCCGCCTCACCCCAAGAGATCTCGTTCCCGAGGGCCATCACTGCCTTTCCCCGGAGAATCTCGCCGTGGTCTGTACCAAGGGGAGCCTCACCTACGAAACGGTGCAGCGGAGACGGGACGGCACGCTCGTCCCCGTGGAGACGCACGCCGCCCGCATCGTCTTCGACGGCAGGCCCGCCGTGCTCGCCCTCAACCGCTTCCTGAAGGAAGGCGGTGACAGGAACGAAACATGAACATCGGGGACACCTCGCGTCGCGAAGCATCCCCGATAGCGCCCGAATCCCGTAAACCTTCCTTTCCGCATCGGCGCGGCAGTTTCTCTTGCCCGATGCGGCGATCCCCCTTCGCTCAGGCGCCCTTGCCGCAGAGCACCGCCAGAGCGTTTGCCACCGTGACGGCCACCCCCACGGGGAGGCAGGCCGGATCGATGTCGAAGTGCGGATTGTGCCCCTCCACGACGAGACCCTTCTCCCGGTTCGCCGAACCGAGACGGAAAAAGGCCCCCGGAACGGCCTGGGCGAAATAGGCGAAATCCTCCACGCCGAGACTCGCCGTCTCCAGCACCTCCACGTTCTCCGGTCCCAGCAGGCGCGTTCCCGACGCCGCCACCAGGTCCACGAGAGCCCGGTCGTTCAGAAGCGGCACGTACCCCTCCTGGCGGCGCACCTCCGCGCTTCCGCCGAGCCCTTCCGCCACCGTTTTCACCACCTCCGCCACCCGGGCGTTCACCTTTTCCCGCGTCTCCGGCAGGAGGGTCCTCACCGTGGCCTCCATCTCAACCCGGTCGGCGATGACGTTCCGGGCCGTGCCGCCCCGGATCACCCCCACGGTGACCACCGCGCTGTCCCGGGGATCCACGTTCCGGCTCACCACCGACTGAAGCGCCGTCAGCACGTACCCCGCGACGGCCACGGCATCGACGCCTCCGTGCGGATAGGCCCCGTGGGAGGAGCATCCCCGGAGCACGATGTCCAGCGCGTCCGAGGCGGCGCACATCTGGCCGTACTTGACGCCGATGCGTCCCGCCTCCAGCTCGGGGCAGACGTGGAGTCCAAAGACCGCATCCACTTTGGGATTTTCCAGCACCCCTTCCCGGATCATGGGCTCCGCGCCGCCGTCGGACTCCTCCGCGGGTTGGAAGAGAAACTTCACCGTCCCGGAAAAACGGCTCCGCAGCTCCGCGAGCAGACGGGCCGCGCCGAGGAGGATCGCCGTGTGGGCATCGTGCCCGCAGGCGTGCATCACCCCCGGCGTCCGTGACGCATAGGGCACCTCGTTGTCTTCCTGAATCGGCAGCGCATCCATATCCGCCCGGAGCGCCACCACCCGCGGAGCACCGCCCGAAGAAGGCGCGGTGCCCTCCAGCAGACCGAGCACACCCGTCCGGGCAACGGTGCGGCAGGAAATTCCCAGTTTCTCCAGCTCCTCCCGCACCCGGCGGCTCGTCCGGGTCTCCGCGAACCCCAGCTCCGGATGGGCATGAAACTCCTCGCGGAGTTCCCGCACCCATTTCGCCAGTTCCCGGGCCCTCCCGAGCAGGTCCGGAGTCGTATCCTCCACGGCAGCTCTCTCCCTTTTTCCGTCCGTCATCTCTGACATAGCCTCCTTCGATATCCTTCCAGAAGAACGCCGCAGCGCGCCTCTGCATCGATGCGTCAGCGCCACACCACGTTCCGGATCTCACGGAACCCGAGCCCCGGCCCTTCACCGAGGACGATGCGGGGACCGTCGCAGGTGATACCTCCCTCAACGGGATCCTCCGCGCAGAGATCCGGCGTGTCCAGATCGATCCGGGTGATGCAGGGACAGGCCGCTGCCACGTGCGCCGCGGCGGTGACGCTCAATTTGGTCTCCATCATGCTGCCGATCATGGCCTCCACGCCGAAGCTCTCCGCCACCGCCGCGATCTGGAGCGCCCGGCGAATGCCTCCGCTCTTCATGAGCTTGATGTTCACCAGATCCGCCGCACCTTCCGCCAGAATACGCGCCGCATCCCGTGGAGAATACACGGACTCGTCGGCGAGGACCGGCACGGACACGGCGTTCCGGACGAGTTTCATTCCCTCGATGTCCTCCGCGGGAACGGGCTGCTCCACAAGCTCCAGGTTCGGATCGGTCTCCTCCAGCTTCCGGAGGATGCGCACCGCTTCCTTGGGACTCCACCCCTGGTTCGCGTCGAGCCGGAAGGCGACACCAGGCCCCACCGCATCCCGGATGGCAGTGATGCGCACCAGATCCAGAGCTGGATTCTTTCCCACCTTGAGCTTGAGGATGCGAAATCCTCTGCGAACCGCCTCGAGGCTGTCCTCCACCATCACCTCCGGCGTGTCGACGCTGATGGTGAGGTCCGTCTCAAGCTCCCGCCGCCCGCTGCCGAGCAGGCGAGCCAGAGGCGCTCCGTATCGCTGCCCCCAGAGATCGTGAAGCGCCATGTCGAGCGCTGCCTTGGGAGACGAATTGTGCACGAGGCTTTTGTCCAGCCGGCGGAGGAGATCGTCCAGATCCTCCACGTCCCGCCCCAGGAGCAACGGTTTCAGGTGATCCTCCAGCGCCGCGACGATGCTTCCCCGGATATCGCCGGTGATGACCGCCGTGGGCGGCGCCTCGCCGTAGCCCACATGCCCCGTGTCCGTCTCCAGGCGCACGACGATGTCCTCCACGGAGCGCACTTCCCGCAGCGCCGTCCGGAAGGGTTTCTTCAACGGCACTGACAGGGTTCCCAAACGCATGTCGGTGATCCGCACTTCCATCGCACCTCCTCGAAAGCCGTAGAAAAAATCGTTCCCGTCACCGCTGTCGCGTTTCGACCCCCGCAGCATACACGAAAAATGCCCTTTCGGCCCGGCAATGTGCGGCTCTTCTTGCGAAAAACCTCTTTTCCTGCGGCACTGTGACCAATTCATCTTGCATTACTCCGGAGAACGGGTTAGCATGAAATTCCGGGATGTCCGGTCCGCCGGAGGCAGGCCGCAGGTACGAGAAAACGGAGGCGCGAGAGATGACGGAGACGACGCGGGAACAGGAACAGCTCTTTCCTGAGATGGGGCCTTCCTTTCGCGAGTTCATCGAGGCCAGCCCCTCGGTCATGTTGCTCATCGCTCCCGAGACCGGCGCGATCGTCCGGGCGAACGAGGCGGCGGCGACCTTCTACGGATATTCCAGGGAGCGGCTCGAACGCATGCGCATTGCGGAGATCAACACCCTCACCCCGGAGGAAATCCTCCGGGAAATGACCGCCGCAAAAGCCAACCGCAAGAGTTTTTTCCGCTTCAGCCACCGCCTGGCCTCGGGAGAGCTGCGAGCCGTGCACGTCTATTCCTCCCCCGTCCAGGTGGAGGGCAAGCGGCTACTCTGTTCCATCGTTCAGGATGTGACGGACCTGAAAAGCGACGAAGACCGGGCGGAACGACGCCGTCTGGAGGAACACCTCGCCCGCAGCGTGGCCCTCCTCGGGGCCGCCATCGAGTCCGTGGCGGAGGGCATCATCGTGGTGGACTTAAAGGGGCGGGTGCTCATCTACAACGCCAACTTCGAACGCTTCTGGAACACTCCCTCGGGGTGGAGCACCGCCTTCGACCCGGAGGAACGACTGACCTTCCTGAGCAATCTCGCCGAGGACCGGGAAGAGTTCGTGAAGCTCATCCAGACCGTCCGGAACCGCCCCGACATGGAGCGGAGCGGCACGGTGCATCTGGCGGACGGGCGGATCGTGGAGTTCGAGTCCCGCCCTTTCCGGGCGGAGGAGACCATTCTCGGGCGCATCTGGAGTGTCCGGGACGTGACCGAACGGGAGGAGGCCCGAAAGGCCCTCGAGACCTCCCTCCGGGAGAAGGAACTGCTGCTGCGGGAAATCCACCACCGGGTGAAGAACAACCTGCAGACCGTGGCGAGCCTCCTCTCGCTCCATCTGGGAACCACGGCGAATCCCAAGGTAAAAGAGGCGCTGATGGAAAGCCGCGGCCGCGTGCAGAGCATGGCGCTCATCCACGAGAAAATCTACCGCTCCCGGGACGTCTCCGCCGTCAATCTGGGGGAGTACGTGGCGGACGTGGTGCGGAGCGTGGCCGGAGCGTTTGGCCTGCCCAGCCAGACCGTGACGCTCGACATCGAGGCGGAACCACTTCCCCTGGACATCGACCGGGCCGTTCCCTGCGGCCTCGTTCTCAACGAACTCGTGACCAACGTGTACAAACACGCCTTTCCGCAGGGGCAGGAGGGAACGCTTTTCGTGCGCATCGCCGCGGACCGGGAGGGATTCGCACAGATTACCATCGCCGATGACGGCGTGGGGCTTCCCGAAGGGTTCGACCCTCGGGCGTTGCACTCGCTGGGAATCACCGTCGTGGCCGCCCTGGTGGAACAGATCGGAGGAACACTTCATTTCTCCTCCGGCCCGCAGGAAAAGGGCACGACCGTACACATCAGCTTTCCCCTCGGAGACGGCCGGAACGGAAAGACTTCGGTGCAGGCGGTGTAACGAGAACGTCATTGCCTTCCCGAAGAATCTTGCCTATAATGACGATGTGCCACGTCACAAGGAGCCGAATGACACTTGTGTAACGCACCCCGGGCTTTTTCGAAGGAACGAAGAAAATCGGGGAATCGAAGCGCACCTGGGAACGTGCGGTGCGCGGTTATTCCGAGGAGGGGATCACGTGGAGGTGTCGCAGGTTTTGAGCGTGGAAGCCATCGGAGAAGCGGCGGGAGTGGTCTGGTCCCATCTCAGCGACAATGGAAGAACGACCCTCACGGCGCTGCACAAAGCCGTCCCTCTGCCGGACAGGCTCGTGGACACTGCGGTGGGCTGGCTCGCCCGGGAAAAGAAGATCGCCTTCGAGACCGAGGGACGAACGACCTACCTCTTCCTTCTTTAGCGAATACACACCCCTCCCGGTTTCAAACGGGAGAGGTCGTTCCAGCGGAGCATTCCTTCCACGCAGGCGTTCCTTCGGGGCAACCCAGGAGCATTCGTGGCATTTCTTCCGTGAACAGTGAAAAAACTGTTACAAATATCTCTTGACCTTCCCTGGAAAGAGAACTAGCCTTAAGAAACGAGAGCAGGGAAGGATGTGGCACTCCATGACCGACCGTGAGGAATCACTGGCAAGCCGTCGCGTGCGGGTTCTTGATCCGGCGCGGGGCATGCTTGAGTGCAGAGAATGCGGCGCCAGATGGATCGTTCCTCCTCATCCCAGAGAGGAAGGACTCCCGCCGGGTTATTGGAAATGTCCCAATCGCTGCAACTGTTCCGACGAGAGCCGGGAGGAGGAACGCTGACGGCCCCGTGCCGTCCCGAAGGAAAGTTCCCCGGCAAACTGCACCTCCGGAAAAACGGGAAGGTCTGACACGCCATGGATGACGAGACGAAACGGCACCGGTTCGCCGCTGCGGAAGCGGGCAAGGCGATGATGTCCCTCATGCTGGGGCGTCCCGCGTATCCGCTCTCTCTTCCTCCTTTTTCCCCCGAGAAAACCCTGGAAAAGTCCGATCCGTTTCTTCCTTCCCACCTGCGCGATTTCCGGCGACAACGGGCCCTCGCGGAAGAACAGGTCCTCTTCGCCCTGAGCGGCCTCGCTGCGGTGCGCCTTCTCGTGGACAACCGAACCGGCCTCTCTCGGGACGATCCGGACGTGCAAAGCGCCTACGACGCGGCACGCTCCATCTGTGGCAGCGAGGCGGAATGCACCGCCTTCGTGGAGTGGCTCTGGCAGCGATGCGTTGCGTTGCTTTCTCTTCCTCCCCGGCCCGAACGAATGGGCGCTCTGGCGGAACAACTTCTGCGGAAAGGCAACCTCTCGGAACGGGAGGTTCTTCGCTTTCTCTGAGAAAAGAGTCGTGCTTTTTCTTCGTTTTTCAAATTCTTTACACTTCAGACATGACAAGGACACGCAAAAAGGTTACACTGAAACCATCGCGGATCGAGCGGGCCGGACGAAAACCTCTCCGCCCCCTGCGAAACGCGGAAGGAGGGGCCAGTCATGACACACTTCCGCAGCATTTTTATCTCGGACATACATCTCGGCTGTCGCTGGTGCCAGGCCAAACATCTCGCATCCTTTCTCTCCTCCGTCGAATGTGACAACCTCTTTCTGGTGGGAGATATCATCGACGGCTGGAAGCTCAAACGCCGGTCGAGCTGGCCCCAATCCCACAACAAGGTTCTCCGGAAAATCCTCAAAATGTCCAAGAAGACGAAGATCTGCTACATCCCCGGCAATCATGACGACTTCCTCGACGAATTCGACGGATACCATTTCGGCCACATCGAAATCGCCCGGAGCGCCAAACACGTCACCGCCGACGGCAGGCGTTTTCTCGTAATCCACGGAGACGAATTCGATCTGGTGGTGAAATACAAGCGCTGGCTCGCCGTGCTGGGCGATCTGGCCTACGAGATCTCCCTCCAGCTCAACAGTTGGTTCAACTCCCTGCGCTCCCTCCTCGGCCTGGGATACTGGTCCTTTTCCGAGTATCTCAAACACAAGGTCAAGGACGCAGTGAACTTCATCGGTGACTTCGAAAACGCGCTCCTCCACCGAGCGCGAATCTCCGGCGTGGACGGCATCATCTGCGGCCACATTCACCGCCCCGCCATCCGCCAAGTGGAGAACATCACCTACGCCAACTGCGGTGACTGGGTGGAGAGCTGTTCCGCCCTGGTGGAGCATCCCGACGGCACGCTGGAGATCCTTCGCTGGAAGGATATGGTCTCCAAAATTCCCTTCGTCACCGTCGAAGGAGAGATGGTCTTCCGCGACGCCGATTCCGCGTCACGCCCTCCACAGAATTCCCCTCTTCCCGAGCCGGTGGCCCCACCCTTCTGACGTTCTTCCTTCCGCTCCGGGCCGAAACGGCCCGGAGCGGTGCCTTATCCATTCACTCAGGAGGTGCGTTTCAGTGGGATACGAAAAAAATCTTGCCATCCAGCAGAAGCGCCGAATTCAGCAGTCGGACCGCCGCATCCGCATTCTTGAGACGGAGGCGGAGACCCTCCGGGGAGCCCGGAAGATCCTCGAACGGTGGAATTCCAGCCTGGAGTGCTGGATGTGCGAGATCGACCGCATCACCACGGATCCGCGTGTGCGCCATATCACGCGGAAAGCGCTCTCGTTCCTGCGGGAGCCCGTTCCTGTCGGGGAAAATCTGGATCTGTACGAAAGCGCCCTGGATTTCATCAAATGGGAGCGCCAGAGCCGGACATCGGCCTTCGCCGAAGACAAGGACACATCCCGAAAGCCCCTCCGAAAAGAAGCCAGGAATGCGGCGCTGTCCCGGAGCTGACCGGGGGAAGGAGCAACGCGAAAAAGACCTCGGAGTGCATAAGGCGCCCTTGGGCGCTGCTCCGGCAAAAAGCCTGCGAGCACCTTTCGAAACAGCCCGGAGAGGCGAGGCTCTTCCTCCGAGGAATGCCTCGCCTCTCCCAAACGGAACCTGACGGACCGCCCCGAACGGAAGCGTTTGCGTCCTCCCGAGGAACAGGTGAAACGGTGGATCAGGCTTTCTTCCGGGGAACCCCCTTTGCAGGAAGGACCGGGGCTTCCGTCGGCGCGGCAGCGAAGGCCAATTCCGCCGCACCCACCCGGAACTGGGCCAGAAGCTTCTGGATCCGCTCCGCCCCGGACGCGGTCTCCTGGGCCTCTCTGGCCACGTTCTCCGACGCTGTGGCGGTGTCCTCCGTGGCGTGCCGAATGTTTTCGATGGTGTCCACCACGGTGAGGGTCCCCTTTGTGACCTGGTCGATGCCGGAGGCCATCTCCTGGGCGGCCGCGGCCTGCTCCTCCGCCGCCGCGGCGATGCTCTGCATTGCGTCGTTCACCCGGGCGATCTGGGACAGGGCCTCCTTCAGCTCTTTCTGGGCCTCCGCCGCGGCAGCGAGGGTTTCTTTCATGATGGCCCCCGATTCGGCGGTGACCTCCAGGGACTGCTTCGTCTCCGCCTGAAGCGACCCAATGAGGCTCTCCACCTGCTTGGCCGCGGAATTTGACTCCTCCGCCAGTTTGCGCACTTCCTCCGCCACCACCGCAAATCCACGCCCCGCCTCGCCCGCCCTGGCCGCCTCGATGGCGGCGTTCAGGGCCAAGAGGTTCGTCTGGTCCGCGATCTGTTTGATGGTGGTCACGAACTGGGTGATGGAACTCACCGACGCGGCCACGCGGTTGATGCTCCTTCCCGGTCTCTTCCGCCCGGTCTCTTCCGCCTTGGCTCCCACGGTCTGGATCTTCGCGACGACCCCCTCCACTCGGGCCACGGCCCGCTCGCTTCCCGCGGCGGTTCCCGAGGCCGCTTCGGCCCCTTCCGACGCGGACTGCGCCGCCGTGGTGGCCGACGAGGCCACTTCCTCGATTCCCGCGCTGGTCTGCTGGAGCGCCCCAGAGTTGCTCTCCGACAGGGAGGCCACGGTCTCGATGGCGCCCTTCACCTCTTCCATGGCCGCCACGGTCTGCTCCGACAGGGCCGCGAGGGATTCGGCGCGCTGGGCGGAGAGTCGCGCCTCCTCCTGAAGCTCCAGCACCACCTGGCGCTGTCGGGCGATCATGGCGGCAAGGGCGTCCGCCATGGTGTTCATCTCGTCCCGGGTGTTCACGTGGAAGTCCTCCCGGGTGAAGGTGAGATCCCCGTCCCGCGCCCGTTCCGCCAGGGCCACCACGTTCTTGATGGGACGGGAGATGGAATTGCCGAGCAGGTAGGAGATGACGAGAAAGACCACCACGATGGCGCCCACGAGCCCCGCGAGGATTTTCGCCAGGGCATTCGCCGTGGCGTGGAGTTCCTCCACCGGCACGGCCACGCCCAGAGTCCACTTGGGGGCGTGCGGCACGGGGAGACTGAAAAGAGCGACCTCGCTTCCGTCGGGACGGGTGAAAACTCCTTGTGTCGCCTCGCCCGCCATGACCCGGCGGACGACGGTGTCAAGGTCCTTGAAACCCAGCGCCGCCGACTCCAGGACGTTGAGCTTCATCACCTGCTCCTTGTCCGGATGCGCCATGACGAGCCCGGTACTGTCCACGATCCAGCCGAACCCGCCATTGCCTATCGCAATGTCCTTCATCATTTCGCTCACCGCGTCGAGACGGAGCGAAGCTCCCAGCACACCCACAGGCTTCCCTGTGTAGTCCTTGATGGCGTGGGCGATGACGAAAATGGGCTGGTTGGTCGTGCGGGAGATCACGGGATCGGTGATGACCATGTCCCGGGCGCCGCTCATGATCTCCTTGAAGTAGGGACGGTCGGCGAGGTTTGCCGACAGGCCCTCCACCGTGGTCGGGGCGTGTCCCGAGGCGTCCGCCACGAAATACATCTCGATGAACCGGGATTCCCGTTCCTGAAGCAGTCGCAAATCACCCTTCATGGCGTCCCAGCTCATGGTGTGGACGATATCCATCTCCGCGGCACCCCGCGTCACGTCGATCATCCGGAGGAGCCACTCCCCGAGCTGATCCGCCCTGGCACGGGCGATTCCCATGGCCATGTCGTCCGCGAGAGCCGTGACGGAACTGTTCACCTGCCGATAGAGAACCATCCCGAGAGCACCACAGAGCACCACCACGGCGGACACGAACCACACCAGTATCTTTCCCCGTATCGTCCTCATGAGCCACATCACTTCTCCCTTCCTCTGTTCCGGCGCGCTGCATCGACGTGAAACCTCTT
>Ga0067045_1031287_pt1 | contig 12669 bp, 9 predicted proteins | sample TerdegcTABiofilm_FD_59184 | JGI IMG/M metagenome (GOLD analysis project Ga0067045, IMG submission 59184) | Combined Assembly of (Gp0054472, Gp0054536) Wastewater bioreactor microbial communities from Singapore -Terephthalate degrading...
CTCCCGAAGTGAACATCGACCAGCTGCGCGGCCACAAGGAAAAGGTCATCGGCAAGCTGACCGGCGGTCTGGGCCAGATGGCCAAGATGCGCAAGGTCACCGTCGTGCGTGGCTACGGCAACTTCGTGTCTGCCAACCACATCGAAGTCGAAGAAACCACCGGTTCCGGCCAGGAAAAGACCGGCAGCAAGAAGGTTGTTCAGTTCAAGAACGCCATCATCGCTGCAGGCTCGCAAGCCGTGCACCTGCCCTTCATGCCCAAGGACCCCCGCGTGGTCGATTCCACCGGCGCCCTGGAACTGAAGGAAGTGCCCAAGCGCATGCTGATTCTGGGTGGCGGCATCATCGGCCTGGAAATGGGCACCGTCTACAGCACGCTGGGCGCGCGCCTGGACGTGGTGGAAATGATGGACGGCCTGATGCAGGGCGCCGACCGCGATCTGGTCAAGGTCTGGCAGAAGATGAACGCGCCACGCTTCGACAACATCATGGTCAACACCAAGACCGTGGGTGCCGAAGCCACGCCCGAAGGCATCAAGGTTACGTTCGCTCCTGCCAAGGACGGCGTCACCGTGCCCGAACCCCAGACCTACGACCTGGTGCTGCAAGCCGTGGGCCGCACGCCCAACGGCAAGAAGATCAGCGCCGACAAGGCTGGCGTGGCCGTGACCGACCGCGGCTTTATTGACGTCGACATCCAGATGCGCACCAATGTGCCCAACATCTTCGCGATCGGCGACATCGTGGGCCAGCCCATGCTGGCGCACAAGGCCGTGCACGAAGCGCATGTGGCCGCCGAGGTCATCGCTGGCGAGCTGCAAGGCAACAAGGAGCTGGCTGCTGCCGCCTTCAACGCCCGAGTGATTCCATCGGTCGCCTACACCGACCCCGAAGTGGCATGGGTGGGCCTGACAGAAGACCAGGCCAAGGCACAAGGCATCAAGGTCAAGAAGGGCCTGTTCCCCTGGGCCGCCTCGGGCCGCGCCATCGCCAACGGCCGCGACGAAGGCTTCACCAAGCTGCTGTTTGATGACTCCCCCGAAGCCCACGGCCACGGCCGCATCCTGGGCGGCGGCATGGTCGGCACGCATGCCGGCGACATGATCGGTGAAATCGCCCTGGCCATCGAAATGGGCGCCGACACCGTGGATATCGGCAAGACCATCCACCCCCACCCAACCCTTGGCGAATCCATCGGCATGGCGGCGGAAGTGGCCCACGGTTCCTGCACGGACGTACCACCAGCACGCAAGTAAGCGTAGCGATCAGGTCTCAGGATCTGTTCAAAACAAAGGCAGCCTTCGGGCTGCCTTTTTGTGTTGATAGCAGCGTCGATTTCCCTGGCAAGCGCTTGAGCCTCGATCGACCTGCACGGATGACTTAAGCTTTGCGCACCCACTATCAGCGAAAGAGACGGCCATGCCCCGCCCAAGCCCCGACTACTCCAGGCCGCTCCAAGCCGCCTGCCACTGCGGCGCAGTGCGTTTTAACGTGCTGCTCAGCGACGGCCTGAATACTGCGCGGCGCTGCAATTGCTCGTTCTGCCGCATGCGCGGTGCCGTGGCCGTGTCGGCCGAGCTGAGCGGAATTGAGGTATTGCAGGGGCAGGATGCGCTGACGCTCTATCAGTTCAACACTGGGCAGGCCAAGCATTTCTTCTGCAAGCATTGCGGCATCTATACCTTTCACCAGCGGCGCTCGTCGCCGCATCAGTACGGCGTGAATGTGGCTTGCATTGACGGCATGAGCCCGTTTGATTTTGCGGAAGTAGTGGTGAGCGAGGGGCGCTCGCACCCCAGTGACCGCCACTCAGGCGCTGCTGCGGGCAAGCCGGTGGCGGCGGGCTGGCTGCGCTATGAAGCCAATGCGCTGCTCGAAGCACAGCTTAAAGAATAGTTTTGATAGCTGTAAGCGATTGATGCATAAAGGTTAGAGCCGATTTTTGCTTGATACTTCGGTCTGGCTGGCAGAGTCAACTTGCTCATTAATTTCCCGATGAGGAAGTATCAATTGCTTTGACCATGCTCTGGTTTGTTCTTTCTCGAGCGGAAATTTTCAAGTCAAGCCGTTTTCTCTGTATTTGATAGCTACTTGTGAGCCTGCAGATTGTTCTAGCGACTAATTTGACTTCAAGGTGTGCAGCGCCGCTGCCAAGGTGCCTATATCTTTGTTGTGCACTGCAACATGCGGCGGCATACTGAGTTGGTGTGAGGCTGGTTCCGTGCCGCTGTTGGCCCGGCCGGCTTTCGCAAAACAGGAGGGGGCATGACGTGTACCGCTGACCGTATCCCAACCAGCGCCGCTGATGTGCCGGGACAGAAAGGCTGCTCATGCTGAGTGTGCTGGCCGTGGCCGTCTCGCTGGCCCTGTTGATGTTTCTGGCCTACCGAGGCGTGACAGTGCTGCTGCTGGCCCCGTTGATGGCGGCCGTGGCTGTGGTGCTGTCGGGCGACGGGCGCTGGCTGCTGCCGCTATATACCGACACCTTCATGACCGCGCTCAGCGGCTATGTGCTGCAGTTTTTACCTTTGTTTTTGCTGGGGGCGCTGTTCGGGCGGCTGATGGCCGATTCGGGGGCGGCCAGTACCTTGGCTCACTGGATTGTGCGTACTCTGGGCAAGAAGTACGCCATACAGACCGTGGTGCTGGCCTGCGCGCTGCTGACCTATGGCGGGGTGTCGCTGTTTGTGGTGGCTTTTGCCATCTACCGATTGCGCGCAATCTGTTTGAAGAGGCGCAGATTCCCAAGCGCCTCATCCCGGCCACGATTGCGCTGGGCGCGTTCACCTTCACCATGACGGCGCTGCCGGGTTCGCCCGCGATCCAGAACGCCATGCCGATCCCGTACTTCGGCACCAATGTGTTTGCAGCGCCGGGGCTGGGCATTCTGGCGGCGGCGCTGATTCTGGCGGGTGGCCTGTGGTGGCTGAGCCGGCGCGCAGCCACTGCCAAAGTTGCAGGCGAGGGCTATGGCGAACACGACGAAGGCGGCGCGGATACTGTGCTGACGCCCGCGCAGCAAGCGGCCGAGGCCGCACGCCATGCACAAATACCGCTGTGGATGGCACTGCTGCCATTGCTGCTGGTGATCGGCGTGAATGCGCTGTTTACCTACGGCGTTTTTCCACGTCTGGACCTGGGCTTTGTGACGGAACGCTTTCCGGCGCTGGACCCGACCCGGCTGGTGGGACTGTGGGCGCTGGTGATTGCGCTGATCGTGGCCTGTACGGCGCTGGTGTTGCTGCGCCTGGGGCGCTGGCACAGCCTCAAGGACACCATCAATCAGGGCGTGTTTGGATTCATGCTGCCGCTGTTCAATACAGCGTCCGAGGTTGGCTATGGTGCGGTGATTGCATCCCTGGCCGGTTTTGGACTGATTCGCGACGCGGTGTTGAAGGTATCAAGCAACCCCTTGGTGTCCGAAGCGGTGGCCATGAACGTCCTGGCGGGCATTACCGGCTCATCGTCCGGGGGGCTGAGTATTGCACTGCAGACTTTGGGTGCTGATTACCTGGCTATGGCCCAGGCCGCTGGCATCAGTCCCGCGCTGCTGCACCGGGTGGCGGTGATGGCTGCCGGTGGCATGGACACGCTGCCGCACTGTGGCGCCATCATCACCCTGCTGGCGATCTGCAAGCTCAACCACCGGCAGTCTTATGGCGACATTGCGGCGGTCACAATGCTGTTCCCGCTGCCGGCACTGGTGATGGTGATTGCGCTGGGGACCTGGGTGGGCAGCTTCTGAGGTCGATCACTGTCAGCCTGAATGCCTGGGCGTCGGGGCGATAGAAGAGAGCAAGAGGCCGAAGGCTGGCGATGCTCACAGAATGCACTGCCAGTCTTTTGTCCCGCTTTCTCCTTTGGGGCAGTCTCTGAAACTCAGGTTGTTGCTGTAATGCGTGCACTGGCCGGGCCGCCGCGTCGCAAGGTGTTGTAGATCGGGCATTTGCCGGTGAAGTAGTCCAGCAGTTGCTGGGCCTGCTGCTGCGTGACGCCGCCGGCCGTGACCGCCAGTTCCAGCCTGGCATAGCGGGTGCCGTCGGCGGTATCGCGCTGAAACAGGACTTCGGCATCGAGACTGCTCAGGGGCCAGCCGAATTCGCGCGCTTTTTCCTGAATCAACCCGAAGCTGCAGGACGCCAGTGACGACAGCAAAAGCTCGCCGGCGGCAATCGCCAAGCCGGGGCCGCCGCTGCTGACCTTGGCGTCGGTGGGCAGCACATTGTGGCGTGCGCTGACGAGGTAGCGGCCTGCGGTGGCTGTCGCCTGGGCCTCGATGCTGACGATCTCGCCTGGGCCGGTTTGCAGATCTGCGTTGTCTTGCGACGTGCTGGTGGCGAGGCTCATGCGGCAACCTTGTCTGTCGATGGAATGGCGGGAGATTCCACTGTAGTGGAATGTGTTTCGACACGCTCTTTCCAGGCGTGAACGGCGGGGCGTTCCAAGCCCAGGTTTTCGCGCAGGGTTTCGCCGTGGTATTCGGTGCGCAGCAGCTTGCGTTGTTGAAGCTCTGGCACCACATAGCGCACGAATTCCTCAAACCCGGCAGGCTGGTAGGGGGCCTGGACCATGAAGCCGTCGCAAGCCTGTTCTTCAAACCAGTGCTGCATCTGGTCGGCCACGTCCTTGCCGCTGCCCACCATGCCGCCTTCGTAGCGGTTGCCGTAACGCAGGCCCAGCTCACGCAAGGTCAGCTGTTCGCGGTCGGTGGCTTCGCGCACCTCGTCGTAGTGGCCTTTGACGCCGGGCACGTTGAGGTCGGGCAGCGGCGCGTCCAGCGGGTACTGGCCCAGGTCGATATCGAGGTGATAGGCCAGGGTGGACAGGCCGGGCTCGGCATGGGTCAGGTCGCGCAGCACTTCGCGCTTGGCTTCGGCAATGGCGCGGGTCTCGCCCACCAGCGGGGTGGCGGCGGGCAGGATCTTGAGGCTGTCGGGCGAGCGATCTTTGCGCACCACGCGCTCCTTCATCTCTTTGTAGAAGCGCTGGGCGCTGTCCAGAGAGTCGTGGCTGGCAAAGATCACATCGGCCCATTGGGCGGCAAAGTCGCGGCCTCGATCCGATGCGCCGGCTTGCACGATCAGCGGGTAGCCCTGGGGCGGGCGCGGCACGTTCAGCGGGCCACGCACATCGAACCATTTGCCCTGGTGGTGAATTTCGTGCACCTTGGCAGGGTCGGCAAACAGTGGCGCTTCACGATCCGCAACCAGGGCGTCGTCTTCCCAGCTGTCCCAGAGCTGATGGACGACTTCGAGGAACTCGTCGGCGCGGTCGTAGCGCTCGTTCTTGGGGATTTGCTCGCGCAGCGAAAAATTCCTGGATTCGGCGTCCTGGAACGAGGTGACCACGTTCCAGCCGCTGCGTCCGGTGCTCAGATGGTCCAGCGTGGCAAAGGAGCGTGCCAGCTCATAGGGTTGGAAATAGCTGGTCGAGCGGGTGGCCACCAGACCCAGGTGCCGGGTGACGCTCGCCATGGACGTCAGCACCAGCGTGGGGTCCAGCCGCATGGAGCCCAGCGCGCCGTAGCGCAGCTGGCTGTCGGTGCTGCTCTGGAAGCGGTCGGGAACGGCCAGAATATCGGCAAAAAAAGCCATGTCGAAACGGCCTCGCTCGAGCGTCTGCGCGATCTTCTGATAGTAGGCTGGGTTGAGCCAGTCGGATTCGGAGCTGGGGTAGCGCCAGCCGCCGGCTCGGCCGGGACCGGCAATGATGAAGGCGGCCAGATGCATCTGGCGGGGTGTTGCTTGGGTCATGGCAATGAACTCACTCTTCGGAAGTCGTCAGGGGCTCAGGAGAGGGCGCTGCGGATCTTCTGCGCCACATCGCCGACCTTGCTGCTTTGCAAAAAGCCGACGACATCGGTGCGTTGCGGCAGCACGCCCAGTTGCTGGAAGCTGTCGGCCATTTCCTGGGTTTCGGTGGCGGCCTGCCTGCTCAGCGGGGCCAGCAGATCGGCGGTGGAGTCCGACAGGCGCTTGTCCCGAATCAGTTCGACAAAGACTTTTTCTTCGAGGCTGCCGGGACGGAAGCCGCCTTGTGCAGCCCATAGTTTGGCCGTAGCGTCGGGGCTGGCATTGATCCTGGCCTGCGTCTGCTTGATAAGCCTGACGACATTGAAGACAGCCTGGGGATTGGATTGCAGCGCTTTCTCGCTGGCGACATAAAAGGCCCAGTCATAGGTCCTGACATTGGGCAGCAGGCGGACCTTGTTGCCCAGGCGTGCCTTGGCAATGGCTGCGGCATGTTGCCAGTGGATCCAGCCGTCGATGCTGCCTTGTGCGAGAGCGGTATAGGCATCGACGCCCGACAGGCTGACCGCTTCCACGTCCTTGAGACGCAGACCCGCAGTTTCCAGGTATTTGATCAGGCTGTAGGTGCCGGTGGTGCCGTTCTGATGGGCAATGCGTTTGCCCTTGAGATCGGCGGCGGAGCGTATTGAGGATTCGGCGCGCACCAGAAAGTCCACTTCATCGGCGGGCAAGGCGTAGGCGGCCAGTGGAATCATGGGTACCTTGGCGGCGATGGCATTGACGAGCGCGGTTGCCGTTGCAAAGCTGAAGTCCACCGAGCCAGCCTTGATGGCCTCCATCACCGGCAGCGATGCGGTAAATCCGGGCTGGAAGGTGATGGCCGAGCCTATGGCGCTGTGCAGCTGGCTCTCGGGCAGGCTGCGCAGCGTGGCCCAGACACCGGTACGTCCGTCGCCGATGATGGCCACCCGCAGCGGTGTGCTGTTGGACTGCGCCAGAGCGGCATTGCCGCCCAGGCTCAGCGCGGCCAGTGCCGAGCCGGCTTGCAGTCCGCGCTGCAAGGCCTGGCGGCGGCTCAGTTGTGAGGAGGTCAAAGCCGTGGTGCTGTCGTAAGAGCTCATGATGATTGCCGTGAAGGAAATGAAAGGAATGGGGCGTGCAGGCCCGTGATTCAGGCCGAAGCCGAAGTCGCCTGGGCCGCCTCGTGCAAGGCCTCCTGCACCAGCAACTCGTTGATGAGCCTTGCCTTGAGCGTGGCCAGATCGGCCTGGCCACGATCGCGGGGTATTGCGCCTTCGAGCACCAGATCCCTGGCAATGTCGCCATCGCGCAGCACCAGAATGCGATTGGAGAGCACCACGGCCTCTTCCACGTCATGGGTGACCAGCACCACGGTGCAGGGGTGGTCGCGCAACATGTCGAAGAGCAGCAGTTGCATGGAGACCCGGGTAATGGCGTCAAGAGCGCCAAAGGGTTCGTCCAGCAGCAGGATGTCGGGGCGATGTAGCAGTGCGCGAGCCAGGGCTGCGCGCTGTTTCTGGCCGCCCGAGAGCGTGGACGGAAAATCGTTCTCATGGCCTTGCAGACCGACGGCACGCAATAGTTCCAGAGCTGCAGGCTGTTGCTCGCGAGCGCCAAGCGTGATGTTGTCGAGCACGGTCTGCCAGGGCAGCAGCCGGTCTTCCTGGAACATGACCCGTATCTGGGCTGCGCGCTCCGGCACGGGGCTGCTCAACCGCATGCGTCCGCTGCTGCAGGCTTCCAGACCCGCGATAAGCCGCAGCAGCGTGGACTTGCCGGCGCCGCTCGGACCTATCAGGGAAACGAATTCACCCTGCGTAATATCAAGATCTATATGCTGCAGAACCTGGCGGTGGCCGAACGATTTTCCGATATTGCGCAGAGAAACTGCGCATGCGGAGAAGCCATCTTCTTTGATTTCGGCATTCTGACGGCTTGATAATATTGAAATCATTGACCTGCTGCCTTTTTATATGCGGGATTCCAGCGCAGAACGCGATATTCGATCTGCCGGATAAGCCAGTCTGCCAGCCAGCCTGCCAGTGCATACAGCAATATGGCGAAAATGATGATATCAATGCGCAGCAGTTCGCGGGCGTTCTGAACCATGTAACCAATGCCATTGCGAGAAGCAATGGTTTCGGCAATGACCAGCGTGAGCCATGCAACACCTAATGCATATCGGATACCCACCAGTATGGATGGCATGGCGCCGGGAATGATGATTTGTTTAATCAGCTCTTTGCGGCTGAGACCGTAGGATTTTCCCATTTCCAGCAGCTTGGCATCGACATTCTTGATGCCGCTGGCCGTGTTGATATAGACAGGAAACAGCGTTCCCAATGCGACCAGCAAAATACGCGGCGTTTCATCGATACCCAGCCATAGAATCATCAACGGCACCAGGGCCAGATGCGGAATGGTGCGCAGCATCTGCAGCGAACGGTCAAGCAGATCATGGTTGAACTGACTGAGACCTACGGCCGTGCCCAGTACCAAGCCCGACAACATGCCAATGCTGAAGCCGGCCAGAACCCGACTCAGGCTGACGCCTATATCTGTCCAGAGCGTGTTGTTGGTCCATTGCTCATAGGCGGCATGAGCGACCGTGATAGGACTGGGTAATATGGACTGATCTATCCAGCCACTTGTTGTTGAAAATAGCCAAAGGCTCAGCACAACAAAAGGAATGATCCACGGTGTGAGCATTCTCTTGAAATTGATTGACGTGAATTGCCCTGTGCTTTTCTCTTTGATCAGTTGTCGTATTGCTTGGTCTGAAATCTGCATTGAGTGATATGTGCAAATTGGCCCTATTAACGGAGCCGAAGCCAAGTTTATAACTTAAATATTTAATATGTTAAATGAATAATTTTTTGTTTGTTAATTACGGAATCATCCTTTTGCCAAAGATAATAATATTGTTTGCATATGATGGATTGATCTGCATGTAGCCGGATCTGATGGATCGGATATTGGGCTGTGGCTCGGGTCCATAGCTTTTTCCGGAAACCGGACTCCAGTCAGCAGAGTGCGCCAGCGGAAACGGGCTGTGTGCCGCAATCCTTTGGCAGACACCAGCTTCCTGTTCGGACTCATGCAATGAAAAAAGCCGACCTGAAGGCCGGCCGGCTGCTGTCGTACTGTTTGGCCTCTGTTTAGCGCACGGCCTGGCCATGCCGGGCCTTGGTGGGTCGCACCGCCACCATCAGCACCAGTGCCGATAGGATCAACATGCCCAGCACCAGATAGATGCTGTAGTGCCTGTTGCCGGTGTACTGGGTCAGCAGGCCGGCCAGAGTGGGGCTGGCGGCCGAGCCCAGGTTGCCCAGGCTGCTGATGAGCGCTATGCCGCCTGCGGCCACGGCCGGAGGCAGATAGTCGCTGACCTGGGCAAAGAACAGCGGGGGCAGGGCCGCAAGCCCGATCAGCGTGAAGGCCAGGGCAATCAGAGAGCCTTCGAGATGGCCGTGCATCTGCAGGGTGACGATCAGGCCGGCAATGGCCATGCCGGTGGCGATGAACAGGTGCCAGCGCCGGTCGCCGAATCGGTCGGAGCTGGCGCCAAAGGCAATCATGCCGACAAAGCCCGCCACAAAGGGAATGGCCGAGTAGATGCCGACATGCAGTACGTCCTGCACGCCCAGGCCCTGAATCACGGTGGGCATCCAGAAGACAAACAGATAGGTGGCGCCGTGCATCATGAAATACACCAGTGACAGGGCATAGACCTTGGGGTCGCGCAGCAGCTGGCCCAGAGTGGCGCTGCCATCGGCATCCTTGTGCCCGTTGGTGCCGTGGTGAGTGGCCTGGCCGCTTTCGTTGGCCAGGTTGTATTGCAGACGCGCTTTCTCGGCATCTGTCAGCCATTTGGCGTCGGCGGGCCTGTCCTGCAGGTAGACGTAGAGGATCAGGCCCAGAATGCAGGCGGGGGGGCCCTGGATGAGAAACAGCCACTGCCAGCCATGCAGACCGTCGATGCCATCCATATATTTGAGGATGGCGCCGCACAGCGGTCCGGCCACGATGGCCATGGCCATGACGGCCGAGAGAAAGATGGAGATCACCCGGCCGCGGCAGGCCGAGGGATACCAGTAGGTGAAGTAGAGAATGACGCCGGGAAAGAAGCCGGCTTCGAAGGCGCCCAGCAGAAAGCGTGCGACATAGAACTGCATGGGAGTGGAGACCCAGGCCATGGCCGTGGCGATGAGGCCCCAGACCAGCATGATGCGCATCAGCGTCTTGCGCGTGCCTATCTTCTCCAGCAGCAGGTTGCTGGGTACTTCAAACAGAAAGTAGCCTATGAAGAACAGACCCGCGCCGAATCCGTAGGCGGCGTCGCCGAAATCCAGCGTCTGCTTCATCTGGATCTGGGCATAGCCGATATTGATCCGGTCCAGGTAGGCGACCATGTAGCAGATCAGCAGCAGGGGCAGCAGCCGCCAGCTGACCTTGGCATACAGCGCCTTGTCTGCGTCGATGTCCTGACTGGTATCTTGCCTGGGCGTTGCGCCCGAAATGGTCGTCGCACTTGGGTTCATGCTTGTCTCTTGGAAGTTGTTGTGGGGCGCGGGGTGGGCATCACGAGCTGGATGCAGCAAGCCATGGCCTGGGAGCAGACCCGGCTCGGCCTTTTTTCGTTGTCATGAATGCAAGGGATGCGTCACGGTCCCGCAGCATCAGGCCGCAAGGGCGGAGGCTGCCATGACCTTGCGCCAGCACCGGTAGCTGTGAATGGTGCTGTGGTGGCCTGTCCTGGATTTCTGGGTTCATTTCCTGTTCTTGACCTTCATCGCCTGAACCCGGCTGCGCACCAAGGCTGCATCGACCTTTGCGGGGCAGAGAATCAACGAGTTCGGTGGGCAATGTAGGGCCGGTGGCCTGAATGCACTTGGCGCATTCCGCAATTCAGTTGCCGGATCGTGACATCCAAGGGTAAGCCTTAGGCTCTGCTCTTGCAGCGGCAGGGCGGTAGAGGCTGCCGCGCCCAGGTCTGCCAGCGTGCAGATCGCGCTCGATGAGTTGGCGAGCTGTGCACTGCTGAATGGAGCGGGGATGCTCCGATGCTGAATTAGTCCATCACAAATATGGGCGCTGTTGTGCGAAACGGCAGCCTGCGGCCTGGCGGCAGCAGATAGGCATGCTCGCGCGACACGCGCAGCGGGTCGCATTCGCCGTCGGTGATGATGAGGATGGGCCCGTCCTTGGGAAAGTCATCGGTCTGGAGCAGCCGATCCACGCCCGGCTGCAGCACGGTGCCGCCCCGACCCCTGAGAGCGATGCGTTGGGCCATGTCAGCGGCCGGTAGATAGCCCAGGTCATAGGCTGCGGCGTCGCAGCAGATCAGGCGCACTGCGGGCACGTTCTTGGCCTCGGCATAGCTGGCGATGGCGCCCAGTGCCTTGGCCAGTACATGGCGCTCCATGGAGCCCGAGGTGTCCAGCACCACGCCAAAGGTGCGGCCGTCCAGCCAGCGGCTGTCGGCTTGAATGCGTGGCCTGGGAATATCGGGCGTGGCGCTCTGGCGGCGGCTGATGCGGGCATAGCTGCGCCGCGTTTCTATGGGCGGAAAGTGATGGTCGAACCAGCGCGCCAGCTCTACCTGCCAGTCAATCGGCGGCTGCAGCAAGGCACGGATTTCCTCGATCAGTCCTGCGGGCAGCAGGCCGCGTGCGCTTTGCTCGTGGCGCAGCAGGCCCTTGCCCAGCTGGGTGCGGCAAAACTCGTCGATATCGGTGTAGTCGCCCGTGTTGTGCTGACCGCCTACATTGCGCTCCAGCATGTCGCCCCGGCCACCGGCCAGGGTGCGCAGCTTGCGCATGCGGCGCAGATCGCTTGCGATGCGGTCATAGACCTCCTCGGCGCCGAGGCCGCGCAGCTCCGGGTCGTAGAGCAGGCCGATGCCCGGCGGCTGGCCCACATCCATCTGAATCAGCCAGTCGTTGATGACAAAGTCGCAGGCCACGTTCCACAGAAAAGGTTCGCGCCCGCGTCGGCGCGGCAGATGGCGCAGGGCAACGTGCAGAACTTCGTGGGCAATGACGAAACGCAGTTCCAGCTCGGACAGGCGCGGGCCGGGGTTGATGTAGATGGTGCGCAGCACTTCGTCGACGGCGGCGACGGCAATGTCCTCGCGCTCGCAGATGCCGGCGTCCTCGATGATGTCAAACGCCGCGACCATGCTGCCCAGCAGCGGAAAGCTGTCCATGAACCAGTGTCGTGCGCGGTCCAGCGCACTGCTGGCAGGGCGGCTCTGGCCAAACTCGCGGCGCACGCCTGCCGCCATTTCCACGGACTGGGTGACGGAGCGAGCCAGACCGGCGGCAAACATTTCGGGCCAGTTGCCGTACCTGCGCCAATACGGCTGCGGTTTGCTGGTGGATGAGGCGGGCTCAGGCCACTGCTGCGGCAGGGCCAGGCTGGGGTGAGCGCCGCCCTGACCGGGACCGGCCAGGCTCAGCGACTGTGCCCAGGCGGGTATGCCTTGTTCGCAGAACTGGACGTACCACTGGGCCTCGTCGCGCTGGGGCAGTCCGTCGGGCAGTTCCATGCCTTCGGGCGGACGGCCGAGCTTGATGGTCTGGATGAAGCGGGCCGTGACCACATCGCAGGCCGCGCTCCATTGGACCCAGTGACTGCGGTCTCGCTGAAAAAGCTCCAGCGCGTAGCTGAGCGTGGCCCGCCCCAGGCAATACGCCCATTCCTCGGGACTGGCCAGGCGCTTGGGGTGGATGTCGATCTGGCCGGTAAAGCGTTGGTGGTTGAGGCTGGCCTGTGCCCAGCCATGGGGCGGGCAGCCTGACTGGGCGCCGCGCACAAAGCCCAGGCTGCGGCTGAGTTCGCTAAAGATGGGGTGTGCCTGCAGCATGGCCAGGCCCTGCGTATAGGCCTGGGTGGC
>Ga0067045_1031288_pt1 | contig 12663 bp, 9 predicted proteins | sample TerdegcTABiofilm_FD_59184 | JGI IMG/M metagenome (GOLD analysis project Ga0067045, IMG submission 59184) | Combined Assembly of (Gp0054472, Gp0054536) Wastewater bioreactor microbial communities from Singapore -Terephthalate degrading...
CCCGCCGCGACTGCAGCGCCGCCAGCACGCTGCGGCGCCAGCGCCAGCGCGGTGATGGCCACCAGCAGCGACAGGCCCGCAGCCAGCAGGTAGATCGGCTGCCAGGCCAGATGCTCGCGGCACAGCCCCGAGAGCAAGGGGCCCAGCGCGAATCCGAGCGACCAGGAAAAGGTATAGTGGCCGGCCGTGGCGGCCAGCGGCTTGGCCGCGCCGTCCGCGACCTGTAGCATGAAGGCCTGGTACGCATTGAAGAAAAGGCTGACGGCCACTGGCAACAGGGCGAACGCAGCGCGAACGTGCGCGAGCCTGGTGGTGCCGGCCAGCCAGCAGCAGGTCACCGCTGCGGCCAGCAGGGCAGCCGCCATCTGCCAGCGCGCCTGGCGTACGCGCACCACATGGCGCATCAGCAGGCTGGACACGCAGTACCCGATGCCGTAGCACAACAGCACCGAACCGACCGTGCGCTGGCCGTGCCCCCAACTGGCCAACGAGTGGCGTCCCACGAAGAGCACGAGGCCGACGACGATGTCGACCACCAGCGGGTAGGCGTAGATGATCCGGTTCCGGCTCAATCGTCCTCCTCGGCTCGCTCGCCTGCGCCCCGCGCGCCGCCATGGCCCTCGCTCGGACCCGCGCGCACCAGCCGCTCCACGCCATCAGCCGCGGTCATCAGGTCCGTGCCGTCGATCCAGTGGATGGGCACGCCCCGCCGTTCCATGCCGCGAAAGTAGGTCTCCTGGCGTTTGGCCAGTCGGCCGATGTCGCGCTGCAGCTCGCTGCACATCCGCTCGTATCCCACCTCGCCGGCCAGGTACCGCGCCACGTGCCGGTACTCCATGCCCAACTGCCGCAGCCGCTCCGCTGCGATGCCACGCTGCCGCAGACTGCGGACTTCGTCGACCAAGCCTTGTCGCAGGCGGTTCGCCAGACGAACCGCGATGCGCTCTCGCAGCACGGCCCGGTCCAGCCGCAAGCCGATGACCAGCGCCCGCAGCGTTGGCAACGGACACGGCGCCGGCACCTGCGCAGCTTCAGCCTCTGCCGCTTGGGCGATCTCCAGCGCGCGGATCAGCCGCGGCTTGTTGCGCGCATCGATGCGGGCGTACAGCTCCGGCTCCAAGTTGGCCAGCAGAGCCGACAGCTCGGCCACCGACTTGCGTTCCAGACGCGCGCGCAAGGCTGGATCGGGCGGGTCGGCGGGTATCCGGTACGAACGCAGCACCGCCTCCAGGTACAGCCCCGTACCTCCGACGAGCAGGGCCAGGTGGCCGCGCGCCCGCACCTTTCGGTACGCATCGGCGAAGTCCGCCAGATACCGCCATACGGTGTAGACCTCGGTCGGATCGGCCACGTCGATCAGGTGGCAGTGGACCTGCCCCCGCGGCGTGCGGTATTCCTCCAGATCCTTGCCGGTCCCCAGATCCAGGCCGCGGTAGACCTGCCGCGAGTCTGCCGACAGGATCTCGCCATCCAGGCGCAAGGCCAACTCCACGCCGAGGCGCGTCTTGCCAGAAGCGGTGGGACCACAGATGGCAAGAAGATCGCAGGGAGCGGTGGGGCCGCGGCTCCACGCGGTGGTGGCGCGCCCGAAAATCCCCGGCACCGACGCGTCAGACACCGGAGGATCCCTGGCGGTGCGCCCGGGCCGCGACGTGCTGTCCACGCTTGCCAGCCTCCGTCGGGTGCGAGCCGTCGGTGCCGCCGGTCCGCCGGACTGGAAGCCGGATCGAGCGCTGCCGGGATTGGCGGGCAGACATGTCCTGGGCTACCTTCAATCGCCTGTGTTGGCGGTTCGTGCGCTGGTCGCGGCGCGCGGTCGGTCTGTGCCGGGTCCCGCAGCGGCCGCGCCTGTCTGTCTCGTCAAAACAGGAGTCTTCGCTCGATGCTAGCCCGCCAGACGCTGGCGGCCCGCGCGCGCCAGGCGTACGCCCAAAAGCGCCGCCTGGTGGCGCCCTTGATGGGCTTTCCGGGACTGCGCCTGACCGGCTGCACCATCAAACTGGCGCAGCAGAATTACGGGGAGCACTACCGGGTGATCAAGGCGTTGGCCGAGCGCTTCCAGCCGGACCTGATCTTCCCCCTGATGGACCTGGCGGTCGAGGCCAACGCCCTGGGTCGGTACACCCTCTTCCCCACCGACGACTCGGCCACGGTGGTCAAGGGCCACTTCACCATGGACGAGCTGGCCACTCGGCGTCGCATCAACATCGGCTTCGACTCGCGCCTGCTGGGATACGTCGAGACGGTCAAGCTGATGAGCATCGGTCTGCCGGAGTCGATCCTGCGCGGCGCCTATGTCACCGGTCCCTACTCGCTGGCGGCGCTGATCATGGGGGCGGACGAGGCGGCGCTGGCCACCATCGCCGAGCCAGAGCTGCTGACCGAGCTGTGCCAGCTCTGCACCGAGAAGATCGAGGAGTACGTGCGCCTGCTGGTGGCGGCTGGAGCGCAGGTGGTGTGCATCCTCGAGCCCACCGCCGTGATGCTGGGCCCCGCCCAGTTCGAGGAGTTCTCGGCGCAGTACGTGGCCCACATCACCCAGAGCTGCCGGTATGCGGGCCTGGCCACCATCTATCACACCTGCGGCAACACGATGCACCTGATCCGCGCCATGGCGGCCACCGGCGTGGACGGCATCAGTCTGGACTCGGCTGCCGCCGGGGTCGACCTGCCGGCAGCGGCTCGCCTGGTCACGGAGGACACGGCGATCATCGGCAATCTCAATCCCACGGGCGCGATCCTGTTCGGTCAGCCCGAGCAGGTGCGCGCGGAGACCGCGGCGCTCCTGCAGTCGATGGATCCGTACCCGAACTTCATCCTGAGCACGGGCTGCGACCTGCCGCAGGAGACGCCGGTCGACAACATTCAGGCCTTGATGGAGACCGCCCGCGCCCACACGGTCCCCACGTGAGCGAAGGCGAGGCGGCCTGCAGCAGCCACCGCCGACATCGGCCATCCGGAGGACGGATTCGCATGCCGCAGACACCGCGCGAGATCGTTCGCCGCGCCATCACCTTCCAGTTCCCGGAGCGAATCCCCATCGATCTGTGGACGCTGCCTTGGGCTCACCAGCACTATCCCGAGGCCGTGGCCGCCATCCAGCGGCGCTTTCCGTCGGATTTCGGCGGTGTGCCCGACGTGTACCGGCCATCGCCGCGCGTGCAGGGGGATCCGTATGCCGCCGGAACGTACGTGGACGAGTGGGGCTGCCGATTCACCAACATCCAGCCCGGGGTCATCGGCGAGGTCCGCACCCCGCTGCTGGCGGATATCTCCGAGTGGCGCCGTGTGCGGCCACCCGTGGAGATCCTGCCCGACGATGTTCCGGCGGCGCGCGCCCGCGTCAACGCCGCCTGCGCGGTCTGCGACCGGTTCATCAAGGCGGGCTGCTGTCCTCGCCCCTGGGAGCGCTACCAATTCCTCCGGGGTTCGGAGAACAGCATGCTCGACATCATGATGCCCGAACAGGGGGCCGCCGACTTGCTGCGGGTGATCCACGAGTTCTACCTGCGCGAGCTGGAGTTCTGGGTGACGACCGACGTCGACGCGATCATGTTCATGGACGACTGGGGCGGCCAGCGCCAGTTGCTCATCCCGCCGGCTCGCTGGGCGGCTCTGTTCAAGCCGCTGTACCGCGACTACTGCGAGCTGGCGCACGCGCACGGCAAGTTCGTGTTCATGCACTCCGACGGGCACATCACGGCCATCCTGCCCGAGCTCATCGACATCGGCGTGGATGCCATCAACTGCCAACTGTTCTGCATGGATCTGGGCGAACTGGCCCGCATCGGCAAGGGGCGCATCACGTTCTGGGGAGAGATCGATCGCCAGCACGTGCTGCCTGCGGCGGACCCCCAGGTAGGTCGAGCCGCTGTCCGACAGGTATTCGCCCACCTGTACGATCCCCGAGGCGGCCTGATCGCGCAGCTCGAGATGGGGGCCGGAGCCAACCCGGCGACCGTGATGGCGGTGTACGAGGAATGGGAGGCGCTCCAGAGATCGGCGCGCGGGTAGCTGTCTAGGTCCAGTTGCGCGAGTCGGGGACAGCCACCCACGAAGACCCTTGGGCCAGGGACTGCTGGCTGACCAGGCCAGGCAGCGTCATGTCCATCGCGGCATCGATGTCGATCGGCGGCGGCGCGCCCTGCACCACCGCGTCGACGAAGTCCTGGACTTCCCAGTAGTCGCCGCCGCCGTGGCCGGCCTGCTGCGCCGCATCGGGCGGCGTGCGCCAGTGCGGCGGCAGGTATTCCTCCAGAGCATCCAGTGGCTCCCACCGCGGCTGCGCGCTGCGGCTGCGCAGCCAGATCTTGGCCGGGGCCGTGTGGCTGTCCGTGGACTCGTAGCAGCCATCGGTCCCCTGCAGCGCGTAGTGCACCATCTGGTGGGGGCGATCCGAGAGCATGTCGACCCGGATCTGGACGAGCCCGCCCGACTGCAGGCGGCACATCATCGTCACCGAATCCTCCATGCCGTACCGCTCGCCCCGGGGATCCCGATAATGATGGCCCGTGCCCACGGCACACACGGCGACGACCCGGTCGCCTGCGAACCAGCGGAGAATCGGCCCCAGGCTGTGGGTCGGGTACGTGCAGCCATTGACGCCCGTCTGCCAGCGGCGCCGCCACGGCGTCGTTTCGTTGAGCTGCTTGAGTTCGTGGATGTACGCTCCCTCGGCGTAGTACAACTCGCCGAACAGCCCCCGCCGGACCAGTTCCCGCACCAGGACATTCGGGCGCATGTACGCGTAGTTTTCGGCCATCATGTACGTGGCGCGGGAGCGCCGGGCGGCGCGCACCAGGTCGCGGCATTCCTCCACCGACACCCCGGCCGTCACTTCGCAGAGCACATGGATGTCGCGCTCCAGGGCCATGATGGCCTGCGGAGCGTGGAACTGCATGGGCGTGCCGATGACCACGGCGTCGATCGTGCCGCTGTCCAGCATGGCCTCGGCGTCGGCGAAGACGTGCTCGACGCCCAACTCCTTGGCACGAGCCGCCACCGCCTCCTCCCGCACGTCGCACAGGGCGGTCACGACGGTTTGGGGATGCACGGTCAGCGTGTGCACGAAGCTGCTGCCGCGCCCCGCGGCGCCGATGATGCCGAACCGAATCGGACTGGTCCCCATGGCGTCTCTCCTTGCCCGTGCACTTCTCTGCGTGCACCGCCGGCCGGCCGCCGCTGAGGCGGGCGGGTGTCGTCAGTTCTCGCGCTCGAGTCCGAAGGCAGCGTGCAGCACGCGGACGGCCGCCGCGCAATCCTCGCGTCGGACCACACAGGAGATCTTGATCTCCGAGGTGCTGATCATCTGGATGTTGATCTTGGCATCGGCCAGGGCCCGGAACGCGGTCGCCGCCACGCCCGGGTGGCTGCGCATGCCGACGCCCACCACCGAGACCTTGGCGATGTCCGAGTCAGCCAGCACGTCGGCGGCGCCGATCTCGCCCTTGATCTTCTGGCAGACTTCCAGCGCCTTGCCCAGGTCGCCCTCCTTGACCGTGAACGAGACATCCGTCGTTCCAGCTTCGCTGGTGTTCTGGATGATCATGTCGACGTTCACGTGCCGGTCCGCCAGAGCCCCGAAGAGCACGGCCGCGATTCCGGGGCGATCCGACACGTGGCGCACCGTGATCTTGGCATCGCTGAGATCGTGCGCGATCCCGCGCACCAGCACCTTCTCCATGTCCTCGGTCTCCTTGATGAGCGTGCCGGGGTTGTCGTTGAAGCTGGATCGGACGAGGATGGGAACACCGTACTTCTTGGCGAACTCCACAGAACGCGACTGGAGGACTCTGGCGCCCGAGCTGGCCAGCTCGAGCATCTCGTCCGGGCTGACCAGGTCGAGCTTGCGCGCGTCGGGAACCAGGCGCGGATCCGCCGTGTAGATGCCGTCCACGTCCGTGTTCATCTCGCACACGTCCGCGTGCAGCGCGTACGCCAGGGCCACGGCCGTGAGGTTCGAACCACCCCGGCCCAGGGTGGTCTCTTCGTCGTCTGGGGTCACCCCTTGGAACCCAGCCACGACGATGATGCGGCCCTTCTCCAGCTCGGCCAGCAGGCGCTGAGGCTTCAGTTCGGTGATCCGCGCGCTCTGGTGCACCGCATCGGTGATGATCCCGCTCTGGCCGCCGGTCAACGACACGGCCTCCACGCCCAGATCGTTGATCGCCATGGCGAGCAGGGACATCGAGATGCGCTCTCCGGAGGCCATGAGCATGTCCAGCTCGCGTTCGCTGGGGCGTTGGCTCACCTTCTTGGCCAGGGCCAGCAGTTCGTCCGTAGTGTCTCCCATCGCGGACACGACGACCACCATGCGGTCGCCCTGCCGGTGACGCGCCACCACTCTGTCGGCCACACGACAGATCAGCTCCGGCGTGGCCACAGATGTCCCGCCGTATTTCTGCACTACGAGTGCCATACGCCACCGTCTCTATCGCTGTGCATTGCGCCTGCCGCAGAACTCGGCTAGCGGTCTCTGCGGCCCGTCAGGTATTCCATCAGTTCGCATCCCCGCGCCGGCCGCAGGGCCCCGCCCAAGGCCGCTGTCTCGTCGAAGCGCTGCACCGCGTCGGGGACCACGCCGGATCCCCACAGCACGAAGGGCACGGGCTCGGCGGTGTGGGTGCGGACCTGCAGGGGCGTGCGATGGTCCGGAACCAACAGGACGCGGTGGGGACCCCGGGCGGCCAGGCCGTCCGCGATCGGCGCGACGACCAGCCGATCGAAATCCTCCAGGGCGCGGATCTTGCCTGCCAGGTCGCCGTTGTGCGCGGCCTCGTCGGGGGCCTCGACGTGGACGTACACGAGATCGAGCCGCTCGAGAGCGGCCAGCGCGTGCTCAGCCTTGCCTCGGTAGTTGGTGTCCAGGTAGCCGGTGATGGCCGGCACTTGGATGACCTGAAGACCGGCTGCCAGGCCGATGCCGCGCACGAGGTCCACCGCCGAGATGACTCCGCCGCGCACCCCGAATCGCTGGCTGAAGGGCTCCAGCCGCAGCGGCCCTCCCGATCCCCACAGCCAGATGGCGTTCGCGGTCAACTGCCCCGCGGCCGCGCGTCGCCGATTCACCGGTGCCTCCGCCAGGAGCGGCCCCGCGGCCTCCATGAGCGCGCGGATCCGCTCCGCCCCCGGACCGACAGGCAGATGGGCCTGGATGGACTGCCCCATGATGTCGTGGGGCGGGTAGGTGAGCACGTGTGCGGGCCCGTCGTCCAGGACCAGCAGGTGCCGATACTGCACGCCCGGGTACAGGCGCACGCCCTGACCATCCAGCTTGGCAGCCAGCGTGCGGATGAGCTCCTGTCCTTCCGGGGTGGTGATGTGACCCGCGCTGTAGTCGACCAGCGTGTCCCCGTCCCGGTGGATCAGGTTGCAGCGAAAGGCGACGGCCCGGTCTGCCAGCTCGACGCCCATGCTGGCCGCTTCCAGCGGCGCCCGCCCAGTGTAGCAGACCAGACTGTCGTACCCGAAGATCTCCAGGTTGCCGATGTCGCTGCCCGCTGGCCGGCCAGGCGGAATGATGGGCACCATGCCGCTGCGGCCACCGGCCGCCAGACGATCCATGGCCGGCGTGCACGCCGCCTGCAGCGGCGTGCGTCCGCCCAGGCTCTCCTGCGGATAGTCCGCAGCCCCGTCCGGGACTAGCACTACGTACTTCACCAGCTCTCCTTCGCACGAAGGTGGTCAGCGCTCTACTCGGATGGCGATCGAGCCGCCACCGCTGACGCGCACGCAGACCACGCGCGCCGCACACCCGACTGTGCCCATGCCTGCGCGGCCGGAGGGAATGCCAAGTTATGGCCGGGGCGGGGATTCGGCAAGCCGATCTCACGCGGCCGCGCTGGAGCGCAGACGCAGGCTCGCCGCGATCTGCCTCAGCTCCTGCCGCTCCGCCCTGGAGCCCAGGAAAAGCCCGCCCAGCGACGCGATGAATACCACCGCCCCCACGCCCAGCATCCAGCCAGGCGAGTCGCACCGACGCGCGGCTGCCCAGGCCACCACGGCGCCAGTACCTGCCATGCCGCCGATCCGCGCCAGCCGTCCCCACGGGAGCACATCGCGCCAGCGCCAGCCCAGGTGCCAGGCGATGGCCGCCAGCAGGAAACCAACCTGTAGGTACGTGGCCGCCACCACCGCCATGGCCGGCCCGAGGAATGCGAACTGGCTGTTCCGGGCGAGCAGCCACCGCACCAGCGCCACGCTGAGGACGGCGTTGGCCGCCAGATCGCCCACACTACCCCACAGCGCCCAGCGCGCCTTCCCCATGCCCACCAGCAGCGGATTGTACACCGCGCAGCGCAGCGGCAGGGCCAGCAGGAAGACCCGGAAGACCCAGCGCGCTGCCACATAGCGATCGGTGGCGTACAGGGTTAGCACCGGCTCCGCGAACACGAACAGGAAGGCGCTCAACGGCAGGACCAGCAGGGCCAGCCGTCCCACCGCACGGCGCCACAGAACCGCCACGGCGACCAGTTGCCCGCTGGCGTACAGCCGGCTCACCTCGGGCACGAGCACCGTGACGATGGCCGAAAGCAGCAAACCAATCGGCACCTCCACGGCACCCAACTGGTACTGGGGGAAGGTGCCTGCGGCGAAGAAGTACAGCACCACCAGGCGATCGACATATCGGGAAGCGCTGCCCACCGCATCGGTCAAGCCGATCGGCAGCGCGTAGCGGACCACGGTGGCGCGCGGGACCGCATGCGGGGGCCCGTCGCGCTCGCCGGCCAGCGCGCGCTGCACGAGCCAGGTGCCGGCGATCAGACGAGCCACATTGACGGCCGACAGGGCCCACAGGGTCGAGGGCACGTCCCACCCTTTGGCCATGGCACAGGTGGCCGCGGCCAGGACTCCAAGCGCCGTGCCCACGGCCAGCGCCGCCTGCCATCCGGGCCTGCCCGCCGCCACCAGCGCTGGCTCGATGAAACCACCGGCCACCAGCGCCCACACGTACGGGGCAAAGGCGGTCAGCAGCGCTCCCAGGTCGGCGGCTTCGCGCAGCCCCGCGGGCTGGAGCCAGGCGGCCAGCACCGGTACGAGGGCGCGTCCGCCAGCAGCCAGCACCGCGCCTGCGGCCAGCAGCAGGAGAGCCACATCCCTCGCCAGGCGGCGGCGGCCGGCGGCTCTGACCTGGGGGAAGAAGTACAGCAACGCCGTGGGGAGCCCGAGGGCGAAGATGGGCGCCGCAGTGTTGGCCGCCGTCCATACGGCGAGGAAGACCCCGAGCTGCGTCTGCGACCAGGGGCGAGCCAGGATGCCCCACATGGCCAGCACGCTGACGGTGCTGGCGCCGCGCCCCACCGCCACGATCGCCGTGGTGCGCGTCAGGCTGCTGGCCGCCATCTCAGGCCGCCTTGGTGGCCAGAACGCAGACGTATCCGGCGTGGCCCAGAGCCCGGTTCGCCACCCTGTCCACCAGGCGCCAGCAGCCTTGAGGCCATCCTTGTACCCGGCGCGAGAAGCCGAGCCGCTCGAGCACCTTGTTGGTCAACAACCAGGTCCTTCGCGGCTGCAGCCCACTGTCGCCCAACAGAGCCTCCAGATCGCCGCACCCGAAGCTGTGCAGATGCGCGTTGGCCGGGGTGAGGCGGTTGCAGTGGATGCACAGATGTTGGACGATGCGCTCTTGGTACGGCACGCTGGCTAGCACTCGGCCGCCGGGCCGCAGCACATGCCGAACCTGCGCCAACGCCCGCGGGATGTCCTCCACATGCTCGAGAACCTCGGAGAGCACCACGGCCGACAGGCTGCTGGGGGCGAAGGGCAGCGCGTACACATCGCCCACGAGGGCCCGCTGCAGCGTAGGGAAGCGCGTGCGCGCCTTGGCGATGCCCTGCGGGGCGATGTCCAGCGCGCAGATCCTGGCGCCGGCGGCGGCGCACAGGCTGGCCAGCCACCCGGAGCCGCACCCGGCGTCCAGCACCCACTCGTCTGGTTGCGGGTCGAGGTAGCCGACCAGAGCAGCCAAGCGGCGCTGTTCGGCCGCCCGGCGATCCGCCTCCAGTTCCTCGGGTCCGCAGATCGACTCCGCATCCCGCGTGTAGTGGATACGGTAGTTCTGCAGCCGGGCAAGACTCCGGGGCGTCGCCGCCGCCTCGTCGCCCGCGCCGATCCCTGCCTGTGCCCCAGGCACGGCAGCTCCGGCCGCTGGCCGCCCGCCAGAGACTCCCGTCGTATCGCCCGTGCCAGACCGCTCCATCCTCGAGACTCCGTACGAAGCCGGCCGCGATCGACGCGCCAGCCGCCTCGAATGCCGCAGCCAGCGACAGCCACCAGCGCGGCCTCGCGGCGGTGCGCCCGGCCCCGGACCGCCGCAGTCCTGGGGCGCACCGAACACGACACGCGCGCCGGCAGCAGGCGCCCCAGCGGCAGCGTGCTTGCCGCCCGCGCGGCCGCGCGCCTGGCAGCGGGACACGAACCCAGGTCGATCTAGCGCTGCCCGCCGAAGCGCGCCTCCACCAAGGCCACGGCCGCCTCCGGGCTCGCAATGCGGCCCTCGAGCTGCTCCTCCTCCACGGCTGCCAGGATGTCGCGGAACAGCGGCCCGGGACGGAAGCCCAGGCGCTGCAGGTCGTGCCCGGACAACAATCGCGGCGGTCGCTGGGCAACCGCGGCGGCTTGCAGCTCCTCTCGGCAGAACTGGTACAGGGACAGATCGCCATGGCTGGCCAGGCAGTCGGCGCGGTGCAGCTCCACCAGATCCGCGCCGTACGGGGCGCCCAACAGCCGCCGGAGCTTGCCCGGCCGCATCTGGCGGGCGCTCTGCAGCCGCATGTGGTCGGATACCAAGCGGACGACGGCCGCGACCTCGTCGCGGGACATGCGCAGCCGCTGACCGACGGCCCGCGCCAGCTCGGCACCGACCACTTCGTGGCCATGGAAGCGGATCCGGTCGCTGTGCGTCTGGGTGACGGGCTTGCCGACATCGTGCAGCAGTGCGGCCCAGGCCAGCGCCGGAGGCGGCTGCACGAGCTGGTCGACGGTCCGCCACGTGTGCGTCCACACGTCCCCTTCCGGATGGTACTCCGGGGGCTGCGCCACGCCCTTGGTGGCGGCAACCTCCGGCAGGAGCGGCTCCAGCAGTCCCGTTTCGTCCAGCAGCCGCAGCCCTCGCCCCGGCTGCGGGCCGGTGACGATGGCCGTGAGCTCGTCGCGGATGCGCTCGGCACTGATGGCGAGGATCGTCGGAGCATGCGCCGCGATCGCCTGGCGCGTCCGGGGCTCGATCGAGAAATCGAGAGCCGCGGCGAAGCGCACGGCGCGCAGCATGCGCAGGCGGTCTTCGCGAAAGCGCTGCTCCGGGTCGCCCACCGCGCGGATGAGACGCCGCTCGAGATCCTGGCGGCCCTCCACGAAATCCAGCACCTCGCCGGTGACCGGGTCCATGAACATGGCGTTGACCGTGAAGTCGCGCCGCCGGGCATCCGTGGCCACATCCGCCGGCCGCACGGCCGTCGGGTGGCGGCCGTCAGCATAGGGAGCGTCGCTCCGGAAGCGCGCCACTTCGTACTCGCCGCCAGCGTGCAGCACCTTGACGATCCCGAAGCGCGCGCCCACGGCCACGGTGCGCGGAAACAGCGCCATGACCTGCTCCGGCGCGGCATCGGTCACCAGATCCCAGTCCTGGGGTGACCTGCCCAGCAGCGCATCGCGGACGCACCCGCCAGCCAACAGGACCCGATGGCCGTGGGCCTGCAGCCGCTGGACGATGTCCTCGACGCCTCGATCCAGCTTCATCTGACCTTGAAACTTTCGACGCCGGTGACCGAGTTCTCCTGGCCGTTGGCGCGCGTGCTGGCGACCACCTTCCAGTAGTAGAGCTGACCCGACTCGAGCTGGTACGTGGCCCCGGTCGACGTGGGTCGCCCGCGAAACGTCGCCTGGGTCTCGGCAGTCAGTGGTATCGCCGAGATCTCCCCGCTGGTCGGCGAGGTGGTCACGATGACCTGATAGGAGACCGCGCCCTCCACCGGCAGCCAGCGAAAACTCGGCGTGGCCGCTGTCAGCGCCCCGCCCACGGGTTGCAGCAACACGGCCAGAGGCAGCGGCACGTCGCTGACCTCCGCGGACAGGGGACTCTCCTTGCCGCCGAGGTCGACGGCCGTGACTCGGTAGTAGCAGGCTGTGCCCACGTGGACGTCCTCGTCGACGAAGCGGGGGCTGAGCGTCTGCGCGCGCAGCGAGCCAGGCCCGACCGCGAACCCCGGCACGAGACCGCGATACAAACGGTAGGCGGCCAGGTCCGTCTCGATGTTGGCATCCCAGTCCAGGGCGATGTCCACGGTCTGGCGCGCGAACAGCGCCAGGTTGTGGGCAAAGGCGCGCAATCCGGTCGGTGCCAGCGGCGCCAGATTGTTCAGCGGCTGGCCGGTGATCAGCGCCGATGGTGGGCTCTCGTTGCCGGCAGCGTCCAGCGCCGTGACGTAGTACGTGTACTCGGTCGTGTACGCCAAGCCGAAGTCCTGGAACGAAGTCTGAAAGGTCGTGTCCACGGCGGACGGGCTGCCGCCCGCTGCGGCCCGGTACACCAGGTAGCGCACCTCCCCGGCACGATCGTCGGCAACCGGGTTCCAACTCAGCCACACTTCGCCGTCGCGGATCTTGTCCACCCGGATCCCTGTCGGCGCGGGCGGCGGTACCCGGTCCCAGGGCTCGCCGCTGTTG
>Ga0067045_1005426_pt1 | contig 12658 bp, 7 predicted proteins | sample TerdegcTABiofilm_FD_59184 | JGI IMG/M metagenome (GOLD analysis project Ga0067045, IMG submission 59184) | Combined Assembly of (Gp0054472, Gp0054536) Wastewater bioreactor microbial communities from Singapore -Terephthalate degrading...
CAGACGTTCCCGCGTGGCGGCAAGGGTGCGAACGACGCCGTTCACCTGGGGAAACCACGCGTCGGTGGCGATGCAGATTCTCATGGCGGGAAAGCCTCCTTCTCGGGGATCGGATCGCCCTCGGCGGAGGCGAAAACCTCCGAAGGGCGGTGGCAGCCCGGTTTTATCCTCTCCGAGGCGAGAGCCGACTGCGAGGGCTCTCCGTTTCGGAAGCGTGTGGAAGCGATAGTGTCACCTTCGCACAGAAGGCGGCGCGGCGCAAGCGGCGTCCACGAAGGTGTAACCTCTCCGCAATCCCGCCGTCACAAACAAAAAGGAGCGACAGGCGGCGCACGCTCCCAAACGGACACGGCGCGGCAAAAAAGCTATACTATTCAAAAGGATATCCGTTTCCGAAGCCCGGAGGGAGAGGACGGTGTCCCATGACGGAGGAAACGCGCAGGACCGGATTGCTGCCCCTCGGTGGCGCGCTGCTTTTTGCGTGCCTTGTCGGGATCGGGTTCTGGTGGATCGCCCGCTGGTTTCAGACCCAGCTCCTTGCCGAGGCGAGGCGTTCCGTCCTGACCCAGGTGATGCCTCTTCGAGCGGGGTTCGCCAATGCGCTGGAGCGGCGTTTCTTCCACCTGGAGGGACTCGCGGGGTTCGTGGACGTTCACGGAGAAGAGGACGACCCCTACCTGGAATCCCACTTTTTTTCCTATGTGGAGCGGGTTTTCGCCCGAATGGAGGGCGTGCGCACGGTGGCGCTGGCCCCGGAAGGGGTGATTCGTTTCGTCTTTCCACTGGAGGGAAACGAGGGAGCGCTGGGGCTCGATCTCCTCGCGGGGGGGGACGAGACGCGCCAGGACGAGGGGGTGCGCCGCGCCCTGAAAGAGCGTCGGTTCTCCGTGACCGGCCCCTTCGAGCTGCTCCAGGGAGGAAGGGGCATCGCCGGGCGCCTTCCCATTTATAGCGCCGGACGTTTCTGGGGATTCGCCTCCATGGTGGTGACGCTCTCGGCCCTCCTGGGTGAGGTGGGGTTCGGTGCCCTGTGGGAAGATCTCGCCCTTGCGCTGCGGCATCCGAACGGAGAGGTTTTTTGGGGGATGCCGGAGGTTTTCGAGGCGGACCCGGTGCGACAGACCATCTCCTACGGAGGAAATGTCTGGGAACTCGGAGCCGTGCCGAGGGGCGGCTGGGACGGGGCGATTCGGGAAAGACTCCGTTATTTCCTGCTCGGGGAAGGACTTCTGCTCGTGGTGCTCACGCTCTTTGTCCACGCGGCGCTGTGGCGGTACGTCGCTCTTTCCGGAGAGGTGGCGCACCGCACGGAGGAGCTTACCCGGGCGAATCGCGAACTTCAGGCCGAGGCGGAGGAGCGGCGCAGGGTCCACGCGGCGTTGCGCGAGCGGGAACGGCGTTTCCGGACCATCGTCGAGAACGGCGAGGCGGGATATGTCTTCTGCGACACGAACCGGATCGTCCGGAATGTGAACCGTGCGTGGCTTTCTCTGCACGGTTTTGCCGCCCCGGAGGACGTGCTCGGCACGGACCTTCTCCACCGTGTTCCCGCCGAGCACATACGAGAGACGGCGGCGTCGCTGGAGCGCCTGTTTCAGGGCGAGCGGGCCGTCTCGGGCGAATCCGCCCGACTTCGAAGGGACGGCTCCCTGGGATATCACACCTACAGTCTCACCGTCGTCGTGGAGGACGGTCGCGTGGTGGGCGCGGAGGGATTCTTCCTCGACACCACGGAACGGCGGAAGGCCTTCGAGGAGTTGCGGATCCTGAACGCGGAACTTGAGGAGCGCGTGACGGCCAGAACGAAGGAACTCGCCGAGGCGAACCGGACACTCGAGGAGAAAAACGCCCGCCTTGCGGAGCTGAACGAGGAGCTGTCCGCCATGAACGAAGAAGTAGGGGCTTCAAACGAACAACTCTCCGCGATGAATGAGGAGCTCACAGCCATGAACGAGGAACTTACCGCGAACAATGAAACGCTTCTCTTCGAAAGAGAGCGTCGTGCCGAGCTGGAACGCCGTCTCCGGGAGATGGAGGAGGAACTCGAGGGCTTCCGGCGGAAGGCGGAGCGACTTGCCCTGGTCTCCCACGAATTCCGTACGCCCCTTTCGTCCATTCTCACGTCGGTGCAGCTCCTGGAGGATTTCTGGGCCACCATGGACGAGGAACGGCGCAGGGGACATCTCCATCGTATCGAGGAAAATGTGCGGCATCTTTCGGCTCTGGCGAGGGAAGGGCTTTTTCTCGGCTGCACCGGAAACGGGCGGGAGGGCCGGACCTGCACGGAAGGTGGATTCGGAGAACTCGTTTCCATGGAGGTGCTCCCCTTCTGCCGCCGCCTCGTGGAAGATTTCGCCGCCGGCGAAGGACGGGATGCGACGCTTCGGTGCGTCGCCGGCGAGGGCGTTGGGGATGCCGAGCCTCTCGTGGCCCTGCTGGACCCGGTGGGATTTCGCATTCTCCTCACGAATCTGCTTTCCAACGCGGTGAAGTATTCTCCTCCGGGAAGTGCTGTGGAGGTCGTCGTGGGACGCCGCGACGGCCGTCTCGAGCTGACCGTGGCGGACGAGGGGACGGGTATTGCCGCCGCGGACCTCCCGCGCCTTTTTGATCCCTTCTTTCGCGGAGAATCCGCACGCCATGTCCCCGGAACAGGCCTTGGGCTGCACATGGTGAAGCGCCTCGTGGACGACGCGGGCGGCTCCCTGTCGGTGACGAGCACCCCCGGGAAGGGAACGACGGTGACGCTTCTCCTCCCTCTGGGGGAGGCGGGGGCGTGAGAACGTCCTCGTTCCGGAAGTGTCTGCTCCGGGAACATCTTGCCTCCGGAGTGGTTCTTTGCTACGCTGCAAGGACATGAAGGCGCGAGCGATGGGCACCCCCGCCTCCGCGCGTCTTTTTCCCCTTTTCTGGAGGTGTTTGCGTGGTGCGTGAGGTCTTTCTCGTCTTCTCCGTGGCGGAACAGCGGTTTGCCCTTCCCGTGGAAGGTATTGAGCGGGTCGTGGCCGCCGCGGAGACGACGCCGCTCCCGGACGCGCCTCCCTTTGTTCTCGGGGTGGTGAACGTGGGCGGCGAGGCGGCTCCCGTGGTGGACCTGCGGCAGCGTCTCGGGGCCCCGAAGCGGGACATGCTCCTCTCCGACCGCTTTCTTCTCGTCCGGGACGGAGGCCGCCTTTTCGCGCTCCTCGCGGACGGTGTGGAAGGCGTGTGCGCCCTCGAACCTCAGGATGTTTCGGTCGCTTCCGACGACGATGCCAGGGTTGCTCTTTCCCTGGGGGAGCACGTTCCGGTGGCCCTTCGTCACATCCGTTCTCTTCTCGCGCCGTCGGGCGACGGAAGCACCGGCGAGGACACGTATGCCCTTTCCGAATAGCCCCGGAGGAGTGAGGGACGCTTTTCCCTCCGAGTTCGGAGAGGCGTTGCGCGCTCTTGGAGCGGAGGTGGAGTCGCGGCTGGGGCTCACCTTTCCGGAGAACCGGAGGATCGATCTTTGGCGTGCCGTGCGGGATCTCGCCCGGGAGAGCGGCGAGGATGCGGCGACGGTGTTGGCGCGACTCGCCGCGGCACCCCTTTCGGAGGATGCGGCGGCGCGGCTGACACCTTATCTCACCGTGGGAGAGACCTACTTTTTCCGCGAGGCAAAAGCGCTGGGGCTCTTCCGCGACGAGGCGCTGCCCGCCCTGGCTCGTTCCTCCGGAAAGGAGCTGCGTCTCTGGTGCGCCGGATGCAGTACCGGCGAAGAGGCCTATACGCTCGCCATGCTCGTGGAGGAAAAGGCCCGGGAGATCGCCTTGCCTCCCGTGCGGATCCTCGGCACGGATCTGAACGAACGTTTCCTGGAGAAAGCCCGGAGAGGCGTCTACTCCAAGTGGTCGTTCCGGGGCGTTCCCGACGAACGGCGGGAGGCCGATTTCCGCCGCGAGGGAAACGGCTGGGCCGTGCATCCCCGCTTTCGGAAATGCGTCACCTTCGCGATGGACAATCTCGTGGAGCAAACGGGCTCCCCCTGGGGGGATTCCGGTGCGGTGGACGTCATCTTCTGTCGCAACGTGCTGATCTATTTCGCTCCCCCCACGATCCGGCGGGTGCTGGAGCGTTTTTCCCGTCTCCTCGCCTCGGGGGGCTGGCTTTTCGTCGCATCCTGCGAGACCGTGCTCGTGCAGCGCCCCGCGTTCGTTCCGGTTGCCGCCGAGGGGGTCACGGCCTTCCGGAAGGCTCCGCCGGAAGAGCGTCCTTTACGGGTCTTCTCCGCGGCGCTCGGCGACGGGGATTCCTTTCTCGACGGGGGCGTTTTTTCCGCGAAAGAAGAGCGTCCTTTCGGGAGCGGCGGAGAGGAGGCCGAACCGTTTTCGGTTCTTGCCGGTGAGGTCGGTGGGGAGATGCCCCCGGCGTTTTCCGAGGTGTTCGGAGAGGGGCTTCCGGAGTTTCCCGATGCGTTCGGAGGGGAGTTCTCGGAGGGCCTTCCCTTCAACGGAGGGGACGGCGTCGCCTCCGTTGGGGACGTGTCCTCGGCCTCGTCCGGAGGAAGCCCGGAGGACGCGGCGTATGACGCCTTCCGGCGAGGAAACTGGGAGGAGGCGGAGCGCCTTCTGGAGCCTCTGGCGGCGCATTCCGCCTCGGCGAGAAGGCTCCTCGTGCGCCTGGAGGCGGACCGGGGACGGCACGACCGCGCTCTGGATCTGTGTCGCCAGGCCCTTGACCGGGAAAAGGAGGATCCTGTCCTCTTTTATCTTCTCTCCCTGATTCACCAGGAGCGGGGGGAGGACGACGAGGGCGCACAGGCGCTTCGGCGGGCCCTTTATCTCGATCCGGACTTCGTGGCGGCCCATTATTCCCTCGGTGTCCTCGCCCTTCGGGGAGGACGGACCGAGGAGGTTCGGCGACACTTCCGCAATGCTTCGACGCTCCTCGCGGGCGTTCCCGAGGACGCGCCGGTACCCGAGATGGAGGACATGTCCGCCCGGGCGCTTCTCGAAGCAATGCGTCTTTTGAACCCGTGGGGGGGTGCTTCGGAAGGACCGCCCCGGTAGTGCACCGGGAGGAGCGGGCGGGGCGGTACCCTCTCGCGTGAAGGGCGACGGACCGGCCCGGAGGTGCGGTGAGGGTGTTGTCCCGAGGAGGAGGACGTGTCGTGGAAAAACCAGAGCAAGGTCACTCCGGAGAGATTTCTCCCGAAGAGAAGGCTTTTTCGCCCCCGATGGAGATGAACAGTGCTGTTCCGCAGGGCTTTCCCCTGTCCGGGAGGAGCGAGAGTGCGCTCCGGGAACGGAGAGCCCGCATCCTCCGGGAGCGGGCGGTCCTGCTGGCCCGGGAACCGAAGCAGCTCGTCTCCACCGGGGACGTCCTGGAAGTGGTGGCCTTTCGTCTGGCCGAGGAAGCGTATGCGCTGGAATCAACCTGCGTGGGCGAGGTGTTTCCTCTGCGGAACCTCGTTCCCGTCCCGGGCACGCCGTCCTTCGTGGCGGGCATCGTGAATCTCCGGGGACAGATCTTCTCGGTTCTCGACCTTCGGGTTTTCTTCAACCTGCCGCGCCGGGATCCGGAGGGCATGGTGCTGCTCCTTCGCTCGGAGGAGATGGAGCTGGGAGTTTTGGCGGACGCCCTCCTCGGCGTGCGGACTCTCCTCCGGGAGGAGATCCGCCCGGCGCCGCCGAGTGTGCCCGGCCCTCGGGCGGCCTATTTGAAGGGCGTCCTGGGGGAGGACCTGATTCTCCTGGACGGAAGGGCGCTTTTGCGGGATCGTTCCCTTGTGGTGGAGGAAGAGATTCCGGAATGACGACGGCGAAGCTCCCGGAAAGGAAAAGGGGCTTGCGCCGGAACGGAGGATGTGCGCCGGAACAGCCCGGCGTTCGGGGTGGTGCAGCGTGGGGAGGATGAGGATGCAATGCTGAAGAACGTCAGGATAGGCAGAAAACTGACCCTCGGTTTCGGTGTCGTCGTGATCGCCGTTCTCTTCGTGGGGTTTGTGGGGATCCGCGGTTTTGCCCTGCTCACGCAGGACATGGAGCACCTCCACGACCGGAGCGTGCCGCATCTTCGCACGCTCTGGACCCTGAATTATCTGCGCATGACCGTCCGCGCCGAGACCTTCGGAATCGCCCTCGCCCAGTGGAAGGAGGAGCCCCGAAAGGAGCTGCGCGCCATCGCGGACCGCCGGGAAGCCCTCTGGAAACGGGTGGACGACGCCTGGAAGACGCTCTTGACCTTTCCAGAGGGAAGTTCGAAGGAACGACAGCTTCTGAGCCTCCTCAAGATGCAGTACGAATCCTGGCGGCGCATCCACGCCGAGATGGACCGTCTTCTCGCGGGACTTGCGGCATCGGATGCCGAGACCCAGCGTGCGGGGGAACTCTGGGGGGAGTACGCGGTACTGCTGGAGCGCCTGTTGCCCGTGTCGAACTCCCTTGAGGAGACCTTCGGATTCCTCACGCCGCATCTTGAGAACGACATGGGCGTTCTCGTCGCGGAGGACAAAGCCCGTGCCCACGAAGCCGAGCTTGCCCTGAACATAGCCATGATCGCCTCGGTGGTGCTTTCCTTCTTCCTGGCCCTGGTCATCTCCAGGAGCGTGAGCGGTCCCATCGGCGAGGGCGTGGCGGTGCTGGTCCGCCTGAGCGAGGGGGATCTCTCCCAGGATGTTCCGGAACATCTCCGTGCGAGAAGGGACGAGATCGGAGAACTGGCGAAGGCGCTCCAGGCGTTGACGGAGGACCTGCGCGCCCAGGTCCGTACCATGGCCGAAGCGGCGGCCTCTCTCGGCACCGCGGCGAGCGAGGTCGCCGCCTCGGTCGTTCAGGTCACGGCCACCGTGGAGGAGTCCGCGGCGGCCGTGGTGGAGACCACCGCCACCATGGAGGAGATCCGTGCCACCGCCGCGGCGACGAACAACAAGACCCGGAGCGTGGCGGAGGGCGCCCAGCAGGGGCTGCAGATTCTCCAGGGCGGAAAGAAGGCCACGGATGCTCTTGTGAGCGGTTTCCAGCGCGTCAATGACCAGATGGGCTTCATCGCGGAGACCATCGTCAAGCTCAGTGAACAGAGCCAGGAAATCGGGGAGATCACCGACACCGTGGAGGATCTGGCGGAGCAGTCCAACCTTCTGGCGGTGAACGCCGCCGTCGAGGCCGCGAAGGCCGGCGAGCAGGGGCGGGGATTCGCCGTGGTGGCCCAGGAGATCAAGAGTCTCGCCGAGGAGTCCCGACAGGCGGCCAAGCAGGTGCAGCGCATTCTCCGGGATATCCAGAAGGCCACGGGAGCCGCTGTGATGGCCACGGAACAGGGATCGAAGGCGGTGGAGCAGGGGGCCCGGGACGCCGTCCCCTCGAAGGAGTCCATTCAGGCCATGATGAAGCGCTTCGGTGAAAACGCTCAGGCGGCGGCCCAGATCGCCGCGGCGACGGAGGAGCTTCTCCTCGGCGTGGACCAGGTGACCCAGGCCATGGAAAACGTGAAAGAAGCGGGACAGCAGAACGTGGCGGGCATGAAGGATCTGGAGGGCGCCGCGGAGAATCTGAAGGACATGGGGCGGCGGCTGACGGATCTGCTGGGACGCTACAGACTGTAGGAGCGGCGCGGGTGCATGAGCGGAATGCCCGATCTCTCGGAACAGGCTTTTCTGGAAGAGCTGCGCAGGGACTTCGTCCTTGAGGCGGAGGAGCACCTCCAGACCATCGTGTCCGGCCTGATCGAGCTGGAGGAGAATCCCGGAAGCACCGTCGTCGAGGCGGTGTATCGGGCCGCGCACAGCCTGAAGGGAGCGGCCCATGCGGTGCAGCTTCCCGCCGTGGCCGCCCTGTGCCAGCCCATGGAGAGCGTCTTCTCCGGCCTGAAGTCCGGTTTTTTCTCTCTTGAGAGAGGGGATTTCGACCTGCTCCAGCGCAGTATCGACGCCGTGGCAGCCCTCGTGGCGGGAAAAGAGAGCGTGGAGGCGGAGGACTGCATCAAGGAGCTGGAACGTCTTGCGGCGGGACGGAAACTTCCGGGAACGGAACTCCCCCGCCTCGAAAACATCCCTCCCGCATCTCGGGCCGTCGCGCCGGAAGAGAGAATCCCGCCTCGCCCGTTTTTCAAGGCGGAGCGTCCGAGGACACCGGAACGGCCCGAAGCGCCTCCGGCCCGTTCCGGCAGAGTCGTCGCAGACCCTCCCTCGCCTCCGTTTCCGGCGAGGACCTCGACGAAGGGTGCTTCCCCAGGAACGGAGCGGCGGCCTCGCGGAGACGAGACGGTGCAGCCCCGAAGCGCCGCCGCGCCCTCCGTGCCGGAGAGACGGGATGCCCCCCGTCCTCCCGAGCTTCCCCGTCATGCCGAAGGAGCGCCCGCCCGGGCCGACAGGACCGGCGAGGAGACGCCGCTGCCGAAGCTCGCCGCCCAGGAGACGATCCGCATCGCCGCGGCGAAGCTGGACGCACTCTTTCTCCAGGCGGAGGAACTCATCTCGGTGAAGCTCTCGTTGCAGCAGCGCCTTGCGGATCTGGAGGAGCTGCTCTCCGGAGTGGTTCTCTGGAGAGAGGAATGGGAAAAGGCCTCGCTTCGCCTGTGGAACGCGCTCTCGACCGAGGCGTCCGCGCCGTTCCGGGATGTCTTCGCGGGCAACCGGGCCCGCCTCGCCGACCTGGAGGAGCGCCTCCGCCGACTCAGGAGATCCCTCCGGGCCGATCAGACCGGGGCGGGCACGCTGGTGCGGAATCTGCTGGAGGGAGCGAAGACGGTGCTCATGCTTCCCTTCGGTGCAGTCCTCCAGGGGTTTCCAAAAATCGTGCGCGATCTTTCCAGGGAACTGGGAAAGGATGTGGAAACGGAGATCCGCGGCAGCGAAGTGGAGGTGGACAAGCGCATTCTCGAGGGCATCAAGGATCCGCTCATCCATCTGGTGCGCAATGCCGTCGATCACGGCATGGAGCCCCCCGAGGTCCGGAGCGCCGCGGGCAAACCCTCCCGGGGAACGCTCGCCATCACGGTCTCCCGCGTCTCCGGGGGGCGTGTGGAGGTGTGCGTCACCGACGACGGAAGCGGCATCGATCCCGAAAAAGTCCGGGAGAAGGCGGTGCGGACCGGTGTCGTTTCCGCCGAAGAGGCGTCAAAGCTGGACGATCGGGCAGCCCTTCTTCTCATCTTCCGCTCCGGGTTTTCCACGAGCCGGATCATCACGGGTATCTCCGGAAGAGGGCTTGGCATGGCCATCGTCCAGGAAGGCGTGGAAAAGCTGGGAGGCAGCGTCGCCGTGGAATCCACGCCCGGCGCGGGGACGACCTTCCGCCTTTCCCTTCCCTTGACGCTCGCCACCTTTCGGGGCCTGCTGGCGGAGGAGGCGGGACGGCTTTTCGTGGTGCCCACGGCGAACGTCGAGCGGGTGGCGCGCATTCCCGCGGGAAAGATCAAGACCGTGGGGAACAGGGACACGGTCTTTTTGGACGGGCGTCCCCTGGCGTTCCGTCGTCTCGGAGACGTGCTCGGAACGGGACCGGCCCCCTCCGGGGGGGAGGGGCGCCGCTCCGGTTTCGCCACCTTCCCGGAAGCGGTACGGAGAGGAGCGTTCCGGGAGCGGAAGGTCACGCTCCTGGTGGTGCGGTGCGACGCCTCGGCGTCCCGGGGAGGAGAACATGCCGTGGCCTTCGAGGTGGAACGGATTCTCGGCGAGCAGGAGATTCTCTTCAAGAACCTCGGCCCGCAGCTTCGGAGGGTCCGCAACGTGGCGGGCGCCACGGTACTCGGCTCCGGCGAAATCGCGCTCGTCCTGAGCGCCTCCGACCTGATCCGTTCCGCTCTGGGTGGCACGGCCTCCGGAAGCCGGATCTCGGAGGCGCGTTCCGAAGGAAGGAGCGCGGCCAAGAGAATCCTTCTCGCGGAGGATTCCATCACATCCCGAACACTGCTCCGAAACGTCCTCACCGCCTCGGGGTTCGAGGTCCGGGCCGTGGTGGACGGTCAGGAGGCCTGGAATGCCCTTGAGGAAGAGTCCTTCGACGTGGTGGTCTCCGACGTGGAGATGCCCCGGCTGGGCGGTTTCGATCTCACCGCACGCATCCGCTCGGAGCCGCGGTTCGCCCATCTCCCCGTGGTGCTCGTCACCTCGCTGGAATCGAGGGAGGACCGGGAACGGGGGGTTTCCGCCGGTGCGGACGCCTACATCGTGAAAAGCAGCTTCGACCAGGAACACCTGCTCGAAGTGGTGCGCCGCCTCGTGTGAGGCGTTTCCTCCGGAGGTGGGGCGAAGAATGATCGATGTTCTCGTTGTTGACGATTCGGCGGTACTCCGGAAGTACCTGGAACACCTCCTCCAGCGCGAGCCGGACATTCGCGTGGTGGGGCAGGCGGCGAGCGGCGAGGAGGCTCTGGACTTCCTTGAGGAGAGCACCGTTCATGTGGTGACCATGGACATCCACATGAACGGCATGGACGGTTTCGAGGCCACCCGGCGCATCATGGCCCTGCGTCCCGTTCCCATCGTGGTGATCAGTGCCGGCTGGGAACCCCTGGAAGTGGAAAAGACCTTCCAGGCCATGGCGGCGGGAGCCGTGGCGATTCTTCCCAAGCCGGACTCCCTCTCGGGAGAGCGTGCCGCCGAACTCGTGAAAACCGTGCGGGAGGCGGCGGCGACGAAGGTTCGTTCCCGGATTTCCCAACCCCCGGGTGCGGCCGCGCATTTCCCCGCGCCGGCCGTTCCCGTTTCCGGAAGGGCGCTTCGGATCGTGGTGGGAGGCGCCTCGACGGGAGGTCCCGTGGCGGTCCGCACGTTTCTTTCGGAACTGCCCCGGGAATTTTCTCTGCCCATCCTTCTGGTGCAGCACATGAGTCCCGGATTCACCCCGGGGTTCGTGGCATGGCTCAAGGGAGGCTCACCCCTTCCGGTGGAACTCGCCGCCGAAGGCACGCGGATTGCCGCCGGGCGGGTCTACGTCGCGCCGGACGGACGTCATACGGAGATTCTTTCCGGAGGAGTGGTGCATCTCACCGACGCGCCGCCCGAGCACGGCGTCCGGCCCTCCGCGTCGCGGCTCTTCCGTTCCGCCCTGGAGGCCTTCGGCGGTGCCGTCGCGGGAGTGCTCCTTTCGGGAATGGGATACGACGGCGCGGCGGAATTGAGACGCATCCGGAAGAGCGGGGGGCTCACCTTCGCTCAGGACGAAGAGAGTTCCGTCGCCTGGGGGATGCCCGGCGCAGCGGTCCGTTGCGGCGGAGCGGAACACGTGCTGCCGCCGCATCGCATCGCCCAGGTCCTGGCAGAGATGGTTCGGGAAAGATGAAGAAGTCGGTCAAAAAGTGAAGAAATCGTGGTGATGAGCATGGGAGATGGACTTGCGATGGAAGATCGGACAGCGGCTTTGCGGAATGCCTCGGAAATTCTGGTGGTGGAGGACAGCCTTACCCAGGCGAAGCGACTCGAACGGCTCCTGAAGGAACACGGGTACGGAGTCCGGATCGCCCGGGACGGCCTTCAGGGTCTGGCCTTCGCTCAGGGGAAAAAACCTACGGTGGTCATTACGGACGTGATGATGCCCGAGATGGACGGATACGAACTCTGTCGCCGGATCAAGAGCGACGAGACGCTCCGGGATGTGCCGGTGGTTCTTCTCACGTCCCTCTCGGATCCCCGGGATGTGATCCGGGGGCTTCAGTGCGGCGCGGACAACTTTCTGACGAAACCTTACGAGGACGCCCATCTCCTGCGGCGGCTCCACCATATTCTGGTGAATCTGGATCTCCGCAGGGAGGGGCACGCTCAGATGACCGTGGAGGTCTTCTTCGCCGGGCAGCATCACAGGCTCACCGCGGACCGTATCCAGATCATCGACCTGCTGCTCTCCACCTTCGAGGCGGCGGTCCTCCAGAGCACCCAGCTCCAGAAACTGAACGGGGACTACCGCCACGCCCTGGAAGAGGTCAAGCAGGCCCAGGCCAACTTCCGGACCCTCATGGAGACCACGGGGGATGCGGTGCTGGTGGTGGATCCCCAGGGGACGGTGCGCTACGTGAATCCCGCGGCGGAGCTGCTTTTCGACGTTCGGGCGGAGGAACTCACGGGGACTCCCTTTCTCTTTCCTCTGGAGGAGGAAGGAAAGCGGGAGATCAACATCACCAGCCCGAACGGCGACATCCTCGTGGGGGACATGCGGGTGGTGAACTCCAGCTGGGACGGCGAGGTGGTGCGCCTCGTGACGATTCGGGACATCACCGAGATGGTGCTCCTGCGGGAACGCCTGAAGGAAGAGGCCATCACGGATCCTCTCACGGGCCTCTACAACCGCCGGGGGTTTCTGGCCCTCGGAGAGGAGCGCCTTGCCCTGGCGGACCGCCTCGGTTTCTCCGTGGTCTGTCTTTTCGCCGACCTGGACGGATTCAAGGCAGTGAACGACACCTTCGGCCACGAGGAGGGGGACCGGGTTCTCCGGGAGACCGCGGATGTGTTGCGGCGCACCTTCCGCGCCGCGGATGTTCTCGGCCGCATCGGCGGCGACGAGTTCGCGGTCCTGCTGGTGCAGGACGGCCCGGAGGGAATCGGTACGGTCGTGGAGCGCCTGCGTCACACTCTGGAGCGGACCAACGCACGCAACGAGAACCCCTCCGTCCGCCTTGCCCTGAGCCTCGGCGTGTCCATGCGCCTTCCCGAGGCCCCCTGCACGCTTGCGGAACTCATGGACGAGGCGGACCAGAGCATGTA
>Ga0067045_1004177_pt1 | contig 12647 bp, 12 predicted proteins | sample TerdegcTABiofilm_FD_59184 | JGI IMG/M metagenome (GOLD analysis project Ga0067045, IMG submission 59184) | Combined Assembly of (Gp0054472, Gp0054536) Wastewater bioreactor microbial communities from Singapore -Terephthalate degrading...
GCCGAGCGGAGCGAGGATGAGCGGCCATGGAGGGCTGCGAAAGCGCGCGGAGGCGGGCCGGAAGGAGCGATCAGGAAGATCGCGACTGTAGGCCAAGTCCAGCAGGGCCCAAACTCCCAGAAAAAGCTATTGATGACTCAGTAGGTCAGAGGCTCTATATAACCGTGGGTCCTGCTGTACTTGTGCCGCAGTCCGCCCGTGGTGGGCACGATAATCGCTCCCTTGAGGCGCCGCTCCGGAGGGGCGGTACCGAGGGGCACGATCCGCCCGCAGCCCGATCCAATGAGGGCCGCGGGCGGACGCGCCGCAGGACGCGGCGCGAGTGCCCCGAGGCGGCCCGGAGCGAAGGCGCTAGGAAGGCGCCAAGCGGAGGGCAAGTCCAGGAGCCCCGTAAAAACGGGGCTCTTGCTTGGCGACCCTGCTGGACTTGTGCCGCGGTTCGCCGAAGGCGAACACTGCAATCCATTCCCTATGGCCCCGACCCGAAGGGGCGGTACCGGAGCGCGCGCCGAGCGGAGCGAGGATGAGCGGCCATGGAGGGCTGCGAAAGCGCGCGGAGGCGGGCCGGAAGGAGCGATCAGGAAGATCGCGACTGTAGGCCAAGTCCAGCNGGGNCCATTTNANTNNNAGAAAACAAATTATATTAACTTCAACCGCCCCGGCCTCATCGTGGCGACCGAAGACTCAGCTGTCTTTGCCTTAAAATGGATCGATTGAGCCGCTTTCAAAACACAACCTTTTTCGACCTCAACCCGTGTGAGCACTGCCCGGACGTAATGGTTTTCGGGGTAAGAACCTATCGAAGGGAAGTCTGGTAGGTCCATTTCTCCATGGGGATGGCCGCCTGAGAGTCGTGGACGTTGGCGCCCGTGACGACTGCGGTCACGGGGATGCCCTGGTCCGTGACGTCCAGATGCAGCTTGTAGCCCTTCCAGAAGGTGACATTGCCCTGGCTATTGGTCTTGCATCCCCACGCGCAGGCCCGGTCGAGCTCATCGACGGCCTTGCCGGGTTTCATCCGAAGTTGCTGCTCCATGCGACTCTGCTTCTTCGCGGGCCGTTGCTCACCCTTTCGAGGACGCCCTCGTTTTCGTTTCACTCGGGGTGCGACATCCCGTTTTTTGTTGACCGGGGCCTCCCGTGCGGCTATCGCCGTAGAATCCCGGCTGATATGACCGACAATCCTGTCCCTGTAGAAATCGGCTCCCAGCTCGTTTAGCATGCGGGTCGGAACCGCCTGCTTGGCCAATACCGCAAGACGGCGCGAAAAGGTCGCCGCGCTCGGTATCTCGTTGAATCCACAGATCATTCTGAGGTTTGGATCCGCGATAAGCCGATTTCTCAGGTCTTCCGTCGAGGGAATCCGGAAGAAGCTTTTTGCCAAGAACGCCCTCAGAAACGGCTCCTGCTCATAGGCGGGGCGGCCGGTTGCCGCACGGGCTCGTTCTATCGCCGGCAGGTATTGGCTCAAAAGCCTCAATGTGGCTAGAAACGTCCTTTGCTCATCGGTCAGATATTGCTCAAAACAGTCCTGTACGTCGTAGCTGATCCCAAGAAGTATTTGCGCTCCACCCAGAATCTTGGTTATAGTAGTCATCGGCGGGCTCCTGCTGATCAGGTCTGGTACACTCGATCTTACAGGATAACCCGCCAATTTAAAATTCAGATGCCTTCGGACTTTTGAAAGAGCCTCACTTGAGAAAAGCCTACCTTGCGGGGGGGCGTTTTCGATTCTTCCTCCCCGGCTTCCGGATCCAGCCCTAATCTTGCGATATCAACGGGCCGGAACTATACTTCGATAACCAGCGATGCGCATCGTTTACGACGTTCCAAGCCGGATTCCCGGTACCCGCGCCGCCCCCCTCCAGCAAAGCGGCCGGACGAGAGAAACGGTTCTCGTAGTCCGTCTCGGGGAACGGGGGAAGGACAAGGAACCGGAATCGAACGGCGTTATATCTCGGGGATCTGCGGCGGCCTCGGATTCCGGCGGACTGAGGGCGCGGGACGCGGCCGTGCGGGGGCACGAGGCGGCCCACCTTTCAACCCTCGGGCCCTACGCCGCCTCGGCGGTCCTCTACGATACGGTCGCGACGCCGGACGGACCTGCCGCGGTGGGCGGCCGGATAAAGGTCGACCTTTCCGAGGTTCCCGGGGATCCGGAAGCCACCCTTCGGAAGGCCCGGGTCATCCTGGCCGCGGCGGGCACTCCCGGGGATCCCTCCGCCGCGGACGCCCGGGTTGCCGCCGAAGCCTACCGGCTCATGGCCGAGGCTGCCGCGGAACTTAGAGTCGACGAACGCGCCTAGACGAAGCCGAGTCGGGTATACCCCCGGGTCGAAGAAACGACGTCTGCCCAGGCTCCGTATGCTTGCCGGATTCCGACTCTCCCGTTACCGCAGACAGCGCCTGGCGGCGATCCTGCCCGTCATGATGGCGGTGGGGCCGCCGGCCGGGCTGTAGACCCACTTGCCGGCTGCGTACACGCCCGGGAGCGGGGTCTTCACGGAATCGGCCATGCGGAACATGTTCGTCACCGCGGGGATCTCCTCCTCGAAGGACCAGCCCACGATGGATCCCTCCGAGCTTCCCACCCGCTCGCGGATCGACAGGGGCGAGGCGGAGAAGCGGAAGAGGATTTTTCTGTCGAGCCCCGGATAGAGGCTTGACGAAAGTGTGGTGAGGAACTCGGCCTCGACCCGGCTCTTGAATTCCTCGTACCATCCCGAAGCCCGGATCCTTTCGGTCAGCTCGTAGTCGAAGAGGGAGCTGACGATGAGGCCCGTCTTGCCCGGGGGGGCCGCGTCGGGATCCCGCAGGGCGGGGATCGAAATTTCGAAGGTGTTGTACGCGCAGAATCGGTGCAGCCATGAGAAGAGCTCGTCCTTCTTTACCGAATCCCAGCGCCGGAGCAGGTCCCGAACCTCGGCGGTATGGATGGTCCCGAGGCCCCGCCGGTCGGGGGTGAAGAAGACGTGCCCGCTTGCGGCCTTGGCGAAGGTCGAGGGCGGAAGGTCGACGGCCGCGAACACGGAGAACACGGACTCCGCGCCCCGGTGCCCCAGGACCGCTTTCTTGCGCCGCTCGTAGGAGGCCCGGTCCTTGGGCTCGAGTCCCTCCTCCCCGCTCAGGGCGTACAGGGCCTTCAGGTCCCCCGCCCAGATCATCCTCGAATAGCCGAAGGAGTTGCCGGACGAGTCCGTCAGGATTCTGTCCCCGGCGTCGATGCGGGTGATCTCGGTCCCGCAGCGTACTTCGCCGCCCCGCGCCCGGATCGCGTCGACCAGGGTGTCGATGAGCGCCCCCACGCCTCCCTTGGGGTAGATATAGTCGTTGTAGAGCGCGAAATAGCTCAGGGCGAAGAAGACCGGGGTGCCGCGGAAGAAGTGCTGCCCGATGATGTCCTTCAGCGACCGGTTGGAGGAGATCGAGTCCAGGTACTCCTCGAAGGGAGTGTCCATTTTGGATATCCGGTTCATGGTCCGGAAGAACCGGATCGTCCAGGCCGCGAGTTCGGGCAGGAGAACGAGGATGTTCCTTCGCTTCTTCGCGAACAGGGGATTGTCGACGCCGTACAGGACCTTCATGTCCTCGATGATGTCCCGGACGGCCCGGATGATCCTGTCCACGTCGCCCTCGCTGTCCGGGTACAGGTCCTTGAGCAACCGGGCGTACTCGTCGAGACTCCGTTCCCCGGCGATGACGAGAGTTCTGTCCTCGATCCCGAGGGTGATGGGGTTGGGCAGGACCTCGAGGTCGATCCCGAATTCCTTCATGAGGGGCTTCACGAGGCCCGCGTTGACCAGGGCGCGCGCGCCGCCCTCGAATCGGAACCCGTCCCGTACGAAAGAATTCATGAGTCCGCCGCAGCGTTCGTTCTTCTCGAGAAGGAGAACGTCCTTTCCCTTGTGCGCGAGGCTCAGGGCCGCGGTAAGCCCCGCGATGCCCCCGCCGACCACGATGATGTCCTTCTTCGTCATGGTTCCATCCCTGTGTCGCTCCTCACCCGCGGTATCGCGAGCGCAATTGTAATCTAACTAGATCTATGTTCCAATGGTAGATCATGAAGACCAAGTATATCCTGTGGATCTTCCTGGCCGCCATGGCAGGGCTTATCGCCTTCGCGGCCTTCTTTCCGGACCAATTCTATGCCCTCCTGAACCGGCCCGAAGCGCACGACCACGCCCTGTTCGTCCACGTGGCGGCGACCACCCTGTTCTTCGCCAACGCCGTCGTGGGCATGCTCTGGGAGCGCCGGAGCCTGGCGTCGGGCCGGAAGGACGTGATACTCCATACCTACGAGACGGTGGCCTGGCTGGACGCTCGGTTCTCGTCGCCCCTCATCCTACTTTCCTTGGTCTCGGGTTTGATGCTCGGGGAAATCATGGGGGGAATGTGGGAGATCGGTTGGCTTTCGGCGGGGTTTCTCCTCTTCCTGCTCTCCGGCCTCTTCTGGGTGGTAAGCGACATCCCTACCCAATACAGGCTGAAGCGTCTCCTGGCCGGGCTTGACCCCGCGGATCCGGAACTGCCCGGGGAACTCATGCGCCTGCTCGGGCTGCGCTGGTGGATCAGCCTGGCGGGAGTTTTGCCCCTGGCAGCCGTCTTCGCCCTGATGGTCTACAAGCCCGACATCCCCCCGATCCTGCATTCCAAAGCCGGATCCGCGGCATCCGCCGTTTCCATCTACGAGCGGGTGGAGCTCTCGGGCTTGGACAACGCCGTCCTAATACGCGGCGAGGATCCCGGACTGCCCCTGCTGCTCTGGCTCCATGGAGGGCCCGGGGCCGGACAGATCCACATCGCCCACCGGTTCTTCCGCGACCTCGAGGGGGAATTCCTGGTGGTCAACTGGGATCAGCCCGGCGCCGGGAAGTCGAACCCGCGGAACCTGGATGCGGAGGTTCTGGGTTTTGAGCGTTACCTCTCGGACGCCCACGATCTGACGGGATGGCTGAAGAATCGGTTTCCGGGGCGGCGGATCTTCCTGCTGGGCCATTCCTGGGGTTCCCAGCTGGGAGCCCGCCTGGCGGCCCGGTATCCGGAGGATTACGCGGCCTACATCGGGGTCAGCCAGGTCGTGAACGCCGAGGATGCGGAAAAGCTCGCCCATCCCTGGCTGTTGGAACGGATCCGGGCGGCAGGCCGCCGGGGGGATCTCAGGAAACTCGAACGCCTGGGAGCTCCTCCCTACGAACGGCATGACGCCTACGTCTTCTTCGCGCGGCTCGTGGAATCCTATGGAGGTGGTTCGGACCTTTCCGCGGGATCCTTGATCGGCGCATTCCTCTCTTCCCCGGAGTACAGGCTTGGGGACCTGGGGGCCTGGCTGAGAGGGGCCAACCGGGGCAGCGGAGTCATGTGGCCCGAGACCCGGGCCCAGGATCTTCGGATCGACGTGCCGCGGCTCGGCATCCCGGCCTTCTTTTTGTCGGGAGTCCGGGACCAGAACACTCCTTTCGAACTCGTGCGGGAATACGTCGACAGGCTGGAGGCCCCGGGTAAGGAGCTGGTACTCTTCGAGTCTTCCGCCCACACCCCCTTTTTTGCCGAGCCCGAACGCTTCGCCCGGGAGCTTTCCCGGATCAAGAGGACCGTCCTTGAAGGGGTCTCCGAAGTCCCTTAACCGTAGACGGGCCGTTTTCGAGACCCCCGTCGAGAAGGGCTAGCGGTCTTCTAATATTGGACTCCCGCCTCGATTCCCCCTACAATTACGGAATGAGCGACTCCTCCCGGACGGTCCTCCTTCTGACCCTGGCCCACTTCAGCCACCACGTCCTGACCGCCCTGTTGACGCCCCTCCTGCCCTTCATACGGGACGACCTGGGGCTCTCCTACACCCAAGTCGGGGTCGTCCTGGCGGCCTTCAACCTCTCCTACGGGTTCGGGCAGATCCCCGCGGGCCGGCTGGCGGACCGGATCGGGGCGCGGATCGTGCTGACCGCGGGCATAGCGGGGGTCGGCGCCGCGGGCCTTCTATTGGGCTTTTCCTCGGGATACGCGCTGATCCTGGCCTCCCTGGTTGTCATGGGAATCCTGGGCGGCGGGTACCATCCCGCGGCCTCCCCCCTGATCACCTCGGCTGTGGAACCCGGGAGGCGGGGCCGGGCCCTGGGGCTTCACGTCATCGGGGGAAGCGTGAGTTACTTCGCCGCGCCCCTGCTGGGCGCGGCCGCGGCCGCCGCCCTGGGGTGGCGGGGAACCTTCCTGGCCTTCTCGGTACCCGTCATCCTCCTGGGGATCCTGATCCACCGGGCCTGCCTGCGCGCATCCCTCGGAGGTCCGGCGGCCGCGGGTCCGGCGGACGGGGGACGGAGGGACCGGCTTTCGCCGGGGGCGGTCCTGGAGCTATCCGCCTTCATCCCCATGGTGACGGGCATGGGGACGGCCTTGGCCTCCGCCGCCTCCTTCCTGACCCTGTACATCGTGGATGTCCTGGGCGCTACCGAGCGCACTGCGGCCGCCCTCCTGGCTTTGTATTTTTCCGCCGGCGTCTGGGCGGCTCCCCTGGGCGGGCGCCTGGCGGACCGTTTCGGCCGGAAGCGGGTGGCCGCGGCCGCGGCCTTCGCCGCGGTCGCGGGGCTATTGGCCCTTCCCCGGATACCCTACGGCCTCGGCTTCTTCCTGTTCCTGGCCGCCCTGGGCGCGGTTCCCTATGTGCGCATGCCCGCCGCGGAGGCCTACCTCGTGGGTCGGGTGCCGGAAAACCTCCGGTCCACCGTCCTGGGTATCTATTTCTTCGCGGGCATGGAGGGCAGCGGGGTGCTCACCCCCCTCCTGGGACGGTGGATCGACCTGCACGGTTTTTCCGCGGGCTTCACGGCCCTGGGCTGGGCGCTGGCGGCGGTGGTCGGGATCTGTGGGGTGGTGCTGGTCGCCGGGAGTCGGAGGGAGGCGAGGGGGACGCCGGTCTGATGCGGATGGTCCGTCCATTCTAGCCGGGAATCCTGGCCGGCCGGGGCCTGGACGCTGGGGGATTCCGCGCTATGCTCACCGTATCCGGGGCCGCCCCGGGCAGGAGGTGGACAAGTTCGAAGTCGTTCTCGATATTGTATATTTTTTGCACGACACTTGACACATCCATATATCTTCGATATCGTCGACGGAAAATCGTGCGACGCGGAGCCCGAACAGGTCCGCACCGGGATGGTCCCCGAGGACACGCGCCGGTTCCCATGGGGGGAACGAAGCGGTGCCTCGCAGGGCGGAGAAGGATGCCGCTCTTTTCGCGCGAATAAAAAGGAGAGCATGAAATGATTTTCTGCGATAACTGCCCCTCCGATCCCGTCCTGGGCATGTAGCTCGGGAGGCCTTCTCGGCTGTCCGAGACCCCCATCGGGGTTCTCGGATATCCGGTACTCCGAACCGTAGTTAGCCTTCCCGAGCGCCTCACGGATAAGCACCGGCCCGGATCCCTCCGCCCCGAATCGGCGGCCAGGATCCCGTCGCCGAGCTGTTTACCGGGGCGGTTCCTCATGCCCGGATGGATCCCGGCCGCGCGGACGAACGCCGGATGCCGTTCCTTCGTCTATGACGAACGGACGGCCCGCCGCTTCCGCGCCTGTCGTGATTCGGGGAAATATCCAGCTCAAGAGGATCGAAAGCGGTCCGCGCCGGAATCCCCCGAATTCGTTCCGTCAACCGAAATTGGAGTTTGAGCCATGACCGTGATACTTCGTATATCGAATCTCCTGTCCTTTCTGCGCAAGGCGGAATCCGTCCGTGCCGAGACCGAGGAACGGTCGGCGAAACGGGCCGCGGCGCGGGCGTTGAAGATCCGTACAACCGAGCGTCCCTCGGCCGCCGCGGAGGAATACGGTGCCCGGGCGACCGCGGACGCCTGGCAATACGCCTGCAACCAGCGGGCGTTCCGATGAGTGTAGACCTACCGGGAGGGGACGGCGCGGCCTGTGCGGCGCGCCGTCTTCTCGCCGGGTTACCTAGAAACCGTCGGCGCCCGGAGATACTAGCCGGGCGCTGATTTTCCGGGAGGAGAATCCATGAAGCACGAAGACTCCGCCAAGACCCGCAGTGTTCCGGCTCCTGTCCTGATCCGCGGGGCGGCGGGGGTGTTCCTGGTCGGTCTTCTGGCCGCGTTCCTAGGTCGAGCCCCGGCCCCGAGCCCGTCGGATCCTCCGGAGTCCATCATCCGGCGTTTCGAATCCCGGATACCCCGTCTGATGCGCCGGTACGACGTGCCGGCTCTGGGCATCGCCCTGATCCGGGGCGGGGAGGTGGTTTGGCAGGAAGCCTTCGGAACCGCCGACAGGGGTTCCGGCCGCCCGTTGACCCAGGACTCCATCTTCCGGGCGGAATCCATCTCCAAATCCGTGACCTCCTGGGGAGTCCTCTCCTTGGCCGAGCGGGGCCTGATCGACCTGGACGCCCCGGCTCGAAGGTATCTGGGAGATTTCCCTCTACCCGATTCCCCCTACGACGAGGAGGCCGTTACCGTACGCCGTCTGCTTTCCGGCGACGCGGGAATGGTCCTCGGTCCGGTGGGTCCCTCGGTGGAATACGAGCCGGGTGCCCCCAAGCCCACCCTCCGCGATGCCCTGGCCGGTACGGTTCGGATGAACCGGGAACCCGGCGCCGGCTTCGAATACTCCAACGTGGGCTTCAACCTCCTGGAACTCGTCGTGGAGAACGTATCCGGCAGGCCCTTCGCCCGGTATATGGCCGAGGAGGTCCTCGGGCCCCTGGGCATGGGCGATTCCTCCTACGAATGGAACGCGGCCATCCGGGAGCGGAGCGCCTCGGGCCACGATCTAAAAGGCCGGAGGGTCGGCGCCTACGTGTATTCCGAGAAGGGGTCCGGCGGTCTGTTCACCACCGTCCGGGACATCGCGGCCTTCGCCCGGGCCGGGATGCGGGTGCCCGGCGGGGAGGGCGCCGGAGTCCTTTCGGCCGAGTCCGTCCAGGCGCTCTACGCCGAATCCGCCGAGATCCGGGGCCTCTTCGGCATGGCCGCCGACGCCTACGGGTTCGGCCATTTCACGGAGCGCCTCTCGGACGGGCGCCGGGCCGTGTGGCACGGGGGGCAGGGCCACGGGTGGATGACCCATTTCCACTCGGTTCCGGAATCCGGCGACGGGATCGTCGTCCTGACCAACACCCAGAGAAGCTGGCCGGTCATTTCCGTCCTGCTGGCCGACTGGTCCCGGTGGTGCGGATTCAAGCCCGTCAAGTTCAGCCGGATACGGTACGGGGTCGCGGGGATGTGGGTTCTCGTCGGCGTCCTTGCGCTGGCGACCCTGTACCTGGGCGGCCGCCTGGCTGCCGGGATCGTGCGGGGACGGCTCCGCTTCGCGCCCCTTGAGTCCGCGGGCCTGCCCGGCCGGATCCTCCGTGCCGCCGCCGGGTCGGCGGGGATCGCCGGGATCTCCTGGGCCGCAACCCGGCCGTACTTGATGGTGACGTCCCTCTTTCCGGGGCCCGCGGAGAAAGCCGGCGGAGCCGTCCTGGCGCTCTCGGGGGTTCTCCTGGTGTCGGCCTTGTTCGTGCAAAGAGCCGGGGCCGAAGGGAGTGGTTTCAGCGCTTGTTCCGTCCCGGAAACGTCCGAAAGCGATTTGACAAAAACTTAATAATATCCACAATCTGAGATCATGCCTCGAATACTTCTGGTTGACGACTCTGAAACCGCCCGGAACATCATGGCTCGAGTTCTGGGCGATTCCTATGAACTGTCGTTCGCGACCGGGGGGCGGGAAGCCCTTGGGCGCATAGTCTCGGATTCCCCGGACTTGGTCATCCTGGATCTTCTGATGCCGGAGATGAGCGGGTTCGAGGTACTGGAGGAGCTGCGCGCCCGGGGACTCGGGGTTCCCGTCTTCGTGCTTTCCGCGGACATCCAGAAGTCCACCCGGGACCGTGTCCTGGCCCTGGGGGCCGCGGGCATGGCGAACAAGCCTCCCCGACCCGAGGAGCTCCGGGAGGCGGTACGGAAGGTCCTGGCCGGGGAGAGGCCGTGAACCCCCGGGACCGTCGGATGGACGCCCTGGTGGAGCTGGTCACCCTGGGCATCGGCCAGGCGGCGGAGGTCCTGAACCTCATGCTGGATTCCCACATAGACCTGGCCGCCCCGGAAATTCGGATCCTGTCCGCCGAGGCCCTCCGGGATACCCTGGATACCGGAGGGGACCGGCTCTCCGCGGTAACCATGCGGTATCGGGGCGAGATCGAGGGAGTCTCGGAGCTGGTCTTCCGGTCCGCCGAGGCCGGCCGCCTGGTCGACTGTATCACCGGGGAGGAGCACTGCCGCGAGGAAGGCCTGGACGCCCTTCGGGCGGGCACCCTCTGCGAGGTCGGCAACATCGTGATCAACGCCATCATGGGCGCCGTCTCCAACGAGCTTCATTTCCACCTGACCTATTCCGTCCCGTCCTACCTCGAGGGGGAGGCGGGCGTCCTGATGGCGGAGACCCGTCTGGAGGAAGCCCAGGCGGTCCTCCTGGTGAAGACGATCTTCCGGGTCCAGACCCTCCGGATCGAGGGGGAGATAGCGGTATTCCTTTCTATGGACTCCCTCCAACGCCTACAGGCAGCCCTGGACGGCTACGGATCGGTATGAATCTTTCCCCAACCGTTTTGGACCGCATTCCCGCAGGGATCTTTCTGGCCGACGGAGGACTTGTCGTGCGCTACTGGAATCCCTGTATGGAAGACTGGACGGGGATTCCCGCGCCGGAGATCCGGGGGCGTCCTCTGGATTCCTTCTTTCCGGCCTTTCGGGATCCGGGGCTGCGGATCCGGATCCGCCAGGTCTTTGAACAGCAAACTCCCGTCGTTCTCACCTACCGGCTGCACGGGAACCTTTTCCCAAACCGTGATCCTACCCGGCTCGAGCGGGTATTCCACACGACCATCGCGTACCTGGAGGATCCGGATCCCCTAGCCATCTTCAACCTGGAGGATCGCACGGAGGTGTCCACCCGGATTCGCGAAGCCCGGGAGGAGCTAGACCGAAGGAGGGAAGCGGAGACCCGGCTCCGGGCGGCCCTTCAAGACAAGGAACTGCTCTTCCAGGAGATCCATCACCGGGTCAAGAACAACCTGAATACCGTAGCCAGCTTGATACGACTTCAGATGGATACGGTCCGGGACGAGGAGGCGCGCTCCCAATTCCAGGACCTGGAATCCCGGATCGAGTCCTTCTCCGCCTTGCACGAGACCCTGTACCGGTCCCAGGTCTATGATCGCGTGGACGCCGCGGAGTACCTTTCGACGGTTACGGCCCAGCTGCGGTCCTCCCTGGGGTTGCGGGAAACACACGTCGCTCTCACCCTGGATTCCCTGGAATTGCCCACGAAACGGGCTCTCCACCTGGGCCTGGCCTTGGCGGAGTTGTTCACCAACGCGGTCAAGTACGGGGACGCCCGGGAAGGAACGCTTTCGATAGCCCTGGAGCGCATTTCTCCCGGGAGGGCACGTCTTTCCTTGGAGGACCGAGGACCCGGCCTTCCCGAGAACTTCGATGCGGCGCGTTCCGAATCCCTGGGACTCCGTCTAGCGGGCATCATGGCCGACCAGTTGGAAGGCACGCTCTCCTTCCGCGCGGCCGTTCCCAGGGGAACCCGGGCGGAGCTTGAGTTCGACACAGGAGAGTCGAAGCCGTCTATCCCAGCCTCTCCAGGAAACTCGTCACCGCCAGAAGATCCGCGCAGCCCCCGGGGCTGAGGTTTCGTTCTTTCAATACCTTGTCCAGCTCGCGGATCGCGGCGCGGCCCGCGTCGGTCCCGACGCCCCCGAGCTCGAGGGCCCGGACCGCCCCGTCCCGGAGGTAGCCCAGGCCCTCGGGCCCTCCCCGGGCCAGGACGCACGTGTCCTCGACAACCTCGTATAGCGCCAGGAGAGCCTCGGCCAGGGCGTCGTTCCGGGAAAGCCCGGAGGCCAGGGCCGAGCGGAGCCGGGGCAGCCCGATCCGCAGCGCCGAGGGGAAGCCCCGGGCCGCCTCGCCCCGCGCACCCGCCACCCCCGACCTGCGGTGAAGCCGCTCCCCCGCGGTCAGGTCTTCCTCGGGCTTGGCCGCGGCGGCCGCGAAGTCGTCGACCGTGACGGCCCGGACCAGGGCTCCCGCCGCGTCGCAGCAGGACTCCGGGGTAGCCTCCGCCCCCCGGGCTTCCAGGAAGCCGGCCGCCGCGCACAGGGCCCCCAGGGAGAAGACGAGTCCCTTGTGGGTGTTCACCCCTCCCGTGGCCTCGAACATCGCGGCCTCGGCGCGGCGGCCCCCATCGCGCAGGCTCGCCAGGGCGGGCAAAGCCGCGGGATCCCCCGGGGAGGCGAACGAGGCCAGCCCGGCCCCCATCCGCACCGCTTCCTCGAACCAGGGGGCCAAAGCCGCCCCGCCGGCCAGGAAGGTGAAGTAATCCATGTCCGCGTGGGAGCCCCGGGATGTCGGGGTCACGAGGCCGGGCTTGGGATCCACCGCCGCCTCCTCCAGGAGGGCCAGGAGGGCCAGGCGGCCTATGCGTCCCGGAGCGGGCTGTCGGTACCGGGGCGACGCGGGGATTCGGTCGGAGGCGCGCGGGCGGGGACCGGATTCCCCGGAACCAGGGGGCGGACGGGCCAGGATCGCCTCCGCGGCGGCGCGAAGCTCCGGGAGGGCGTGGACGGCCCCGGCCGCGCAGACCGCGGCGGGGCCGCCGCAGACC
>Ga0067045_1031291_pt1 | contig 12642 bp, 10 predicted proteins | sample TerdegcTABiofilm_FD_59184 | JGI IMG/M metagenome (GOLD analysis project Ga0067045, IMG submission 59184) | Combined Assembly of (Gp0054472, Gp0054536) Wastewater bioreactor microbial communities from Singapore -Terephthalate degrading...
CAACATCATATCAAAGAGCAAGAACTGTATGGACAGTTATAGATGGTGGTCCCGAGGGGGCAATTTATAAATCAAATGATGCGGGAAAAACTTGGAACAAATTAACTAATGGGCTTCCAGGTGGCGAGCTTGGAAAAATTGGAATTGCCGTTTCTCCTGCGAACCCAGATTATGTTTATGCAACTATTGAAACATCGGGAGCTCAAAATGGAATTTATCTCTCGACAGATAGAGGAGAATCATGGGAAAAACGCAATAGCTGGATTTCGGGTTCGCCCCAATACTATCAAGAAATAATATGCGACCCAATAAATCCCGAGAAGGCATATTTTATGGATACTTATACGAAATATACTACAGATGGAGGCAAAACTCTCAAAAATGTTGGATTGAAATATCGTCACGTAGATGACCACTCAATATGGATTGACCCAAAAGATACACGTCATTATATAATTGGTGGCGATGGGGGCCTTTATGAAACTTATGATGATGGGATTGAGTGGCGTTTCTTTGCAAATTTGCCATTAGGGCAATTTTATCGAATTCAATCTGATAATAAAGAACCATTTTATTGGGTATATGGCGGAACACAAGATAATAGCTCTTGGGGTGGACCTTCACAAACAAATTCAACAGGCGGTATTACCAATGACGAGTGGTTTCAAATTGTAGGAGGTGATGGTTATGAAGCCCAAATTGACCCCACGGATCCCAATATTGTTTATGGGGAATTCCAATATGGCGGGGTTGTTAGAATGGACAGGAGAAATGGGGAATCGAAATTTATCCAACCGCAACCAAAAAAAGGTGAAATGCAACGCTTTAATTGGGATACTCCATTATTAATTAGCAGATATGATCCTAAAACTATATATATCGCATCTAATATATTATGGAAAAGTACAGACCGAGGCGATAGTTGGACTCAAATCAGTCCCGACCTCACCCGTCAAATGGACCGAAATAAATTAAAAATTATGGACAAAATATGGAATGCTGATGCTATTGCAAAAAGTGCTTCGACATCCTTATATGGCAATATTGTTTCATTATGCGAATCACCTCTAAATCCTAATTTGCTTTTTGTTGGTACGGATGATGGATTAATTCAAATTACAGAAGATGGTGGTAAAAATTGGACAAAAATCGAAAAAGTTGGCGGATTACCTGAATTGATTTATGTCAGCGACATATTTGCTTCTAATTTTAATGATAATGTTGTCTATGCCACTTACGATAATCATAAAATGGGTGATTTTAAACCTTATGTATTCAAAAGTAATGATAAAGGCAAAACGTGGACATCAATATCATCAAACCTGCCCGAACGCGGAACAGTTTACACAATTGCTGAGGATTTTGTAGATCCGAATTTATTATTTGTTGGCACTGAATTTGGATTATTTTTCACAAACGACGGCGGAAATAAATGGATACAATTGAAAGGCAATTTCCCCACTATAAATGTTCGCGATCTTGATATACAGCAGAGGGAAACAGATTTGATTGTAGGTACATTTGGCAGGGGAATTTATATATTGGATAATTATTCCCCCCTTAGAAATTTAGTAAATGAGAATCTTGAGAAGGAAGCCTTCATATTTCCTGTTAAAGATGCAAAAATGTATGTAATGGATGAATCAAAAGCAAAATACACGCAAGGTGGTTCATTCTATCGAGCAGATAATCCTCCATTTGGCGCTACTTTTACATATTATTTAAAAGAATCTATTAAAACACAAAAAGAAAAAAGAAATGAATTAGAAAATGAAGCATCAAAAAAAGGTGAGGAAGCTCCCTACCCTACTCTCGACCAATTGACAAAAGAAGATTTGGAGGAATCACCGTATTTATTATTTTCAATTTATGACCAAAATAATCAGCTAGTACGGAATTTAACTACTTCTGCGATTGCGGGGGTTCATCGAATTAGTTGGGATCTACGTTATCCCGATTTATCACCTGCTAAGAAAAATACAGATATTAATAAAAATTCAGGATTCCCTGTATTGCCTGGAAGATATAAAGTTATTATGAGCAAAGTAATTAATGGCAATGCGACAGAAATTGCCGGACCCGTTGAATTTGAAGTAAAGCACCTTGATAATGCCACATTACCAATTGCAAATCGAACAGAATTAGTTACATTTCAGAAAAATGTAGCAAAGCTACAGCAAGCTGTTATGGGCACTCAATCTTATTATGATAAATTGCTTGAGCAAATTGAATTAATGAAAAAAGCAATTCTAAGCACTCCAAATATTGATACAAAATTATATAGTCAACTCAGGCAAGCTGAAATTGATTTGAAAATGCTTGGAATTACCTTGAACGGCAATCGAACTATAGAAGCGCATAACGAAAATCAAACTCCATCGATAAACGATAGATTAAATTATGTTATCTGGGTGGTATGGGATTTGGATTCTGCACCAACGCAAACAGCAAAAGACAGTTACAATATTGCTTCGGCCCAATTAAAAGAATTTTTGCAAAAGATGAAATCACTTGAAGAAAATCAAATTAAACCTGTACAGGATACTTTACAAAAGTTTGGAGCCCCTTGGACACCGGGAAGATTTCCTATCTGGTAATAAATTAAGACAATTAATATTTCAATGCTATAGGGGTTCAAATCCTTGAATTCCTATAGCATTTTTTCTTAATTTTATTGCTTCCATTTTATCTTCAGGATAAGGTTTGAGCAATGATTTAATTTGCTCACGAGTAATTGAATGGTCAAGCCACATATCTTCATCTTGCTTATCAATGATAAGTGGCATACGTTTTTTTGTATTATGGATTACTTCTAAAAGTGGATTTGCAATTGTCGTGATAATAGTAAAAGTGTTAAATATCTCTCCTGTTTCAGCATTCACCCATTGGTCCCATATTCCACCAAGAGCAAAAATTTTTTCATCTTTTAATTTTATTAAATATGGTATTTTCTCATTCCATAAATGTTGCCATTCATAGAAACCAGTTGCTGGAACAAGGCAGCGGTGTGAGAGTATTATTTTGCTGAAAGATTTTTTCTCAAAGATTGTTTCAGCTCGAGCATTTGCATTGTGAGCTCCCATTTTCTTTTGCGCTGTAAGAGATGGAGTCCAAAATGGAATTAAACCCCATTTGAAGAATTTAATTATATTTGATTCATCTTTTATAATTATCGGGACTTCTTTATCTTCAAATGCCGATACTTTTTCAAAAGGTGCATACTTTTCTTCCTCCAATATCTTAGCTTTGAATCTTTTTTGCACTTTTATAGCATTTTCAGCAAGAGAATAATAATAACACATTTAAATAAAAAAATAATATGCAAAAATAAAAAAAATAATATGCAAAAATAAAAAAATTTATTGTAATATTTGCATTTAAATTATTTCTTTTGATTCCTGTATAAGTAGAAATCCCGGAATTATGCGGAATGAGAATTGCTGATATTTAATATGTGGATGCACCATCCTGGTACAGAATCATTTGCAACAGAGGGCTTCAGCCCTCTGCAAGAGATAGAACATTTACATCCCCCTACCCCCTTTGATAAGGGGGAATTGGGACATCCCCTGCCCCCTTTGATAAGGGGGAATTTGCACCGTAGAGACGCAAAATTTTGCGTCTCTACAAATTGTAGGGGCAATTCATGAATTGCCCCTACTTCTTGTTCACCGACATCCCCCTCCCCCCTTTTTTAAGGGGGAATTTGGAACATCCCCCTACCCCCTTTGATAAGGGGGAATTCTGGACCAAGATGGTGCAGGTACACAAAAGAAGCGCAGGGATGTTCATTCCACAAACAAATTTGAGATACTATCTCTGGTGTCTTTTGTATGATAGGGCAGGTTAATCGATAAAAAATGCCAATATTCCAAGCAATATTAACACTGACCCACTTACTAAGCGTGAATGATGGTCCATAAAATGAAAATTAATTTTTTGCACCCCACGCATTGCAAGATTGACAAGCAAGAGCATACCCGCAAGTGTTACAATGAAATAAACAATTGAGACAATTGCAATTCCAATCCACCCTCTTGTGCTTGCGGGGAAATAGTATGCTTCAATCTCGATGCAAGGCGAAAAGAACATTGCAATAGCAAGAGATGTAATTATTGCCGTCTTATTTTTATTTTTTTCTTTTATTATTTTTTCTGCGTCGATATGCTCGTGATAATGATGTTTGCGATTTTCTTTAATATCTATAATTACATAAATTGCACCCAAAATAAAAAGAACAAGAGGAGCAGCTATTTTGGTCACAAATTCGTAAGATGATGATAAAGTATATCCAAAAAATCCAATAATAATACCTACAATTATCGTACTTAATATATGAGCAGACCCTGCAATTAATGTAACAGACATAGATTCCTGTATCGACCAATTTTCTGAGCGGCTTATCGCTACAATGCTTAACCAATGATTTGGAATTGAAGCATGAACAAGGCTCAAAAGCAAAGCACCTATAAAAATCTGGAATAATGAACTCATTAAATTTGCTAATTAAGTCAAATAAAATAATTAATAAACATTCAAAACGATGAAATATTGTAAATTGAATTATTCTAATATGAAATTAATATTGGGAAAGCGCTCTTGTAATTTTTTTATTTCGTTTTGCGCATCTTTTTCAGTGGCAAAACCCCAAATTTTCACTTGATATTTTATTTCATTATTGATTATATATCTTTGGTAATACGAACGAAAACCTAATTTCTCCCAATTTGTAACTTTTGTAAGGGCGTCAGACTCTGATGCTGCAATTTGGGCTAATATTTCAAAAGGTAGTAATTCAGGATCAAGCCAACGCATTTCCGCTCTACGATTATAAGACAATTGCCACTCTTTTATGGGTAAATAATACAAAGGATTTTCGTTCCCCCTTGCTTTCAATCGAATTTGTTCGGGATGGGCTCCTGAGTCGATTAAAATTTGTCTAATATTCTGTGCGCGTTCAAGCGATAAATCATAATCTTTTGAGCTATCTATTTCAAAATAGGAAAATGCAGAAATTTCAATCATACTATTTGGATTATTCTTAAGCAAATTTGCTAACTCACTTAATTTATTATAATAAGATTGAGGAACTTTGTTAGAAGTGTAATCAAAAATTGCCAATATTTGATATGGAATATAAATTTCTGGAACTTGCAAATAAAATTTTCGTGTATCATCAATAAATTTTTGATTTATGTATAATGTTGATTTTATTAGTAGTTCAGGATAATATTTAAGTTCATTTAAAAATGTCAAATTATACTGATAAAACACTTTTTGTCCGAAATAAATCTCTGATATAATTTTGCTTATATTATCAAATCCATTCGATTCAAGTTGATACAAACGACCGCCTGTTGCATCTGCAATAGCATTCATTTGATAACTTTTATAATCATTCGATAATGTAATGACATAAATTGGAATATGCATTGAGCAAGCAATTTTAATTGCTTCATCCATTGTTGATGTAATTGAGCTATTTTCTTCACTATATGGTAATAAAAGGATTATATTATTTTGATTTGTATTTGTGTTTTTTATTTTCTTTAATGTTTTAATAATTGCTGACGAATATGCGGCGGTCCCTGATGGTTTTATATTGTAGTTGGGAAAATTTACATAAGCAGTATGAGGCATTTCATTTTCAAAATGCATCTCTAAATTTTGATTAAAAGTGCCAAAAGAAACTCTATCAGAATTCTCAAAATTCCTAAGTACTGTGCGTATTTGCTCGCTAACTTTATCTAATTCATAAGCAGCTAAAGAATTTTCAAGCAAAATATGAACAGAAATTGGATTTGCAGTATCAGTTAGCTTCCTTTCACCTACAAATTTCTGATTTAATGACATACGCATCCCATAGGAAATGACATCAATAGATAAATTCAAGCTATCGAGATTCAAATTTGTGATAAAATTTCCAAATCCATCCATAGGCAAAAGATTCAATGTCATTGTATTATCTGCAAAATCTGTGCGAATGATTCTAATATTTTTCAAATTATAACGAACAGTTGAAGGAAGAATGCCATTGAGATAATCAGACATTTCAAGAGATGGCTCATCGAACTTCTTTTGAACAATCTCAGCGCCTGTCTGAATTTCTCTAATGGGATGATTGATAAATATATGTATGTCTAACTTCTGAGTATCAATTGGATTGACAGCGATTAATTTATAAGTCGTATCATTCATTGGAGAAAGAAATACTGAATCCACTGCTTTAAAAGAATGCTGCATTCCTTCAAAAAAAACACTATCTACATTTTTGAATTGCCATTTTATAAGTGCAGAATCCCCTTCATTTATAATAATATCGTTAGAAAAATTATCAATTTTAATTTTTTGAATTGGTTTATTTGCTGAGCAGCTTATCAAAATGATAAAAAGCAGAAATGATATAAATTTTGTATAGATTTTATTCAAATTCATTTAGTAAGATTAATTTTTTATAAAATTAAGGAAATTTAATAAAACAATTAATTAATTGAAATAAATTAATAAAAAAATGAATTTGTTATTAATATTTATAAAGAATTAAAACTGCATATTTTTAATAAAAAAAATGAATTTTAAGCTTATCAAATGCAATTTTCATAATTTTATAAATAAACAAAAATGACAAAATGATAAAAGATATTTTATATTATAAGCTTGGTGGTAATTCTATATTAGATTACCTTATCATAATTGGTGTAGTAATAGTTTCTTATCTCTTAATAAAACTTATTGAGCAGACTATTATTAAAAGATCGAAAATTAGAGCTGAAAACACAGAATCAAAATTAGATGACATATTAATTAAGGGAATTGAAAAATATATTTTTCCACTCATTTTGATTGGTATCATTTATATGATGCTTATTCACTTGCATATTAATAGTGATGTGCGCAAAATAATTGATATTGCAGCAATGATTTTGGCAACGTATTTTATTATTCAGTTTTTATCTACAATTATTTCATATTATATTGAAGTTAGGTGGCTCAAAGGCGAGGACGCAACTAAATCAAATCGGGTGAAGGCAATCTTGCCAATTGTGAATATTTTAATATGGATAATTGCCATTATATTTTTACTTGATAATTTGGGTCTGAAAATATCGGCAATCATTACAGGACTGGGTATTGGCGGTATTGCAATTGCACTCGGCACTCAAACATTATTAAAAGATTTATTTGGATATTTAACAATATTATTAGATAGACCATTTGAAGTTGGTGATTTTATTGCAGTTGATGCATTTTCGGGAACAATCGACAAAATTGGAATAAAATCTACTCAAATACGAAGCATTGATGGAGAAATGCTTATTTTTTCAAATAGTGATTTGACAAATTCTCGAATTAAAAATTATCACAAAATGATAAACCGGCGAGTATTATTAAAGTTTGGTATTGTTTATGAGACTCCCCTCGAAAAAATAAAACAAGTTCCCCAAATTATCGAAGAAATTATAAAAGATATTAAAGGGACAAGATTTGATAGGGCGCATTTTGCTCAATATAGCAATTATAGCTTAAATTTTGAGGTTGTTTATTATATAGAAGATAATGATTATACTAAGTTTATGAATATTCAGCAAGATATAAATTTGAAAATTGCAGAGGAATTTGCTGAAAATAATATTCAATTTGCTTATCCAACGCAAGTAATTTATTTAAATAATCCAAATGAAGTAATACCGAATATAACCCATGAGTGAAAAAGAATTAAATTGATTTTTATTATAATATAAAAAAAATAAAAATAGATAAAAATTATCCTTCAAGCAATTCTTTTTCTTTATCAGCTACAATTTTATCGAGTTTTGAAATGAATTCATCAGTAATTTTCTGTAGTTGGTCTGAGCCTTTTTTCTGGTCATCTTCAGTGATTATTTTATTTTTTTCTTCTTTTTTCAATTCTTCCATTGCATCACGGCGTATATTGCGGATAGCAACTTTACCTTCTTCTGCATATTTTTTTGCAAGCTTCACAAATTCCTTGCGTCGTTCTTCAGTCAAAGGAGGAACGGGAACTCTTATGATATTTCCATCACTTTGAGGATTAAAACCGAGATCGGCAGTTTGAATTGCCTTCTCAATTGCTTGAATCATACTTTTATCATAAGGATTAATCACAATTGTTCGTGCATCAGGAGTTGAAACATTTGCAATTTGGTTTAGTGCAGTCGAACTTCCGTAATAATCAACATAAACACCTTCGAGCAAGGATGTGCTTGCACGTCCTGTACGGATTCTCGAAATTTGATTTTTGTAATGTTCGAGCGATTGCTCCATTTGTTTTCGAGTATCATCAAGTATATCTTGTACGGGCATAAAATCACCTTTATGAAATTAATGTACCTAAATTTTCATCTAATAATATTTTTTTCAGATTGCCTTCAACTAAAATATTAAATACTCTGATTGGTAGATTATTTTCTTTGCAAAGAGTGAAAGCAGTTTGGTCCATAATTTTTAAATTTTTTTCGATAACATCATTATATGAAATCTTATCATACATTTTTGCATCGGGATTTTTCTCAGGATCGCTATCATAGACACCATCAACGCGTGTACCTTTCAAAATTGCATCTGCCTCGATTTCAATTGCACGAAGTACAGCAGCTGTATCAGTTGTAAAATATGGATTGCCTGTTCCTGCTCCGAAAATCACAATTCTACCTTTTTCCAAGTGTCTTATAGCACGTCGTCTTATAAGGGGCTCAGCAATTTGCTCCATTTTTATTGCAGATTGAAGACGAGTTTGGACACCATAAGTTTCAAGCACATTTTGGAATGCAATTGAATTAATTACAGTAGCAAGCATTCCCATATAATCACCTGAAACTTTGGAAATACCTTTCGCAAGTCCCTGCACTCCACGAAAGATATTTCCACCACCTATAACAATACCAATTTCAACGCCTAATTGATGAGCAGTAACAACTTCTTTTGCAAATTTTTGAAGCGCATCTGGATCAATACCAAAACCCTGATTTCCCATCAAGGCTTCTCCACTCAGCTTTAGTAATATGCGTTTATAAATTGGTATCATTCTATTTATTATTATTCTTCAGATTCACCAAGTAAATATCTCTTGAAAGATTTAATTTTAATTTCAGTGCCCATCTCTGCGCAAATTTCTTTTAAGACATCTCCAACAGTTTTATTTCCATCTTTGACAAATTGTTGCTCTAATAAGCAAAATTCTGTGAAATACTTTTCAAGTTTTCCCTGGGCGATTTTTTCAGCAATCTCGGGCTTTTTGCCTTCGTCAATTGCTTGCTGAATATATATTTTCTTTTCATTCTCAAGAGTAGCTTGATCAACTTGTGCCCTATCAATAAATTTTGGATTCATTGCAGCGATTTGCATTGTAATATCGTGCGATAGACTCTTGGCAAGTGGTGTGGGATTCGATGCTCCTTCAAAAACAGCAAGCACAGCCAGCTTGTTTCCTGTATGCATATATTCATCAATCCAGCCATTATCAATAGTAAATTTATCGAATTTGCGAATTTGAATTTTTTCACCGAACTTTGCTAATATTTCATTGTGGATATTTTCTATTGTATCATTGCCAACTTTAATTTTCAATAATTCATCAACAGTTTTTATATCATTATCAAAGAAAGCGTCACGCAAAAGTGATACATATTTTACAAATTCTTCATTTCGGGAAACAAAATCTGTTTCACAATTTACTTCGATGATAATTGCTTTTTTTAAATCAGCACTTGTTTTTGTATAAATTAGACCTTCTTTTGCCACTCTGCCTGCACGATTTGAAGCTGAGGCAGCTCCTTTTTTTCTTAGAATTTCAATTGCTTCTTTTGTATCACCATTTGCTTCAACCAATGCTTTTTTGCAATCGCCAATACCCGCGCCTGTCTTTTCACGTAATTCTTTGACCATCTGGGGTGTTACTTCGACCATAATTTTATCTATTTTTTTAATAATATTTTGCTTTATTAATTTTCTTCTTGTATATCAATATCTGTAATTTTTGTTTCTTTCGGATATTCTTGCTCATTTATTTCATCTTCTGTAAGAACATCTTCAGATTGGGACTTTCTTCTTTCGCGGAATTTCCGCTTTGTTCTAACAGCCTGTTCTTCAGTTGGTTCTTCTAATTTAGCTTGTAGATGTTTTTCACCTTCTAATTCAGCAATTCTAACTCTCGAAAGGCTACTTCCCTCGAGAATTGCATCACCAATAATATTTGTAATCACTTCCAATGTCTTTATTGAATCATCATTTGCGGGAATTGGGAAATCAACCAAATCAGGGTCAGTATTTGTATCGACAATTGCGATAATCGGAATGCCAAGAGTTTTAGCTTCTTGCACTGCAATATGCTCCTTTTTTAAGTCTGTAATATATAATGCACCAGGCAATCGAGTCATATTTTCAATTCCGCCAAAGACTTTTCGCAATCTTTCTCTCTCTCGATTTAACAATAAACGCTCTTTTTTTGTCAATCTTTCAAATGTTCCGTCAGTTTCCATTTTGTCAATGGTATTTAACCGCTTTATACTCTTGCGAATTGTAATAAAGTTAGTTAGCATACCACCAAGCCAACGTTCAGTAACATAAGGCGCACCACAACGTTGAGCAACTTCTTCAATAATTTGTTTCGCTTGTGGTTTTGTGCCAACCATTAGGATAATTTTGCCCTCTGCAGAATAATCAAGTGCGGCTTTTCTTGCATAATCGAGAAGAATTTGAGTTTTTCGGAGGTCAATGATGTGTATTCCATTTTTTTCTCCGAAAATGAATTTTTGCATTTTTGGATTCCATCTACGTGTCAGATGTCCAAAATGCGCCCCTGCCGCTAGCAGAGTTTCGATTGAAACGCAATGTTCCATAATTTTCTCCTTGTTTTTACATCTGTTCCTATCATCTTGCTCGAACATTCAGAATCGAACACAATCGAGCAATCCAGAAACATGGATTATTTTATATATAATTAATTAAAATTCTTTTGAAAAAGACCGAAAAATATTTTAACGTTTTGAGAATTGGAATCTTTTACGTGCTTTTTTCTGGCCATATTTTTTACGCTCTACCATACGAGGATCTCGGCGTAGCAATCCTTCAGGTTTCAATTTATCGTGATATTCTTCATTGAATTCTACTAATGCTCGTGCTATACCTAATTGAATGGCACCTGCTTGCCCTGTAACTCCACCACCTGATGCTTTAATTATAATATCAAATTTTCCAAGTGTATCGGTTAATCTCAATGGTTTTAATACTGCACCACGTTCATATTCAACAGGGAAATATTCAAAAAAAGGACGCTCATTTACCGTGATTTTCCCTGTTCCTGGCATTAGCCGCACCTGAGCTACTGATGTTTTTCTTCTACCTGTTGCTTGAATTACATTCATATTAATTCTCCTCGTAATATTTCAAAGTATATAATTGTGGTTTCTGCGCCTGATGAGGATGTTCTGAACCCTTATAAACTTTTAATTTCTTAATTATTTGTCTACCTAGACGATTTTTTGGCACCATTCCCCATACTGCATGCTCAATAACGTAAACAGGATTTTTTTCAATCATCTTTTTAAAAGAATTAAATCTTGCTCCCACAGGATAACCCGTATGATGAAAGTATTGTTTCTGTTCGGCACGCTTCCCTTCTACCTTTACTTTCTCAGCATTAATAATTATCACAAAATCACCATTATCAACGTGTGGTGTAAAATTTGCTTTATGTTTGCCACGCAAAAGTACTGCCGCCTCAGTTGCAACACGCCCAAGAGTTTTCCCTTCAGCATCTATTATCCACCAATTATGTTCCGCATCTTCTTTTCTCAAAGATTTTGTTATATGAGCAGAAATTTCCACAATTTTCTCCTAAATAAAAATAAAGTTTAAGTTTTAATTTTTCTGAATTGAAAAATAATAAAATTACAAAATTAATAAAAAAAGAAAAATAATAAAACACAATTTTTATTTATGAATCTAAAACTTGAAGTCGTAGATTCTGAGGATTAGAGTAGTAGGAACAATTCATGAATTGCCCCTACAATATGTAGAGACGCAAAATTTTGCGTCTCTACGATGCAAATTCCCCCTTATCAAAGGGGGCAGGGGGATGTCGGTGAACAAGAAGTAGGGGCAATTCATGAATTGCCCCTACAATATGTAGAGACGCAAAATTTTGCGTCTCTACTTCGCCACATATTTTTTCCTTATTTTTCAAAAAAGTGTAACTTTTTCGATTTTTTATTGTCTTATAGTTACATAAATATGCAAAATTGAAATTTTATAATTTTGAATAAAATAAAAAGGGTATTATTATGCAAATATTTACTGTAAGATTTCAGCAATACGGAGTCATACTTACGCTATTCATTGCTCTATTTATCGGTGGGGCGCCACAGATGTGGGGACAGACAACCAATGATGAAGTAGTGTGGGTAAAATATCCAGAGAATTTATTACCTGGATTTTACTATAATGTTCGCAATGCAGTATATTCACCTGATGGACGGACAATATTGGTATCATTCACAGGTGAGGAGATAGGGTGGCACAAAGCAGACATAAAATGCACAGAAGTAGATGCAATTACGGGTGCATTCATTCGCGAGGTGCCAATACAAGGCATAATCCAGTTCAGCGCTGATGGAGAATATG
>Ga0067045_1001986_pt1 | contig 12635 bp, 18 predicted proteins | sample TerdegcTABiofilm_FD_59184 | JGI IMG/M metagenome (GOLD analysis project Ga0067045, IMG submission 59184) | Combined Assembly of (Gp0054472, Gp0054536) Wastewater bioreactor microbial communities from Singapore -Terephthalate degrading...
TTGGTGTATCGATTCTAATAGATATCAATGAAGAGTGGATGACAACTAAAAAGTATTTATCCATGGATACGGATTGACTTGTGGGATAACAGGGCCACCAAAATTACAGAAGATTCGGCACACTACCTATATTTCATCAGGTGGAGAAATTCAGACGATGGTTTGGCGTGGTTTGAAACTATAAGAGATGCCTTGAAATTAACAAAAAGTGTAATCGAGAAAGCTGATTATCACCTATATGAAGTAGTCGAGACCATATCACTCTAATGGTTGAAGGTTTCAGGCTTACATAAACGGTTTTGGGTCATTGGACATAATGGTACGGGGCTTGAAGACTGGCTAGGCCGCTGCCTCCGCTCAGCTATTCTGATTCAGTTCTGTGACACTTTTTGCAGTTTCCAAAAAAAGTATCAGAACTTCGGTGATGCAGGTTGTATGTACTACCTCGTTCCTCCCTTTCAAATTGGCCAAAAATCTGCTTCTGCCTAACTACCCGTTCCTACACATTCGGGTGCAATCCGGTCACAATCAGCCGATCGTGGTTTTTCTCTATCCGTGAAAGGAAGAAGAACATTCACAATCTGACGCGTAACATCGACGGATGACGAAGCCAGAAAGATATTTATAAAATCAAACTGCGCGCGGCCACCCCGCCCTAAAGGACGGGGTATGCTTCGGGCCGCGCGCCCTCACGCCCGGTTTTATGGAATCCTGAAACCGTCGAGCTTTCGTTGACCAGATACCTTTGGTCAGAATTATAGTAACTCTGTTTACGGTTCCCAGAGAGTCCTTGTTAATCAAATTTAAGAAAATATGAAAACCGGGCGAGGGTTCACTTCATCCCCAACCTGAAGGTCGGGGTATTCGTGACCCTCCGCGCTCCCGATGTAATAAAATAAAATGCGGCCATTTTGGCTTAAAAAAAGGACAACCTGGCCAGGTAGGTTATTCATGGTCTGGTGGAGATGAGGCCAGCCTCCAAAGCGGCTTTTTCTGAGGCCAAGTGTGATCTCCTACCTGGCAGGTTGTGTCTGCATCGTCTCACACCTGAGCATATCAGATACTTCTTCGGCTGCCTTTGCGATTGAGCAGTCCGCATTGTGGGTGTCGCATCCGAAACAGGCACTCTTGATTGCTTTCAACGATTCCTCTGCCTTTTCTTTGGACATGTTTTTGTCCGTGTACTTCCATGTCGGCATTTTTCTCACCAGACAATAATGAGTGCGTTATCAATATATACTTTAGCGTTATAATAGTATACAAGGTGTAATTTAATGTACAAGATTAACTCTGAGATACAAAATAAGAACCTTTTTATCGTTTGCGATTCTTGATGTTATCATGAATGCAGATCTTCAAGGTGAAGTTAATGAATATTTAACCAATACTGACGAGAGAACGAAAATCTAAGCGTGCATTTTCTTGGACGTAGGTCAGGGCAAGGCGGGGATTATCCAGAACCCGGAAGGTTAAATGGGACCCAGCATCTTGAATCTCCTTATGCGATCGATTCCAGGCATCAGACATCTCCTGAAACAACCTCTGAGCATCCGCATGCTGCCCAGCTTCCTGGTGATCGGGTGATGCGAGCCGAACTCCTGCTGCTCCAGCTCCTTGATCCGCCAGATATCTGATAGGAGCTTGCCGACTTCCTTCGTTATGTACTTGCGATTCTGCTTAGTAATGAGTCCACCTAGTTTTTCTTTCTGCAAAGTTTTAATGGGCAAGAAGGAGACATGAGACCATGGCATACGAGATCGCACTCGACAGGGCATGGAATGAGATTGTAGCGCTAGCTTCGACTCCAAAATACATCGTCCAGCTCCAAATGGATATTTATGAGGTAAGGGTAATCGACAGGGTCGTCCAGTTGAAATCGTCCGGCGCTGTCGCAAACGAAGGTATGTCTATACTTATCCTTCACTACCTCATCGGCATCCTAAAGCACGGCTATAAACAGAAAGGAGAATGGATTTCGTTCAAAGAAGTCTGGGGTGGACAAAGCTTTTATCCAGCCTTTCAGGACCGCACTCTCAGGCCGCTAGTGGAAAGCCTCAAAAGAGATCCTGATGGCCTGTTCAAGGATTTGACGGAGCGTCTTGGAGGCCAGCTTGTGGAAGGAGGCGATCTCTCTGTGGAGCTGGTTACTTTTCCGGAGGTTCGCGTCAGAATAATTTTTTGGTACGGTGATGAAGAACTCCCACCTGAAATGACCATATTGTTCGATAGGGGACTGGCCGAGGTCATCACCACAGAGGATATTGCAGTCTTACTGCATTTCGTGGCTGAAAGCATTGTTGGACAAGAGCTGTGACATACCTAGATTAATGTTAATTTTGTATGTGTTCAGCTCACCTAAATCAGTATCATTAAACCCCTTTCGTGATGTCTCATATGGTTAGTTCCAGAGAGCTAACTCCAAGTAACTTCGGCTAAGGATATGTTTTTCTATCTTGCGCAGGTTTTTGGATGACATCCCTTTATCGACCATAATAGGATCAAGCAGGTGATTCTGGAGGAGTTAAACACATACGATAAAAACGTCGCTGCCAACGATTTGAAAGAATACGGTGATGTCTATAGTCCGACTGCAATTAAACCTGATCAAGTAAATAAGAATCCTTAAATATGTGGCATACGAATTATTTCCAACCAAAGGTGATGACATTGCTGAAACCTCTCGATCAAACACTAAAGGTCGGAATCTTTGTTTGCCCCGGCTACTTTCTAGGAGACGTGGTGGGTGTACAGACGGTTTTCGGCTGTTCTCCCAACACAGAGATCCACCTCGTCTGGAAAACGCTCGATCCCATCGATGCCTCTCCACGCTGGCCAACGATGGCGACGATCACTTTTGAAGAATGCCCCGACATTGACGTGTTGGCAGTGGGTTTAATCCCACCAGACGTGATTGCCGATCCAGAAGTTATCGCCTTCTTCCAGCAAAAGTCCAAGAGTGCTTCGGCCGTGATAGGAAGCTGCGGCGGTTCATTGATGCTAGGGGCTGCGGCCCTCCTGGAAGGCCGACGCGCTACGGCAAGCATGGCCTTTGTTGATGCCCTTGAGGATCTAGGAGCAATACCCGTCCCCGGTGGCCAAGTCGTTGTCGACGGCAAGTTCTATACCGCAGGGCCAGCAACAGGCTCCTTCGAGGCAGCGCTCATTGCGCTCGCCGCGCTACGGGGAGAGGAGATTGCAAAGGTGATCGAGCTCGGCATCGAGTATGATCCGCATCCGCCGTTCAAGGTCGGCAGCCCCGAACTTGCAGGTCCGGAGCTCACGGAGCAGGCGCTGGGAATGTATCGGGAGGCCGCAGACGCCTGCATAGCCGCGGCGCGCTCCGCCTATGAGGCGTACCGGGGACGACCTCTTTAGGCCATCCTATATAGGTGACTGAAATGTGCACCTACTTTCTTAGAAAAGGCTGTGATAATCGAGAAGGTTGGCGACAGGTATATCGACCCCATTGGTATTTCCTGCCTTAAAAACTTTGAGAATTTTGCGTCGGAAACAAGCAAAAATAACGCTTGAAGTACATATAACTTTTTGTATGTGTTTAGCTGGTTAGCTTTGCTGTTATCATTTGGAGACAATCCCGTCCTTTCTATCCTTAGGTTGCCAGCATCATCATATGATTCGCTCGTGAATCGATGTCCTTTTTCATTGCACAACGTGCCCAAGATCAAGATCTTTCTCAAAGAGAGTTTATTGAGATCACCCAGAAACAAGTTTTCCCCATTCCGGTCTGTGGTTTGCATCTGCCCTATCAGGTTAAGTTAAGGCCACCAATAAGTCTTGTCACGGTTAAAACCTTAAAAAAAACTTGATTTGGATCCCTGCGAATGCTTTAAACAGGGGCAATAGGATATCTGTTCTGCTAGAAAACTTCATTTAGAATGGAGAAAAGGATTTATGGAGGTGAATGAAAAATGAATAAATATGTTTGCTTGATCTGCGACCCGGAAAAAGGAGATTCCTCCTCCTGAATCGCTCCTGAAATTGGCTTCGAGGATCAACCCGAGGACTGGATCTGTCCGGTGTGCGGTATGTGCAAAGAACAGTTTAAGAAAATCTGAGTAGTATCTAATAAAAGTTCTCCCGAAAGCAGACAAACGCAAAAGCCAGTGGTTAGTGTTAAATTGAACAAGAAAGTCAGATTGAATAGCATTAGGGTTTCAAATCTATACCAAAGCATCCTTGCTCGGAATTGACGAGCATTTCGCAGTGGCTGGAGCAAAAAAGAATGGGACGGTGTCATTCGTCCTATGGGGCAATTTCTAAGACCTAATCATAACCAAAAGCATCTTGAATTTACTCAAAGCTTTGAGAGCATGAGTCTCATTAGCTGGTAGGATCACCATTTGACCTTGCTCCAAATGATATTTTTTCCCAGAGATCGCCACCTCTGCTTCTCCATCCAGGATGTGCACAAGTGCTTCAAATGGTGCCGTATGCTCACTTAGCCCTTGGCCTTTGTCAAAGGCGAAGAGAGTTACAGTTCCTGTACTCTTGCGAATTACCTCTCGGCTCACAGCGGAGCCGTCTTGGTAATTTATCAAATCCTTGAGCTGCTCTACCTTAGGTGTGCTATTTTCTGTCATTCTTGATTTCACCTCATTAGCTGTTGCGAATCTTGTGAGCATTTCTTCCAGTTGATCTTATATAGCCATCCAGTCGTCCACTAACCTGAGTGATGTGTAAGCCTCGGCTGGCCTTCAACTTCCTGGCAATAAACCCGGAGACTACCAGGTCAATTGCCAAAAAGTGATGACTCAATATGGACTCCAACTTACCAACCTGGCACTATCGTTCTTCCCTGCCGGAAGCACTTCTCGATGTCTTCCTTGGTGGGAACTTGTACGCCCGTGGTTCCAGGATCAATCACCAACATGCCGAAAGATTTCATGCTGGCAATGAGGGTAGGCACGCCTTCGCCGCTCCATCCGTAAGAGCCGAAGGCCACTCCTACTTTCCCATTTAAATCGAGCTTCGCCAGCTCTTTCAGGAATGGGTCCATGGCCTTGATCAGCATGTAGTTGAGCCGTTGAGAACGATGGCACCAGCATCTAATACATCCTTTGGCAAAGCGTTGGAGGCGTCCTTCAGCAACACTTCAATGCCCTCTATGGTCATGGCTCCATTCGCAATGGCTTCTGCCACGATGATCATCTGCCAGTTTTTTGCGAGAGCTTCAGCTTTAGGTATTCACCAATTAAAATCGAAGCAGGGTAGAGAACCTCTTCTTCAGTCCGGGCATGCAGCATTAGCTTTTTAGCAAAGTGCGTGACGTCTTCTCTTCCCTCTAAATTCGCGGCTTCAGTCAATGCCTTGAGGTCTATTACGACCTGCTTATGCTCCAGAAGCATGTGGCTTAAGTCCGCCTTAAGACGATCTGTCATCGCCACAGCCACCTCCACTTCTGGCAAAATCTTGCCCTCCGCAAGAATTGGCAACAACCCTAACGGTGGCAAGGCATACTCTTCCTCTTTCAAGAAATGAGGGTGAAGTGCCTTTGCTACCGTCTTCGCTGCTTCACCCGTAGCTCCACCGGTCCCTATGGCTTTGGCAAGCTGGGCGTGAAGCTCATCATGTTCCGCTTTAAGTGATTGGGGCGTTTTAAATGCCATAAATTCCTCCTCCGAGATTGTCTCTTCTATGCATTCTTTTCCTGGTGAAACTTAGAGCACCTTCGTGGCCTCTTTCGGCCTGGGAGTCTGCTTCCTGTGTTTCTTTAAGATCCGTTTATCCGCAATTAGATTTCCGAAAAAGTCGGAATTTCCAAATCGATATAACATATTCCTTTAAGGTATTATATGGTTTTCTCTCTAAAGTTCAAGGTCAGGAATATGTACAAAACTAAATTAGTATACTTTGATGACGCTAAAATATATATCTATAACCAAGACAAATAGTCAAATGCAAAAGAATTGTGCGCGAGAAATAAAGCGCGAGTAATAAAGGCCAGCGAAGTTCGTGTGAAGATCCTAAAGAGGTAAGAGATAATGACCGCAGAAGTTAAGTTGGATATTTCCCCCATGTATGAAGGGGAACGCATTAGGAAAGAAGAACTATGGGTAGAGATGGGCGGCCCGAAAGCAGATGGATTTGAGTTAAGCCTAGCAACACGTATGGATCAAATCCAGGATGGAACGGTGAATGTAATTGGCCCCGATCTCAAAGAGATCAAAGAGGGTTCAACTATACCCTTCGGAATGATCTTCAAGGTTGGTGGNGAGAAGGTTGAGAAGGATCTGGAATCGATCATCGAGAGGCGCAATCATNCCCTTCTTTCTTATATCAGTGGCTTAATGCACTTGAATCAAAGNTATGATATCTGGATGAGACTGGGCAAAAGCTTACAAAAGAAGGGTGTGACCTCATGGGAACAGATATTCAAACCGGTCATCGATCTATACAAGGCTGAGATGCCCTTCATAGAGAAAATGGAAGTCACGGTGGTTACCGATCCGGCGAAGGTGAAAGAGGAGCTTGCCAATGCCATGGTCGTCTACAAGGCTCGTGACGAACGTGCCAAGGGACTGCACGATGAGGATGTTGATGTCTTCTATGGATGCACCCTCTGCCAAGCATTTGCCCCAACAAGCTCATGTGTAGTAACTCCTGATAGGCCATCCCTATGTGGCGCTATTACCTGGTTCGATGGACGCGCTGCGGCCAAGGTAGATCCAGAGGGACCCCAATTTCCCATACCCAAGACAGGGCTTAAGGATGCAATTGCTGGTGAGTATGAAAGCATCAACGAAGCGGCTGCCAAGAGATCCGGCGGCGAGTACACCACCATGAAGCTGTATACCTTCTTCGACGCACCTCATACCTCCTGCGGTTGCTTCGAGACCATAGGTTTCTACATACCTGAGGTCGACGGCATAGGATTAGCGGATCGAGATTTCAAGGGTTCAGCTCCCAACGGATTGCCTTTCTCGACTATGGCTGGCCAGACAGGCGGTGGCAAGCAGGTCGTAGGATTCCTGGGGATAGGTATTCTGTATTACTTTTCCTCTAAGTTCTTGCAAGCAGACGGCGGCTGGAGAAGGATCGTATGGATGTCCAAGAACCTCAAGGAGAGAGTAAAGGCAGGAATCCCAGAGGAGATGTATAACAAGATCGCCACTGAAGAGGATGCTAGAGATGTTACTTCCCTCAAAGAATTTCTGCTCAGGGTCGATCATCCGGTCTTAGAAGGGGTTGTGAGACCTGTTGATGACAAGAAGATTACTGAAGGCTGGAAGTTGGGAGAAGTCACTGATGATGATAAGCAAAGGGTCATCTCCTTCATCGAAGAAACCGGAGGTGAGTTCGCACGCCCTGATGTATATTCCAAACTGAGACTGAGCGAAGGACAATTGATGCAAGTAGTCGAGGTACTTCAGGAAGAAGGCATTTTAGAATAATCCTGAAACGGCAAAGGAAGAGACGCTTAACCGAAACGGAAGCTAAAGAGGCTGTATTCATTGCAGCTGTCTTTGGCTCCTGTTTCAACAATGAGCATAGGCTGGCCGCGTCGTCTATTTAAAACTAACCAAGTGCAACCAAAGAGGTTTATTATGTACAAAGTAGTTGGGTTGAATGAGAAAGAAGTAATGAATGCCGAAAGCTTCACTGAATCTTTAAGATTTCTTCATGAACACTGCTCAGAGGCTATTGCTCTAGGCGGGACACCCAGGAATTCAGAAACGACATGCTTCATCGAAGCCAAAGGAGAAACAGCTACCACCCGAATGTGTTACCCTTACGTATTTGAATTCGCAATCAAGGCAGGACTAATAAAAAATGGCAAATTGGTTGAGCCGCTAATTGAGCCACCCATAGCAGAGTTGATCGCAGCATTCAGCAGAGCTGCAGTCCTGCAAATGATGACCGGAATGGGATGTCACTGAATGCTTAATTTATCCCTCGCTACATCAGGGGTTCGGGCTGCTTTTCAATGGGCGCAAACGGCAAGCTTTTGCGATGAATAATAAGACCTTCATCAAAGCATAGCGCGCGATTCAGTATTAGACGCTTTCCCATCGGAGTGATCCCAAAGACAGGAATAGAGATTCCAATTTGGATCTTCGATCTCTTTCCTACTATTTCCCTAACTGACTTTGAGGCACAGGCCCATACAACATCGCAATATTCCGCCAAGATCTCGGCGTCTTCATTACTAATGCCGGTATTATGGACCGAAAAGATGATCGGTTCCACACCAAAAGCCTGCCCCATTTCCCATAATCGCTTGGCTTCAAATGCTCTGTGGCCAGTTACGGTTACAACTATTTTCTTGAAAAAAGCCTCTATCGCTTTTTCATATCCTTCGACTTGATCGATCTTGCATTTTTCATCAATGAGTAAACAACCTTTATGTTTCAAACCCTCTTGTATTTCTTTGATGGGCTCGGTGCTTATTAGACCGGTCATATGAGCGCCCACGGCCTGAAGCACCTTGGGTCTCGTGACTACTACCGTTCCTGCACCTTCACATACCACTACGGCAGCATCCACAAGGCCCTCGGTCATGGCATCCATTATAATTTCTGAAGCCCCAAAACTCACCGGTTTTTGATTGATCTCTAGTACCCGGTTTGGACCATACATCCCTAGCTCTCTAATGTGTGTTTCCAAGACCCGCTTGACAGTTTCTTGGCTTTCTTCTCCGCAATTGTATAGACCATTCCTCAATGGACAACGACCGATCAGAGGTTTTGTAAGTACTTTGATCTTCCCGTCCTTCACTTTCACCAGGGCTTTGGCAATTTCAAGTGTATGCTCTGACATAATATACCCTCAATTTACGGGCTCGGTTATGCTTACGGAAAATAGTGGGGAGATTTCTGAATCCCCAAACACAAGGTCGATATTCCTCAGCCAATCGCTCAAAGTTGTGAACCACAACTGTTAACAAATTAGTTAGGCGATTTTAGTCCCAGCACCTGGGCCATACAAGGCATTGAATATCTCCTCGATCTTTACTACAACTGCGGCTTTTGCAGGTAGCTTGTCGTTGATGCTATGTACAAAGGTCCTCATATCATCATAAATCTGGCCGTCTTTATGGATCTTTGCGCTTCCTTTGATCTGGAATGATTTGCTGGTTTCAGGATTGTAGCATAGTATTGAGACCTTTGGATTCTCCGCTAGATTTGCAGCGGTCTTATTGAAAAAATTATCCACTAGCATCAAAGTCTCATCATCGAGTATCCTCACAAGCCCAACGAAGACAACATTAGGCACACCGGCCTTATTTGCTGTAGCTATAGGAATGGGCTTTTGCTTTTCGAGGGTCTCTCTAACATCTTTGGGCATATTTACCATATTAATTCCCTCATTAGATATAAATAGAAATAAATTATAGTCCTGCTCTCTGGACTATAACATCCGCGACCTGTTTGGCACTCTTGAATGGGAAATCGCTTGCTTTTAGGACTTTCCCGGCGTCTCCAGCTGTAAGCTCAACATCTCCTGCCTTGCACTTTGTGGCCGCTCCCTGTGGCATTGCTGCCAAAAGCTCTTCAGGCGTGTTTATAGGGAACTTCGCACCCTTAAGCGCACCTTCGATCTGGGCATGTATCTCGTCTTTTATGCTCATGTTTTCACCTTCAATACTTCTTGGACGTATATGAATATATATTTTAGCGTCATAGCAATGTACCTAGTATACCAAAATGACCAGGAATTATAAAATAGGAACCTTTTTATCTATTGAGTATCCCAGATCTTCTTATGGATGATGACATGCAAAGCGAGTTTGCCGCAATCCGATCCGCCCTTTCAAAAATGCATGAGGATTTAAGAAGGTTTACTGAAAGGTCAAACCAGCAACACCTTGAATCCATCCTCGAAAGCTGCAGAGGCAATTTCTCTAATGTTATAGTAGGTTACGAGAAAAATGAGATCGAGCAAGGATTAGAAAAAAACATGGTGAAGGACTGCAATATGCGGGAGGCGTGTAAATCAATATTCAGCGAGTTATTAAAAGAAAACATAGAACAGATACGAGAAGGTAAAGTATCTGAGGAATCTATCAGAAAAACCAGATCGAAATTGAAAGAACTAAGAGAAAATGCTCACAAAGACCAATGTGTTAGTTGTTTCTCAGAAGCCACAAGAATTCTTGATCAGCAGGTAGACCTTATGCATTCTCTTAATATAAATAGGGATAAAAGTGAATTGAATGAAATCATATCCGTGCTATCTGACGAACGCATGGTTGTGGACATGCTTGAGCCTTTAAGCAATAAGCAGCGAATGCAGATTATGAAAGCACTTTCATCCGAGACAAAAACTTTTTCAGCGCTTTCAAGTCTCACAGGGCTTCGGGGCGGCAACTTGCTCTTTCACTTGCAGAAATTGCTGGATTATGGTATGATCCTGCAGCGTAATGAAAGAGGGGATTATATGATCACAGAAAAAGGATACAAGACTTTAAGAGGAATAGCAGAAACATATCTAAGCCTGAATCCCAAAGAACCTACTGCAGAAATAACCGAAACCCAAAAGTAACGAATGTTCTAGAATTGAACAAATCCTCATAATGGACTGAACCCCTGATGGTAGACAGGTAGTTATGCAACAGTATTTAAGACAATCTTCATTTCAGACTGATCCGGAGACTTGTAACCTAGGCCGAAAGCAATCTTTTGTTAATTTTTAATATCGGTAATAAGGTGTTGACGATAAATAATTTACCCAATAACTCTTGATCTTAACAAGTTTGTACGCGGCTCAATCGAATAATTCCAATTAGGATATAACTCATGAAAAATAATTTTTAGTCGTGCCATATTATCATCCAAGATCTTCTTTCCTTTTTCATAGTCTCTTTCATCTAAGCGAGCCTCTATTCTAAGTCCTTTCTTTGTCTTGGTTGAACCGATTAGCTTGATAATCGTTTCATAGCTGGTCAACGGCTTTCCTCGCCAATTCATGCTTATGAATGAGAACATGCAATGCTCAATCTTATTCCATTTGCTTGTTCCCGGCGGAAAATGACAGACAGTTATTGCTATTCCAATTTCGTCCGCCAAATCCTGCAAAAAGAATTTCCAGCTTCTGTTTCGACTACCATTGCTTCCCCCGCCATCTGCACAGACGAGCAATTTTTTGCACTCTGCATAATGGTATTTTCCAATCATATTCCACCATTGTCGGATGCTTTCAACGGCGAACTCTGCAGTGTTATAGCTCTTACCCACATTAACTAATCCATCATTTCTTTTTAGGTCATAAATCCCATAAGGAATAGCTGAGCCAATTGCTAGAGATGGGAAATCATACACATTTACCTGTTCTGGGTCGCCTTTTTGCCTCCAAGTCCTGCCTGAGTTCTTAAAATCGCCAATGTTCTCTTTTTTCTTTGCGTCTACAGAAATTACAGGATCACCCTCGTCTATGAATTTGGCTGCCTGCGTATTAATATAGCGAAACTGATTATCTCTCTCCGGACCTGATTTACCTTCTAATGTTTTTTTATTGGCTTGAAGTGAATAGCCATCTCTTTTCAAGAGGCGTCTCACTGTATCGTGGCTCACATCATGCCCTTTTAACTGTAGCTCCTCGGCTATGGCATAGGTTGATTTATATGTCCATTTAAGAAGACTCATGGGATCGCCTGCCGTGCTTTCCTTCATGATATCTTCTAAGTCGCTCAGAAGAGTTGGGTCCTTGTTTTCGGCCTTCTTCCGCCCGCCACCTGGCTTACGGAGCCTCTCCGGCTGCTCCAATTCATCTTCATTCTCAAGCTCTTGAACGCCCTTATCGATGGTCTTTCGAGATAATCCTGTCATATCAGAGACTTTTGAGACTCCACCCCAACCGATCTCAAGAGCTTTGGCAGCTGCAAATCGCCTAGCTTGGACGGAATCAGCACCGGACATAGCTTTTAAAAAGGGTTTATAATCTGAGTTGTCATCCATAATTATAATAGACACGTTCTACAATATAAACTTGTGTATTTTATTTTGCGTCAACCCCTAAGTTCCAAGTTGCAAGCTCTGGGGTATTCCTTAAGATATCGTAAGCTCGATCTCCGCTTTGTTATTAAGGCCCATTTTCTTTTCACATTCGCCCGCCCACGTCCCTGGCACTTTTAACCTCAGCTTTGCCATAATTTTTTTACTCGTAAACTCGTGCGGAAGTCCCGTCCCCCGCACTCTAGCATGTCGATTTTTCGATCTATAACTCCCAGAAAAATTTTATCATGGAGACAGGATTCTCTTTCACGCTCGCTGCTTCAAGGATGATGCAGGATGCCAAAGCAGCGGTTGGATGTGAACTGGAAAAGGGAGCGTGATGCTGAAGGTCTCATGCCTGTACTGAAGCGTTACAGGAGATACCTGGAGGATAATCGGGCTTCGACAGTCCACCATACCCATGTATGTGCTGCATGTGAAGAAGTACCTGGAATTTGCGGGAACTGATTCACCGAGTGCAGATGATTTTGCACGCTTCAGGGATCACCTCCATGACATGAGGCTATCACGGAGCACAATCAACAACTACTAGTTCTCGATACGGAAATACCACGAGATGCTCGGACAGCATGTCAGCTTCAAGTTCATCAAGCCTAACAACACCATTCCTTACTATTTTGATGAGCTGGATATCACAAGGATATTCAGTGTGTGCAGCAACAT
>Ga0067045_1031292_pt1 | contig 12630 bp, 12 predicted proteins | sample TerdegcTABiofilm_FD_59184 | JGI IMG/M metagenome (GOLD analysis project Ga0067045, IMG submission 59184) | Combined Assembly of (Gp0054472, Gp0054536) Wastewater bioreactor microbial communities from Singapore -Terephthalate degrading...
ACGCTGAAGCCGTCGGGCTGGCGCTGAAGACCCCAAGGGTCTCGAAGACCCTTGGGGTCTGGGCCCCGCGCAGCGTCCCGACCTCACCCCCCTCGTTCCCCCTCTCCGCGCGCGGAGAGGGGGATGCCGAAGGCTGGGGGTGAGGTGCGAAACCTACGGGCCAGGGGCGGATTCGCGTCCATTCGCGTGGATTCGCGGTTCCCCGTCGCCCCACGCTGAAGCCGTCGGGCTGGCGCTGAAGACCCCAAGGGTCTCGAAGACCCTTGGGGTCTGGGCCCCGCGCAGCGTCCCGACCTCACCCCCCTCGTTCCCCCTCTCCGCCAGCGGCGAGGGCTGAACGGGCCAAGCCTGCAGGCCAGGGGCAAATTCGCGTCCATTCGCGTGGATTCGCGGTTCCCCGTCGCCCTACGCAAGAGGGGGAACGCGCTGCGGGCGGCCGCGTTTTCGTGGCTTTCGTGCGTTTTCGTGTCCTTCGCGATCCAAACGCCCATCAGCGCGGGGGGTCAGCCCCGCGGACAGCATCCCTCACCCTCGCCCTCTCCCGCCGGGAGAGGGGACGACGCACCGCGCACGCCCGCCCCCGTCTCGCCCCGCCAGCGGGGAGAAAAGGGGGCAGGGGGATGTGAGGGGCACACCCCAGCGCGGTTACCGGCCCCCGTAGCGCTCGTAGTGCACCTTGGCCGCATCGTACTGCGTGCGAGGCGGCTTGCGCTCGGCGGGGTGGCCCACCGGCACCAGGCACAGCACGCGCCGGTCATCGGGGATGCCCAGCGCCTTGCGGACATGCTCCTCGCGTTCGCGGCGGGGGTAGATGCCCACCCACACCCCGCCCAGGCCCAAGGCCGTCGCTGCCAGGAGCAGGTTCTGCGTCGCGGCGGACGTGTCCTCCACCCAATGGTCGGACTGTCGCGGGTCGCCGAGCACGACGAACACTACCGGCGCGTCGGCGGCCATGTACGACCACGAATGGGTGGCCGCCAGTCGCCGCCGCAGTTCCGCATCGCGCACGACGACGAATTCCCACGGCTGCGCGTTGTTGGCCGATGGCGCCGCCATGGCCGCCTCCAGCATCGCCCGTACCTGCTCGTCGGTTACCGGCTCGGCGCTGTACTTGCGGATGCTCCGTCGCGCCTTGATGAGATCAAGCATCTACCACCTCCTCACTCGGCGGGGTGCCGGCCTTGCGCGTTGGGCCGAAGATAGCCCCAGCCAGCGCGCCAAGCCCTACCGCCGCCAGGAACTGCACGCCACAGCACAGACCGTTGCCCAGCGTTACAACCCCAGGCGCGAACAGCGCGTAAGGGTCAATGCCCATCTGTCGGAGCGTCTCCAGCATCTCGGTCGGCAGGTTGCGCACCACGTACTCCGCGCCGCCCAGCACCGAATAGGACACCGCCGACACGATCATCCAGACGATCCCCCCGATGGCGCCAGCGATGGCTCCCGCCACCGCGCCTGCGGCTGCGCCATCCCCTGCCGTGCACGGCGCGGGCATCCAATAGGCGGCCAGCGCGCCCGCCACCGCGTAGGCCAGCAGCATCAGCGGCACGGTGATGCACTGCAGGCATGGGATGAAGGTCGTGAACGCCAGGATCGCCGCCACGCCTCCACCCACGAGACCTGCCTTCACTCCCGCTTTCCCTGTCATCGTATTGCCTCCCTGTGAGATAGCATCTACGCGGCCGTTCAGAACCCCAGCCCGCGTTCTTTCAGGCTCACAAACCGCCCGCCGCCGATGATGACGTGATCCAGCAGCGTAATGCCGAGCATGTCGCCAGCCTGGCGAATCTGCGCCGTGATTTGCACGTCCTCGCGCGACGGGGTCGGATCGCCCGATGGGTGATTGTGCACGACCACCATGGCCGCCGCGCCCGTCCGCACCGCATCGCGGAACAGGTCGCCCAGGCGCACGTCCACCCCATCCAGCCGCCCCATGTACACGGTCTTCGTCTCCTGCACGCGGTTCTTGGCATCCAGCAGCAGCACCCGCAGATGCTCCTGCTCCAGCAGCGACATGTCGGCCTGCACCAGGTTGACCACATCCTGGGGCGACTGGATTTGAGGGCGCTCGGCGGGCGATTCCACGCTCAGGCGCTTGCCCAACTCCAGCGCGGCCAATACCTGCGACGCCTTGGCCTCGCCCACGCCTTTCGTCGCGGCCAACTCTCGGGCGCTGGCTCGCGCCAGGCCGCGCAGCCCGTGAAACCGCGTCAGCAGCGAGTGCGCCAGTTCCAGCACGTTCTGCCCACGCACCCCCGCCCGCAGGATGATGGCGAGGAGTTCGGCGTTGGACAGCGCGCCCGCTCCATAGTGCATGAGCCGCTCGCGTGGCCGCTCCGACGTGGGCATCTCCTTGATGCGCGGGTGATACTCTATGCGCTCGGGTTCTTCCGCCATGTGCCGCTCCAGGATGTAGGATCGCGCGCCGAGGGGCAGAAGCGCACGGGGAAACCGCCCTGCCCTCTGCCGAAAGGATAGCAGAGGACGGCGAATCCTGTCAAGGTGCGCGGCCGATTCCACCGCCGAGGCCACCGAGCGCATGGAAAATGCATGTTCGCGGGCTGGGGTCATCCACGAATAACGCGAATCTGCGCGAAGGGTATTCCGCCCGACGCCAAAGCATCGGGCTGAACGGGCGAAGCCCTGCGGGCATGCCAACCTCACCCCCTCGTTCCCCTCTTGTATATTCACACCGCATATTCACACCGGCACCTTAACAACCCGAATAGCCATCTCCGCGTGCGGAGAGGGGGATGCCGAAGGCTGGGGGTGAGGTGCGAAGCCTGCGGGCTAGGGGCGGATTCGCGCCCATTCGCGTGCATTCGCGGTTCCTCGTCGCCCGACGCCGAAGCACCGGGCTGGCACTGAAGACCCCAAGGGTCTCCGAGACCCTTGGGGTCTGGCCCCGCGCGGGTGGACATCCGCGTGCCCTTCGTTTTCGTGCCTTTCGCGCCCTTTCGTGTCCTTCGCGATCCGAACGCCCGTCCACCGCGGGGATTCAGCCCCGCGCGGGTGGACATCCGCGCGCCCTTTCGTGTCCTTCGCGATCCGAACGCCCGTCCACCACGGGGGTTCACCCCCCGCGCGCATGCTTCGCGCCCTTCCCGATCCCAACGCCGCTGCGGCCACCTTGCGCAAATCTCGCAACAATGCTACACTACGCGCGGGAGGGAGAACGTGGCGCAAGCACTGTACCGCAAGTGGCGATCCCAGACGTTTGACGAAGTGGTGGGCCAGGAGCACGTGGTGCGCACGCTCACCAGCGCGCTGGCGCAAGGGCGCATCGCCCACGCCTACCTGTTCGCAGGGCCGCGCGGCACGGGCAAGACGACCATGGCCCGCCTCCTGGCCAAGGCCGTGAACTGCCTGGCCGAGGATGGCCCCAAGCCCTGCAACCGTTGCGCCGTATGCCAGGCCCTCAACGAAGGGCGGCTGATTGACCTCATTGAGATTGACGGCGCATCCAACCGCGGCATTGACGAGGTGCGCACCCTGCGCGAACAGGTGAACTTCTCGCCCAACGTGGCGCGGTACAAAGTGTACATCATTGACGAAGTGCACATGCTCACGCCCGAGGCGTTCAACGCGCTCCTCAAGACGCTGGAGGAACCCCCCGCCCATGTCATCTTCATCCTGGCCACCACCGAGGTGCACAAGTTGCCCCCCACCATCATCTCGCGGTGCCAGCGTTTTGACTTCCGCCGCATCCCTCTGGACCTCATCACCCAGCGGCTCAGGCTCATCGCGGACACAGAGGGAATCCACGCCGAGCAGGCGGCGCTGGAACTCATCGCTCGGAGCGCCACCGGCAGCATGCGCGACGCGATCTCGCTGCTGGATCAACTCTCGGCCTACGGGAGCGACTCCATCACACGCGAACTGGTGCAGGCGATGCTGGGCGCGGTTTCGGTGGAACCCCTAGCCGACCTGGTGGACGCGGTGATTCACGGCGACCTCAAGGCGGCGCTGGGGACCGTGGGGCAGTTGGTGGATCAGGGGCTGGATCCGCGCCAGTTGACCGCCGAACTGCTGGACTATACGCGGGATCTGTTGCAGGTAAAGGCGGGCAATCCCCCCGCGCTCACGGCGGCGAGCGCCCAAACCGAGAGCCGCATGCGCGCCCAGGCCGAGGCGTTGCGCGTGGACGACCTGCTTCGCCTGTCGCGCCTGCTCACGCAGGCGAGTTTGGAGATCAAGGGCAACATCCTGCCCCAGTTGCCGCTGGAACTGGCGCTGACCGAGGCCATCCTCAAGCCCGAGGCCCGGCCCGCGCAAGCGCCGCAGGCCGCGCCCGCGCCGACATCCACAACGCGCCCCGCAGCGCCGCGTGAGGCGCCCAAGCCGCAGCCGGTGGTAGCCCCGCAGGTCAAGCGCGAGCCGCCAGCGGCCCCGCAGGTGAAGCGCGAGGAGCCGGCGGTGGTGGAAGCCGCGGCAGGCGCGCCCGCGACGCCCCCGGCGACAAGCGCGGGGGTTGTGGATTTGGACACCGTGCACCGGCGCTGGGACGAGTTTGTGGAGAATCTTCGCAACTGCAATCCGCGGACGCAGGCCCTGTCGGCGCAGGCCCTGCTGCGCTCCGGAGCGCCCATGAGCGTGGACGGCGACGTGATTGTCATCGGTTTTCCGTCCGAGTTCCATCGGAAGAAGATCAGCGAGGATGCGCCCAAGGCGTTGGTGGAGAAGGCGCTGGCCGAGGCGCTGGGGGTCTCGCGCTGCGCCATCCGCGGGGTTGTGGTGTCGCAGCAGGAGTTGAAGGCGGCGGCAGAAGCGGCGCGCGCGGGCGCAAAGCGTAGGGCGCCGACGCCGGCCACGCCCGACACTGCCGTGCGCGAGGCGGCGGATCCGCTTGTGGAGTACGCGGCCAATAACCTGGGCGCAGTGGTGAAGCCCATCGCGCCCGAGGAATCATCATCCGTTGGGGAGGAAACGTCGTGAGCAAAGGAAAAGGGGGATGGAGAGCGCCATCCGGAGGCGGAGGCGGCATGGGCGGCCTCTTGCAGCAAATCCAGCGCATGCAGGAGGAAATGACCAAAATCCAGGAGTCGCTGAAGGATGAGACGGTTACCGCCACGGCTGGCGGCGGGGTCGTTACCGTCGTCATGAATGGCCACCAGGAATTGCTTTCGCTGACCATCAAGCCCGAGGCGGTGGATCCAAACGACGTGGAGATGCTCCAGGACATGCTCATGGCCGCCTTCAAGAGCGCCCAGGAGCAGGCCCGCGACCTGGCAGCCCAGCGGCTCAGCGAGGTTACCGGCGGAATATCCGTTCCGGGGCTGATGTAGGCCCGGCCCGCCGCCTTTCGGCATGGGGAGGGTTGCATGGGTTCGCGCGTTCTACCCGAACCCGTAGAGCGGCTGATAGAGGAATTCAGCCGCCTGCCCGGGATCGGGCCCAAGACGGCTTCGCGGCTCGCGTTCTTCCTGTTGCGCGCCCCGAAGGAACAGGCGCAGCAACTGGCCGACGCGCTGCAACAACTCCGCGAGCGCATCACATTCTGCCAGGTTTGCTACAACATCAGCGAGACCTCGCCGTGCCCGGTCTGCGCCGACGAGACCCGCGACCACGGCCTCATCTGCGTGGTGGAGGAGCCGCTGGATGTCGTCGCCGTGGAGCGGACACGGGAGTTTCGCGGGGTCTATCACGTGCTGCACGGGGTGATTTCGCCGGTGGACGGCGTGGGGCCCGAGGACTTGAAGATAGAGCCGCTCCTGGAGCGCGTGCGGCAGGGCGGCGTGCGCGAGGTCATCGTCGCCACGAACCCCAACATGGAGGGCGAGGCGACGGCCATGTACCTGGCGCGGCTTCTGGCGCCGCTGGGCGTGCGCGCCACGCGCCTGGCCCGCGGGCTGCCCATGGGGGGCGACCTGGAGTACGCCGACGAGATCACGCTGCTGCGGGCGCTGGAGGGGCGGCGGGAAATCTGACCGCCCCCGGACGCAATGCCAGGCCCCGGCGCAAAGTCGGGGCCTTTTGCGCAGGCGGAGGCCGCCCCGCCGACAGCCCCACCACGTAGGGCGGCTTCCCATAGCCGCCGCAGGCCAGGGGCACGTATCAGGTGCGACGCACTTCGGAAGTGCGTCGCACCTGATATGGAAGGGCGTGTCAAGTTCGTAGGGCGGCTTCCCATAGCCGCCAAGGCTCACACAAAGACACGAAGACACAGAGGATTTTCCCATGTCTTTTTCCCTTTGTGCCTCTGTGCCTTTGTGTGAAACATGATTCTCACGCAAAAACACAAGACACGAAGGCCGGGGCAGGTATGGGAACCTGCCCTACGCTCGCTGCCCCCCGACAGGCGCGCCGCGTTTGCATAAAGGCTCACACAAAGACACGAAGACACAGAGGATTTTTCCATGTCTTTTTCCCTTTGTGCCTCTGTGCCTTTGTGTGAAACATGATTCTCACGCAAAAACACAAGACACGAAGGCCGGGGCAGGTATGGGAACCTGCCCTACGCTCGCTGCCCCGCCGCCAGGCGCGCCGCGTTTGCATAAAGAAAAGCGGCTGTGCTATAATGAGCGCGGCCGCTGGGGCGTCGCCAAGCGGAAAGGCAGCGGCCTTTGGAGCCGCGATTCGAAGGTTCGAATCCTTCCGCCCCAGCCAGACTATTCCGGCTTTGCCGGCATCTGAGGTACGACTCCGCCGTTCTCTTGATGGACGAGATTTCGTTTGGGGACAACTCAAGACATTCGGGGACAGTCTCTGACTCGGTGGCCCAGCCCAGGCCCACAAGGAACGTAGCGCTGCGGTTTGGGTCATCTTTGTTCTTGACATTCCCCCGCATCGCTTCCGTCCCGTCCTCCCTTTCCGCAAATCCGCGTGAGGTGCGCAGATGAGTCTATCGGTGGTGATCCTGGCCGCCGGCCTGGGGACGCGCATGAAGTCGGCCCTGCCCAAGGTGCTGCATCCCCTCGCGGGGCGGCCCATGGTGCTGTACGGCGTGGAGACCGCCCGCGCGCTGGGGGCCGAGGCCATCGTCCTTGTCGTGGGGCACGGGGCCGACCAGGTGCGCGCCGTCGTGGGCGATGGGGTGCTGTACGCGCCGCAGCCCGAGCCGCTGGGCACCGGCCACGCCGTGGCGCAGGCCGCGCCCCTGCTTCGCGGGCGGCAGGGGACCACGCTCGTGTACTACGGCGACATGCCGCTCCTGCAACCGGAAACGCTCCGCCGCCTGGCCGCTGCCCATGAGGATACCGGCGCGACGCTCACCCTCCTGACCCTGCGGGCCGACGACCCGATGGGGTTCGGGCGCATCCTCCGCGACGCGGACGGGCGCGTGGTGGGCATCGTGGAGGACTCGGTGGCGACGCCCGAGCAGAAGCGCATCCGCGAGTTGAATTGCGGCGTCTATTGCTTCCAGAGCGACTGGCTGTGGGACAACGTCGCAAAACTGCACAAAAGCCCCAAAGGCGAATTCTTCCTGACCGACCTGGTGGCGATAGCGGTGGCGCAGGGGCGGCGCGTGGAAGCCGTAAGCACCGACGATGCCGACCAGATGCTGGGCATCAACGACCGCACCCACCTGGCGCGCGCCGAGGCGATTGTCCGACGCCGAATCGCCCAGCGCCACATGCTCAGCGGCGTTACCTTCGTGGATCCGCTGAGCACCTACGTGGACGCCGACGTGCAGATCGCCCCTGATACGATCCTCTATCCCAATACCCACCTGCAGGGCAAGACCCGCATCGGCTCCCGCTGCCGCATCGGGCCGAACACCATCGTGCGCGATTCCATCATCGGCGACGACTGCAAGGTGGAAGCCTCGGTCGTGGAAGAGGCGGTGCTGGAGGACTGCGTGGACATCGGCCCGTTCGCCCACCTGCGCAAGGGCGCGCACCTGGCGCGCGGTGTGCACATGGGGAACTTCGGCGAGGTCAAGAACTCGTACCTGGGGCCTGGGGCCAAGATGGGCCATTTCAGTTACCTGGGCGACGCCGAGGTGGGGGCCAACGTGAACATTGGCGCAGGGACGATCACCTGCAACTTTGACGGGGAACGCAAACACAAGACGATTATTGAGGAGGGCGCGTTCATCGGGAGCGACACCATGCTCGTCGCGCCAGTGCGCATCGGCAAGGGCGCGAAGACGGGCGCCGGCTCGGTGGTTACGCGCGATGTCCCGCCAGGCGCGGTGGCCTACGGCGTGCCCGCGCGCGTGCGCAAAGGGCAGTCGGAAGCCGACCCGCAGGACTCGGAGCACCCCTCCGATGCACCCGCCGGTGCTGGGGGACAGGAGTCTGGCAAGTGAGTAGTTCGGCAGTTCGGGAGTTGATTTTGCTGGCGGCGCTGATCGCCATCAACGCGTTCTTCGCCGCCTCGGAGATGGCGGTCGTTACGCTCAACAAGGTGCGGCTGCGCCACAAGGTGGAAGAGGGCAACCGAACGGCGCGGGTGGTGGAGCGCCTCGCCACCGAGTCCAGCCGCCTGCTGGCCACCATCCAGGTGGGCGTTACGCTGGTGGGGTTTCTGGCCGCAGCCACCGCTGCGACAAGCCTGTCCCACCCCCTCGGCCAGGTACTTGCGGCGATTCCCGCGCCCGTCATCCAGGCCAACGCCGAGGGCATCGCAACGTTCCTCATCACGTTGGTGCTCGCGCTCATCATGCTCCTCTTCGGCGAACTCGTGCCGAAGAACCTGGCGCTGCGCCATTCGGAGCGCATCGCCTTCGCCGTGGCGCGGCCCATAGACCTGCTGGCGCGCATCTTCTCGCCGCTGGTGAGCGCGCTCGTCTTCCTGACCAACAAAATCTCGGCGGCGCTGGGGGCGCAAGCGCCGAGCAACATGCCCTTCGTTACGCAGGACGAGATCATGGCGATGGTGGACGCGGGCGAAGAGGGCGGCGTGATAGAGGAAGACGAGAAGGAGATGATCTACTCCATCTTTGAGTTCGGCGACACGCTGGCGCGCGAAGTCATGGTGCCTCGCATAGACATCGTGGCCGTGGACGCCGACACGCCCCTCCTGCAGGCCCTGGACGTGGTGATGAAGGAAGGGCACTCCCGCATCCCCGTGTATCAGGGCACCATTGACAATATCATCGGCCTGCTGTACGCGAAGGATTTGCTCGTGTACCTGAAGGAGGGGAAACTTGACGTCCCCCTGCCCAGCATCCTCCGCCCTGCCTATTTCGTGCCGGAGACGAAGAAGGTGGACGACCTGCTGCGGGAATTGCAGGCGCGCAGGGTGCACATGGCCATCGTGGTGGACGAGTACGGGGGAACCGCGGGGCTGGTAACGGTGGAAGACCTGCTGGAAGAGATCGTGGGCGAAATCCAGGACGAGTACGATACGGAAGAGCCGACGATAGAGCGCGTGAGCGACAACGAGTTCATCTTTGACGCGGGCGTGCAACTGGATGACGTAAACGACCTGCTCAACGCCGACCTGCCCGACACGGGCGGGGACACCCTGGGCGGGTTCATCTACACGCAACTGGGGCGGGTGGCCGCTGTCGGCGATGAGATTCGCCTGGATGACTTGACGATCACCGTGCTGTCGGTGGCGGGGCGGCGCATCCGCAAGGTGCGCGTCGTGCGGGGCGCCCCACAGGCGGACGAGAGCGCGCCGAGCGAAACCGATGTTCAGGGGTGAGCCTATCGTGGACGACAAGGATTTGGTGCGGGCGGCGCTGGAAGCGCGGGAACACGCCTACGCGCCCTATTCCCATTTCCGCGTGGGGGCGGCGCTCCTCACGCGGTCGGGGCGCGTGTTCACCGGCGCCAACGTGGAGAACGCTTCTTACGGCCTGTCGGTGTGCGCCGAACGGGTGGCCGCGTTCAACGCCGTGGCCGCGGGCGAGCGCGAGTTTGAGGCCATCGCCGTGGTTACGGGCAACGGGGTGATGCCCTGCGGCGCGTGCCGCCAGGTGCTGGCCGAGTTCGGCCCCGACATGCGGATCATCGTGGCCGACGCCGAGGGCAACAGCCGCACCTACCGTCTGCCCGACCTGCTCCCGGGTCGGTTCACGCCGGAGGATTTGAAGTAGCCGTTGGCCGTTGGCCATTGGCCGTTAGCCTTTCGCCGTTAGCCATTAGCCATTGGCCGTTAGCCAGACGTTTCCGGGCAAGGCGATGTGCGAAGGGTAAGGGCTAGAGGCTAAACGCTAAAGGCTAGAGGCTAAACGCTAGAGGCTAAACGCTAAAGGCTATGGGCTAGAGGCTAGAGGCTGTGGCCTTCTGCGAGGAAACATGACACACTTCTTTGACGACCTGGCGCGGTTCTACGACCTGGATCACGCCTCCGTGCGCGAGGACGTGGAGATGTACCGGCAGTTCGCCGCGCAGGCCGGCTCGCCCATCCTGGAGTTGGGGTGCGGCACCGGACGCATCGCGCTGCCCCTGGCGCGGGACGGCCACGAGGTGGCGGCGGTGGACATCTCGCCCGCCATGCTGGCGGCGCTGCGCGCCAAACTGTCGCAGGAGCCGCCGGAGGTGTCGGCGCGAGTCCAGGTCATCCAGGCCGACATGCGACGCTTGGCGTTGGGCCGCGAGTTCGCGCTGGCCCTGTGCCCGCTGAACACGTTCCTGCACATGACGACGCAGGCCGACCAACTGGCCGCGCTAGGGAGCGCCTTTCGCCACCTGGCCCCGGGCGGGCGGCTCGTCGTGGACGTGGCGTCGCCGCTGGCGTTGCTGCTGATACCGGCGGGCGAGACGTTGTCGCTCCAGGGCGAGTTGCGCGACGCGGCCACCGGTCGCACGGTGCAGAAGTTCACCTCCATGCGGTTTGACCACGCCCGCCAGATGCAGTACCTGACGCTCATCTACGACGATGTGGGGGCCGATGGCGCGGTGAGGCGAAGCACGCTCCACACCGAGTTGCGCTACGTGTTCCGGTTTGAGATGCAGTTGCTGCTGGAGCGCGTGGGGTTCGCCGTGGAGGCCGTGTACGGTTCCACCGACCTGGAGCCGTATGACGCGCTTTCGGAGAAGATGATCTTCGTCGCGCGGCGGTGAATCCACAACAGATTCGCGGAGGAAGACGATGATAGACGGCGTGAAGACCCGAAAACTGCGGCTGATTCCCGACGAGCGGGGCTACCTGATGGAGATGTTCCGCTCGGACTGGGAGGAGTTTGAGCGGTTCGGCCAGGTGTACATTACCGCCGTGTACCCGGGCGTGGTGAAGGGTTGGCACTACCACAAGTTGCAGACCGACCACTTCATCTGCGTCAAGGGGATGGCGAAGGTGGTGCTGTACGACAACCGCGAGGGTTCGCCCACGCGGGGCGAGGTCAACGAGTTCTTCATCGGCGAGCAGAACCCCACGCTGCTGACCATCCCGCCCGGTGTGCTGCACGGGTTCAAGGGCATCAGCACCGAGATGACGCTCATCGTGAATGTCCCCGACCGGCTGTACAACTACGAGCAGCCCGACGAGTACCGCTTCCCCGCGCACTCGCCGGAGATTCCGTACGACTGGGCGCGGAAGGACGGCTGAGCGGACGAACTGCGCACCGCCGGGGCAGACCTTAGCCTGCCCCGGCATTTCGGTTGCTTGTTACGGATGGTCCCTCAGCACCACGGGCAGGTACATGCGGTGCTGTGCTGCCGCGCCGCACCAGAAGCCCCCGACCAGAGTGTAGTCCCCGCCGCTGATCACCCCCGCATCCGGCTGGCCGACCGTGCCGCCTAGCGCATAGCCTCCGCCTTCACTCCAGGTGTACCCCCCGCCGTCTATCGTGCTCCAGGTCAGGGCGTAGCCGCCGCCCGTCTGGGCCAGGGCGACAGAGGCCAGCAGGGAGAGCAGGGCCGCCAGGAGCAGGAGGCGTGAGACGGGAAGCGTGAAGCGCAAACCGTTCATCGCCTGCCTCCTACCAGGAAACCTCCACCGTGCGCACCGTGGCGACCCAGCGGACGGAGTCGCCAGTTCCGCCCTGTACCCGTATCCGTAGCGCGTCATTGGCATCGTCGGCGTCCACAGTAACATTCCAACTGGCATCATCTTTGCCCAGCTCAGTTGGGCTGACCGAGCCGACGATGGTGGTGGTGCCTCCGACATTCTCAATGACCCCCAATACGCGATATCCTGCGGACTCGCCGTTATTGTTCTCGCGCCCCACGATCAGGATGTCAAAGGTCACCGTGCGACCGCTGGCGATGGTGAGACGCTGGCTACTGCCATCAAGGAACAGTTCCGTCAACGTTGTGCCCGACGAGGATCGGCGCAGGACATAGACCGAGGTCTGGGCATCGCCGGTTGCAGCAAATCTTCCGCCAGCGTAGGCCATTTCGCCCCAGTGGGTGGCGGACGCGTGAACACCACCGGGGACGGTGGCGTACCAGCCGCTGGCGGTGTTGCTATTGCCCCCGCCGACGGTGGCATACCAGTTGCTGGCGGTGTTGCCCCCGCCCCCGCCGACGGTGGCGTAATAGACGCTGGCGGTGTTGTAATAGCCGCCGCCGACGGTGGCGTACCAGCCGCTGGCGGTGTTGCCGTAGCCCCCGCCGACGGTGGCGTAGCCCTCGCTGGCGGCGTTTTTCGCGCCCCCGCCGACGGTGGCGAAGGAATTGCTGGCGGTGTTGTAGAAGCCCCCGCCGACGGTGGCGCGGTCGCCGCTGGCGGTGTTGCCCTGGCCCCCGCCGACGGTGGCATACCAGCTGCTGGCGGTGTTGCCGTAGCCCCCGC
>Ga0067045_1031293_pt1 | contig 12629 bp, 10 predicted proteins | sample TerdegcTABiofilm_FD_59184 | JGI IMG/M metagenome (GOLD analysis project Ga0067045, IMG submission 59184) | Combined Assembly of (Gp0054472, Gp0054536) Wastewater bioreactor microbial communities from Singapore -Terephthalate degrading...
CGGAACAAAGAAACGGTGAAGCGACGGTTGCTGAAACGGTTGGCTCAACTGGGTTACGAAGCTGAGTTACGGCCTATTCCAGCAACTACAGCTTGACCAAGCATTTTCAAAGGAGCCGGGGTTGGACATGACATTGCGCGACGGGGAGCGGGTTTATCTGGAGCACTACGACGCCAGGTGGGGGATGCGGCGCTGGCACCCGGCCCGGCTGCGTCTGGATCCGGTGGCCGGTACACTGACGTTTGCCTTCAAGAAAGGTTGGGGGCGGACTGCCCCCCTGACGTTGTCTCTGTCGCAGGTCACCGGGTTCCAGGTGCAGCAGCGGCCGCTGCCTCAAGGCGGGTTATACGAGGCTGCTGTGTTGGTGCTGTTGATCCTGCCGGCCACTTATTTCTTGGAGCGTTATCAGCTGAAGGGCTTCTGGTGGAAAATGCTGTTGAACTTCTTGCCCCTGTTGGTGGCGGCCGGTTTAGGGACGTTGGTGCCCCAGGCGCTCAAAGTCCCGGTAGTGTGCCTGACCTGTCCGCCGGACGGAGATGAGGTGCGCGCGCCATGGCCGATAAGGCCATTCGACCGGGCGTTGAAAGACCGGCTCCGGCGCGAATTGGAAGAGCAGGGGCATACCGTCACCGACGCTGAGCTGGAAGGCGTTGTAGCGGGCCAGTGGGAGACGCTTCCGCCGCCGGTCCGGCAGGCTTTAGAGCGGCTGGACTCGCTCACCGATTACCTGTCACCCCACATTTACCGGCTGCATGGCCGTGGCTGGCGCAGTATTCTCCAAACTCACGGGCTGGCCGAGCAGCTGGAGGCTGTGTTGCAGAGCTGGCACGCTCCCATCGCCGACTGGGATACCCGGCCGGCCATCGCCTGGGAAGCGAGCCAGCGGTTAGTGATTTTGACCCAGTTGATCGCGCTGCTGGTGGTTGGGCTGGGCATCGGCTATACGCTCTGGCGGGCTGTGGGCAGCTGGTAGCGTGTTTATCCGTAATGCCGCCGGTATTCGGCGGCGACCAGGGCCGGGCTAAGCGTGGGGTGATAGAGCTCCGGCGAGGTGACGCAGAGCCCGCCGACTACGGTCGCCAGCCGGAGCGCGGTGCGCACATCGTACCCCTGAGTGTGCCCGTAGAAAAAGCCGGCGAAGAAAGCGTCGCCCGCGCCGTTGGAATCGCGGAGCGCATAGTCCGCGATAATCGGCTCCTCCCACCACTCCCCCGCCGCCGTCAAGGCGGTAGCGCCCTGGGCCCCGTGCGTGCAGACGACCAGCTGTTTCCCGGCGGCGATCTGCTGCTCCATAAAGTCGCGGTAGGCGGGCAGGCGGTCGGAGCTCAGGAAGAGGTAATCGGCGGCGGCGATGAAATCGGTGTGGTAGGGAGTCTGCCCGTCGTAATCGTGGATGTCACACCAGAGCGGCTTGCTGTGCGCCCGGCAGAGGGGAATCAACCGCCGGCAGTAGGGGGAGATGTTGAGGACGACGGCGTCGCTGGACGCAATCACCCCCTCCAGCCGCCCCAGATCCATTTCCGGGTCAGATGTTCCGTAGGCGACGAAGATAGAGATCCGCCGCCCGTGCGCATCCATCAAGTTGACGTGGCGCTGGGTCCCGGCCGGATCCGGCTCGGCCAGGAGCTCAATCCCTGTCTGCGTCAGGCGGGCGCGGAGCCGTTCCCCGTATTCGTCGGCGCCGAGCAGCGTGTGCAGCGTGACCCGCAGCCCTAATCGCTGGAGGTTGAGCGCTTTGCCGGCCGCCGTCCCCCCGATGGTCTCATGACAGGCGCGGCTGAAGACGGTCTGCGGTGCGGGTTGGGGGAACTCGTCCAGGTAGATCAACGTGTTGAAGGTGACCGCCCCCGTTACCAGCACCTGGCAGGGGCGGGGGGTGACTGGAGCGGCGTCCACGGTGTTCATTCCCCGATGATCTTGACCAGCACTCGCTTGCGCCGCCGGCCGTCAAACTCCCCGTAGAAGATCTGCTCCCAGGGGCCAAAATCCAGCCGGCCGGCGGTGACCGCCACCACCACCTCGCGCCCCATCACCTGCCGCTTGAGGTGGGCGTCGCCGTTGTCCTCGCCGGTCCGGTTGTGACGGTAGCGGCTCAGCGGTTCGTGCGGGGCGAGTGTTTCCAGCCAATCGTCGTAGTCCTGGTGGAGGCCCGGTTCATCGTCGTTCACAAAGACACTGGCTGTTATGTGCATAGCATTCACGAGACACAGCCCTTCCTGGATGCCGCTTTCCCGCAGGCAGGCTTCTACTTGCGGCGTGATGTTGACAAACGCGCGCCGCGTGGGAACGTTAAACCAGAGCTCTTGACGGTAACTTTTCACGGTACTCTCCTGGGAGGTAGATCGTCAAAGATGGCCGCCGCCGGACCATTGACGGACGACAGGCTCCTGGTTGCATGGCCGGAGGGCTGTCGTCCGTCCCTGTCTGGCCGTGGCGGTTACGGCTGAGCCGGGAGCGCGGCCGCCAGGAAGTCTGCCAGCAGCGCCGTCACGGCGGCCGGTTGTTCCTGGGTGCAGATGTGACCGGCCTCTTTGACGATTGCCAGCCGGGCGCCGGGGATTTGCCCGGCCATGGCTTGCGCTTCGTGCGGCGGCCGGGAACGGTCGTCTTCACCCACAACCACCAGGGTCGGCGCGGTGATCTCCCCCAGCCGTTCCATGATGGAAGCGCGGCCGAAGATCGCCCGGCCCAGCGCGACAATGCTGGGAATCTGCGCAGCCGGGAGCGCGAGCAGGTGATTCTTAAAGCGCTGCACCAGCTCGGGCTGGCGTTCAAAGGTGAGGCCGGCAAAAAAGAAGGGCGGGCAGGCTTCGGCCAGGGGCGGTGGCATGACGCCGGCTTTCTCCAGCATGTCTAACATTTGGAAGAAGCGGGCCTGGCTGGCCGGTGGCTCAGCGCCGACGTGCGAATCCATGATGACCAGCGCGGCGACCGCCTCCGGGTGGTTCAGGGTGAGGTAGGTGGCCCACATCCCGCCGACCGAGAGTCCAACCACGGCAAAGCGCTGGAGCTCCAACGCCTGGGTGAGCGCCCAAAAGTCATCGGCCAGCGCGTTGAGGCTGGTGGGGATGGCAGGCAGCGGCTCGGAACGCCCGTGCCCCCACAATTCCGGCACGATGCAGCGATAGGTCTGCGCGAGCGCCTGGACCTGCGGTTCCCACATGGCGGCCTCCCACAGATAGCTGTGGCCGAACAAGACCGGGAACCCGCTCCCGTGCTCTTCGTAGAACATCCGGCGACCTCTGATGGTAACGTATGGCATCCTGTCCCTCCTTAACGAAAATAGAAATCAGTTTGTAGTGAGCAGTGACTATCACCCGCATGACTGCTCACCGCTCACATTTTTGTTATCGCGGGTGTGGCGACGCCACGCGAAAAGAGTTGTTGGATCAATGAGTCGCGCAGTCAGCAGGGCTGGGCTCAGCCGGGCAGCCCGTTGCGGATGATCACGTCCCGATACCAGTAGGCGCTGTCTTTGGGGAGCCGCTCCTGGGTGGCATATTCCACCCGGACCAGGCCGAAACGTTGCGTATAGCCCTTGGCCCACTCAAAGTTATCCACCAGCGACCAGACGAAGTAGCCGGCCAGCGCGACCCCGGCCTGGTAGGCCCGGTACATCGCCAGCAGATGCTCGTGCAGGTAGGCGATGCGGTTAGTGTCGCGGATGCGGCCGTCGGGATCCACCGTATCGGGGTAGCTGACGCCGTTTTCGGTGACGTAAATCCTGGCCGGAGTGTACTCGCGCTGAACACGGGTGAGGAGAAGGTACAATCCCTCCGGGTAGACCTCCCAGCCCATGTCGGTCCGTTCCGGTGAGGCGAGGCGGGTGGGCGGCAGGTTCTCACTTTCGGGGATCTGCTGGCTGCGGATGATGACGCGGGTGTAGTAGTTGAGGCCCAGGAAATCCAGCGGGGCGGCGATGGCAGCCAGATCGCCGTCCTGGACGAAGGTGAGGCCTGCCGGCGGCAGCCAACCGGCGGTGAGGGCGTCGGCGACAATGTCGGTGGGATACCCCCGCCCGTGCAACGGATCCAGGAACCAGCGGTTGGCGCGCCCGTCCGCGGTGCGCGCTGCCTCCACGTCGGCGGCGCTGGGGGAGGCCGGCTCCATCTGCGTCAGGTTGAGCGTGATGCCAACCTCGGCGGCAGGACTGTTGCGGCGGATGACCGGCATGGCCCCGCCGTGGGCCACCAGCAGGTGATGGGCCGCGGTGAAGGCCGCGCGGGGATCGCGCCAGCCGGGGGCGTGCTCGCCCAGCTCGTAGCTCAGAAAGCTGGAGCACCAGGGTTCGTTGAGGGTGATCCAGTGGCGGACGCGGTCGCCCAGGGCGCGCGTGACCACGTCGGCATATTCCACGAAGGCCTCGGCGGTGGAGCGTACCGTCCAGCCGCCTTCATCCTGGAGCAGCTGCGGCAGATCCCAGTGGTAGAGCGTGATGAACGGTTCAATCCCGGCCTCCAGCAGGGCATCCACCAGGCGGCTATAGAAATCCAGCCCGGCCGGGTTGACCTGTCCGCGCCCGGTGGGCAGGATGCGCGGCCAGGCGATGGAGAAGCGGTAAGCGTTCAGGCCCAACAACCGCATCAGGCCGATGTCCTCGCGCCAGCGGTGGTAGTGGTCACAGGCGACGTCGCCGGTATCGCCATTCCGAATCTTGCCCGGGGTGTGGCTGAAGCGATCCCAGATGGATTCGCTCCGGCCATCCTCGTTCCAGGCGCCTTCAATCTGATAAGCGGCGGTGGCGGTGCCCCAGAAAAAGCCGCGCGGAAAGGATAACGTGTGGGACATGCGGGTCTCCTATTTTGCAATGTACGGCGGGAGCCAGCGCCCCACCAGCTTGGTTGTATCACATTCTGGGGAAGTTAGCAAACCGGGGTATTTATCTGCTTGCCCTTGACAATTAAATTGATAAGCGTATAATCAGATTGATGATCATCAATCTAAATTAAAGGGGATCAATATGGATAACGAAGCTTACATCCAGGAACTGTTGATGTTCTTCCGGGCCCTGTCGGATGTCAACCGGCTGAAAATCGTCGCGCTGCTGGCTAAAGGGGCCTTGTCGGTGGAACAATTAGCGGAGATGTTGGGGCTGAGCTCTTCCACCGTCTCGCACCATCTGGCTAAACTTGCCAAAGTCGGCCTGGTGAACGCCCGGGCGGAAGGGTACTACAGTGTGTATTCCCTTCAGACTCAAGCCCTGACCGACATGGCGCAACGGCTGCTATCCACCGAGCTGCTGCCCACGGTTGCCGCCGAAGTAGACTTAGATGCTTACGACCGCAAGGTGCTGAAGGCGTTTATGTCACCGGAGGGGCGGCTGGTGGCCTTCCCGGCCCAACGGAAGAAGGAGGAGGCCGTTCTGCGCTATATCGTGCGAGTGTTTGAGCCTGGCCGGCGTTACAGCGAACGGGAGGTCAACCAAATCCTGTTCCAATTCAACGAAGACACGGCCCGGCTGCGCCGTGACCTGGTGGAGTTTGGCCTGATGGAGCGCGAAGGCGGCGGTGGCGCTTACTGGCGTGTGGATCAGCCAGACGCCGGCGCTGCGGCTCCGGCTGGCGCGGGCAAGGCGGAGCGTAGCGCCTGAACGAAGCCGGCGGACATCAATCCCCGCCCCCGGCGACCACGCAGAGGTGGCCTGGGGGCGGGGCTGGTTGTTAACGGTTGCTACTGCACCACGGCGTGAACCTGCACCCCGGTCACGCCCGGCGGCGGCAGCGGGACCACGTTCCCTGTGACCGGCTGCCCGTCCACCGTCAGCGTCACGCTGTTCCCCGGCCCTTGTCGCTCCACCGTGATGGTATAGGTCACGCCCCGGAAGCGGCGCATGGCGGTGAAGCCCCGCCAGCCGCTCGGCAACACCGGCGCGAGCTCCAGCCCGGCGTAGGTCGGGCGAATCCCCAGGATGTATTGCGTTGCCGCCTGATAAGTCCAGGAGGCCGTGCCTGAAAGCCAGCTGTTGCGCGCCAGGCCGAATTGCGGGTGTTCGTCGCCCAGGACGTTCTGCGGGTAGACATACGGCTCGCACTCGTAGGCGTCCAGCCGGTCGTTCTGTGCCGCCGGGTTGATCTGGGCATAGTACTCGTAGGCCCGGTCGCCGCGCCCGCTCAGCGTCTCGGCGATCATCACCCAGGGGTTGGCGTGGAGGAAGATGCCGCCGTTCTCCTTTGCGCCGGGTGGATAGGTGGTGATACCGCCCTTCGCCGGATCAAAGCCGTTGAAGCCGGGGGCGCTCAGCTTGATGCCGTGGCGCGTGTTGAGCCGCGCGTAGACCGCATCCAGCGCTAAGCGGGCGCGCTCCGGCGGCGCGAAGCCGGCGATGACCGGCCACGATTGCCCGTTGGTGTAGATCTGCCCGTGCGCGTTGGCCTGCGAGCCGAGCGGGGTGCCGTCGGCGTCAAAGTAGCGGATATACCAGCCGCCGTCCCAGGCGACCGCGTTGACCCGCTCGCGCAGGGCGTCGTAGTCGGCCTGATAGCGCTCGGCCTCCGCCGTCTGCCCCAGGTGGCGCAACAGCGCTATCATCTCCAGCAGCGCCTTACCGTAGAGCGCGGCGACGAAAAGCGATTCCGCGCCGGTGGGCAGGTTGACCGTGTCGTTCCAGTCGGCAAAGCCCAGGTGCGGCAGGCCGTGCGCCCCCACGTCCTGTTGGGTGAAAGCGAGCGCCCGCTGCAGGTGCTCTAACGCTGGAGTGGATTCCAGCGGTCGGCCGACCTTGTCCCTGTCGTAGTAGGGGAGCACCTCCTCCAGGAAGGCGAAGTCGCCCGTCTCCTTGAGGTAGGCCGTCACCGCCAGCACCGCCCACAGGTGGTCGTCGCCGTAGTAGTGCGGGCGATCCTCTCGTTCCAGGGAGTCGCCCTCGCTGGCAACCATCGTCAGCGGCGTGTACTGGTGGTAAGCGGAGCCGTCACGCCGCTGCACCTGGAGCTGCTGCGCCAGCCGTTCCCGCACCTCGGCGGGCTGGAAGGGGAGGATGCCCATGGTGTCCTGCGCGCTGTCGCGGAAGCCGACGCCGCGCCCACCAAAGCCAAGCTGGTAGAGCGAGAGATCGCGCGCCCAGTTGAAGGTGTAGTAGCACTGGCGCGGGTTGTGGATGTTGAGCATGGTGTTGAGCGCCGGGTCGGGCGTCTCCACGTGCAGCGTGCCGAGGTAGCCGTCCCAGAAGCGCGCCTGCGCGGCGAACGCCTCGTCCACGGCGGCGAGACCGCAATAGCGCGCTACCTCCGGCTGCGCGGCCGCCACGCTCGCCGCCTGGCCCAGCAGCGTGATAAAGCGCACGGTCGCGCCCGGCGCGATCTCGCCCAGGGGCACCAGCAACGCGCCGATGTTGTCGCCCCGGTGGGCCTCGTAGTTGCTCAACGCCGGCTGCTGCAATGCCAGCGGCGCGGCCCAGGTCCCGTATTCGTGGTCGCCCAGGAAGCGCGCCCGGTCGGATTCAAACGATGTAAAAGGCCGGCTGGCCGTGAAGAAGTTGATCCTGAGATCGCGGAACATGAACGGATACTGGATCAGGAGCGGGTGACCACCGGGGAGGGCGGCGGCGCGGCTCTGCATCGTCTGCGGGACCCAATCGGCGTTGGTGAATTGCTTGAGTGCGTCGGGGTGAGTATATTCCACCACCGGGATGGCTTCCACCGGCAGCGGTGTGGCGCGCAGGTTGGTCACGCGCACGTCGCGCACCTCCACGCTTGCGCCGGGCGGGACGAAAATCGTCACTGCGGTGCGCAGGCCGTAAAACTCGGAGACAATCCGCGTGTAACCCAGGCCGACGTGGCACTCGTAGCGGTCGTAGCGGTCCAGCGTCGGGACGAAGAAGGGCGAGAAGACGCGGTAGCCGGCGCCCTCCGGGGTGCGCAGATAGAGCGTCGTCCCCTTGAACTCCGAGGCGGGCAGTTGGGGGAGGTATTTGGTGATCCGGTTGAGCGCCGGATCGCCCTTGCAGAGCAGCGCCCCCCCGGTCTGGTCCACAAAGCCGCCGAAGGCGCGATTGCCGATGTAGTTGATCCACTTGGTCGGCGTCTTGGGCGTGGTGATGACGTATTCGCGGGCGCTGTCGTCAAAGTAGCCGTAAGCTGACATCGGGTATCCTCCTGCTGAAAACTGGCGATCAGCAACGTTTCATGGGACTCCCTTCAGGGGTATCCATAGCCGCGGATAGCCCTGTTTACCCTCTACCGTCTGCTGTCTACTCCCCTTTTCACCGTTGACTGACGATGCGGACCAGTTCCTCGTTCACGACCCGGCTCTGCGCATCCACCAGCCCGAAATCCATCTGCTTGTACGACCAGACGGCACGGCCGATGCCGTGCTCGCGCAGCAAAGCGACGAAATCGCGGTGCCAGCGGAGGCTGCTCTCCATGGGGGCGCGATCAATCACGCCGTATTCGCCACAGTAGAGCGGCTTGCCGGTGCGCGCCATAAACTCCACGGCCGGCTGCAGTGCCTCCTCCAGTACTTGCCGGTTCAGGTGCGGGTGGAATTTGAAAGCTCCCACGTGCACGTCGTCGGCGTGGGCCACCAGAAACTCCGCCAGGCCAGGACATTCGCCGGGATATTCCACCGTCTGGTTGTAGGCCATCATCAGCGGCACCCAGGGGGCGTGCTGGTGCGTGAAAAAGAGCGGATCGTAAAAGTGAAACGTGTTGAGCAGATAGGGATCGTCGGGCAGGTCCAGTTCGGCTAAGCAGGCGGGCGAGTTGTACAGATTGCTGCCGACAATGATCCGGCGGGTTGGATCCAGGGCGCGGATAGCGGCAATGGTACGGCGGGCCAGCGCGTTCCACGGCGCGCTGTCGGGCAGGACAACCTCGTTGAGCAGCTCAAAGGTCAACCAGTCTCCCTGGTCCCGGTAGCGGCGGGTGAGCGCCTCCCAGAGTGCCACAAAGCGGTCCTGCAAGCTCGCGCTACCGAAAAGGGCTGCCTCGGCCAGCGCGTCAAAACTGAAGCCCGGCGCTTTATGCAGGTCCAGGACGACGTTGAGCCCGTAACGGCGGCACCAGGTTAGGCATTGATCCACATAGGCCAGGCCCGCTTCGTTGAGCCCCGACGGCGCGGCCTCCAGCACCGGGTAATCTACCGGCAGGCGGACGTGATCCATCCCCCAGCTGGCGATCTGTTCCAGGTCGGCCTCGGTGATGAAGGTGCGGAAATGCTCATGGTCATAGGCGGCGTATTGGGAAAGCCAGCCGCCCAGGTTGACGCCAGCTTGTAAGAAAGACGACATAGTACCCTCCATAGAAAAAATAGTGTGCAGTCAATGGGGATTAATAGAGATAACTGGAATCAGCGGGGCGGTGGCGGCGCTGATTCTGCCGGGTAGACCTGAAACCGGACCGAGCCGGGGGCTGAGCGGCGCGTCATGAATTGCGCGGCGAAGGAATGCGCGTAGCGCTCGGCGTCTGCCACCGTGTCCCACTCATAGTAACCGGCGAAATCTTCCGTCACGGGATCCACCAGCCACCGTTTGGAACGAAAGCCGGGCAGGCCGATGTAAAACGGGATCGGCAGCCACGAAAAGGCGATATTGAGCCGGCGCGACATCCCCACCACGTGAAACTGCGGGATAAAAACCGCCCCCGGTGACGCGGGCTGGGCCGCCGTCGGCGTGACGACGAGATAACGGAAGACGACAAACCGCTGCCCGCGCTCGTTGACAAATTCCGCGCCCATCTGGTCGCGCCCCAGTTGCACCCTGCCGGCCAACACGTACTGGCAGGTCTTGAGCAGCGAGGCCAGCGGATTCAAGGCCATGGGGGAGGCTTATCCAATCCGCGCGTGGACTTGGACTTCGGTCACACCGGCCGGCGGCAACGGCACCACGTTGCCGGTCACCGGCTGTCCATCCACCGTGAGGCTGACCTGATTCCCCGGCCCCAGCCGCTCCACCGTGATGGTGTAGGTCACGCCCTGGAAGCAGCGCGTCGCCGTGAAGCCCGGCCAGGCGGCCGGCAACACCGGCGCGATCTGCAAGCCGGTATAGGTCGGGCGAATCCCCAAAATCCACTGCGTGATGGCGACGAAGTTCCAGGCCGCCGTGCCGGTCAGCCACGAATTCTTGGCCTCGCCGTGGGTGGGGGCCTCTTTGCCGGCGATGGTTTGGGCGTAGACATACGGCTCGCAGCGATGCACCTCGCTCTGGGCCTCCCGCGCCGAGGGATTGATCCGCAGGTAGTAGTTGTGCGCCCGGTCGCCGCGCCCGACGACCGTTTCGGCGATCATGACCCACGGGTTGGTGTGGCAGAAAACGCTCCCGTTTTCCTTATACCCCGGCGGGTAAGAGGAGATTTCGCCCAGGTGGAGCTGGTAGGAGGTGTAAGCTGGATGGACCAACACGACGCCGTGGGGGGTCGCCAGCCGCTCGCGGACCGCCTCTAACGCTTGCACCGCGCGCCCGTCCAGCACGCCGATGCCGGCCATCACGCACATCCCCTGCGGCTCAATGAAAATCTGTCCCTCGGTGCATTCGTGCGAGCCGACTTTTTGCCCAAAGGCGTCGTAGGCTCGCAGGAACCAGTCACCGTCCCAGCCGTGCTCCAGCACCGTTTTCTCTATCTGGGTGGCAGCATCCATGGCCCAGGCTTCGTCAGCGCCGCGCCCGTACCGGTACGCCAGCGCGGCAAACTCCTTCGCCGCCAGCACGAACAGCCCGCCGATGAAGATAGACTCGGCGGTTTTCCCATCTTGCTTGAGCGGCGCTACCTGGAACGATTCGCCCGGTTCGGCGGAGAAGATGTTGAGGTTGAGGCAGTCGTTCCAATCGGCGCGGCCGATCAGTGGCAGCCCGTGCGGACCTAAGTGTTCCAGCGTGTAGCGGAGGCTGCGCTGCAAGTGCTCGTAGAGCGGCGTCTCACTGCCGGGCTGGTTGTCATACGGGACGGGCTCGTCCAGGAGGCTCCAGTCGCCGGTCTCTTTGAGGTAGGCCGCGACCGCCAGCACCAGCCAGAGCGGATCATCGTTGAAACCGCTGCCGACCGCGTCGTTGCCCCGTTTGGTGAGCGGCTGGTATTGGTGATAAGCGCCGCCGTCGGGCAACTGCGTCGCCGCCAGGTCCAGGATGCGCTCGCGGGCACGCTCCGGGATCATGTGGACGAAGCCGAGCAGGTCTTGGGCCGAGTCGCGGAAGCCCATGCCGCGCCCGTAGCCCGATTCAAAGTAAGAGGCCGAGCGCGACATATTGAAAGTGACCATGCACTGGTAGGCGTTCCACAGGTTGACCATCCGGTTGGTATGCTCATCGGGCGTGGTGACCTGGAAGCGGCTCAGCAGGCGCTCCCAGTGCTCACGCAGGGCGGTGCAGGCGGCCTCCACCGTCTCCGGCTGGAGGTAGCGGGTGATGATGGGCGTCACGGTGCGTTTGTTGAGCACGCCGGGGGCCTCAAACTTGGCGTCGGGGGGATTCTCGTGGTAGCCGAGCACAAAGATGAGCTGGCGCGTTTCGCCCGGTTGCAGGGCCAGTTGGACCTGGTGGACGCCGACCGGCGCCCAGCCGTGCGCGATAGAGTTGCTCAGCTGGCCGCGCTCCACCGCTAACGGCGCGTCCCAGCCGCGATACGGGCCGAGGAAGGCCTCGCGCTGCGTCTCAAAGCCGACGGTCGGCGACGAGCAGGCGAAGTAGGCGAAGTGGTTGCGCCGCTCGCGGTACTCCGTCTTGTGGTAGATGACGCCGTCTACCACCTCCACCTCGCCGATGTTGAAATTGCGCTGGTAGTTGGTTGCGTCATCGTGGACGTCCCACAGCGCAAACTCCACGCTGGCGAAGAGCGAAAGCGCGGCGGGAGTGGGACGGTGGTTGGTCACGGTGACCTGCCAGAGCTCCAGCGTCTCGCCCAAGGGGACGAAGTAGCGGGTCTGCGCCTCAATCCCGTGATAGATGGAGCCGATGATCGTATAGCCCAACCCGTGCCGGCAGGTATAGGCCTCCAGCGCGGTGCGAGTCGGTTGCCACGAGGGAGACCAGAACACGCCGCTGGCCTCATCGCGCAAATAAATGTAGCGCCCGCCGCAATCATAAGGGACGTTGTTGTAGCGGTAGCGCGTGAGCCGCCGCAGCCGCGCGTCGCGGTAGAAGGAGTAGCCGCCCGCGGTGTTGGAGATCAGGCCGAAGTAGGCTTCGCAGCCCAGGTAATTGATCCACGGCAGCGGCGTATCCGGCCGGGTGATCACATATTCACGGTGGTCGTCGTCAAAATATCCGTAGCGCACTTTTCTCCCCCTCACTTTGCGCCAATTTCTGGGAGCGCTCCCAACAAAATTATACCATAGGATTTTCTCTTTTTCAAGGGAATTCCCCCTGAACTGGCGTGTACCAGCCGTGGGATGAAAATGGGCTCGTAGTGCCGCGCTTCAGCGCGGCTCAGACGGCGCTAAAGCGCCTGACTACAAACTCAGAGCATCATTTTCAAGGGAATTCCCCCTGAACTGGCGTGTGCCAGCCGTGGGATGAAAATGTGAGCGGTGAGCAGGAAACAGGAACTTCCCTACTGCTCTCTGCTCACTCCTTAACTGGTTTCTATTTTCAGAGGAATTCCTCATGAACTGGCGTTCACCAGCAGGGGGATGAAAATGTGAGCAGTGAGCGGTAAGCAGGAAACAGGCACTTCTGCTACTGCTCTCTGCTCACTACTTAA
>Ga0067045_1004148_pt1 | contig 12625 bp, 13 predicted proteins | sample TerdegcTABiofilm_FD_59184 | JGI IMG/M metagenome (GOLD analysis project Ga0067045, IMG submission 59184) | Combined Assembly of (Gp0054472, Gp0054536) Wastewater bioreactor microbial communities from Singapore -Terephthalate degrading...
GCTCCGGAGACAGGGGGCAGGTATGGAAACCTGCCCTACGCTCGCAGCGCGCTGGTGGCGCGACGCCCAAACCCGTAGGGCGGCTTTCCATAGCCGCCGGAGGCAATAGCCGCCTCCACACGTCCCCCATTCGCGTGCATTCGCGTCCATTCGCGGCTCCGGAGACAGGGGGCAGGTATGGAAACCTGCCCTACGCTCGCAGCGCGCTGGTGGCGCGACGCCCAAACCCGTAGGGCGGCTTTCCATAGCCGCCGGAGGCAATAGCCGCCTCCACACGTCCCCCATTCGCGTGCATTCGCGTCCATTCGCGGTTCCGGAGCGCATTCGCGGTTACGGCGGCCCCTACTCCCGAAACTGCGGCAGGTACGCGGCGTGGGCGCGCAGGAGTTCGTCCAGCACCCGCCGCGCCGTCTCCATGTCGGGAACGACCGGATCCAGCGCCAGGGCCTGGAGCGCGGCCTGGCGGTCCCCGCTCACCGCTGCCTGCACCGCCAGTTCCTGGATGGCAACCTGGCGCGCGCACAGTTCGGCGATGCCATCGGGAAGCGGCCCCACCTGAAGCGGCAGAATCCGGTCGCGGGAGACGTGGGCCGGCACTTCCACGACGGCGCCGGAGGGCAGGTTGGCGATGGCCCCGCCGTTGATCACGTTCACGGCTTCCTCAAACCCGCCGCTTCCCGTCCACAGCCCCGCGATGACCTGCTGCGCCCGCTCGTTGGAGGGCGCGGCAACCCACCGCTGGATGGCGTCGGCATCGCCGCGCGCGATGGCCTCCACATCCGCGTGCACCTGCGCCATCCTGCGATGGTACCAGCCCCAGTCGTACCCGTCCGTGCCGACATGTCGCCAGGCGTCGCCGATGTACTCGCCCGCGTGCTGATCCCCGACGGCGGGGAACAGCCCGAAGATGTCGTACAGTTCGCGCGAGAGCGGCTCAAACCCCGGCGGCATTCGCCGAAGGCGCTCGCGGAACGCGGGGTACAGGTCGTCGCCTGTCCGACGGTCGGTCATGGACAGAATCCAGGTGAAGTGATTCAGCCCGGCGGCCAGCAGTTGGAAGTCCGACGGATTCATGCCCAGCACTTCGGCCACGATGCGGTAGCCCTCGTGAATCTGGTGGCACAGCCCCACGAATCGGAGCCTCGTGTGGCGCGCCAGGGCCAGGCACAGGCGGGACATGGGGTTGGTGAAGTTGATGACCCACGCCTGCGGAGCCAGAGCCTCCACGTCGCGGGCGATGTCCAGCAGCAGGGGGACGTTCCGCAGGGTGTGGGAAAGCCCGCCCGGCCCGCCGTTCTCGCCCAGGACGTGGCGCACGCCCAGCCGCAGGGGGATTTCAAAATCCAGGTTCCACGTCCGCTCGCGGTCCACCGCCACGGAGACCACCACGAAGTCCGCGCCGGGGAGCGCCTGCCGCCTGTCGGTGGTAGCCGAGATGCGGCAGCCGCGCCCCAGGGCCGCGTTCAGCCGTTCGGCAAACCGCACCACCGGCCCCAGGCCCTCTTCGGCGATGTCCACGAGGGCAATCTCGCTCCCGGCGAGGGCGGGCGAGAGCAGCAGGTCGCGGATGGTGGTGGTGCCGAAAATCACGCTGGCCGCGCCGACGAGCACAATTTTGGGACTCCTCATATTCTCTCCTGGCCGCTAGACTGGCGGGCCAAGCGGCCGCGCCATCCCGATTTTGCCACCGAACGCCGCCTTTCGCAACAAGCGGGTCTGTGCTATCATGGGGTGTGGACAAAGCAGTCCAGGACGCGCTTCCAGGAGGATGTTGCGATGACCACCGGCTACGTCTATGACCCGATCTTCCTTGAGCACGACTTGCGCGGGCACCCCGAGTGTCGCGACAGGCTCTGGCGCGTGATGCAGTTTCTGCGAGACCAGCGGATCACGGAGCAGATGATCCCCATCCCCGCGAGCCCCGCGTCGCGGCGCTACTTGGAGATGAACCACGCGCCGTCGTACATTGACCTTGTGGCCGAGATGTCCGCATCGGGTGGGGGATACCTGGATCCCGACACCTACGTCGTGGCGCGGACCTACGAGGCCGCGTGCTTCGCCGCGGGTGGGGTACACGCGGCAACCGCGGCGGTGCTGCGCGGGGATGTGGACAACGCCATCTGCCTGGTGCGCCCGCCGGGGCACCACGCGATGCGCAATCGGGGCATGGGGTTCTGCATCTTCAACAACATTGCAGTCGCGGCCCATGCGGTTCGGGCGGACGGGTTGGCGCGCCGCATCCTGATCGTGGATTTTGACGTCCACCACGGCAACGGGACCCAGGCCAGTTTCTACCAGGATCCGGACGTGCTGTTCTTCTCCACGCACCAGTATCCGTACTACCCGGGCACCGGCGGCATCCGCGAGATCGGCGAGGGGCCGGGCCGGGGCTACACCATCAACGTTCCCCTGCCTCCCGGCGCTGGCGATGGCGCGATGCGGGCCATCTTTGAGCAAATCCTGTGGCCGGCCGCTCGGCGCTTCGCCCCCGACATCATCCTCGTGTCGGCGGGGTACGACGCCCACTGGAGCGACCCGCTGGCCTCGCTGGCGCTTTCTCTGCGGGGGTACGCCTGGATCTGCCGGGAATTGGCGCGGATGGCGAAGAAACTGTGCGGCGGGCGGGTCGTGTTCACGCTGGAGGGCGGGTATCACCGGGAGGTGCTGCCCCGCGCCATCTACAACACCTGCCGCGCCCTGCTGGGGCTTCCGGAAGAGGGCGACCTGGATCCCCTGGGGCCATCGCCGCGCCCGGAACCCTTGCTCGCGGCGTTGATCCGCGCGTTGCGCGAGGCGCACGGGCTGTAGGCAGCGCCGCCCGATGCGCGCCGACCGTTGCGGTTCTATTGTGCTGGCGAGCAAAGTGCGACGCGCTTCCGCGAGTGCGTCGCGCCTGTACCCATGCCGCGACCAACAGGGTTTGGAACCGAGTCCGCCGACGGTTGCGGTTGACTTTTCGCCCAAAGGGCCGCATAATAGGGCGGGCAGCGAGAATCATGTGGAGGTAGCGCGATGCCAGAGGTAACGCTTCAATCCTATGGCGAGGAGATGCGGCGGCTGGTGGCCGAGGGTCTGTACGACCAAGCCATCGCCATGGGCCGCCACCTGTTGCGCTTGTACCCCAAACACCTCCAGACCTACCGCATCCTGGGCGAAGCCTGTTTGGAGAAAGGCAACTACAAAGAAGCGCATGGACTGTTCGCCCGCGCCCTGGCCTGCGACCCGGAAGATTTGTTCTCGCGGGTGGGCATCGCCGTGGCCCACGAGAAGCAAGGCAACCTGGACCTGGCCATCTGGCACCTGGAGCGGGCGTATGAACTGTCGCCGGGGAACGCCGAACTCCGCAAGGAGTTGCAGCGCCTCCAGTCGCAGCGCGGGGAAGGCACACGCGCCCGCTTGAAACTGACCTCGGCGGCGGTGGCGCGGCTGTACGCACGCAGCGGCCTGTGGCGCCAGGCCATCCAGGAGTTCCGCACCCTCCTGGAGCAGAACCCCGACCTGGTGGATCTCAAAGTGGCCCTGGCGGAAGCCCTCTGGCATTCTGACCAACGCAAAGAGGCCGTCAAAGTCTGCGAGGAGATTCTGGCCCAATACCCCCACTGCCTGAAGGCCAACCTCATCCTGGGGGAAATCGGCCTGCGCGGCGAACGGGAGAGCGAAGGCCGCGCCCTGCTCCAACTGGCGCAGGACATAGACCCCGAGAACGCCGTGGCGCAGAAACTGTTTGGCGACAGGTCCCCGTTGCCCGCGCGGGTGGTCAAGATTCCGTCGCTGGAGGAGATGCCGGCGCCCGCGCCGGAGAGCGAAGTCCTCATCACGGAGGAAGAAATCCCGCCCGAGGCCCTGCCCGAGTGGCTGCGAGAATCACCGCTGGAGCCTTTGCGCGAGGGCGAGCCGCCAGCGCCGGCCGAGGAGGTTGTGGCCGCCGAGGCAGCCCCCGAAGCGCCTGCCCCATCGCCCGAGGAGGCCGAAACCGAGGAGGGCATCCCCGACTGGCTCCGACGCATCCGCGAGCGACAGAAGGAGGAGGCGCAAGCGGCGGGGCCGGTCGGCGAAGCGCAGGAGGAAGTCCCCGAGTGGATGGCGGGCCTGGGCCAGGAAGAGGCCGTGAGCGAAGCCCCGCCCACTGAGGAGTTGGAGGAGTTGCCCCTGGGCGAGGAGGAAGCGCAGGCGGCGGTCTCCGAGGAAGGGATTCCCGACTGGCTGAAGCAGTTGGAGGCCGAGGCGGGAATCGCAGAGGGCGCGCCCGCCGCCGAAGCCGCGCCGCCGGAGCCGCTCCCCGAGTGGCTGGTGGGAGAGCCGGAGGCTGCGCCGCCGGAACCCGCGCCGGAAGTCTCCGAGCCGACGGAGATAGACCTGGAGGCGCTGCTGGCCGAGGCAGGCCTGGCCCAAACGGGATGGGAAGGGGTGTCGGCGGAGGCTGTGGAGGCGTTAGCCGAGGCCGCGCCCGAAGCGCCCGCTCCCGCCGCGGAGGAAGTCGCCGAGGCCGCGCCCGAAGCGCCCGCTCCCGCCGCGGAGGAAGTCGCCGAAGCCGCGCCCGAAGCGCCCGCTCCCGCCGCGGAGGAAGTCGCCGAAGCCGCGCCCGAAGCGCCAGCCCCCGTCGCGGAGGAAGTCGCCGAGGCCGCGCCCGAAGCGCCAGCCCCCGTCGCGGAGGAAGTCGCCGAAGCCGCGCCCGAAGCGCCAGCCCCCGCCGCGGAGGAAGCCGCCGAAGTCGCGCCCGAAGCGCCAGCCCCCGTCGCGGAGGAAGTCGCCGAGGCCGCGCCCGAAGCGCCAGCACCCGCAGGCGAGGAGATGCCGCCGGAGCAGGTGCTGGCCCTCGCCCGCGAGCGGCGCGACGCCGGAGAGGTGGACGCCGCGCTGGACCTGTACGAGCAGTTGATCCGCAGGGGAGCGCTGCCGGACAAGGTGCTGGCCGACCTGGAGAGCGGCGCGACCGGCCCGCTGGCGCGATCGCGCACGTGGACCCTCATCGGCGACCTGTGCATGAAGCAAGAACGCCTGCAAAAGGCCCTTGAGGCCTACAGGCGCGCTTTGGAACTCGTGAAGCAGCAACGCTAAATCATCGCGGTCAAGGAGGCTTTTGTGGAACGCACGCTCGTTATCGTCAAGCCCGATGGCGTCCAGCGCGGGCTGATCGGCCCCATCATCACGCGGCTGGAGCAGCGGGGGCTGAAGATCGTCGGTCTGAAGATGATGCAGATTACCCCAGACCTGGCCCGCAAACACTACGCAATCCATGAGGGCAAGCCGTTCTTTGACGGGCTGATTCGCTACATCACGTCGGCGCCGGTCGTGGTCATGGTCGTAGAGGGCAAGAAGGCCATAGAGGTCGTTCGGGCCACCATGGGCGCGACGAACCCGGTGGCCGCCGCGCCGGGCACCATCCGCGCCGACTATGCGCTGGAGATCGGCCGCAACCTGGTGCACGGGTCCGACGGCCCGGAGACGGCGCAGACGGAAATCGCCCTGTTCTTCAAACCCGAAGAGTTGCTGGACTATTCGCGCGACACCGACAAGTGGATTTTTGAATAGCCCAGGCTGTGCTCGCTGTGGGTGGCGACACCCGCGGCCACGTCAGGGCATTCGCAGCACCATGGCGGCGCGCTTCCAGAAGTCTTCCAGCGCGTAGTAGGCCCTTTTCTCCGGCGAGAACAGGTGCACGACAACGCCGCCGTAATCCAACAGGACCCACCCTGACTCTGGATCGCCTTCAACGTGCAGAGGCAGGACGCCGTTCTGTTTGGCGCGGATCGCCACTTCGTCCGCGATCGCCTGGATTTGGCGGTCGGTGTCGGCCGAGGTGATGACGAAGTAGTCCGCGATCAGGGAAATGGACTTGATGTCCAGCAGGAGGATGTCCTCGCCTTGCTTGTCGGCGACGGCATCCACGATCAGTCGGGCCAGGTCTATGGATTCCAGATAGCCATCTCCTTGTCTGTTGGGATTTCGCGCCAATTCTAGCATAGCGCCCAACGCGGTGCAAGTCGGCGCCTGCGCGGGTAGCGCATACATCTCGGTGGAAACTTGTCAGACCGATGAGCGGCGGCATGAAACGCATAGAGCGTAGGGCAGGTTCCCATACCTGCCCTCTGTCTCCGGCGGCTATGGAAGGCCGCCCTGCGCGCCTGCGGCCATTCTGAGCGGCGAAGATTCCCGTGCGCGGCCATACCTCACCCCCGGCCTGCGGCCTCCCCCTCTCCGCGGGCGGAGAGGGGGACAGAGGGGGTGAGGTCGGGCGAGATGCTTCGCCCTCGGCGCAACATGAGCGAGGCACTTGTCATCACGACGGCGCGCGGTGTCCGAAACAATCTCATGGTCCCATTCGCGTAGATTCGTGTTATTCGTGGATGCAACTCTGCGAGACTGCTGTGGGCAAAACCCATTGTGCGAGGGCAGGCAGATGCGGAAACGTCTTGCGCTGATGGTACTCCTCATCGTGGGGATCGGGTGGGCTGCTGCGACTCCTGTCGCCGCGGCCGGACAGGCGGGCGCGGCAGTCGGGACGTGGGAGTGGACGTTGCTCCCCGCGCTGCTGGCGTTCCTGGTGCCGGTGGGGCTGCTGTTCGTGGCGATGGCGGGCCTGCCGCCCGAGCGGGTGCCCCGGGCCGGCGTCGTCGCCATGCTTTCGGGTGGCCTGGGGATGCTGGCCTACTGGGCGGCGGGGTTCGCCTTGCAGTTCGGCGGCATCGGCCTCACGCAGGGCGCTTCGGCGTTCCGAGACCTGGCGTGGGAATGGTCGCTTCTGGATGTGCAGTGGGGGCCTGGGTGGGGGATGGCCGGCCTGCGGGGCTTCTTTCTCACCGCGGGCGCGTCCACACCCGAGGGACTGACCCTGTTCCTGTCGCATTTGCCCTGGGTGCTGGTCGCGTGCATGTTGCCCGCGCTCGCCCTGGCCTCGCACAAACGGGCCGGCCTGGCCTACGCGCTGGCGCTCCTGACGGGAGGCGTCCTCTACCCGCTGTTCGGCAACTGGGTCTGGGGAGGGGGCTGGCTGGCCAATCTGGGGCACACGCGCCTTCTGGGGCACGGGTTTGTGGACTACGGCGGGGCCAGCGGGCCGTTTCTGCTCGCGGGGGCGCTGGGTCTGGTCATCCTCACGCTTCGGCGCAAGGCCGCGAAGGAGCCTCCGGTGGCCGCCGACGGGTTGCCCATCCTGCCGCTGCCGGCCGTTGCCATCATCGGCGTGTTCCTGATGCTAGCGGGGCTGGCCGGCTGGGTCGGGGCCGCACCCCAAGCGCAAGCCGCAGGCGACGCGATCCCCCGCGCGCTTGTGGTCGTCGTGTCGGGCGGCCTGGCGGGGATGCTCACGGCGGGCCTGTACACGTGGTTCGTCGCCCGCCGCGCCGACGTGTTCATGATGGGGCGCGGCGCGGTGGCCGGAGCGGTGGCGACTCTGGCGGGCGCGCCGTTCGTGCCCACGTGGGCGGGCTGGGCCGTCGGGGCGCTGGCGGGCTTGCTCCTGCCGGCCGTCGTGTACCTGGTGGACCGGCGACTCAACCTGGCCGACGAGGCGGCGCTCGTGGCTACCCTGGGGGTTCCGGGTTTCCTCGGCGCGTGGGTTCCCGCGATTCTGGCCGACGGTGCGTATGGCGCGGGGTGGAACGGCATCGGCGGATGGGGCGTCGCGGGGCTGCTGGCGCCAGCGGGCGCGGCGGCCGGATGGGAAGGGCAATTGTACGCGCAGGCCGTGGGCGTGGGCGTGGCGCTGGTGTGGGGATTCGTCGTCCCGTGGGCGTTGGCGAGCGCGGCCTACGCGCTGTTCGGGGCGCTGCGCTCCTCGCGGCCAGCGGCACGGGACTTGCCCAAGGCCGGATCGTGAAGCAGGCGGATGACCTCTTCGTCCGTGGTCTGGTCAAAATCCTGGTAGAACGCGCCGACGGCCCAGAAGAATTCGGGCACCAGCGGACACACGAAGCGGTCGGCCACGGCGCTCAGTTTCTCCGCAGCCTCCTCTGATGCGACAGGCACCGCCACGACGAGCATCCGCGGCCCGGCCAAACGGAGCGCTTTGGCCGCCGCAAGCAGGGTCGCGCCTGTCGCCGCGCCGTCGTCCACCAGGATGACCGTCTTGTCCTTGATGGCCTGCGGGGGAGCGGTTCCGCGATAGCGGGCCAGTCGCCGTGCGATCTCGCGCTTCTGGCGCGCGACTTCGGCCTCCAGGTACTCATCGTCGGCGCCGACCGCCCGGGCCAGCTCCTCGTCCACGAGCACCTGCCCGTCCGCGCTGACGGCCCCGATGGCCAGTTCGGGGTTTCCGGGCGCGCCCAGTTTGTGGGCCAGATACACATCCAGCGGGGCGCCCAGCGCCAGCGCAATCGGATGCGCGACGACTACGCCGCCGCGCGGCACGCCCAGCACCAGCAAATCCGAGCGCCCCGCGAGGTCGCGGAGCCGCGCGGCCACCTCCTGCCCGGCGTGGCGGCGGTCTCGGTACAACATCGCGCCCTCACTCCTTGGCGAGCGCCACCGCCAGGTTCACCGCCTCTATCGGCGAGAAGGCGGCGATGATGCTTTCGTCCTGCTCCGCGAACTCCTTGGCCAGCGTCCAGGTGCGCAGCCCAATCACCGGCTTGCCGATCTTGAGGGCGTGGGCGATCTCCGAAAGCGTGCCGTATTCTCCGCCGACGGCCACCACGGCATGGGCCGCCGTTACGATGATCACATTGCGGGCCTGGCCCATGCCCGTGGCGATGGGAATCTCTACCCAGGGGTTGGCTTCCTTCGGGTCGGTGCCCGGCAGGATTCCCACGGTGATGCCCCCTTCCTCGTGGGCCCCGCGCGAAGCCGCCGCCATGACGCCGCCCAGCCCGCCGGTGATGAGCACGGCCCCTTGTCGGGCCACCTCGCGGCCCACTTCTTCGGCCAGCGCGCACAGTTCGTCCGAGGCGGTTCCGCTCCCGACCACAGCGATGATCATGCTCCTGCTCCACGCAATGGAATGTGCGCCAGCGGGGTATAGCGCGCGCCCGCCGGCGACAAATCGCTCCGCATCAGGACAATCTCGGCGACCTCCACCTGGCCCAGGCGCCCGACCTCCAGGCGACTCACCAGTTCGCCCACCTTGCGCAAATCGGCGACAGGTGCGCTGCGATTGGCGCGGCCCAGGGTCAGGTGAGGCTTGAAGGGGCGGCCCTCCGGCGGGTAGCCCAGCGGGTTGAGCGCCTGCTCCACGGCCTGCTGGAGCGCCCGAAGTTGACCGCTGGCGTCTTCCACGCCAATCCACACCACGTTGGGCCGGCGCGCGTCGGGGAAGCAACCCGCGCCCGCCACCGCAAACGCCAGCGGAGCCACGGGCGCGCACGTCCGCTCCAATGCCGAGACGAGCGCGCCGATCCGCTCCTCCGGCACATCGCCCAGGAACTTGAGCGTCAGGTGGATGGAATCGGGCTGCACCCAGCGCACGCTGCCGCTTGGCGCCGTCGCCTTCAGTTGCCGCTGGATTTCGGCCAGGCGCTGCTTGACCTGGTCGCCCAGTTCTACCGCGACAAACGACCGAATCGCTGCCATATCGCGCTACTTCTTGAACCCGATGGGGCGTTCTGGCCCGAAGCCCTCGGTGGGCGTCTTGATTTCGCCGAACTGCTCCTCAAACTTCTGGAGGTTGTCGCCCAGAGCGCGCAACAGGAGTTTGGCGTTCATGGGCGTCATCAGCACGCGCGCGTACACCTTCGCCTTCGGGATGTTGGGCAGGATGCGCGCGAAGTCCAGGACCACCTCCGACGGCGAATGGGTGATCATCACGAAGTTGGCGTACACGGCTTCCAGGTCCGCGGGCAGTTCCACATTCACGGAGACGGGACGGCCTCCGTCTTGCGGGTTGCTCATTCCGAGCCTCCTTCCAGAGGGTGCTTGCAATTGGGCCGAACCTGGGCTGCCTAGAAGGGCACGTTCGGATCGCTGGTGTCAGGCCCCAAATCCTCACGGTCCACCAGGCCGATGTCCTCCGGCTGCGCGCCCCGCCCGCCGAGAAAGCGCACGTTACGGGCGCGCAGTTCCAGCGAGGCGCGGGGCTGCCCGTCCTGGCCGACCCAGGCGGAAGCATCAATTTCGCCTTCCACCAGCACGAGCCGGCCCTTCGCCAGATACTGGTTGCACAGTTCGGCGAGTTTTCCCCACGCCGAGACCCGGAACCAGGTGGTTTTCTCCTGGGGTTCTCCGTTCGCGTTCTTCCACCTGCGGGTGGTGGCGATGCGAAAGTCCGTAACCGCCTGGCCCGTAGGCGTGTACCGCATCTTGGGGTCGTCTCCCAGATGGCCGATGACAATGGTATTCTGGTACATGATCGCACTCCTTTGCTCCGCCAATCTCAAAAGCCACTATCTGCACATCATGATAGCGCAAGTCGGTGGGGCGTGTCAAGGCGATTGCGGACTTCGCGGCGCGGGGTTGGGACGCTGCCCCGACCGACGCTACAGGAACACCGAAAGCGCCACCAGGCCGATCATGGTGATGGCGGCCGCGAACTTGAGCGCCACCCCGCCGACGGTGCCCAACAGCGCCCCCAGGCCGGCCTTGAACGCCTCGCCGCCCTTCTTCCCGCCGATGAGTTCCCCGGCCACCGCCCCGACGACAGGCCCGATGAGGATGCCCGCGGGCGGGAACACGAAAAGCCCCACCAGCCCCCCGACCAGAGCCCCCACCACGCCCTTCCACGACGCGCCAGCGCGCCGCGCCCCATAGGCCTGCGCCAGGTACACCAGGCCCTCCGCCGCCAGCGCGATGACCACCACCGCGCCCAGGAGAATCCCATCCGCCCAGGTCAGCCCGTCGGCCGCCGTGAGGAGCACCGCGCCCGCGACGATGAGGACGCTGTCGGGAAAGTTGGGGATGATGGCGCCGACGAGTCCGACGAACATGAGCACACATGCGAGAACGGTCAGCGCAGTCGCCATACGTTTCTCCTTTCGCAATGCAAGCCCGCAGGGCGGCTCACCCGCCCTGGGATTCCAGCACGCGGATGGTTTTCCATCGCCCGCGACGGAACATCCAGTACATGAAGGCGGCGCGCCCGCCCCAGTCCACCGCCGTGCCAAGCCAGACCCCCGCAAGCCCCCAGCCGAACACGATGGTGAACAGGTACACCGTGATAATGCGGAAGCAGATAGTGCCGAGAAACGTAACGTACATGGGGCTGCGGGTGTCGCCCGCGCCGCGCAGAGACCCGCCCAGCACCATCTGCACGGCCATGGAAGCCTGCTCCAGCGCGGCCAGCCGCACGGCCATCCCCGCCAAATCCACCACCGCGGGCGTGGCCCCGAAGATGGCCGCGAGAGCGCGCCCGAATACCGCGTACACCAGCGCGATGATGTTCATCACGATGAGCGCGTACTTCAGCGACGCGTGGATGCTCTTCTCGGCCATGTCGGGCCTGCCCGCGCCCAGCGACTGGCCCACCATGGTCGTGGCGGCGACGGACAGGCCGAACCCAGGCATGAACGACAGCGACTCCACGGTAACGGCGATTTCGTGGGCCGCGATGGATTCGGTGCCGAGCGACGACACGATGCGCGTGAAGGCGATGGAGCCGGCGCGGAGGACCAGGTTCTCGCCCGCCGACGGGAGCGCCAGGCGGATCATCTCCCCGACGACGGCCCTGTTCCACTGGAGGACGCGGCCAGGTTCCACGTGCACCAGTCGGCGGCCCGCGAACACGATCCACATGGCCAGCCCGCCGCCCACCACCCGCGCGGACGCGGTGGCCATCGCCGCGCCCCGCACGCCCAGGGCGGGCAGCGGCCCCGCGCCAAAGATGAGAGCGTAGGCGGCGGCCACGTTCCACGCGTTCATCGCCGCCGTTACGTACATGGGCGTCTTCGTGTCGCCCGCAGCGCGCATGATGCCGTTGAGCACCGAGAGCGGGAACCCGAAGAAGGACGACAGCAGAATGATGCGCATGTACAAACTGCCCAGGCGCACCACCTCGGGCTCCACGCCCATGAGCCGCATGAGGGCTTCGGCGTTGGGCCACATGAGGGCGGTAACCGCCGCGGCGGCGAGAATGGCCAGCGCGATGCCCTGCCCCGCGATGCGCTTCGCCAGGTCGTACTTCTTCGCCCCCCAGGCCCGCGCGACCATGGCGACGGTGCTCGTCGTCAGCGCCGAGAAGATGGACTCGGCGATGAACACGAACATCCCGCCCAGGCTCACCGCCGCAAGGCTTGCCGGATGGTGCAGCCAGCCGATGAGAAACGTGTCGGCGAACCAGACGGCGGTGTATAACAGGTTCTCCACCACGGCGGGGCCGGAGAGTTTCACGATATTGCGCGTGAGGTTCTCGTCGGTGAGAATCAGCCCCTGGTCTTTGGGCGCAGAGGACTTGCTCAACGTGCCGCTCCCCATGCGGTGCGATTGACGCCATTATACCCGCCCGCCCCGATCCCAACAAACGCCCCGCGACGAGGTGGGGCTGTTTTCCATTCGCGCGGCTTCGTGTTATTCGCGGCTCCAACCCCGCGCCCGTCATGGTGGGGGCAAAACCCCGAGCAATCCCTTCCAAGACCCCAAGGCTCTCGGAGACCCTTGGGGTCTTTTCTAAATTCGCGTGGATTCGTGTTATTCGCGGTTCCCTCCCCGCGCCCGTCATGGTGGGGGCAAAACCCCGAGCAATCCCTTCCAAGACCCCAAG
>Ga0067045_1031295_pt1 | contig 12625 bp, 12 predicted proteins | sample TerdegcTABiofilm_FD_59184 | JGI IMG/M metagenome (GOLD analysis project Ga0067045, IMG submission 59184) | Combined Assembly of (Gp0054472, Gp0054536) Wastewater bioreactor microbial communities from Singapore -Terephthalate degrading...
TGCATCAACCGGGCGGCCACCGCCACGTCGTTGAACACACAAAACCCGCTGCCCTTGTCGGCATAGGCGTGGTGGGTGCCACCCGCGAGGTTGCCCGCCACCCCTTCGTGCAGCGCCACGCGGCTTGCGGCCACGGTAGCGCCCACAGAGCGCCGCGCGCGCTCGGCCATGGCCTCGCTCCAGGGAAACCCAATCTCGCGCTGGGCCAGGGGCGGCAGCGTGCCGTCGGCAATCGCATCAATGTAGTCGGGCGCATGGGCCAGCGCCAATTCGCGGTCGGATGCGGGCAAGGCCACCTGGAGCGACACACCCGGCAGGTGTTGGGCAATCCGGTCGCGCAGCAGTCTGTACTTGGCCATGGGAAACCGATGGCCTTCGGGCAAGGGCAGCACAAAATGGTCTGCGTAATAGGCGTGCATGACGCGATTGTGGCGAAGGGCGGATTTCTGGGTGGCCGTCCCTAATTTGCTGCACCGCAACAAAAAACCCTTGCAATCGCGAACGAAGCCCCTAAAATTCAACCCATGCTGCACTGCAACATGACTTACCGAGTCAGGGCCAGCGCAGATGTCTGTGAACCACCTGGCCCTCAAGGCCCTCATTTTTAGGAGATATGACATGACGCTGACCGCTGAACAAATCCTGGCCTCGCACAAAGCCAACATCGAAACCCTGTTTGGTCTGACCACCAAGGCCTTCGAAGGCGTGGAAAAGCTGGTTGAACTGAACGTGACCGCTTCGCGCGCCGCCCTTTCGGAAGCCGCTACCCACACCCAGGCTGTCCTGGGCGTGAAGGACGCACAAGAACTGCTGGCCCTGCAAGCCGGCCTGTTCCAGCCCCTGGCTGAAAAGACCGCCGCCTACAGCCGTCACCTGTATGACATCGCTTCGGGCACCGGCGCCGAATTCGGCAAGGCTTTCGAATCGCAAGCTGCTGATGCTCAGAAGAGCTTCACCAACCTGGTCGACAGCGCCGCCAAGAACGCACCTGCCGGCTCCGAAACCGCTGTGGCCGTGATGAAGAGCGCCGTCTCTGCCGCCAACAACGCTTTTGAATCCGTTCAAAAGGCCGTCAAGCAAGCGTCTGATGTAGCCGAAGCCAACTTCAACGCCGTGGCCAATACCGCTGCCAACGCCGCCAAGACTGCGGCTCCCCGCAAGCGCTAAGTCCAGTACCTGCGGTCTGGAGTGCAACCTCTAGGCCGCATTCAGGGAATACCCTGATAATTCAACCACGCGCTGCGGACACCCTCCGCAGTGCACCAGTTGTCTCCTTGGATCCTCTCGAAACCCCCGTTTCAGGGATCCTTTTAAAGCCCGGTCCATGACCGGGCTTTTTTTTGCCTGGACCTTCGCGTAGCGCACCGGAACTGGCTTTGCGCGGCTTCAGCGGCCGGTTCGGCGGGCAGCGGGGCCCCGTTGTGGCGGCCTTGTTGGAAATACCCGCCCCGTCCTCCCCGGCGGGCAGCCTCGCCTTTGCGCTACATCAGACGCTCGCACCAAATCCCGCTCTCTCCTGGGCGTTTATTAAGAATAATTCGTGTTTGCTTTATCATTGGCGGAGTTACAACCCCGAAAGATGCATCCATGTCGAAGACTGTGAAAGCCTTGCTGAGTGCTTGTGCCCTGGCCGCCGCTGCAGGCGTTGTCCATGCCCAGGAACAAGTCGTCAACCTCTACTCGGCCCGCCACTACTCCACCGACGAAGCGCTGTACAGCGGCTTCACCAAGGCCACTGGCATCAAGATCAACCGCGTGGATGCCGACGACGCCGGCATCCTGGCGCGCCTGAAGGCCGAGGGCGCTGCCTCGCCAGCGGACGTGATCCTGCTGGTGGACGCCGCACGTCTTTACAAGGGCGAAGTGGACGGTCTCTTCCAGCCCATCCAGTCCAAGGTGCTGAACGACGCCATCCCCGCCAACCTGCGCAGCAAGCCAGCCGCTGACGGCGGCATCGCCTGGTTCGGCCTTTCCACCCGCGCCCGCGTGATCGTCTACAACAAGGTCAAGATGCAAAAGGCGGACGTCGATACCTACGAAGAGCTGGGCGACCCCAAAAACAAGGGCAAGCTGTGCATCCGCTCCGGCTCGCACCCCTACAACCTGAGCCTTTTTGGCGCCGTGACAGAGCACATGGGCGAGCAGAAGGCCGAGGCCTGGCTCAAGGGCCTAGTGGCCAACCTGGCGCGCCCTCCCAAAGGTGGGGACACGGACCAGATCAAGGCAGTGGCTGCTGGCGAATGCGATATCGCCGTGACCAACAGCTACTACCTGGCCCGCATGATGCGTTCTACCAAGCCTGAAGATGTGGCTGTCGTGAACAAGGTTGGCGTGGTGTTCCCCAACCAGGAATCCTGGGGCACCCACCTGAACATCGCGGGCGGCGCTGTGGCCAAGCACTCCAAGAACCAGGCCAACGCGGTCAAGTTTCTGGAATACCTGGCCAGCCCTGAAGCGCAGAACTACTTTGCCAATGGCAACAACGAGTGGCCTGCCGCAAAGGGTGTGACCCTGGACAACCCTGCCCTCAAGGCCATGACGGGTGGACAGCCTTTCAAGAGCGAGACCATTCCTATCAGCGCAGTTGGCGCCAACACCACGAAGGTGCAGCAGATGCTGGACCGCGTCGGCTTCCAGTAAGCCCGCCCGGCTCCTGACAAGCCCGGCCTGGCCGGGCTTTTTTTCGCCTGCAGAAAGTCGGCCTCGATGCGCCATAATTGACGTTTACGTTAACGTCACTTACAGGAGACAGCACATGGACATCAAGGGCAAGGTATTCATCGTCACCGGCGGCGCATCGGGCCTGGGTGAAGGTACGGCACGCATGCTGGCGGCCCAGGGCGGCACCGTGGTCATTGCCGACATGCAGGCCGAAAAAGGCGAGGCCGTGGCCCAGGAGATCGGCGGCGCCTTTGTGAAATGTGATGTGAGCAACGAGGCCGATGGCCAGGCGGTAGTGGCCAAGGCGGTTTCGCTGGGCAAGCTCATGGGCCTGGTCAACTGCGCGGGCATTGCCCCCGCAGAAAAAACGGTGGGCAAGAACGGCGCCCATGCCCTCGCGCTGTTCAGCAAGACCATCACGGTCAACCTGATCGGCAGCTTCAATATGATCCGCCTGGCCGCCGAAGCCATGAGCAAGAACGAACCCGAATCCACCGGCGAGCGCGGTGCGCTGATCTCGACGGCCAGCGTCGCGGCCTATGACGGCCAAATTGGCCAGGCAGCCTATGCCGCATCCAAGGGCGGCGTGGTCGGCATGACCCTGCCGATCGCCCGCGACTTGGCGCGCAACGGCATCCGCAATATGACGATTGCCCCCGGCATCTTCGGCACACCGATGCTGTTTGGCATGCCGCAAGAAGTGCAGGACGCGCTGGCCGCTGGTGTGCCCTTCCCCAGCCGCCTGGGCACGCCGCAGGACTATGCCAAGCTGGTGCAGCACATCTTTGAGAACGACATGCTCAATGGCGAAGTGATTCGCCTCGACGGAGCCATCCGCTTGGCACCACGCTGAAACAATGGCCTTTGGCGCCGACAGCGTCACACCTTATTTGCTATTATATATATAGCAAACAATGCTTTAATATAAAGCGCTACGGGCCATTTTCTTCAGACCTCCACCTTTCGCACCTCCTGAGGAGGAGGTTCTCATTGCCAGGAAGGTAGACGGCTGTCATCAGCAGCCTATTCACGGTTTCGCACGGTCGTAAGCAGGCTCTCAGACCAGGGTGACGCGACGCTCTGTCATCCATGCATCCAGTTGCACCGCCGGAACCGGCCGACTGAAGTAATACCCCTGGCCGGTATTGCAACCCAAAGATAGCAAAGCTTCACACTGCGTGGCCGTCTCGACCCCTTCGGCGATGGACTCCAGGTCCAGGCTCTGTGCCAAGCCGATGATGGCGCGCACGATGTGTTGGGCGCTGCCGTCCTCGCCAAGATGGCGCACGAAGGACTGGTCAATCTTGAGCTTGTGAACCCGCAGGCGCTGGATGTAGCTGAACGACGAGTAGCCTGTACCAAAGTCGTCAATGGACAGCTGCACTCCCAAATCAAACAGCTGCTGGACAATGGCGATCACCTTTTCAGGGGCGTCCATGGCAATGCTCTCGGTCAGCTCCAGTTCCAACATCTGAGGCGACACCTCGCTGTCAGCCAGTGCCTGTTGCACCATCTCGACCAAACCGGGATGGCGAAACTGAACCATCGACAGATTGACCGCCACCGTGAACCCGGTATGGCCCGCCTCGCACCACGCGCGTGCCTGTGCCAGTGCCGTGCGCAATACCCATTCCCCAATGCCCAGAATCTGCCCGCTGCTTTCCGCCACGGGGATGAACTCTGCGGGGCTGATCAAGCCGAGTTCCGGATGGGTCCAGCGCAGCAGTGCCTCAACCCCGGTGAGCCTGCGGTCGCGCAAACGGATCTGGGGCTGGTAGTGCAACGCCAACTGGTTTTACACCACCGCACTGCGCAACGCATTTTCTATCTGCAACACCCGCAATGAGTGGGCTTGCATATCGGCAGAGAAAAACCGGTAGGTGTCACGTCCCGTCTCCTTGGCACGGAACATCGCCGCATCAGCACGCTGTGCCAGAGTTTCAAACTCACGGCCATCCTCTGGATACAAAGCAATGCCGATGGACGACGTCACCACCAGCTCATGGTGGCCCAACCTGCAGACCCGGCGCACCTCGGACTGCAGGCTCTCGGCCACATGGGCTGCATGCTGCGCATCCGCCAATGGCAGCACGATGATGAACTCGTCTCCCCCAGGGCGCGACACGGTATCTTCCTCGCGCAGCACCAACTGCAGCCGGTGTGCGATCTCCACCAGCAACTCATCGCCCACCTGGTGGCCCAGGGAGTCATTAACATTCTTGAAATGGTCCAGATCCAGGTACAGCAATGCAAGATGCCGTCCGCTGCGCTGGGTCAGCGCAAGCGCCTGGCTGAACCGCGACGCAAACATCGTACGGTTGGGCAAGCCCGTCAGCGCATCAAAGTTGACCAGCTTGCGGATACGCTCTTCATCGCGCTTGCGTTCGGTCACATCTTCTTGCACGGCCAGGTAGTGCGTGACCCGCCCTTGCTCATCGTGCAGCGGCGAAATGATGGCCGACTCATAGTACTCACGACCGTCCTTGCGGCGGTTGAGAAACTCGCCGCGCCAGGCACGCCCCGAGGACAGATGCGCCCAAAGGTCGGCATAAACAGACAGCGGGGTTCCCCCCGCGCTGAGCAGACGCGGGTTGCGCCCGACAACTTCGGCAAGGCTGTATCCGGTGGTGACGGAAAAAGCCGGATTCACATATTCAATGTTGCCGTCGGCTCCAGCGATGAAGATCGAATTGGGAGCCTGTTCTACGGCATGGCGCAGTTTGCGCAAAGTATCGAGCGTCTGCACCCGCTGCGTGATGTCACGGGACAACACCACAAAATGCGCCTCTGACGCCTCATCCATCACTTTGCGGGCCACGGAGAGTTCGAACCAGTGCTTGCCATCTGGCAGATCGAGTGTGTACTGGAAATCACGGGCAACCCCGTGCTCGGCAGCCGCGTCAATGGCACGCTGTGCCACCGCAGCAGCCTGCGGTGGAAGAATGTCGTGAATGGTGCGCCCCAGAACCTGTTCGGCCGGCAACAGCAGCAACTCGGGCTGGCGCGTATGGATCTCGACATAACGACCACCGCGCGTCACCTCGAACATGAGATCGGGAACCGCGTCCAGCACCGCACGCAAGGCCTTGTCGGACTGCTTCAGTGCGCGGTATGGCGCCTCAATAGTGCCCACAAAAATGGCCCGGTACAGATAGTAGTAACCCACCACCTTGTAGACATGGCCCAGCAGGTTAAAAGGATCCGTGGCAGTAACGTAGAAAGTGAAAAAGAACTCGCTCAGGGCCATCACCCACACGGCAGCGAAGAGGCGAGCCACATCAAACGATGTACGATCTCTCGCCAGACGCAGCAAGAGAGCCAGCGACGCGGCATACAAGGCAATCACGCCATATTCAGCCGCAATCTTGAACGGGGTAAGACCTGTTGATCCGTAGGTTTCGGGATACCAGTGCGGGTACCAGAAAACCAACACGTGAACCGCTGCGACAACGCCCAGGACCAGCGCCAGCACGGCAAATCGCCCCGGCCCCGCAGGCGCCGAATCCCCAGGCGCATGCCAGTGCAGCCCCAGCGCCCACAGCAGGCTTACAGCCACCAGGTAACGCGCAGGCAGCCAGAAATTGATGCCCTTGGCCACCGAATTGGCCGTGACGTAATCGGGCATGCCGGCATACGACAGCATGTGCGAAAAATCCAGCAGGGCCACACCCAAAAAACCGCAGGCGAGAATGAACACGTTCCGCTGAGGATTGATGCTGTGCGCCTTCCAGCCCACCGCAAAAACCAGTGCTGACACCACAATCGAGAGCGTTTCCAGCCCCTGGTGAATTACCAGGAAATGCCGCACTCGTTCGGGACTCGCCATCGAGAAATACGCCCAGGCGGCAACTGCTGCCCCGGTCAGCAGCCACAACACCGGCGCCACGCTTCTGAAGCTGGCGGTATGTTGGGAATGGATCTGCCACCGGGAGGGAGTCATGGGCGCCTTGTCTCTTTGATGTGCCCCACCCTCAGTGCGGCCATGCCGTTACACATTCTTGCACACCCCGTCTTCAGCCACAAACCAGGAACACAGGCGCAAAAAAAACCGCTGCAGCCTTTCGACTGCAGCGGTTGATGACTGGCGGAGTGGACGCGAGAGACGCCTTGATCCGGTAGCCGCCAGCATCCGCCAAAAGCCCAATGCCGACAACGGGTTAGCGCGTTGAGTCGGCCGCTTTCCGCCAGGATCTTCCGCGATTGTGGCACGGTTTTCTGTGAGTCGAATTGTGAGTTCAATCGACCCCCATGAAAGCCAAAAACCCTAAAACCATCCAAGACCAAATCGACCAGGCCGCCTGTGGCACGTCCCGCAAGCTATACCGCATCAACGGCGCTGAGTTCCTGTTGCAAGTCACGCCCAAAGGGGTGAAGTCCTGGTGTTATCGCTACACCCTGAACAACAAGACCCGCGTCATGGGACTTGGCCCCGTGCATCGCATCTCTTTCGACGAAGCCACCAAGCGGGCACGCAAAATTCGCGTGCTGCTGGATGACGGCATTGACCCGCTGGCCGAGCGTGACCACAAGAAGGCAGAGCAAGCCCTGAGCAAAACCTTCAAGGAGTGCGCGGCAGAATTCATCCGCAGCCATGAAGCGGGCTGGAAGTCCGCGAAGCACACCGCACAGTGGTCGGCAACGCTGGAAGCCTACGCTTACCCCACTATCGGAGACTTGGCGGTACAGAACATCAAGGTGGCACACGTCAAGAAAGTCATCGAACCGATCTGGCGCACCAAGAATGAAACCGCCGAGCGGGTTCGATCTCGCATCGAGAAGGTTCTGGCGTGGGCCACCGTACATGGCTATCGAACCGGCGACAACCCGGCACGATGGTCAGGCTACCTCAGCGAAATCTTCCCCAAGCGAGCCGCTGTGCGCAAGGTGAAACATCATCCTGCACTGCCGTATTTGGAGCTACCTGCCTTCATGCGCCTGTTGGAAAACACCTCAGGTCGAGGGGGATGGGTGCTGCGCTTCTTGATCCTGACCGCCACTAGAACGACCGAGACGCGAGCCGCCGAATGGTCGGAAATCGACATGGAGGAACGTCTGTGGTGCATTCCGGCAGAGCGTATGAAGGCATCACGTCCGCACCGTGTCCCGCTGTCAGAGCCAGCGATGGAAATCCTGCGCTACATGAAGGCCGTCAACGATGCACATCCCACGCCGTCGAAGTACGTCTTCAACGGCCAGACCTGGGGCAAGCATCCCTCGGAGGCCATCATGTTGATGCGACTGAAACACATGGGCCGCACCGACATTGTTCCGCACGGTTTCAGAAGCACCTTCCGGGACTTCGTGGCGGAAAAAACCGACTTCCCCCGTGAAGTGGCGGAGGCTGCGCTGGCGCATGCACTGCAAGACAAAACGGAAGCTGCCTACCAGCGCGGTGACTACCTTGAAAAGCGCCGTGAACTGATGACCTTGTGGGCCAACTTCTGCATGTCCGGTTAGACATCCGCCGGGATCGACCGTCGATTGCCTTTGACCAAAACCGTGCTATAGAATTTCCTCCATGAACTGCAAAGCGGGTACAGCAGTTCTACAGTTCGGATGAACTGTCGGGTGTGACGCACAGCTCCCTCGTCACCTCCGCCACCCCTCTTGTGCCAAGTTCCTTGGTAACAAAGAGGTGCATCAGTCGCTACCAATGCGCAGGCGACCATGCACAAAGAATGCCGAGCAACCGGGCTTCTCTGTGTGTAGATGATTTGGTCAAACCCCTCTAGAACTTGAACCATTACCCGAGACGTTTCTCGTCTCTCCCCGTGGGTCGTGGCTCTCTTTTGGAGATGATCCATGTCCATCAACACATTGAAAGTAGATGTCCAAAGCGCCCTGACTCAGAAAAATGATCGCCTCTTGCGCGATGCCGAAGTTCAAAAACTGACTGGCGTGCGCAAGACTCGCCGCTCCGACCTGATGCGCGACGGCAAATTCCCGCAGCCCATCAAAATCTGTGGAGGCCGCACGAATTACTGGCTGGCATCTGAAATCGAAAAATTCATTGCCGACCAGGTCGCCTTGCACCGCACCGAACAGGCTGAAAAGCTGGCTCAACTCGCCAGTGACCCCTTCAACGTTCTGATGAGTGCCTTGGCAGGCAAGCCAAGCCAGAACTCGCAAGGGGCCTGCGATGCGTAAGCCCAGCACCCCCAAGAGCACCGAAGGCTTTGATACCCCGAGCCTGCTGCGTCCCAAGCGCCGCAAAAGCATTCCCTTGCTGGAATTCATGCGCGAGGACTTCCCCGATGAAGACCCCCTGCTGGGAAAAGTCATCACCCACGGATCAACCGGCATGTTGTCTGCACAACGTGGTCTGGGCAAGTCGCTCCTGGCTTTGCACGTTGGATATGCCGTTGCAGGCGGCAAGATTCTCAAGCCGTGGGGCCGCGGCATTGGTGGCGTCGTCGTTTACCTTGACGGCGAGATGCACAGTCGCACCTTGCAAAAACGCCTGCGGCAGATCAGCAACCGCGACAGCAAGCCAGTGACCCGAAAGATGGTGGAGCAAAACTTCCACATCATTGGCCGGGATGCTTTCGATCACGTCATCGGCTACATCGACAGCGAGGACGATCAGGCGTTCATCGAATCCATGCTGCCCGATGATTGCCGCCTGCTGATCGTGGACAACCTTTCGGCATGGACGAGTTCTGCCCGCGAAGACGGCACCGCCTTTGCCCCGATCAAACGCTGGCTGGCCCACTTGCGCACCAAGGGCATTGCAGTCCTGCTGGTTCATCACACCGGCAAGAACGGCAGCAGCCAGCGCGGCACCAGCATCCATGAGGACTTGCTCGACTACTCCATCCTGCTGCGCGAGGACAAATCGGGCAAACCCAAGAACGGCACCAGCTTTCTGCTGGAGCACACGAAGTTGCGCGAACTCCACCCGGACATCCCAAAGGTGTGCCGCTATACATTCACGACCGATCTGACTACCGATGTCATGGATCACCGCTATGAAGATGGCGAAAGCGATGCGGTCAGCGAGGACGATGCAGCGATTGTCGAACTACTCAAGGAAGGTCTTTCCGGCAAGGAGGTCGCCGAGAAACTGGACGTTTCAACCTCTGTTGTCAGCCGTGTGAAGACGGCACTCTCGGACGAGTTGCGTGCCGAGATCGAAGCGGCTCAGGCGATTCGTTCGGCGGCCAAAAAGTCGGGCAAGGAGCCGTCATGATGGATTGCTTGCTTGCAAACACTAGCGCACGCAATCCTGAAATCGGGGCGAAGACCCCGCATTCACAGGCACTTTGCCATGCGCAGAGCGACCTTATTCATACCGCGCAAAGCCAACGCCCAGAAAAAGGCAAAGATGCTGCGAGAGTCGTCACGGAGACTGCGGAGGATATCGCCGATGCTGCGGGAGCCGAAACCTCGAAACGCGGAGGCCAGCGATTTCGCCCACTATGTAATGAGCGCACTTTCACCATCGGACATGGCCATGTGGGGTACATCGTCACCCATCAGATCGTTGGGGGCCGCACCGAATCGGCTCAGCGGGAGGTGTCGCCATGACCGACTCCGTCAAGCTGTGCGTGGACCTGCGCTCGATGCCCGAGGATGCCCGTCGTGAAGTGGAGGTTCACCATGCGCGAACCCAGGACAAGCGTGATAGCTATATAGGTGAACGCTACCCCAAGGCGATCACCGTCACCAGCCCACTCAGTGGCACCGGCATGGAGCTGAAAACGTTTTGGGAGGATGCGAAGCCGCGCTTCGTGCAATCCCATATCGTTGCGGCGCTGAACCTCCCCAATGCGCTCACTGGGCACAACTGCGAGCACGGAACCAGCATTTTTGCCGCTGGCGAGGCTGGGCTGGAACTTCTCAAGCACCGCATGGTCTGCGATGGCGTCCCTGGGGCTGCGGTGGATATGTTGACGACCCATCATGTCTCGCTGCACGGGGCTACCATTACCTACCTACTGTGTTGTGCCGACGAGAAGCAAGCCAACGCCAACGTGCTGAAAATGAAGGCTGCGCTGCGCATCTTGGGCTACGTGCCGACGGGAAACGACTCCACGAACGAGACCTTCGACGTGCCGCGCAATGGGTATGTGATTACGGTATATCACAAGACCGATTTCAGCCACTGCATCTTCTCCAATGAGGACTTGGCCGAAACACTCAAGGCCCGTGCCCGCTGCATTATTCGCATCGAGGTCTATATGCAAGGCCACTTCCTGCGTGAACGCGGATTGGATGCATTGGAAAGCTGGCGAAACGCCTACGCGGAGGGTCGGTACGAGGCCATCTTTAACGAGCTGGTGCGTGGACTGTTCAAGCTGGATGTGGTGTTGCGCCACAAGGCCCCGCGCAAAGAGGCTTTGAAAAGCCTGACCGCTACGGAGCGCGAGATTGTTTTGGCCTACCTGGCCGGGACACCCCTTGACGCGCTTCCCGCCATCAAAGAAGGTGCCACCGCAGATGCCCGCAGCAAGATCAAAAGCAAATGGAAGAAGACCATCCGCGACAAGCTGCGCATCGACATCACGATCCCATGGGAGCAACACCAGAAACTGCACCACGCCGATATGGATCGTTTGGTACGGTATCCCGGTGACTATCACCCGGACGCGGTCACTGTAGCGGAATGTTTCTGTCAGGAGAACTGGCCGAAGCTGCGGAAACGCCTTAGAAAGCTCCGCAGCGATAAGGCGGCTCGCCCAACTACCGCATGAACCGGCGGCAGCCATGCCGCTACCGCTCAAAACCGGCAAGCAACACTTGCAGGCTGTCGGCATGGCAATTTCGACATTGTTTCAACATCGAAAGGAGCCGGACATGCTGGTCAAAGTCTGCAAGCACGGGAATAGCCTGAGCATCAGGCTTGGGGCGTACGTCACCCGAACCGCCCGGATCAAGTGCGGGGATTGGGTCGATGTGGTTTTGCTGTCCAGTGGGGAGATTCGCATCACGCCCAAGACTGGGCCCGAGCCGCTTGAGACCGATGGTGAGGCAGCGCCAACCGATCTGGCTCCTGCCATCGACGAGGAGCGTTGGTGATGCGGGCCACTGACGATGCCCGCCAGAAACACTGGTTCGACGGACATACCCCACAAGATCACATTCGGGATGCGGCGCACCTGCTGGCGCGGCTGCTCATGCTTTTGACATCCGCTAGCTGTCTATGATGCAGACTCGTATGCTGTTACGCTAGACAACCGAAACCGAGAGGGAGGAATTTATGAAAAAAATCCACATGTTTGTGGACAACTCGAATGTCAAGATTGAAGGTGCTCGCCTTGCATACGCTAAGCGTCATCGAGGCGGGGTGCGTGGCAATGAGGTGGACAACTCATATGAGATTGACTGGGGTAAATTTCTTCACCTGGTTAAAAGTCGTGGCAATCGGCTTTCTGCCCAGGTTCCAGTCCTTTACGGTTCTCGCCCTCCCCCAGACGATTCGATTTGGGCCGAAATTCGCAGTGAGGGTTTTGATGTCAGGCTCTTTGATCGGAACATCCGAGATAAAGAGAAGGGCGTTGACATGGAAATGGGCATGGATGTGGTCGAGCGCATCATGACCATTAACCCGCCAGAAACGATTGTGATCGTCGCTGGCGACGCGGACTTTAAAGGGGTTGCCGACAGGGCAATAAAGAGGGGATGGGAAGTTGAGATCTGGTTCTGGGGCAATGCGGCTCAAGAAATGCAGAACGTCGCAACCTATATCAACCTTGACAAGGCTTTTGACTACCTAAAAAAGAACGGCGGGGTTCCTCTTCCACCTGCCATGTGAGCACGTTCTAAAACTGCTGTAGGCCTTCTGTTACGCGGCTCTTTCCCGGATGGCAATGATGGTGGCCCTGCTGATCTGGTAGCTCGCTGCCATGCTGCTGACCGTCGCCCCTGCCGCAAGGGCTTTCCGAATCGCACGCTGCTGGTCGGGAGTCGTCTTGGATGGTCGCCCCATGTGCGTGCCTGCCGCACGGGCGCGGGCCTGACCGGC
>Ga0067045_1031297_pt1 | contig 12623 bp, 9 predicted proteins | sample TerdegcTABiofilm_FD_59184 | JGI IMG/M metagenome (GOLD analysis project Ga0067045, IMG submission 59184) | Combined Assembly of (Gp0054472, Gp0054536) Wastewater bioreactor microbial communities from Singapore -Terephthalate degrading...
CCCCACAAGCTGTTTTGTAGTATAATTTCAGAAGGGTATCTATTTATCAATCCAAGAGCTAAAATAGATAAAACGTTTATCAGGGCAATAAAAAGACCTGCCCTGGTTAAACTAGAACGTTGTGTTGCTTTCCGAATACTAAAAATGGAAATTAAACCCCCAGCCAAAGCTACTATCATAAAGCCAATATCACCCAAAATGATAAATCCTATATTAAAGCTGAGCAAAAAAGTCATCCATATAGCTAATCTGGAATCAAGACTAATCGCAATAAGCATAGAAGCAAAGGCCACTGGTATAAGATAACCAGAAATCTCGCTAGCAATCTTAGCTATTAATATTGTGGCAAGGTATATTATTCCCAATAAGGTTAGTTTATGGAAGTTACCAAAAATTTCTTTGTGATAGGAAAAAATATATAAAGTTAATAAAAAAATTAAGATAGCATTAATCAAAAACAAACCAAATATATTTTTAAAACGCATAACTGGATTTTGTAATCCCAAAGCTTCTAACTTCTCAATATGATCATCTGTAACAATTTCGCCCTTTCTAATGATAATTTGATCTTTCCTGATGATATCTTTTACATCCCTCACTGAAGCTATGGCTTCTTGCCTTTTTAATTGGGTAGCTTCTGCATCAAAAAAAAGACTTGGTTTTAAAAAATGTTCTCCAATTTCAACAGCCAAAATAGCAACATAAGGGCTAGTAGATAATTCGCTGATTTCTCTAATAAGTTGCTTCTTGGCTTGTTCCAGATCATTTTCTTTGATACCCTGTTGCATAATCTTTTTTATAGATTGACTTATATTTTGTTCAATTTCTTCTAATGAGAATTGATCCATCCTCAATAAATTATTTAATGCTGTACTTTCTATATCAAGAGCATATTTTTCCGCTAATATTTCTAAATCATTACTTATTAAAGATTCACTAAACAAGTCCTCGGATTCATAAGGTATTTGATCACCATTAATTCTTTTTTCAATAATATTTTTATGTTTATTTTTAAGATCTCTGATATCCGAAAAAAAATCAATTAATTCTTTTTCTACACTTTCTATGCTGGCTAAGTTTAAATTATAAACTTCACGAGTTGATTTTGCTGCATCTTCTTTTAGTTTTTCAGTAGCCTTTTTATTTATAAATTCGATCGTTTCCGGGGAAGTAATATCTCTTGGTGCGACCTCTCCCGCTTTTAGAAGAATCTTGCCGGGAATAAAATTAATAGCTAAGATAAAAGTTATAATAATAACTATTAAAGAAAAGAATAATAATCTTTGTAAAAAGTCTTTTTGTAGAATTTTAATATTCTTTCTATTTATTTTATTTATTTTCATTTTTATCATTATTTTTTTCTGGTTTTTTTAAATTATTTTTATCAAGTTTATAGGCATTTTCATAAGCCTGAATTATTTCTTTAACCAATCTATGTCTAATGACATCTTTTTTCCCCAGATAAATAAAGTCTATGCCTGGAATATTTTTTAAGATATCAGCAATACTGATCAAGCCTGAATTAGTTTTCTGAGGTAAATCTACCTGAGTTATATCGCCAGTTATAATAATTTTTGATCCGAAACCGAAACGAGTTAAAAACATTTTCATTTGCCCTAAGGTGGTATTCTGAGCATCATCAAGAATAATAAAAGAATTATTTAATGTTCTCCCTCTCATATAGGCCAAAGGTGCCACCTCAATAATGCCCCGTTCTAAATAATTTTGAAATTTATCATAAGGAATCATTTCATACATGGCATCATATAAAGGTCTAAAGTAAGGATCAATTTTTTCCATTAAATCTCCGGGTAAAAACCCCAGGCTTTCTCCAGCTTCTACTGCAGGACGAACTAAAATAATTCTATCAACTTCCTTTTTTTTCAAAGCAGAAATAGCAATAGCCACTGCCAGATAAGTCTTCCCGGTACCGGCTGGACCAATAACGAATAAAATATCATTAATCTTTATTTTTTCCAATATCTGTTTCTGTCCAAATGTTTTTGGTCTAATTACCTTATCTTTCTTAAAAACCTCTATTTCTAGATTGTATAGTTCGTTTAATTGAAAAGCATTATTTTCTTTTATCATTTCCACCTGATATCTGATTTCAGATAAATCAACAGGATTTCCTCCTCGAATAATTGTCAGTAAATCTTCAATAACAGAAACTGCTCGTTGAACATTTTTTTTATTACCGGAAACGGTAAGATAGTTGCTATTTCTGGTAGATATATTAACTGATAATGATTTTGAAATAAAATTTACTTTATTATCAAGATAACCAAATAATTCTCTTAACTCATGTTCACTTTTTATTATTATAAGTTGTTCAGGCATTACTGATCATATTTCACCGTCCTTCAGCTGTACCTTTTTTAGTAGTGAAAATCTTCATAAAATATATAAATAAAATATTTCATATATTAGAACAATTCATCTGGTATTTTTCTTCCTATTCTATAGACCAAAACACTTATTAATTTTGTCAATTAGAATCAATCATCTTGCAGTTTTTTTAAATATTTTAAACTTTATTGAATTAGTAGAGAAAAAAGAAAGACCCAGTTTTAATAGCCAGGTCTTTCTTGTAATAAGTGAAACTGTCAAGAATCATTTTTATTAAGGATTTTACTAATAATTTTTTTAACTGTTTTACCATCTGCTCGACCTTTAACTTCATTCATAACTAACTTGATGGCTAAATTAATATCTTTGTTACTTTCAATATTATTTTTAACAATAATTTCTCGAGCTATTTTTTCAATTTCTACTGAAGAAAGGTCTACTGGTAAATAACTTTTAATTATCTCTATTTCAGCTTTTATTTTTTCAATTAAACTTTCTCTATTACCTTTGATAAAGAAATCTAGTGCTTCAAGATTTTTTTTTAGTAAAGATCTTAATATCTTAACGATGTCTTCCTCGCTTAACTTATTTCTTATTTCTATTTCCCGATTTTTTAACTCTGAACGAATTATACGTAAAATCGATACCTCATTTTTCCTTCCTTCTTTCAGGGCTTTCTGGTAGTCTTTACTTATTCTATTTTCCAAGGAATTATTTTCCACCAATTAACTTCGGCCTCTCCTTTTCTTTTTTCGTTGGGCTGCTATTAATTTTCTTTTTCTTTTTTCACTGGGTTTTTCATAATATTCATGTTTCTTAATATCGGAAATAATCCCGCTTTTCTGGCATTCTTTTTTAAAACGCTTTAAAGCGTGATCAAATTCTTCATCTTCTCTTACTATTATAGTTGCCATACCTTCACCCCCTTTATTTAATAGTAAGTATCATTCATTTTTACTGTTGCAAATTATATTAGATTATATTATATAATTAAAAAAGTTTCAAGAAATCAATTCTTACTTCTAATAAAATTTAAATCAAATTAAAAGATTTGAATAATTTTTCTTTGCTTTACTTAGTTGATAAATTATGTTAGACTAATATAAACTTACCAATTTTTAGTTTTATTCTAGAAAGATGACCTAATCAAATTAAGTTGTTTACTGGTATTTATTAATTTAAATCCATATTAATATAAATAGAATTGGAAAGGGGTATCAGAATTGAAAATATTTTTTAAACACACTTCTATCTTTTTTATGATCATCTTTTTTTCTTTTCTACTTTTTTTCTCCCTGAAAATAATTGGTCAAGAAAATATTCCAACTGAGGATACTACAGCTGTTCTTGCTCTTGTTAATGGTATAGCCATTACATTAGATGATTTTAACCAATACTGGGATAATATTCCTGAACAATATAAAGTTCAATTAAGTAAAGAAAACTTATTAGATCAACTAATAATTCAATCCTTACTTATTCAGAAAGCTGAAGAAATTGAATTAAAAAACAATCCAGAAATTGCCTTTCAAATTAAAAATGCAACTGAACAGATATTAATCCAGTATTTAATTGAAAAAGAAATTATTGAAAAGACCGAATTAAGTGAGGAAGAAATTCAATCTTATTACGAAGAGCATAAAGAAGAATATTGGCAAAAAGAAGAAATTCATGCTTTAAATATTCTTACAGAAACAGAAAATCAGGCAATTGATGCTTTGAAAAAATTAGATGAGGGTATGGATTTTTCAGTTTTGGCACAAGAAATTTCTATTTCTGCCAGTTCTTCCAAAGGAGGCGACCTCGGCTTTATCAGTAAGGGGACCTTAATTGCTGAAATTGAAGAAAAATTATTCATTTTAAATCCTGGAGACATTAGTGAAATCATTCCTACAGAAAAAGGATTTCATATTTTCAAAATAATAGAAAAAAAACCAGCTCATTATATTGAATTGGATGAGGTAAAGGAAGAAATTAAATACCAATTATTGCCACAAAAACAACAACAGGCTTTTGACCAATATTTAAAAGATATTGAAGATATGGCAAATATAGTAAAATACTTGGAGCTGATTAAAGAATAGTATACAATCTTCCTGAATATAAGTGTTTAAAATGAATATGAGTTTTTTAGAGTATTTCGATAAATTTATTTTGTTTTGTCTTTAGGTACATTTTTTAGATCATCAATAAAACGATACTAAGTAATAATATTAAAATTTAAAAATATTTGAGTTAGGTGTAGGTGTATTTTTTCCATATTATACTCTAATACATTTAATAACTTTTTTTTGTTATTAGTAGTAAGACCAATTCAGTTGAAAACATATAAATAGTACCAACAATTTTATTTATTAAATAATTAAAAATCCAGGGCTATATTATCTGTTAACAGATATTGCACTTATGATATTACCCTGGATTATAAATTGATTCTTCATCATTATGATAGTCTTACCGGGAAGAAATTCAAAGATTTATTTGTTATAAAATTATAATATTTCTTTTTTCCTGTTTCTTCTCTTTTCTTTCTTAATTAAATAACCTTTTCAGTCTCTCCAAACCTTCTTCAATTTCAGACATAGATGTGGCATAGGATAATCTTAGGTAACCTTCAGCTTCAAAGGCACTACCGGGAACAACTGCAACTTCCGCTTTTTGTAATATATAATCTGTTAGCTGCAGGGAATTCTTGATTTCTGTATTTTGAAATTTTATTCCTGAATTTAAAAGATGAGTGACATTGGGGAAAGCATAAAAAGCCCCTTTTGGTAAATCACATTGAAAACCATTTATTTTATTAAGATGATTAACCATATATTTTCTTCTCATATCGAATTCTTTATGCATTTCACTAACTGAATCCTGATTGCCTGCTAATGCCTCAATACTGGCTTTTTGAGCAATGGAATTGGCATTAGAAGTGCAATGCCTCTGCAATTTAGACATACCTTTAATTATTTCTTCAGGACCAGCAGCATAACCTATCCTCCAGCCAGTCATGGCATATGATTTTGAAACACCATTGATTAGAATTACTCTATTTTTAATTTCCGGACCAAACATAGCAATGGAGTAATGTTTAGCTTCATCATATACCAACTTTTCATAAATTTCATCACTAATACAGTATATTTCTTTCTTCCTCAGTAACTGAGCAATCTTTTCTAATTCTGTTAAATCATAGACTGAACCAGTGGGATTATTAGGAGAATTTAATAATAGCACCTTGGTTTTATCAGTGATATATTGTTCTACTAAATTAGCGGTAAGTTTAAATTGATTATTCTGTTCGGTGGGAATAAATACTGGTTTTGCTTGAGCTAATTTAATTTGTTCGGTATAACTTACCCAGCAAGGGGTGGGCAATAATACTTCATCGCCTGGATTACAAAGAGCCATTATGGCATTATATAAACAATGTTTTGCTCCATTAGATACTAAAATCTCACTGGTTTTATAAGTAAGATTATTTTCTTTTTGTAATTTTTCTACAATAGCTTGCTTCAACTCTAAAATACCTGAATCAGTGGTATAATGGGTAAAACCTTCTCTGATAGCTTTTATGGCAACTTCTCTAATATTATCAGGGGTATGAAAATCAGGCTCACCGGCACCAAAACTAATTATTTTCTTGCCTTCTGACTTCATTTTTAAAACTTGTGCGGTAATAGATAAAGTTAAAGAGGATGAAATATTGTTTATACGATCAGCTAATATACTCATATTATCAATCCTTTCTGTTTTTTAAAATTTTTCTACAAAATTATTTATACAAAATCTAGCCATTCCCAATATTTTTTCTCTTTACCCCGAAATACATCGAATAACTTTTCCTGAATTTTTGTACTTACAGGACCTCTGTTTCCAGAACCAATAAGATAATGGTCAATTTCTCGAATTGGTGTTAATTCGGCAGCAGTCCCTACAAAGAAGGCTTCATCGGCGATGTATAATACATCACGCGCTACTAATTCTTCTCTAATTTCATATCCCATATCGTGAGCAATAGTTATAACAGTTTTTCTAGTAATACCTTCTAATATCGAAGTTAAAGGTGGCGTAAAAATAATACCATCTTTAATCCAGAAAATATTTTCTCCAGGCCCCTCAGCAACATATCCGTTACTATCTAAAAGAATAGCTTCATCTGCCCCAGACTCTGTGGCTTCCATATTGGCAAATATTGAATTAATATAATTGGCACACAACTTTGCCTTGGCTGAAGTTGAATTAATGTGACTTCTCTGCCATGATGATATTATAGCCTTAATTCCTTTAGAAAGTGCTTCCTCCCCCAGATATGCTCCCCATTCCCAGGCTGCTATCATAATCTGAACTGGACAGCTGAAGGGATTTAATCCCAGTTTTTGATATCCTCTATAAACTAAAGGTCTGATATAACAACTTTCTAACCGATTGACTCGCACCGTTTCTTTTATTATTTTAGAAATTTCTTCTTTGGAATAAGAAAGTTCTAATTTGAGTAATTTTGCAGAGTTAAATAACCGATCAACATGATCCTTTAATCGAAAAACAGCTGTTCCTTGCTCAGTCTTATAAGCCCTTATGCCTTCAAAAACACCACTTCCATAGTGTAAAGCATGGGTAAGTACATGTACCTTTGCCTCATCCCAATCTACAAATTTACCATCCATCCATATTTTTTCAGCTTTCATCTTTTTTCTACCTCCCAATAAAATATTTCAATTTATTAATAAAAATTTATTTCCCATATAACCTACGATATATGAAATCTATATTTCTGATAAAATATAGATAATCAAAACAAGACCTTATCTCCTCTGTTGTTAAATATTTTCTAATTTCCTTATTTTCTAATATTTTTTCTTGAAAAATCTCTTTGGTCTCCCACGACTGTAAAGCAATATCTTGCACAATTTTATAAGCCCTTTCACGAGATAAGCCCTTCTCAGTTAATTTAAGCAGAATAATTTGTGAAAAGACCAATCCCCCAGTGAGCTCCAAATTTTTCTGCATATTGTGCTTATTTATTTTCAGGTTGGTTAAGACAAATAAGAATCTTTCCAGCATATAATCTAATAATATAGTGCTATCAGGTAAAATAATTCTTTCTACAGAAGAATTAGAAATGTCTCTTTCATTCCATAAATTATTATTTTCCAATGCAGAAAGGGCATAACCCCTAATAACTCTGGATAGACCACATATTCTTTCACAGATAATGGGATTTTTTTTATGAGGCATAGCAGAAGAACCTTTTTGATGATTGAAGAACCCTTCTTCTAATTCCAAAATCTCAGTACGTTGAAGACTTCTAATTTCAGTGGCAAATTTCTCCAGAGAACCAGCAATAATGGCCAGAACACAGACAAAATGAGCATATCGATCCCTTTGCAATATTTGACTTGATACCTTTGCTGGTTTCAAACCAAATTTCTTGCATACTATTTCCTCTAATTCTGGTTCAATATGGGCAAATGTACCAACTGCTCCAGATATCTTTCCATAACTAACTTCCTCTTTAGCCATCTTGATCCTTGTTAAATTTCTTTTCATTTCAGAATACCATAAACTAAACTTAAGACCCAAGGTGATGGGCTCAGCATGAACTCCGTGAGTTCTTCCAACCATAATGGTATCTTTATGTTTAAATGCTAATTGTTGTAACTTTTCAGTAATTTTAATGATATCGGTAATAATGATTTGAGAAGCTTGTTTTAATATAATACCTAAGGAGGTATCTAAAATATCAGAAGAGGTTAATCCCTGGTGAAAATATCTGGAGTATTCACCCAAATTTTCACCCACACTAGTAGTAAAAGATAAGATATCATGCTTTAGAAGCCTTTCTAATTCATTAATTCTATCAATAGAATAAATAGCCCTCTTCTTAATTAAATGAAAAGTTTCTTCATCTATAACACCTAATTCCTTTTTAGCTTCACATACGGCTAATTCCACTTTTAACCAGGTATCATATTTATTTTTGTCTTCCCATAAAGACCTCATGGGTTCCCGTGCATATCGTGTAATCAATTTTTATACCCCTTGTTAATTTTCTTTAATCCTTATTAATAATTAATTTTGATTAATAATAATTTAAAAAAGATATTGTTATCTGAAAATAGTTTGTCTTCTTTCTGGTCCCACAGAAATGATTGATATTATTGATTCAGTAAATTCTTCAATTTTTTTTATATAACTTTTTGCTTTTTCTGGTAAATCTTGATAAGTTGTTATATTACTGATGTCTTCTTGCCAACCTTCAATTTCTTCATAAATAGGCTTAATTAAAGGAATTAGTTCGCTATCACCGGGAAAATAATAATATGACTTATCTTGAATTATATATTCTCTACATATCTTTATTTTGGGGAAAGTGCTAAGGACATCTAACTTAGTTAAAGCGATTTCTTTTATGCCGTTTATCCGATTAGCATATTTAACTACTACGGCATCAAACCATCCACACCTCCTGGGGCGTCCAGTAGTAGCACCGTATTCATGTCCATATTCCCTGATTTTCTCCCCTAAAGCCCCACTTAGCTCAGTAGGAAACGGACCTTCGCCCACTCTGGTGGTATATGCCTTAGCAATACCCATAACCTTATCAATATAAACGGGACTGATACCACAACCGACAGATGCATTTCCCGCCACAGTATTGGATGAAGTAACATAGGGATAAGTCCCATGATCAACATCGAGCATGGTTCCCTGTGCTCCTTCAAAAAGAATATTCTTATTTTTTTTAATCTGCTCATCTAAAAAAAGAGAACCATCTAAAGCAAAAGGTTTGATTAATTTGCCAAATCCGACATATTTTTCTTTAATTTCTTCTAAAAATTTTTTAGAAATTTTAATGCCAAAATTTTTTAACAAATACCTACTTTTTTCTTGTAGTATAAAATCCAATTTGGGTACCAAACTTTCCAAATGAATTAGATCACTTACCCGAATTCCAATGCGCGTTAGTTTATCAGAATAGGCTGGGCCAATCCCCCTTTTTGTAGTGCCAATTTTTCTTTTATCTTTATGTTTTTCCCATGCTTCATCGATAATTTTATGATAAGGAAATATAACCTGTGTTTTAAAATCAATAAATAGCCGATTAGTAATATCTATATTAAAATCTTGTAAATTTTCTATCTCTTGAAATAAAATTTCTGGATCAATAACAACCCCGTTGCCAATTAAACAAATTTTATCTTTATGTAAAATACCAGAAGGTAAAAGATGAAAAATAAAGGAGTCTTTATCTATAACTACAGTATGACCAGCATTGCTTCCTCCCTGATAACGAGCAATTATATGATAATTTTCTGATAATAAATCAGTAATTTTCCCTTTCCCCTCATCTCCCCATTGGGCTCCCACAATTACTAGTGTAGACATTTTCTTGCTACCTTTCTTTTTAATATTTATTGTATATTATTTTAGTGTTAACTTAAATTTAGGCTAAAGAAAATATATGGTATAAGGGTTATATTGTCAGATAACTTTTTTGGTTATTTTTTATTTATAAAAATTTAGCCCATAAAATTCAACTTATTATATCATTTATCTTAATTATATCTTACTTATTCCCATTCGATGGTTGCAGGAGGTTTGGAGCTTATATCATAGAGAACTCTATTAACACCTTGAACTTGATTAATAATTTTATTTGAAATATTTTCTAAAAGTTCATATGGTATTTTTGCCCAATCAGCAGTCATGCCATCCTGACTGGATACAATTCTTAAAACCAGAGTATATTCATAAGTTCTCAAATCTCCCATTACTCCTACTGATTTTACTGGAAGTAATATTCCAAAGTATTGCCATAATCTTTTGTGCCATCCCTCTTTTTGAATTTCCTTTCTAATAATATCATCAGCTTGTCGTAAAATTACCAATTTTTCATAATTAACTTCTCCCACTATCCTGATAGCTAGACCGGGTCCAGGGAAAGGTTGTCTCCAGATAATATTTTCTGGTATCCCTAAACTTTTTCCAATCTTCCGAACTTCATCTTTAAATAGATTTCTTAATGGTTCAATCAGCTTTAAATCCATTCTTTCCGGTAAACCACCAACATTATGATGTGATTTTATCTTTGCTGAAGGACCAGAAACAGAAGTACTTTCAATTACATCAGGATATAGTGTACCTTGTAAAAGATGAGTTACTTTCCCAATTTCTTTAGCTTTTTCCTCAAATATCTTTATAAAGAGATTACCAATGATTTTTCTTTTCTCTTCTGGATCTGAAATTCCCTGTAAAGCTCTAAGAAAGATATCGCTATAATTATAAATATGTAAATTGATCTTAAAATTTTCTTGGAAAACTTTCTTAATCTCTTCTTCCTCATTTGTTCGCATTAAACCGGTATTTATAAATAGACAATAAAGCTGCTTACCCACAGCTTTATGAGTCAATAATGCTGCAACCAGCGAATCTATTCCACCACTTACCCCAGCCACCACATTTCCTTCACCAACTTCTCTTTTTATTTCCTTAACAGTTTCCTCAATAAAAACATTGTTAGTCCATTTCGGGGTACAGTTACATATCCGGCGAACAAAATTATACAAAATGTCTTTACCATATTCAGTATGGGTTACTTCAGGATGAAATTGAACAGCGTATATTTTTCTATTCCTATCCTGTAAGCCTGCAATATTTCCTTCTGTACTGACAGCAGAAATTTCCAATATAGTTGGTACTTCCCTAATAATATCATTGTGACTCATCCAGGTATTTATTTTATCTGGTAATTGGTAAAATAAGCTATCCTTCCCTCTTTGATAAATATTAATGATTGTATGTCCAAACTCAGCTTGTTGAGCCTTGGCCACCTTCCCCCCCATCAATTTCACTAAAAGCTGCATTCCATAACATATTCCCAATATTGGTATTTTTAAAGATAGTATCTTTGGTTCAATAGTAGGAGCTTTCTTGTTTATTACACTATCGGGACCCCCGGATAAGATAATCCCTTGAGGGTTATTCTTTACTAATTCATCAAGATCTATACTATAGGGAATTATTTCAGAATAAACATTCATTTCCCTTATCCTGCGAGCTATCAACTGGGTATATTGGGAACCGAAATCTAAAATAACAATTCCTCCATTAATATACTTGTTTTTCGATATCATTTTTTTACTCTCTCTTTGCTATAATTCGTTTTTTATGATATAAATCCTGCCTGTTTGCCAGATTTATTATAAACAAAAAAGGGCTTAATTTATTTTTTAAATTGATCCCTTTATTTAACCATTACTAATTTTAAAGAAGATGTACTGTCAAGGCTAAATAAAAAATTATACTTGTAATTATTTTATAAATATTATAAAATTATAAAGACGTTAAATTTTGAAAAACATTTAAAATTATAGCATAAAATAACTATTTTCGTATATGAATTGTTATCACAAATAATATATATTTTTATATATAAATAATATAACAAAAAACTGAAAAAAGAACAAAGATAAAACTATTTTTCTGAAAATATTATAATAATTTTTAATTAATAATTTATATACTGGATGAAGATTTCGGGAGAGTTTTTTTCATTATGAAAAAACGCCGAAGGTGCAAGATGATTATTCATCTAAACTCTCAGGCAAAAGGACCGAAATTGGACAGAACTCTGGAAAGATATTTATATCACCGAAGGGGAAATTCCCTTACTAGTTATTGGCTGTATAAATATGACCCAAAGATTTCTCCCTTAGTATTTTTCGGGAAGAATCTCTCAGGTTCCAAGACAGAGTCTAATATAAATGCTATTAGACTCTGTTTTTTTATTTATACCATACTTTTTTTGTTGGTTCCCAATATTAGTTATTTAAAGTCAACAAATAGAGAATAAATCAAAAGGATATAAAAAATTAACCATAAGTAAGGAGGAATATATGTTATCAGATTTAGAAATTGCCCAGCAGACAGAACTACTTCCCATTACGGAGATTGCAGCTTCAATTGGAATAAATGAAGAAGAATTGGAACTATATGGCCAATATAAAGCCAAAGTAAAAGTGAACATTCTAAATAGATTAAAAGAACACCCTCAGGCCAAATATATAGTTGTTACTGCGATTACTCCTACTCCCTTAGGTGAAGGAAAAACCGTTACATCAATTGGTTTGGGGCAAGGTTTAGCCAAAATGGGTAAGAAAGTGATCAATACCTTAAGGGAACCTTCAATGGGGCCGGTCTTTGGTATCAAGGGTGGTGCTGCTGGTGGTGGCTATTCCCAGGTTGTTCCTATGGAGGATTTAAATCTTCATTTTACCGGT
>Ga0067045_1031299_pt1 | contig 12619 bp, 11 predicted proteins | sample TerdegcTABiofilm_FD_59184 | JGI IMG/M metagenome (GOLD analysis project Ga0067045, IMG submission 59184) | Combined Assembly of (Gp0054472, Gp0054536) Wastewater bioreactor microbial communities from Singapore -Terephthalate degrading...
GTTCTCCTTCAGCAAAAGGTTGCTGAAGGCTAGATGACGAATCTCCTCTCCCCGTAAGTGGCCGGTTCAACGCGCCCTTACGTGGCCGGTTCTACGCGCCCCGTGACAGGAGAATAAGACATTACGTCTGAGTAATTAGGAACCGTCAGGAAATGGCACGCGAATCGCATGGAACCTCCCTCGTCAAGCAGGAGGCACGCGAACTACGGAAGGAGACCGCCATGGATTTCTCGATTGTCTTGGTGTTTGTCGGAGGCATCGGTTCGCTGGGGATGGTGCTTGAATTCCTCCGGCCCGTGCGGTGCACGAACCCCTTTGCCGGCTAAGGACGACACGAGAAAACGGGGCGAGGACAGACATTCCGGAGAGGAGACACGCAATGTTCGCTCTCTCACTGCAACTGGTTCTTGGGCTGACCGCGTTGTTGACCCTGACGGTCGCGGTCGCCGTTCGGCCCGAGCCCGGCAACCCGCGGCGAGGATGAACAGGCTGGTGCTTCGTCTGGCATGCTCTGATGGGTGAAACGAAGATCCCATGTGGCACAGCCGCCCTCGGCTGTGCACGGGATTCGCACAGCCGAGGGCGGCTGTGTACGGCATTTCGCACAGCCGAGGGCGGCTGTGCCACACATCAAAGCAAAGCACGACGGACGGAGCACTAGCGGTCGAAGTCCTGCTTCGGCGAGGGGTCGCGTCGCTTCGAGAGATCCACATAGGCGTACTGCCCGCCGTTCTCCCCGGCCAAGGTGGCCAGAAAGCTCATTTCTTCCGGCGGCGGGCCCGGGCCGAATTCGATGGTGTTGATCGTGATCCCGGCGGCCATGCGCTGGATCTGGTCCAACTCACGGCGCGAGAGGCGTGGGTCGTCGCCGTCGGTGAGGAAGAAGATCACGTCGGGCCGCATCCGGATGGCGAGTTTGAGGGCCTGGTCGTGCCGGGTGTTGCCGTCGGGCACGATCGAGTCGATGAACCGCACGGCCCGGTCCTTGTTGGCCCGGTCGGCGAAGGCCAACCGGCCGGGGATTCCGCTCGGATTGAAGACCGAAGGCTTCTCGTTGTAGAAGATGATCTGGAACTGGTGGACCGTGTCGAGTCCCTCCAGGCTCTTGCGGAGTTCGGCCTTGACGGCCCGGAGGGCCCGTTGTCCGGCTCCGCCCATGCTTCCCGAACGATCCAGTACGTAGACAAACTTGTGGCCCAGCCCGCTCACGCCGAACATGCTGGTCCGGGCCCGGCCTTCGGGATCCAGGTAGATCGAGGCGTCGGGCTCCGTAGAATGCGTCCCCTGCGCGGGCTGGAGTCCGGGAACCGGCTTCTCCGGCGATTCGTCGCCGGCCCCCAAAACCATGGCCGAATAGCACAGCCCCGCCAACGTGACCAGGCCCCACCCAATCGCCCACACAGCCCGACTACGCCCCCATCGGCCGGCGCGGCAGCCCCCAAGATATGCGATCACGCTCACCGACGACATGGTTGGGCCTCCCGAAGCAACGGTCCCACGTGTCCCTAGGTCCTTCGGGGCCGTCGCCTCCAGGAAACGGCCTGGAAAGACCCCTCGATGGACATCGGCGGATCGCCAAATCCTCTGAGTCCATTCTAACCCCGGAGTAGCACACATCGCCAGGATTTGGACGATTGGAAGACCCGTAGTTTGGGGGGCAGTCCTCTGAACGCCGCGTCCGGCCTTCGCCTGGAGTCGCGATGCAACTATAATCCAGGAAAACCTCTTGGACCTGTGGAGTGAATTCTCAGTGAGGATCATCAAGTATCCCCATCCAACGTTGCGTCATCGGTCGAAACCCCTACGTCGGGTGGATAACGAGTTGCGGGGCATGGTTCGCGAGATGTTGGACCTTATGTACGCCCAGGAGGGGGTTGGATTAGCGGCCAATCAGGTCGATCTTCCGTACCGGCTGATCGTGATGAACGTGAAGGCGGATCCCTCGGCCAGGGAGGACGAATACGCCTTCATCAACCCGGTGATCGTTCAGCGCAGGGGTGGGATGGAAGAGAAGGAGGAGGGGTGTTTGAGCCTGCCGCAGATCTTCGCCCCGGTCAAACGTTCGCGCAAGATTGTGCTGAACGCCTACAATCTGGCTGGCGAGGAGGTGACCTGGGAACTTGAAGGGATGGTTGCGAGGGTCGTGCAACACGAATGCGACCACCTGGACGGCATCTTGTTCATCGACCACCTAAGTCCGGCGAACAAGCTGGCGGTCAAACAGGCCCTCCAGGATATGGAGGCGGCCTTCCGCGGCGAGCGTCAGCGGGGCCTCGTCCCCGACGACCAGCTTATCTCCGCCCGGCTAAGCGAACTGGAGACGGCCCGCACGTAGGGCAGGTTTCCCGACTCGTCCGCCGTCTAGCGCGGGTCGGAGAGGATCGCTGAAGAGTCGGCGGATTCCTCTTCATGGGCCATGAGATAGGAACGGAAGCTCGCGAGGACCTCCTTGGCGCGATGGACGACTTCCTCGCGGCGTCGCTCGCGGTTTTTCTCCGGGGCGACCTTCACGCGAATGCGCGTCTGCGACCAACCGCTCTGACTTGCGGCGTCACCGTCTTTCCCCACGCCCTCCTCCTCGGAGAGCCGGATGTCGACGCGGAAGACGGTCGGACGGTCGGAAAAGCGGCGCGTGGGGAACGAAGCGCCGCCCTCGACGGTCAACTGGACGTAGTCCCCGTCGACTTTGACGATCTTGGCCCCGTGGTCTGCCACGAACCCGCGGAGCTTCTCCACGGCCATCCAAAGCGGAACCGAGGTCACGAGGGATTGCTCGACCACCATCGACGCTTCGCCTTTCGGGTCGCGTCCGGAGGCGGGCGTGGAGGCGGACGAGGAGGCGGACGAGGGCGGATCGGCCCCGACGCCGAGTTGGACCACCGTGTTGCGTCCCTTCTCCTTGGCAAGGAGCAGGGCGCGGTCGGCCCGGCGGAGCATGCTCTCGGCGGTATCGCCGGGTTGGACCTCGGTCACGCCGAAGCTCGCGGTCACGATGCGGCCGCCGAGCTTGGGATGGGTGATCTGGGAGAGGGCCTTGCGCGACTGCTCGGCCCGCCGCGTTGCGGTGGCGTTGTCGCAGTCGGCGCAGAGCATGACGAACTCCTCGCCGCCGTAGCGGGCCACGAGGTCGCCGGGCCCGCAGCCGCTTCGGAGCACGCTGGCCAGGGCCTGGATCACGTCGTCGCCCGCCTGGTGCCCGAAAGTGTCGTTCACCCGCTTGAAATGATCCAGGTCGCAGATCATCAGGCTGCACGTGACGTGGTGTTCCCGGTGAGCCCGGATGAACATCTCGTGAACGCGGTCGAACTCGGCGCGGTTGGCGACCTGGGTGAGCGGATCCTTGGTCGCTTTCTCGTAGAGGGTTTGGCAGCGTTCTTCGAGGGAGGCCTCGGGCGAGGCGTCGTGCAGGAGGAGGACCGCCCCGAGCGCGGTCCCGTCGGCCGCGGTCACCGGGATGGCGTGGCTGTCGACGGAGACGGGCCGCCCGGCGCGGCCTGCAATGGTCAGCCGCCGCAACGACTGCACGTGGGACTGGATGACGCAGCGGATGGGGCAGTCCTGATCGAGCAGCCATTCTCCCTTCTCGTTCTGCATGTTGAGAAGGCTTGGAGACCAAGGGTGCTGGAGGACGCTTGAGCCGGCGATGCCGGTCAATCGCTCGGCCCCGCGGTTCCACTCGGTGATGCGCATGCCGGCGTCGATGAACACCACCGCGTCGTGCATGTTCTCCAGGAGTTTCTTCTCGAACCGCTGCGCGGTGTCGGCATGGCCCGGCGGCGCGGGAAGGTCGCACAGTTCCCAGAAGGAGTCGGCGGTCTCCGGGGCCAGGTCGTGCAGCCAACGCTTCGCCACTTCCCGGCGCAGAGACGTCTGGTCGCACACGCGGTATTCGGCGAACTGCTGGACGAGGCGGGGGTCGAATTGCGTGCCGGCCGAGTCGAAGAGCTCCCGCATCGCTCGCTCCTGCGACACCGCCCGCCGGAACACCTGGTCCGTCGTCATCGAGTCGAAGGCCTCGGCGATGGCGATCATGCGCGCCCCGGCCGGGATGCGGTGCTCGGCGAAGCGGTAGCCGCCCTTGGAGCCGTTGTACCAGGCCCCCAGGTTCTCCACGATCTCCAGAATCCTCGGCTCCGCGCAGGCGTGGCGGAGGATCTCCGCCGACATCCGCCGCGACTGCTGGATGATGAGGGCCTCGTCGCGGGTCAGGGGGCCGGGTTTCAGGAGGATTTGATCGGGCACGCCGACCAGTCCCATGTCGTGCAGCAGGGCCGCCACCTCGACTACATCGCGTTCGTTGGGCGCCATGCCGAGCTTCGTGGCCCACGCCGAGCAGTTCAACGCGACTCGAAGCGAATGGCTCGCCAAGGCGGCATGCCGGCAACGCAGCGCTGCAAACAGGCTGCTGGCGATCCCCAGCCGCACCTGGGCGAGTTGGTTGTCGACGTGCGTGCCCGGCAAGGTCGTCGGGGCTGCGGCCCGCGGCTCGGCGCGATCGAGTTCCGCCAGAAGGCGGGCCAATTCCGCGACGCCCACGGCCACGGGCGGTTCGGCCGACCGCGGCGCCTTCGCAGGTGCCCCGGCGGTTGGTGACGAGTTGCTTTCCGGCATAGGCGGATATCGCGTGACAAGCCCGACACGATCGAAGAGAAGGCTCGATCGAAGGTTCGACGCGGATCTCCCGAGAACCCGTAAACCTCAGACCGAAGGTCTCCCCGCGTCGGGAGACCTTCGGTCGACGATGCTTCCCGGTCGCCGGACCGGTCCGCATCGCGTCCCCTATTCCACGGAGCGGCAGGGTCTCCCACTCAATGCCCTGCGAACCTCCTGCTCCGCTAAGAAAGGCTACGTCGCAAGCCGGCCGGCGTCAAAAAAGGGGGCACGGGAAGACCCGGACAGACCCGGCGCCCCCTCGCCCGAACGTTGCCGAAAGGCAACCACGCCCGCTCCCGGCAACGACGAGAGACGGGCGGTTGCAAGCGGGGAACACGCGGGATTAGAATTCCTACTCGCTCCAGTCGTCCGCGCACGGCGGGGAAAGGAAGGGCGTATGTTCCTGCAATCGAGTGAGGATGAACGTGGGTCGTCCGGTCGGGGTTGCCTGCTTTGGGCGGCCTTCGTGGCGTGGCTCTGCATGCAGGGCACGGGACTCCTCGCCGCCGGGGAGCCGGCCTCCGGCGGGCGCGACTTCTCGGGTTGGCGGGGCGGCATCGGCATCACGTTCGGGACGCCTTCCGGCCCTCGAGAAGCAGGCAGACGCCCTGGCCGCCTCGGTGACGGGCAAGGGTCTGGCGGCCTATTTCCCCCGCGAACTCCGCGACCTGGACGACGTGCGTGAGAAGCTGGAGTTGTGCGCGCGGCTCCTTGCTGCGTCACGGTGACATCGCGCCGAGTCCTACCGGTCTGCGGCAGGCTTACGGTCGTGTTGACGCTTCTGAGAACCATCGACTCACGGTGAATCCAATGACGAGGACCCTGTTCTTCCTGTTACTGGCCATGCCGGCTGCACAGGCTGCCGGCGCGGAAGTGGTCGAGCATCGCGGCATCTGGATGCATCCCGAGCAGTTCCGAACCCCGCAGTTGGCGAACCAGTGGATCGAGAAGATCGCGGCGGCGCGGCTGAACGCGATCTATCCGCTCGTCTGGCATCGCGGCGGCACGGCGTGGTTCAAGAGCCGGCTCAGCCCGATGGCGAAGGACGTGCCCGAAGGCTTCGATCCCCTGGCCCACCTGGTGACCCTCGCGCACGCCCGGGGGATCGCCGTGCATGCGTGGTTTGTCAACGGGAGCTACGGCGCCCCGGCCAGCGGCGGCGTCTTCGTAGAACACCCGGAATGGCGTCTCCAGGGAGGCAGCGGCGAGGATCCCTGGTTCGACCTCGGCCAGCCTGCCGTACGCGATTTCCAACGCGACGTCATGCTCGACTGCCTGCGGACTCACGACGTGGACGGGCTGCACTTCGACTATATCCGCTACTCCGGCCAGGGCCCCTGCTACTGCCGTCATTGCCAGGAAGAGTTCGCCCGGAAGCACGGCTTTCCTCCGCGGAAAGCCGGCGAGGAGCGTTTCCCGGCGGCGCTCGACGTGGGCGCCAACCCGCTGGACAAGCCCACCACCGCACGGGTGCTGGCGACGTTCGACACCGGCAAGCCGGCCGTCACCCTCAACCGGCTGGGCCAAGGCGAAGCGGTGCTCGTGAACTGGCAGGCAGCCCGATCGGCTTCCCCTGCGGTAGGCCGCCTCGTCGGAGACATGCTGACGCGATTCCGCGCAGGCAAGAAGAACACGTTCCAGCTCAACACCGCCGAAACGGCGGCCAAGTACCGGCTCGAAGAACAGACGCGGGCAAACCAGTGGCTGCGCGGCCTCGGTTTCTCTGCGCAACGGATCGACGAGAAGACGCTGCGGCAAGTGCCGCGCGATGCGGTCCTGATTCTCTACGGTCAGTACTCCATCGCGCAGCCGACGGCCGACTGGCTGGAGGAGTTCGTCCGAGGCGGGGGGCGGTGCCTGGTGATCGATGGGCCGGTGTTCTCCATCAAGCACCCCGCGCTCCAGCGAGTGCTGGGCATGGGGACCACGGCCGCCTACTTCCACGGCCTAACGGTCGTCTCCCCCGCACCCGGCCAGGACCTGCTGGAGCCCGGCCCGGCCATCGACATCCGGCACGAACGAGCACGGATGGCCAAGTGGGTGGAATACCGCACGCAGACGGTGACGGGCCTGGTGCGAACCGTGTATCGCGACGTCAAGGCAAGCAAGCCCCGCGCCTGGGTCAGCGCGGCCGTGTTCTTCAACAAGGCCAGCGCCGACGGCGTCTGCCAGGACTGGTACGGCTGGCTCCGCGAGGGCTCGATCGACTACGTCCTTCCCATGGCCTATACGGAGGACAACCGGACGCTCGCCAAGGCCTTTGCCGAGTGGAAGGCGGCCGATCCGAAGATGGAACACATCCTTCCCGGCCTGAGCATCTACAGCCGCAAGGAAGGCAAGGCGGTGCCGCGCGACCTGGCCCTGGTGCGGTCGCAACTCGACATGTGCCGTGCTTATCAGACGCACGGCAATCAGTTCTTCTCGCTGGCCTATCTCCAGGAGCCGCTCATCAAGTTACTCGCGGAGACCGTGTTCACGGCGCCCGCCCAACCATGGTACCCGGAGCATCGACGCTAGCCCCAGCGCCCGCGGAGAGTTGCCCGCGAACCGGCGATCGACACGAACGACTCCACGCGCACGGCCCCCCGGTTCCGCACGGACCGGAGCGGAATGAGCCCGCGGTCCAAGATCGTCGCCGCTCCCCGGTCGGTGAGGAGCACCTCGGCGCACGGCTTCATGACCAGTTCCCCGTCCCACGCGTAGACGTGGGTCGGCAAGTCGTCGAGATCGTTGACCATGCCGGGCTGGAAGCTCCCGCCGTACCGACTGAATGACTGGCCCAGGAGGCAGGCGCAGGCGAACGCGGCATTGCCCCAGAGATAACCCTCGTGGTCGGGTTCGCCGGGCAACTCCTCGAAGTCGAACTTCTCGACGGGCGTGGTGCGAAGCCCGTACGGCAGACGCAGCAGCAGACGCGGCAACACGAGCCCCACCCACGGCGCCTCGGGGAGCGCACGCACCGCCGTCCAAGCCTGCAAGGCTTGCTGGTCAGGGACGAACTGCCAGTCGTCCGGGTCGGGCGCGCGCGCGAGCGACTCGCAGCCGGCCAGCCGCGAGTCGGCGCCGGCGATCAGCGGGGCGCCGGCGGCTCGGGCGATCTTCGCCAGGCGGCCGAGTAGCTCGGCGTCGCGGCGGGTCGGGCCGAAGCAGTAGTCGCCCACGAACAACGACCAGGGCTTCCCTGCCGGAACGTGAACCGATGGCTCCACCAGGGCCCGGTAGACGCCGCTGGACGCCAGGTCCTCGTGGCCCGAGAGGTCCGCTTCCAGTTCCGCCTTCGACACGTCCCACACCGACAGTCTCAGATCGCTCCCGCACTCGAGCCGGGAAACCAGGAGGGAGAGCGCCCGCCACGGCGCCTCCAACGCCTGGAGGTGCGGATGGTGGAGAATCCGGCGCATGAGTTCGCCGACCGCCGCATCGACCGAGGCCACGTATTCGGCCTGCTGCGGATCGGTCTTCGGCTCCAGATACGGATCGACGAGTTCCGCGATCAGCCGGTCCCATGGCGACGGGGCCGGCTGCTTCTCGCTCTCCGACGACTGCTGCTCGCCCTCCGCGAGGACCTGATCGAAGAGCCCCTCGGGAATTGCCGCGGGCGGCTCCGACGCCGGTGGCGGCGACTCGGGGGCCGACTTCGTCTCGGCCAGGGCCCCTCGCCAACTCCGGACCTCGGCGGCCGCCTCCACAAAACTCTGGGGCGCGTGCAGCTTCCGACGCAATTGTCTCAGGGCGGCAAAGGCCTCCACCTGCTCGTAGATCCGATCCGGCAGGAAATCGTCGACCTCGCGGAACCGGAGTTCCAGGGTCTGGCCGCCGGGCATGGGCAGACGAAGCGCCGTGCCGAGTTTGCCCAGAAGTCCTTCCAAGGTGTCGCGATCGACCGCGTGCAGACGCCGGCCTGCGAGCGATTCCGGCTCACAGACGCCGCGGCCGGATCGACCGCTGAAGTCGCCCAGGACCGCGATCCGCAGCGGGTCATCCGGCTCGGGGGCGGTCGACGGGTCGCCCAACGAACTCACGGCATGGAGGTCGAACTTGCCGAAGGAAATCGGAGCGCTCATGGTCGGGCCGTCCTTTGTCCTGGAGGGTTCTCTCACGCCGGCAACGTCCATCCCTTTCGGTAACTGCGCCGCAGCAGCGGCTCTGCCTTTGGGCAGTGGATCGCCTTGAGGTTCTTGCCATCCCACGGAAACGCCTCGCCGGCGCGGTAGGCGACGTTGCCCAGGAGCACCAGCTCGGTCAGCGGACCACCGTAGCCGAACGGGCACGACGTGGGACTGCCGCCCTTGCAGGCCGCGATCCACTCTTCGTAGTGGCGGATCGAGGCAGGCTCCCTCGAAAAACCGGAAGCAAGCGGCAACGGGCCCTCGGAGGGTTGGAGATCGGGAAACTGCGACTCCGGCAGCAGCTTCCACTTCATCACGTCGGCGAGCAGCATCCCCTTGCTGCCGACGTAGAGCGTCGCGGAGCGCCATCGGGCAAGCTCTTTCTCCGACGCGATGCCGGTGGGCGGTTTGCCGTGCGACCACGTCAGCGTCAGGGGCGGCAGATCACCCCGGGCCGGGAACCGGTAGCGGACCTGCAGCCAGGTCGGCGTCGTCTCCGGGTGGACCGGCGGCCCTTCCGCCTCCACGTGGATCGGATCCCGAAGGGCGAGGGCCTCGAAGGCGATGTCGAGGTGGTGGCACCCGAGGTTGCCCGTCTCCCCCGTGCCGAAATCCCACCAGAAACGCCAGCCGTAGGGGGCGTACGCCGGATGGTAGGGACGTTCCGGGGCGGGCCCGAGCCACAGGTCCCATTTCAGGTGCGGTGGCACGGGCGGCGTTTCCCGCGGGCGTTCGCCCCCGCCGCGGTTTCCGCCGATCCACGTGAAGCACTCGCGGATCGGGCCGATCGTCCCCGATCGAATCAACTCCACGACCCGGCGGTGATTCTCCCAGCAATGACGCTGGATCCCCAACTGCGTCGCCACCTTCTTTTTCGCCGCCAACTCGGCCAAGAATCGCGACTCGTAGACCGAATGACTCAACGGCTTCTCGCAGTAGCAGTGTTTGCCCATGCTCATGGCTAGGGCACTTGCCGTGGCATGGGTGTGGTCGGGCGTGCTGACGACCACGGCGTCGATCTGCCGGTCCATCTCGGACAGCATGCGGCGGAAGTCGTGGTACTTCTTGGCGCGGGGGAACCGGTCGAAGGCCTTGCCGGCCCGATTCTCGTCGACGTCGCACAGCGCGACCACATTCTCGCCTTGCACGCCGTCGAGGTTCACCAGGCCCCGCCCGCCGACTCCGATGCAGGCCACGTTGAGCCTCTCGTTCGGCGAACGGGCGACGGCCGGCACGCCGCCTCCTGCCAGGCAAAGCCCGGCTGCCAGCGACCGCTGGAGCATCTGGCGGCGGGGGATGTGCGTGCGCATGGAGACCATTCCAAAGGTGCAGGACCGTTGCCGGGCTACAAGCCCCATGGTACAAGAGGACACGGGCGAGTCAACGGCGACGGTGCCGCAAGGTTCTTGGCATTCGCCCCGCAGGGAAGGACCCCAACTGCTCAGCGGAATGAAGTGCGAATAGGGGAAGGGAAAAGGGAAAGAACTGGAAAAATGGGAAAGGAAAGAAACCCTGTCCTGATCACACAGCTCTGAATGAAGACCCTCTCTCCTGTTCTCCTCCCATTTTCCCGCGCTTTTTCCTTTTCCCTTCTCCTCTTCCTGCAACTTCATACGGCTGAAGTGTTACGAAAGACACGACAGGAACCAGAAATGCAACGACATCCATTCGCTCGAGCCGCGCGGAGTGTGTTCTCATCGCTTTTTTTGGTGTTCTGCGTCGCGCCTTGGCTGGCGGCTGCGGAGCCGGCGCCGGCCGAGCCGGCGGGACCGATATGGGACATGGCCCGGCTGTCGCAAACGCCGGCCGTGTACGCGGCCGAAGGGTTCAAGTCGCCCGATGCAAGGCCGCTGTTCTACGACGGTGTGCCCTATCGCGGCAAGCCGACCCGGGTCTTCGCCTGGCTCGGACTCCCCAAAATGAAACCGGGCGAAAAAGTGCCCGGGATGGTCCTGGTGCACGGGGGCGGGGGCACGGCGTTCGACTCCTGGGTCCGGCGGTGGACCGAGCGGGGATACGCCGCCATCGCCATGGACCTTTGCGGGTGCGTGCCGGTCGGCACCTACGGAAAGTGGAAGCGGCACGACGCCGGGGGGCCGCCCGGCTGGGGCGGCTATGCCCAGATCGACGAGCCGCGCGAAGACCAGTGGACCTACCACGCCGTGGCCGACGCCATCCTCGGGCACTCGCTCCTTCGGGCCCAGAAGGAAGTCGATCCGGATCGGATCGGGCTGACCGGCATCTCTTGGGGCGGCTATCTCACGTCGATCCTCGCCGGCGTCGATCCCCGCTTCAAGCTGGCCGTGCCCGTCTACGGCTGCGGGTTCACCAACGAGCACGCTTTTGCGAAGAGCATCGAGGCCCTCGGGCCGGAGCGGGGCGCGCGCTGGATGCGATGGTGGGACCCCTCGTCCTGCCTGAAGCAGGCCGCCCTGCCCATGCTCTGGGTCAACGGGAGCAACGATTTCGCCTACACACTCAACGCCTATCAGAAGTCCTATCGACTTCCCACCGGGCCGCGCACGCTGTGCATCCGCCTGCGCATGCCCCACGGCCACGGCACGGCCGGCGAGGCCCCCAAGGAGATCGGCGTGTTCGCCGACAGCATTTTGAAAGGCGGCGTCCCGCTGGCCAGGATCACGGGCCAGGGACGCGACGGTCGCGAGGTCTGGGCCGCCTACGAGAGCCAACGGCCGATCCGAAAGGTCGAGCTCAACGTCACACGCGACGGCGGTCCCTGGCAGAAGCGACAGTGGGATGCCCTTCCCGTTTCCCTGCCTCAGGGTTCGGCTGGCCGCGTGAAGGCCACGCTGCCGGAAGGCGTCACCGTCTACTACCTCAACCTGTTCGACGACCGCGACTGCGTCGTCAGCACGGAACACGAGGAGATCGCACGTCCCTGATTCCGTTCCCGCCCCTTCATCTCCTCGCCGATCGTCCAGCGAACTGCCCAATTGCCAACCACGCAGCCCCCTTGGGAGTGCGGCGACCTGTCGCCGCTTTTCCTTCGAGAGCGGCGACCCATGGCGATTCGGAAAGAAAGCGGCGACAGGTCGCCGCACTCCAAAGGCGCTGCGAACGCCTGCTCGATGCCCTCAAGGTTGACGCAGTTTTCCAGGATACGAGGGCTCGGCCGGCCGCACATGCCGGCTGGACCGCCTGTAGCGGATATTCGTTCATCGCCGCTACCGGCCCGTGCCGATGCAACTTGGTGTACAAGGCATTTTCGGCGACAGGCGAGATATCCCCTCTTGCCGGGGACTCGCGGGTTGCTTCACAGCGAAACGCCGACCGTCCGCACAATCCGCATGATTGGGGGGGAAACATGATCCGCCGGACCATGCTCGTGCTTCTTCTGGCAGCCGCGTTGATGGCCCTGATGTCGGTCACGGCCGAGGCCCAACAGGCCTTCGGTCGCCAGTGGGGCCGAACCTATACGACCCAAGACTGGAACCGCTTCTATCACTATCCCTACGTGTACTATCCGCAGAACTTCTGGGGCACCGACTACTACCGGAGCTCGGAGGACCTGTACTTCCGCTATCCGCCGGAGATGCGGGTTCCGGTGTACAACACGAGGTGGATGAACTTCTACCCCGAGGGCCAGCGGTACCACCAGGGGCACCACTTCATGCTCGACGTGTTCTGAACTCGCTCGGGCACTCGGTATCAGAAGAAGGCAATCGGTGTGGCATGCCGTCGCGAAGCGTCGGCATGCTTTTCTTTAGGTAACACTTCAGCCGTATGAAGTTGCAGGAAGAGGAGAAGGGAAAAGGAAAAAGCAGGGAAAAATGGGGAAGAAAAGGAGAGGGTTTCCATTCAGAATTGTGGGATCGGGGCACGGTTTCTTGCCTTTC
>Ga0067045_1031302_pt1 | contig 12617 bp, 11 predicted proteins | sample TerdegcTABiofilm_FD_59184 | JGI IMG/M metagenome (GOLD analysis project Ga0067045, IMG submission 59184) | Combined Assembly of (Gp0054472, Gp0054536) Wastewater bioreactor microbial communities from Singapore -Terephthalate degrading...
TGGCCAATAGGATGCCTCTTTCCCTATCCATTCAACGATGGGTCAATCTTGGAGAGCACTCATAATGGTGGGTCAGTTTTCGAGAGCACAGGTGGGTCAATTTTGGTGAGCGTCAAAGTCGAAAGTGGCGTTCAGGTTTTCGTTTCCCAATTTCCTGTTTCCAATGGACATCCGTATCGTATCTTTCTCGACGTGTGATGGGATCAGGTCCGTACCCGAGCGATAAAGTGCTCTTGGGACCACTTGCATATGCGGAGTCCCGGAAATCACCGCCATGGGCCCAGGGCTGCCGAGTTCACATGCCTTCAGCTCTCAGACTTCACGAGGCGTTAGCATGCCCCATCCGTGGACTTGCCTGCCACGCGTTCGTTTGTTAGAATCCGGTTCATAAACCTCCAGGAGCCTCGTTCCTTGTTGAAACGGATCTCTCCGATGACAGACGAGACCCCAAAAAGCTCCACAGATGACCCTCCACGGAACTCCGTCGGTTTGTATGCGTGGTGTGCCCTGCTCATGGCCGCCATTCTCATGGCGGACCTCGCCGTGCCTTTGCGGGTTGCCGTGGGAGTACCCCACATCATAGTAGTTCTGCTGCTGTCCCCGTGTTCCCCAGACAAGAGACTCGCGGTCTTGGTGGCGGCCATCTTGTCACTATTGGTCGTCGCGGCCTTTTGGGCGAAACCGGCGGCAGGGGAGCTGTGGAAAGTGCGCGCCAACCGTGCTGCGGCATTATTGGCCATTTGGGTCACGACCACACTCATCCTGCAGAGAAAGCGGCTCGAAGACAGGCGTGAGATGGCCATCAGAGACCGAGAGAGGGCACTTGAAGAGGTCAAGGTCCTGCGCGGTTTTCTCCCGATCTGTGATTCCTGCAAGAAAAATCGAGACGACAGGAGCTACTGGACTCAGATGGAAGCGCATATCAGGGACGACTCTGAAGCCGAATTCAGCCATGGGATCTGTCCGGAGTGCTTCAAGAAGCTTTACCCGGAATTCCACAGGGACGACGTGCCCCGACGGTTTTCCCCCGTATACGAGGTTGTCTGAGGAGTCAATATCCGGCCCTAACAAAAGTAGAAACCTCATGACCGAATCGCAATACCCACAGACCGTTCCTGCCTCTGAAAGGACCGTCGGAGAGATCGTGGCTGACGACTACCGAACCGCCAGGGTGTTCGAAAATCACGGGATTGACTTCTGTTGTGGAGGCAAGTTCACTCTCGGGTCAGCGTGTGCGGACAAAGGGATCGATTCAGCTACCATAACCGGAGAACTGGACGAGGTGAAAAGTGAACCCACGGGACGATCCGAGAACTATGCCTCATCGGACCCCCCGTTTCTGGTTGACTACATCATCAACGCTCACCATACCTACATCAAGGAAAATACCGCTCCGCTTGCCGCCTATGCGCACAAGATCGCAGAAGTCCATGGTGCTCACCATCCGGAGGTTATCAAGATTGCCCCCATCTTTGGCTGGATTGCGAACGATCCTGGCGCCCCTTATCAAGGAGAAAACGAATAGATGGTAACACCACGCGACGATTTTGATCGAGAAAACATTATGAGAGATGACGTTCGTTATCTGGACACCGTTTCTCGACCCGACTTCTTTGCTGGCATACCGGCTGAGCAGCATGCGGACATCTTAGGCAGAGGGTATCGCACCGTCTTTAAGTCCGGTGAAACACTTTTTCGCGAGAGTGATCCTGCCCTTAAATGCTACCTTCTTTTGAATGGTCGTCTTAAACTGTCAATGCTCCATGAACAGGGGAAAGAGGCTATTATTCGTTATATCGACCCAGGAGAGTTGACGGCCGCCATAGCTGTTTTCAAGGGAAAGGAGTACCCAGTGACGGCGGAGGCCGTCGGAGCTGTCGAGGTTGTCGGATGGGACAGGGAAACTATTCTGAAACTCGTGTTGGAATATGCTCCCTTGGCCGTGAACATACTGCGAGCTGTCATCGACCGCTTGCACGAATTACAGTCCCGTTACCTGGAGCTTTGCACAGAACAAGTGGAACGGCGCGTCGCACGTGCGCTTTTGCGAATCATGAGAAAATCTGGTCACAAAACCGATGAAGGTATTCTCATTGACTTCCGGCTCACCCGCCAAGAATTGGCTGATTATACCGGTACCACCCTGTACACTGTGAGTCGAATCCTCAGTTCCTGGGAAAGAAGCAACTGGATCAAGTCCGGACGGGAACGTATCACCGTCACCGACCCGCATGCCTTAGTAATGCTTGCTGAGAAAGGCTAACCCGGCCGCCCCGAATCAATTATCGCTCTGGCTTGTTTCTCCAAATTCAGTTTTTTCAAAAGAAATCATCTTGTTTGCTCCAGCGCAAAGACATGGGCAACGGAATAGATATCCTTAGTTTTAACAATGATGAGTGAACAAGATCTCCGGGCTGAGTTGTCTCAATGACTGATCAGAAAAAGAACGTTATCGCAACACCTCACTTGTCGTCCGACTTGACTGTTAAGGAGCTTTTGGATCGGCACCCGCAGCTCCTCCAAACGTTCATAGAACTGGGGCTGCTATGCATAGGCTGTCCCACGGAAGAGTTCCATAAACTGGCAGATGTCGCTCGGGAGTACGGATTCGATCAGAACCAGTTGCTTCATCGCTTGGAAAACGCAATTGAACATTCGAGGGTAAGAGAAGACCCAAGATGATAATCAGACTAAGGAAAGGAGACCAATCATGTTTTGTTTTCAATGTCAGGAGACGGCCAAAAATCAAGGCTGCACCGTCAAGGGAGTGTGCGGCAAACCAGAGGAGACTGCAGACCTCCAGGACCTGCTCATCTATGTCTGCAAGGGGATCTCAGTCTACGGGGAAAAACTGAAAGAACTTGGCACCATTGATAAAAAGGCTGGTCTGTTCATCTGCAAGGCTCTGTTTACTACCATTACAAACGTGGCCTGGGACGATGACGTCCTTACGGGCAAGATTAAAGAAGCTCTCAAGGTGCGGGAAGAAATCAAGAAGAAATTCCTGGCCTCTTATGAGCAAAAAGTCGGCAAGGACTTTTCTGACGCCCTCCCGGATTGCGTCACCTGGTATTCGGACAACAACGCGGAAATTCTGGCAAAGGCGAAAGCCAATGATCTGCGCATTACGGCCGCCCAAAACGAGGACGTCCGCTCTTTGAGAGAGCTGCTCATCATCGGTTCAAAAGGGATCGCGGCCTACGCCGATCATGCTGCAATCCTCGGTCACGAAAAGGATGACATCTACGGTTTTCTCATGGAAGCCCTGGCTTCCACTACCAAAACGCTGTCTGTGGACGAGATGGTGGCTATGGTGATGAAAGCAGGTGAGACGGCGGTGTCCACAATGGCTGTTCTCGATCAAGCCAATACGACCGCCTATGGCAGCCCGGAAATCACCGAAGTGAATATCGGCGTGGCCAACAACCCAGGGATTTTGATCAGCGGCCACGATTTGAAAGACATGGAAGAGCTGCTGAAACAGACGGAAGGAACGGGTATCGATGTCTACACGCACGGTGAGATGCTGCCCGCGAACTACTATCCGGCTTTCAAAAAGTACTCCCATTTTGTCGGCAACTATGGCGGCTCTTGGTGGCACCAGAATAAGGAGTTCGAATCCTTCAACGGCCCGATCCTGCTTACAACCAACTGCCTGGTACCCCTGAGAAAAGACAATACCTACCTGGACCGACTGTTTACCACAGGCGTGGTGGGCTATGTGGGAGCCGCACACATTGCCGACCGGCTTCCGGGAGGTGCCAAGGATTTTTCCCCTCTGGTTGCCAAAGCCAAGAATTGTCTCCCCCCCACTCAGATCGAGACCGGCACTATCGTCGGCGGATTTGCCCACAACCAGGTGCTGGCGCTGGCCGACAAAGTGGTGGATGCAGTGAAATCCGGAGCCATCAAACGCTTTGTGGTCATGGCGGGCTGCGACGGCCGTCAGAAGTCCCGGGGCTATTACACCGAAGTGGCGGAAAACCTCCCGAAGGACACTGTCATCCTCACCGCCGGCTGCGCCAAGTACCGTTACAACAAGTTGGCTCTCGGCGATATCGGAGGCATCCCCCGTGTGCTCGATGCAGGTCAGTGCAACGACTCGTACTCCCTCGCGGTGATTGCTCTGAAACTGAAAGAAGTCTTTGGTTTGAAAGACATCAACGAGCTGCCCATATCCTATGACATTGCCTGGTATGAACAAAAGGCAGTGGCAGTGCTTCTTGCGCTGCTGTCTCTGGGAGTCAAGGGCATTCGACTAGGCCCGACGCTGCCAGCTTTTCTCTCCCCCAACGTGGCAAAGGTGCTGGTGGACAAGTTCGACATAAAGCCGATTGGGACAGTTCAAGACGATATAGCGGCCATGATGGCCGGAGAATAGACACAGGAATAATTGGCCGGGAACGAAAGAGGATGGACAGCGAGCACAGCGCATGTCTGGCGCTCCTTGCGAGCCTCCTGCAAGAGCTGGACCTCATTTGACACCATCTCTTAAGCTTGAGGAGTGGGTTTTATGTCTATACTTGCGGAAGCTACAGAACTTGTGAAGTCCCGTCTCGGGGAAGAGTTGGACCGGCTAACAATAGATCGTTTGGTCATGGGTCTCTTCTTCACTGCGGTGAAACTCGCCAATGGGTTTGCAGGAATGAGTTTTACGCCAATCAAAGATATCCCGGAGGCAGTTTGTTGCCCATCCTCAGTGGGAAGGACCTTTGACCCCCTCAGGGTCAATTTGACGAAAGTGACGGAAATTTTGCTTTCTCTGGAGGCGCCAGAGCCTCTCAAACGCGCGACGGCAGTGGCAACTCTGAACGCATTAAGCGCAATGTGTTGGAGCAAGGGATTGACGGGTGGCCATCTTCTAAGGGATCGTGCAGATGCTCAGGATTACATCAAGATCCCTCCCGAGTCCTCAGTAGCAATATTCGGGGCGATCATCCCTATCTTGAGAATGCTCAAGAAACGTGGTGGCACATGGTGGATCATAGAAAAGGATCCACAGACGTTGAAAGATGATGAACTCCCGCATTACGTCCCCTGGGGGCAGTCTGAGAAAATCATCAAGAAAGCGGATGTATTGGTCATTACAGGCGTAAGCCTGTTAAATAGTAGTTTAGACCCAATACTTTCCCTTGCCAGAGCTGGGGTCGAGATAGCTGTTTTGGGCCCAACTGCGAGTATGGTACCGGAGCCGCTTTTCCGCCGCGGCGTCCGAGTAGTTGGAGGAGTGTGGGTGAAACGGCCGGATGAACTACTAAATGTCTTGGCCTCGGGAGGGTCCGGTTACCATCTTTTCGACGACATCGCTCCGCGTATAGTTTGGGAACGAGAGCCCTAGAAGCCTGTCGCGCAAGAGGCTCTTAGATCGGCAATCGCCTCTGGCGGTTAAAGGGATGTTCGTCTGGAGGTGACACTATGTTTGTGGTTTTGATTTCTTTCCCTCCCATAAAAGTAGGTAAGGTCGCAGAATTTCACGAATGGTTCACCAAGTCCAACGAGACGTGCTCGACACAAAGGCTTTATCAGAAGGAGGCGCCTCAAGCCAGTCAAGGAGGGTAACTACGCCGCTATAGTTGAGTTTGAAAACCAAGACGCTTTCAACACCATGCACGGGAGTCCCGACCATGATGTTGCCGGTGAGCATGTAATGCCACTTTCGACGGCGATCCCACAACGTTTTTGTGTGAAGTGCTCATCGGATAAGGCGTGTCGCTCAATGAGCCGAATCGTCTGAAAGGAGCTAATACGTACATCGCACCCACCGGAGCTTTCTTGCAGCGCGACATCCCGCTGGCATGAACGCCTTCGTAGGTATCCATACTCTGGTATTCCGGAAAGAATTCATGGATCGAATTAAGACGGAAACATCGAAGACAAGCTACAGGCCGTGTGTTAGACGTCGAAAGCTATCCAATGCGGTGGCTATACTTGTTACTTTGTATACCAGCGTCGGCGACGCCCCGAAATGAAAGAGCCCGCTGAAAGTGGGCGGTCATTACTTCAAGAATCCTTTGAGGATCGTATCCTCGGCTTCCTTTTCCGAAAGCCCGAGCGACATGAGCTTCAAAAGCTGCTGTGACTCGAGCCGTCCAATGGCCGCCTCGTGCACAAGCTGGGCGTCTTTGCTGAAAGCTCCGATTTTTGGTGTCGATATCACAACGGCGTTGTCCATGATGATGGCATCGCACTGGATATGCCCGCGGCAGCGGGCGTAACCGTCCAGATTGAATAAGAATTCCTGCCTGGAGTGCCCGCGCGCAACGGAGCGCGATATCACCTGCGCCGAGGCGTCATCGCCTTTGATAAGAATATCGACGTCCGAGACCGCTTTCTGAAGAAAATCCGTGAGCAGCCGCTCCGTAACGATGAGCTTTGCCCGGTCTGCAAGCGTGATCTCTGTGTCGCGTACAGTGTCGTCCACGCCCATAATCTGCACAAGTTCCAACTCTACGACCGCGCCTTCCTCCGCATCGAGAATGGTTTTCGGGTTCAGCACGCGCTTGCCCGTACCCGGGCCCTCTCCATAATGCTTTTCGACGTAGCGGATACGTGCGCCCTTACGGACAAAGAACTCGTGCACCCCGTCGTGCTGCTCTGTTTCGCTGCACGCGTTATGGATGCCGCAGCCCGCGACGATCAACACGTCCGCGCCTTCTCCTATCTCGAACGTGTTGTATACCACATCCTTCATGCCCTCCGCAGAGAGGATAACGGGGATGTGCACGCTCTCGCCCTTCGTTCCGGGCTTCACGATTATGTCGATGCCCGGCTTATCTTTCTTCGTGACAATGTCGATGTTGGCGGTGGTGTTGCGCTGCACGCCCTCGCCGTTGCGGCGAATGTTATACGCACCTTTAGGGATTTCGTGCAGATCGGCGACCTTTTCCAGCAGCAGCCTATCCAACGCACTCAACATGTTCCAGACCTCTCTTTCCGCAGCTTTGCCGGCAACGGCAACTTGCTTCCGAATCTTTTGAAGCGAGTATTTCTTCACGCGGCACAGGGGCAAGGCGTCCGTCCTTCATGAGCAGTATTTCGTCGGCCAGCTCCAAAATGCGCTCCTGATGAGATATGATCACGATGGTGGTATCGGTCTTTCCGTGCATCTCGCGGAACGTGTCGGCCAACTTCTGAAAGCTCCACAGGTCGATGCCCGCTTCCGGCTCGTCGAACACTGCGAACCTCAACCTACGCGAAAGCACTGTCGCAATTTCGATACGCTTGGCTTCGCCCCCCGAGAGCGTTCCGTCGGCGTCTCGGTTTAGATAATCCTGCGCGCACAGCCCCACGCTGTAGAGCATGTCGCAGATGCTTGTTTGGTCTTTGCTGCCGCCCGCGAGCTTAATCAGCTCGCTAACCTTGATGCCCTTAAAGCGTGGCGGGTTCTGAAAGGCGTAGCCGATGCCGAGCTTGGCCCGCTGCGTGATGCCAAAATGCGTAATGTCCTGTCCGTTAAGCAGTATGAATCCCGCCGTGGGCTGCTGCATCCCCATGATTATGCGCGCTATCGACGATTTGCCGCTACCGTTCGGCCCCGTGATGGCGTATATCTTACTGCCCTGCAGAGCAACGCTGACGCCCTCCAATATGGCGCGGCCATCGCTTAAGCGCAGAGTGATGTCCTTTAGCTGAAGCATTCTGTCTTTCTCCTTTGAGGACTGAGGAATAACCCACCCCCTCAATCCACACGACCAACCTGAACCATCTGATGGTGACCCTGAAGGTTAGCCGACTCGAAACCCTTGCGAAAGCACGCACCATGCCGTTTCGATTACAGTGATGGAAAACGCTACCTCAGCGATAGGGTTGTTTTCCGGAATGTGAGATAGACTCCTCTTACGACGAAGGCGAAAAGCACGACAGCACCAAGAAAGAAAACTATATCAGGCGCTGCCCGTAACCATGCGAACGTCTTCATAACTGCACCCGTCGTAATTTCTGGACTTCGTGCGTACCAGATTCCATATCTGACTGCGAAATAGAGTTGATAAAAGCCTGAGGGAATGAGGCTGAATACCGTCATGGTGACAAGACCGATATTGAGCCCCCAAAAGCTCCATTTCAACATGCGGTCCGACCAGGCGTGCCGGGCAAAAATGTGACGGACCGAAAAGAGCATGAGAGCAATGGCAAGGAATCCATACACTCCGAACAAAGCAGTGTGAGCATGAATGGGGGTCGTGTTAATCCCCTGAATGTAATAGAGCACTATCGGAGGGTTGATGAGAAATCCAAACACACCGGCGCCCACCACGTTCCAGAATGCCACCGCCAGGAAGAAATAGATGGGCCACTTGTACGGATAGTTCCCTCCACTCTTCTCGACCACGCTGAGGTTATGAGCAGCTTCAAAACCCAGCATTGCAAGAGGGACGACTTCCAGTGCGGAAAAGACTGCTCCGAGGGCCATGATCGGAATTGGCGCTCCCGTCCAGTAGAGATGATGGAATGTCCCGATGATACCACCGCAAAGATAAAGAAAAACGCTCGCATAAACAGTTATCAGAGCATATCGTTCCGATACAGCCCCAATCCGCGAAAGGATGAACGCCAGAACGACAGCTGCAAATACCTCAAAGAATCCTTCCACCCAAAGATGGACGACCCACCATCGCCAATATTCGGCATCGGAGAGGTGGCTGCCCTTTCCATAGAGGAGTGCTGCCATATAGAACAGAGGAATAGCTACGGAACTGTAAAGGAGCATGTGGGTTAGTCCGCCCTTGTCCTCTTCTTTTCTCAAGGCTGGAGCAATTGACCGAAACACCAGTACAAGCCAAATGATCATGCCCACGGAAAGCAGGATCTGCCACACACGCCCGAGTTCGATAAATTCGTAACCCTGATGACCAAAAAGAAAGCCTTCACCGCCAAAGAACCCCTGAACAGATGCCCATGTGCCGCCCAAAGTGCCCACAACCACCACTACAATGGCAATGAACAGAATCGTAACCCACTTCCACTGGCCCTTTGGCTCTTTACCGACGAACGGGCCAACGAAGAGCCCTGTTGCCAGGAAACACGTGGCAATCCAAAAGATTGCAAGTTGAAGATGCCAGGTTCGAGTAGCAGCATAGGGAAAATATTGGCCGAGAGGAATTCCGAAAAAACCGGTTCCTTCCACAGTAAAGTGACCGGTTATTGACCCCATGCCAATCTGGAGCAAGAACAAGGACATTGCTGCAACAAAATAGGGCAAGACCGCCTTCTGACTTCCGGTCGGCTCCGGTTCAGGAAACGGTTTCTCCGTGATCGCATAATCATCGTCGCCGATGTAGCGTCTGTAAAAAAACAGAACCAAGGCAATGGCGAGAATCAAAACAATAATGCTCACGATAGACCATATGAGCGCGCTAGGGATAGGCTCATTACCAACTAAGGGATCATACGGCCAGTTGCTCGTGTATGTCACGTTGTCATTAAGCCGGTTGGCTACCGCTGCCCAGGCAAGCCAAGCGAAAAAGCTTGTCAGGAGATGTCCTTCCTTGTCGCTCCGCACGATACCCGGCTGAAGCCCCATGTCCTCCTGTCCGTTCTTGAAGAGATTCGTGTAATATTTCCTCAAGAATTCGAACGCCTCTTTTTGATTGCGGGTAAAGGTCAATTCACCTTTGGCTGGCTCGTATCGATTCTGTTTCAATTCTTTTTTCACCTGAGCCTTTAGTGTGGCCTGGGTGACCTCGTCCAAGGAATCAAAATTCCTCTGTGTAAATGTGGCCGCTTGCTCTACAGTGAGCCCTTGATGGCGAGCCGCCAGATACAAACCCATCCGATGCAAGAAATCGGCAGACCAATCTGGGGCCAAATACGAGCCGTGGCCCCAAATCGTGCCGATATGCTGGCCACCCCTGCTGAAATAGTAGTTTTGACCGTTCACAACATCGTCGTGAGAAAAGATCACCTCGCCCTCAGGTGATTTGACGACTGACGGAATCGGTGGTTTCTCCCTGTTAATCAGATAGCCGCCAAACAGGAGCACCCCGAAAGACAAAACAAGAATGAACAAGAAGACCGCACGAGTTTTTGGAGCTGTCAGGAAATCTTTCATCGTTTGATCCTTTCTGTTCAACTGTCTCTATAGTTGAATCGTCATCAGAACTGAACTCCCAACACGAAGACTGCCTGGTTCTCTATCCAGCTACGTCCTAACCACTCTCAGTAGACGCTTTATCGCTATGTCCCTCTGAAGATGTGAAGTTGAGGGCTCGCCGAGATTGCTATCGGAAAGCTTCTCGTCAAGTTCTCGCGAACCTAGCTGGGCCCATTGCCTTACCGATGGCAGTAAGAAATTTCTCGTGGTGAGCCTGAAGACGGTCTCAGCGCATATCTTTGGTCTTCTGAGATTATCTTCCATGTTCGCAATCAGGTCGATACCGTACGTCACTTTGAAATTGACCTATTCCTTCGATCTCAGATCGAGGTTATGCGCCACTATGTCAGAGACCTCGCTTCTGAACTCTTCGGCCCCACTCAACGTTTCCAGTATTGTCGGAGCAATAGGAGGTCCTTGCTGGCTCTTACCGACTGCCGCTTTGTTGCAGCACGTCCTCTCGGTTTTTTCATCTCACTATCATGCCGGTCGGCTGTGGCCGTGACAACGGCAAGATCGGTCCTTTCCTCCGAAGGCGATCTTTCTTAATGCCAGACCACCTTGGTCCGTGGGCTATTCGTCGATTATCGAAGCACTCTTTCATTTCTTCGGCCACCCGTTCCGTATACAGAGCGTCTCTCCGACTGTCCGGTCAGGGTTCACGTGAATGAATATCTGCGGCTTTCGCCTTTATCTCACATCCCTTCCAGCAAGACCGCCTCATTGATGTTGCCGGCGGTTTCTCTTCCTATCCTTTCACTGTATCCATTTGTTTCAATCGGTCCTTGATTTAAGTCAAGCATTGCTTCTTTTGGCGCCATGGCTCTTCGCAGAAATCAAGAAAGTCCTCGTGGCTTTTGAGATGCAAGGATTGAACGAAAAGATTGGACCGCGACGACCCATTCATTTCGCGCTCGCAGTAACGGAACCCATGTTTCCGAAAGTGCGTCGCGTTAAGAGCATAATCTGGTTCTTCGCCATGTGCTCTCATAGTTACCGTCACCTCCTGAGCGCGCTTCATCATGTTCCAGTTCACTTCCATCAAAGGCTTTTGTCTTTGCGCCAGCGCAACCAACTGGGCGAGTTCCGAAATTGGTTTGCCGACAGCCGTCATGGATATTTCTCTTTCAAGGTATCTGCCATCTGGTTCACGGCTGTGAAGGCCCTCTCCACGGTTCGCTCCTTGTCCGGATTAACCAGGCAACACGTTGCTGGGGAAAGCATGGAGCGAGAGAAAAGTTGTTGCCGATCGATGCCCTTGGACCACAGAATTTCCCAAACGGTTTCGAGACGGTGGATCAAAGAGGGGATCTCCTCCCGATCGAATGCCTCGAAGCCGGTGGGCACGATTCCCCAGACGATGACGCCTCCCCGATCCAGAAACTTCTTGATGGCTACGGCGTATGATGAGAATATTTCCGCGTTGGTGTAAACGTCCAGGGAGAGCAGGTCCAAGTCCAGATTCAACAGGAAATCCCAGTCCGGGTTGCCGCAGAGATGAATACCCCGGGGCCGGTCCACCTGACTGAAGAATAGGTCGAGGTCGGCCTTGGCCTTCTGATCACCGTATCCCGCCATGGCCGAGAACAGGTACTGTAAACCCGGTTCATCCACAAACATGAAGGCATTCTCATTGCGCTGTTTAAGCCGCGCCAGCTGAACGTTCAATCGATTGGCCATGAAATCAAGCATGAACGGCCGTACAGTGTCATCAAAGAGGATCGGGCGGTCATCCTGGTCAAGGATGTTGAATCCGAAACTGATCGGCCCCTCCAGTTGGCCCCGAATGGCCGGTCTGTCCCGGAGGTCCAGTGCCAGAAATCGATGGTACACCACCGAGTAGGTCTCGCTGACGTCAAAATACGTCGGGTCATCAAAACGCAGCAACGCCTCTTCCAGTTCCTCGGCGAACTTGTCCATTGAGAAGCGCAGCGTCCGTTTGTCCACATCCAGGACGATGCCTGGAAAATGCTCCGCCGCCTGCACATACATGTCTTCATAGTAGCTGTAGTTCGGCAATTGCGGCCAGAAGGGCACGTCCAATGACAGGGCCATCTCCAGAGCGCGAGACACATCTGTATGCGGCATCACGGCCATGGCGGTCGTCAAAAGGTTGCCGGGGATGTTGTGAGGCATCTGTATCAGCACCATCCGTGGAAATAATGAATCGATTTTACTTTCTCTCTTGTTGGGATTCGAGGTTCCCTTCCGTAAAATCCGTGGATCGGTCTTGTCATTCTGGATTGTTTGCACACGATCCTGTCTCCGGTGAGTCCCTCTGACACGGAAGAGACCCGAACGCTCCCCAAGAGGTAGGAGGAAAGCCGTCTCCAAATCTCGGGAAAAAACGCTTTTCCCCTGAGTCTGACCGTACCTGACCCTATGCCCCTCAGTCAACCGGATTCTCCAGCGATGAAGAGTGATGAGAATCCTGTGGTGAGGTAGAGACTGGTTGTAGTGACCAGCCGCAGGAGGTCAGGCCCTGGGGACAGAGCTGATCTTGTTCGATGATTTTGCGCATCGAATA
>Ga0067045_1031298_pt1 | contig 12616 bp, 12 predicted proteins | sample TerdegcTABiofilm_FD_59184 | JGI IMG/M metagenome (GOLD analysis project Ga0067045, IMG submission 59184) | Combined Assembly of (Gp0054472, Gp0054536) Wastewater bioreactor microbial communities from Singapore -Terephthalate degrading...
GTAGGTCGGGAACCAATGATGCAAGTCCATCGATAATGAATTTCACTTGAATATATGGTTTGATTTCCCAATAACCTTGCAGGGTGAGATTTCAAAAAATAGAATTACGGGTTCTGTCGGAAACTGTTCAAATAATATCCAAATAAGCACCGTATCGGGCAGCGTCAGCTTAGCTCAGCAAAAGTTTGTCTGTCAAGGCCTAACGTGGTAGAATAATTATTATGTCAAATATTTATAATTTTTTAAAATAACTTGAAATAATTAGAAATGATTATATAATATTAATGTACTAGTGCATTAGTTATCTATTGCACTTGTTTGTTTTAAAAATAATTTAGAAGAGGTGCAGGGATTTTACGGTAGATTACGTCTATATTTTTAAAACTCTCTAATTTATAACAATTAACGGGGGGATTTTCGTGGCAAGTATTCGCTTTTTACCAAAATTTAAGAGCCGAAAACAAATGATTGTGGTTATCGCCTGTCTTGTCCTGGTACTGCTGACCGGTTCCGTTCTCGCCCGCAGCATTAGTACAAAGGGTAAAGGTATCCCGGTAAGCACGGTAGAGGTCTCAAGGGAGAGTATCAAAGTACAGATAGTTGCCAGCGGGGTGCTCGAGGAAGTAACCCGGAAGGAAATATTTACCCAAAGCCCTCAATTGGTCAGAAAGATTGAGGTGCAAGAGGGAGATTGGGTTGAAAAGGACCAGCTCCTTGCCACCCTGGAAGGGGATGAGTATACGATTGAGCTGGCGAAGGCAAAGGTCAACCTTGAACAGGCCAGGCTCGAGCTTAAGAGATTCAGGGATTACGGTATGGCGGAAGCTGAAAGGGCCTTCAACAACTCCAAGCAGGCCTTTGCCCATGCGGAAAGGAGCCTGAACAATGCCGAAATGCTCTTTGAAGAAGGCGCCATCTCCCAAAACGAGTTGGACCTGGAAAGGATACGGTTTGAAGAAACCAGGGAAACCTATGAAAAGACGAAAAACGCGTTTGAAACCTCTTCTCTGGAGCTAAAAAATCTTGAAAACAACGTCGCTCTCTATGAGCTCAGCGTCATTGAAGCCGAGAAGAAGGTTGAAAAGATGGGTCCTGAAATCAGAAGCCCGATTGCCGGAGTCATTACCCTTGTCAATGCCAAGGAGGGTGTTCTTACAAACCCGTCCCAGCCGGCCTTTGTTGTCTCCGACCTTTCTTCCCTGCGAATTAACGTCAATATCAGCGAGTATGACATATCCAATGTCAGAATAGGCCAGGATGTTGAAATAACAACCGATGCTGTCGTAGGTAGGACCTTTAAAGGCAATGTAAAAGCAATAGCGCCCGTTGCAAGGGTCAGCCAGATCGGGCAGAGCACCGAAACAGCGGTTGAAGTGACCATTGACGTAACGGAAAAAGACACCGGGCTGAAACCGGGCTTTTCAGCAAAATCCAGGATCATAGCCGACAGCAAGGACAACTGCCTCGTTATTCCCTTTGACGCAATTGTCACCGAGAATAATGGCGCAAAGGTAGTTTATATCGTGGAAAACAATACAGCCAGGAAAAGGGAGATTGAGACCGGAATAGAATCCGACTTTACGGTTGAAGTGACCAAAGGCCTCAATGAAGGGGACAGGGTCATTTTAACTCCTCCTCCCGACCTTAAGGATGGAATGAAGGTCCAGACCGGCCAGAAATGAGAAAATAAAAAGGGTTGATTCCTATGAACATATTTGAAAACATCATGGTTGCAATCGCTTCCATAAAAGCCAACAAGATGCGGGCTTTTCTCACAATGCTGGGCATTGTTATAGGCATAGCTGCGGTTGTCTCCATATCAGCGATAGCAAACGGAGGTAAAAAGCAGATAGAGAAGTCCTTTGAACAATTCGGGACAAACAGGCTTATCATACAAATGAATTGGAGCAAGTGGGAGGAGCTAAAGTTTAGGGATTACCTGACTGAGGAGGACATCAGCGTAGTGGGGCGAATGGCCGGTGATGGCGATATTGAAGCCGTTTCACCCCTATATGGTGGAGACTGGCTCACTTTGTCAAACAGGGGCAGGAGTTCGGACATCGTTCTATACGGCGTCAATGAGTTTGGAGCGGAGATTGACAACGTGAAGATGCTTTCCGGGAGATTCGTGTCCCAGGAAGATATGCTCGCAAAAAGAAATGTTGTAATTATAAGCGAGAAGGATGCCCGGGAGCTTTTCGGTACCGTTGATGTTCTGGGGAAACCCGTTACCCTGGACACATGGAGGGGACCTGTTGAGCTGACCATTGCGGGGGTAACAAAGTATGAGGACAACTTTATGAACAGCTTTACCAACGGGGGCAGGGCAGCAGCGTATATCCCCATATCCACAATAATGAAGATCTATAGGGAAGACCGGTACTATGCCTTAAGCATCAAAGTAAAGGAAAAGGAGCGTATCAACGAAATAGGCGGTAAGATTATCGCTCTGCTGGAGCGAAGGCATCATACTACCGGGAAATATAGCTCGTTCAACCTACAGCAAATGCTGGATACAATAATCGCCCAGATGAGCATGATAACCACGGTGCTGGCGTTGGTGGCTGCCATAGCCCTGCTAGTGGGCGGAATTGGCATCATGAACATAATGCTGGTGTCGGTTACCGAAAGGACCAGAGAAATCGGTATAAGAAAGGCAATAGGGGCAAAAAGGCGGGCAGTATTATTTCAGTTTCTTATCGAAGCCGGTATAATTTCCCTGGGCGGAGGTATCCTTGGCATACTCCTGGGAATCGGAATTGCGTGGCTGATATCGCTATTGATGAAGCTCCCCCCCATAATATCCATTGTTGATATTGCTATTGCGTTTGTATTCTCGGTGATCATCGGGCTGGTTTTCGGTGTGTATCCTGCCAGCAAGGCTTCAAAACTTGACCCGATAGTAGCGTTACGATACGAATAGTGGTTGGTGATATTGATGAATATCTTTGAAACGGTTATAGTATCCTTTTCTTCCATATGGGCGAACAAGATGCGTTCTTTCCTGACCATGCTGGGGATAATCATAGGAATCAGCTCAGTAATGATAATAACCACTCTGGGGTTGGGAGTCCAGGGAGATATAAAGTCCGAATTCAGCAGGTACGGGCTCAACAGGGCCGATATCAGCATGAAATGGGACCCCAAAAACCCACCGGTCTATAGGGATTATATAACCTATGATGACGTTGAAACCATAGCCGGTATGCAGGGGCAGGTTGAGGCGATATCCCCCAGGATCTCAAGATACGTGACCGTCAAGGGCAACAATAAGAACTACTCCATCCTGCTTAACGGTGTTACTCCCGACTTCCTGAAGATTGAAAAGGTTGAACTGCTGAAGGGAAGGTTTGTCAGTGACCAGGATGAGAAGGCAAAGAGAAACGTGCTGGTCCTCGATGAAAAGACCGCCCGTGAAATATTCGGTACTGTTGACTGCCTGGGCGAAACAATGACCGTTTCCTCCGGGTTCCGGTCCCTTGAGTTGATGATTATCGGCATTACCAAGGTTTCTGACTCCACCATGGCAAAGATGTTTGATGAGACAAACGATAAGAAGGGCTATACGCCGGTTTCCATAATGCGAACGATAACGTACAACCCCAATCTCGAACGCATCTCCGTCGCCATAGACCAGAGTTTCCATGTGAAAACCATCGGCGATATGCTGATCGGGTTTTTGGAAAGAAAGCATAAAGCGCCGGATAAATATAGGCTGTTTGATTACAACAGCAACATGGATGAGGTTACCAACGTTTTCGGTATAGTTACAAAGATAGTAAGCGGCATTGCGGCAATTTCCCTGGTGGTTGGGGGTATAGGCATAATGAACATCATGCTTGTATCCGTTACTGAAAGGACCAGGGAGATTGGCATTAGAAAAGCCCTCGGCGCAAAAAGAAAATCGATATTGTACCAGTTCCTATGTGAATCCGTGATACTGTCATTGATCGGAGGCATCCTGGGACTTTTGCTGGGCAGCACGGTGGGTTTCACCGTGGTAAGGCTTCTTAAATTACCCTTTGTAATTTCAATAGGTGCCACTGCCGTTTCGGTTGTAGTAACGATAGGCATCGGAGTGGTATTCGGAGTATATCCTGCCAGCCAGGCTTCCAAACTGGACCCGGTTGAGGCTTTGAGGTATGAATAGGGGGAATAATATGCTGTACGTAGAGAACCTGAACAAGGTTTATAAGACCGGTACTGTATCTGTTACTGCGTTGGAAGAAGTATCTTTTGAAATAAAAAAGGGAGAGTTTGTGGCAATAATGGGACCTTCCGGCTCCGGTAAATCCACCCTCATGAACATACTGGGCTGTTTGGACCGGCCCTCCGGTGGCCGCTATATCCTGGACGGGGTTGATGTCAGCGTCCTGAATGACAATGAACTGGCGGAAATCCGCAATAAAAAGATCGGCTTTGTCTTTCAGGCCTTTAACCTCCTTTCCAGGACCACCGCCCTGAAGAATGTGGAGATGCCAATGATGTATGCGGGCCTTCCCATGAGGGAGCGGAGGGAAAGGGCTATCGATGCGTTAAGGCGGGTTGGCCTGGAAGACAGGCTGGAGCATAAGCCAAACGAGCTTTCGGGCGGACAAAAGCAGAGGGTTGCCATAGCCAGGGCCCTTGTGAACAACCCGGCAATAATCCTGGCCGATGAACCCACAGGAAACCTGGATACTGCCTCCGGGGAAGAGATCATGAAAATATTCGAACAACTGAACAGGGAAGGGGTTACAATAATACTTGTAACCCATGAGAGCGATATCGCCCGCCACGCCAAAAGAACCCTGGTCTTCAGGGATGGACGGCTGATATCGGATGTAAGCTAGAAGCTGACACAGCGCCCAACGGGCTTTGAATAAATCCGGTACGTCCTGTAGTGCTTCCCCCCTGCTCTCTCTGCGTCCCTCCTCATATCCATATTTGTTTCGCCTATGGTGGAACCCTCCACATAGGTGTATCCCTTTTTCTTTGCCGTTTGTATGTACTTAAGAAACATTGTCCCGCTGACCGCCTTTTTTCTGAATTCCGGTATAACAAACAGAACAAAGACCCTCATACCCGTGATCCTGTTTTTGAGCCACAGATACTTTAGAAAACCAAAGGGAAACATCCTGCCGTTTAAATGCTTAAGCACCTGGTTATAATCGGGCAGTCCTATTGAAAACCCTATGGGATAGCCACCGGATCTGGCTATATATATCAGTTCCGGATCGGCAAGGGGTCTTAGCTTTCTCCCTATGGCCCTGACTTCTTCAAGCGTTGGAGGAGTGAGGTCATCCCATTCCGGCATTGCAGTATCCATTACTGTTTTAATATCTTCCATCTCCCTGTCGAATTGATCAAGCCTAAGCGCATCTACCCTGAACCTGTACCTTTTCATCGCATAATCGACAGCCTTGAGATATCTCTCCTCCGGAATATCTTTAACGTCCCAATAGTACGCGTACAGATCAAGATACTTGACAAACCCGTACCTTTCAAAAAAATCTCTATAATACCGCGGGTTATATGAATTCATTAGTACCGGAGGGCCGTTAAAGCCTTCCACCAGCAGCCCTCTGAGATCGTCACCGTTGGTCGGAGATATCGGTCCCTTCACCAGGTCTATGTTCCTATCCCCAAGCCATTGCTCCGCCCTTTCAAATAAAGCCGATGCCACATTGTAATCGCTACAGCATTCGAACATGCATACATAGCCCTCTGCCTTATTTTTTTTGTTGTTCAATGTCTCATTAATCCCTACGCATATCCTTCCTGAAACTTCCGTATCCTTATAAGCAATAAAAAGGGCGTGCGGCCCGTTCATAAAAAGGGGGTTGTCCTTGCCCTCCAGTGTGCTTAATATTTCCCCCTTAAGGGGGGGAACCCAATAAGGGTCATCCCTGTATACCGACCATGCGAACTCAGCAAACCTCTTCAGGCCGTTACTATCCTTAACCTCTTCTATAGTAACCATGTTTTTGCCCCCTATACGTTCTTTTCCCTGGCAATAAGCTCGAAGGTAAGCTCATGGTGCCTTTTCCTGTCTATGGAATAATAGTACATACTCATAATCCCAATAACAAACATTATGCCGGGAACCGGACCCAGCAAAATCCTTATTGTCCATAAAACCCTGGCCGGCTGGTCCGCACCGGCGACATAACCCGCCTTATCAAGTATCATGCCCGAAAGTCCCACTGCCACAGCCGTAGCAACCTTCTGCAAAAACGTGGTATATCCGTAATACAGCCCCTCCCTTCTCTGCCCGGTCATCAGCCTGTCATATTCGATACAATCCGGAATGATTGAGTGGGGCATAATATGGGCTGCAGAGACTCCTATACCGGCGAGAAAAGCCAAAACGTACACCATGGCCACCATACCCGGCTTAAGAAATATCAGTGCTGTCAAAACGAGTCCGAGTGAACCGACCCCTATGATATATGCGAGCCGTTTGCCCAGCCTCCCACTAACATATACCCACATGGGCAAGAAGAATATAGCTACTATGAATATTAAGCCGAAAATGCTTTCCAGCTGAGCTTCCATACCTAACCAATACTGCAGAAAATATACGAACATAACCTGGAGCAGGTCTATTGCAGTCCAGGTAACCAAAAACATGACCAGTACAAGACGGAAGGGCTTGTTGTTCCACATCAGCCTGACACCTTTAACCAGGGAAAACGACGCACATGCCCCGCTGCCGGATTCTCTGCAGCCCACTAATGGGAACAGCGGCGCCATTCCTATGGCAATACTGAATACGCCACCCATTGCCATAAACCCGTAGGCTTTTATGGAAAATCCACTGATTATCATCCAGGGGATTATCGCAGCAATCAGTCCCCCAATAATCGAAAAGGCCATCCGGTATGCGGTCAGTGAAGTTCTTTCATCATAGTCTGTGGTCATTTCTGCAGTTAGGGTCTGGTAAGGGACTTGAATTACCGTAAATGCGGTCATATGAAGGACAAAGGTGAGGGTAGCGTAAAGGAACAGGCCCAGCTGGCCCAATCCCTTCGGTATTGCCCAAAGCATAAAAAAGGTTATCCCGAACGGTACGAAACCGAATAAAAGATAAACCCTTCTCCTGCCCCATTTTGAAACGGTCCTGTCCGAAACAGCACCGATTACCGGGTCGGTGACCGCATCCCAAACCCTTCCAATCAGTATGGCGGTTCCTGCAAGGGCAGGGCGCAAGCCTGTTACGTCGGTCAAAAAATATAAATAAAAGAGACCGACGATGGTTGCAGAGAGGCTGCCTCCCAGGTCCCCGGCCCCAAAGAACAGTTTGCTTATTACCGGCAGCTTTTCCTGTTTTTCGTCCATGGTCATCTCCCTAACTATTTATATTATGGATTATATCATCGATCGCTCTTCAGCCTAGAAATCGTATTCTTTATTCCTTTGTACAACAGCTTGTCCTTCTTCAATCATTTTTGCCAGAATAGTGTAAGGCATCTGTCTGTAGGAACCGGCTTCATCAAAGAGCTTTACAACATTGCCATCGACCTTTGATATCCTGCACCTCTGTACCTGGCCTCCCGCCGTGATCAAAAGGGTGTCGCCATTCTGCAGCAGCATGTATCCAGTACCTCCTTAGTTCGTAGAATATAGATGGCAGATCGCAGATCACAGATCGCAGGTGCAACAGTTCAGTTTCTAGTTCACAGATCACAGTGCACAGGCATTCGGGTTATGTCTTTGTTTTTTTACCCTCTAGCTTTTCCCTGATGTCTGGCAACTGGCAACTGATAACTGATAACTGATAACTGGTAACTGGTAACTGATATCTGATCACTGGCAACTGCGTAAAAGAAATATCCCTAATTATAGGGATTCATTATCTTTCCTAAGATTCCTGCTGTACACCATAAATATCTAGTTCAAATCTTCAACGCCTATACCGTATTCCAGCTTTTTGCTGTATTCTATTATCCTATTCAAGACTCTCTCTCTTTCTGCCTCTTCCAATACGGTCGGCTGGTAGTCATTGATGTAGTCAACCGATGATATGCTGCACGGAATAACACTGATTTCCACACCGCAAACTTCGCCATCCTTAAGAGTGAAATGGCTTTGAAAAATGAATGTGTCCTTATCGGCAGGGTTCCTGTTGCCACCAAAACAAAAATTGCCAAGGCTGTACACTATATATCTTTCCTTATACTTCTCTATTCCCTGAATGACATGGGGATGATGGCCCATAACTATGTCTGCCCCCTCGTCAATACATAGACAACCAAGCCGCCTTTGGAACTCGTCCGGATAGTACGTCCCCTCTATACCCCAATGAAGTGATACTATAACGATATCGGCATTTTCTTTGGCATTTCGGATATCACGTTTCAAATCCGCATTTACCCCGGGCTTCCAAACCATTTTGCCTACACATGCTATTCTTATCCCCTTGATTTCCAAATATGCGATGTGCCCTTCCCCACAGTAGCCGATCCCTGCTTCATCAAGGGCTTTTACCGTATCGTTGAAACCCTCGTCCAGGTAATCGTATATATGATTGTTTGATATATTTACAAGCTCGACACTGCCGCTTTTTAATATATTTGTATAGGACGGATGGCCTCTGAACCGGAATCTTTTGTCAGCGCTGCTTGATGCTTCGGTAAGAGTGGTCTCCAGGTTAACAATGGTCAAATCATCCGCTTCAAACACGCTGCTTACCCCCCTGAAGAAATAGCTGTAGTCAAAACCTTCCTTTTCCAAGCGCTGCGGCAGGGAATCTTGATAAGGAAAAGCTTCATCCGTCCCAAGGGTGCAGTCTCCCGCAAAGGATATTGTGATTGAAACCCAACCCCTCCTTTCTTCACGGATCCTCTCATTGATGCTGGCTGTTTCCTCCAACTGTTCCGCCAGCATTTCAAAGGAGGCAGGACCCCTGTCCGGATTTTCTATACTTACTGATTTTATACTGCTTTGATATATAACTATTGCCTCGGCTGAAACAAGCAGCAGCATACAAATAACAAGGATAAGGCAAATAAGCGGAAGCCTTGCCAACCACAATCCATCCCGTTCTCCGCAGCAGCCCTGTGAATCCTCCTCCGTTGTACCTCATTTCTCTTCAATCCCGTTTAAAGCTGTCCGACAGCAACCCCGATGTCCTATTCATATTCTGGATAACGTATTATTATGATTAGGGATTTTTTTATTGCAAAAGAAAGTATACTTTCTTTTGCAATAAAAAATAGAACGAGCTGTGCCCGCTCTATTTTGCCTTTTCCTTGACCGCATCAAGATTCTGCAGTGCTATATCCCTTTTTATCTTGAGCAGTTCAACGTCTCTATCCGGAATAGCCTTTCGCATATCTTCAAGGGAAAGCTCCAGCCTATCCAGAAGATTTTGGTCCTTTTTATCAAGCTTTATTCTGTTTTTCAAGCGTTTAAGGACGTTTCCCCCCTCTTCCATTTCGGACTGCGCCATCTCCCAGTCTTCCCGCTGTGCTTCTAAGTATGTCTGCCTTACATAGTACTTCATTCTTTCGACCTCACCGTCGATATTCCCCTTATACATGTCCAGGAAATCGGCAGCAAACAATGATACTTCATTTGCTTTATCCAGAGTTTCCGTTGCGTTTTTCCCCTGGGCGGCTATGGTCATATTGTTCAGAGCCTCTTCAAAACCTGAAATTATCCGCTCCCCGGCTCCATCCTTAATACCTGTTACTTCATACTCATTCCACGACTTGTGCATCTGTTCAATTTTTTGGGTTATCCCGTCCCACATCTTTGTAATTTTTTCTTCTTTCTTTGCTTCAGGGTCCTGGGCCTGCTGTCCCCCCTGTTGTCCTCCTCCGCTCTGCTGACCTCCGCCTTGCTGACCTCCGCCCTGCTGTCCGCCATCCTGTTGCCCCCCGCCCTGCTGTCCTCCGTCTTTCGGTTTTGCTTCCTCCATAAACTGTTCAGCGGGTTTTTTCTTTTCTTCTTCAACCTTTTCTACTTCTTCCATAACTTTTTGGGCATTATCCTGGATTTTTAACAATGACTGCGGAATTTTCTCCTTGTTTTCCTGGGGCGCCGGCCTCTCCTGTTTCCTGTTGCATCCTGCTGCGAAGGTAAAGGCAAGCAAAAATGCGATTATTAAAAGCATCATCCTTTTCTTCAATATAATCACCTCAAGGTTAGTATATCCCTGCTTATTAGAATTATTTTTATCCTCTCTCCTGCGTACAAATGTAAAACCGCCCCTGTTTAAGGGACGGTTTTTTTATTAAATGCAATATTCTCACAAGCTTTCCCGGCGTGCATATATTACAAAAATCAGCTGCTCGATGTATACTGTTGCCGCTATGGATATAATTGCGGCAGCCACAACAAAGGGTATAAGGGCAATAAGCGCCATTGCTGAACGCACGCCAAAAGAGAAGCCTTGATTTAAGCCGAACATATTCAAACCCGGTATGTTCAGGTTCACGTTAATACCGTTTATATTGAAATTGTTTCCCTGATTACTTCCGGAATTGTTATTGTTGTTTCCGTCAAAAAGGCCTTTTACAAAAACCACAAGAGCCATAGGCCAGAAAAACTCCCTAACAAACCTCCAACTGTCACTGAAAGCGTCCATAACTCCTATATCCTTGAAGGCCAGCGCCGCCTTCCATGCGCTAAGAAGAACATTCACTGCAAATATCGCAATTACAAGGGCAATGCCCGCCAAAACCCCCAGAAGCGGAATGGTAACAAACCCAACCATTAAAAAACTCATAAGGGCTATTAGGAGCAGCAACATCAGCCCTCCAATGAAAACCCTGCCAACAAATTTTCGTACTCCTTCCCCGAAGTCATCCATGCCTACGGTGTAACCCAGGGCTGCTTTTTTATAGAGGTTAATCTGACCACCTTCCACAACAAGATTGCCCACCAGAAACCCAATTACCAAAATGCCCAGTGGAAACACATTCATCCACCTGCCCGGGAGCAGCCGTACAAAGGCAATGCCTCCTACAAAAAAAACAGAAGACAACAGCAGTCCCATGAAAACAAGCCTGGGAACGAACAGGAAAGGCCTGCGCTTTACAATTCCAAAAGTCTCTTTGCAATACAACCATAATTCACTAAACTGACCCACACTACTCCCCCTAACAGTATAAAAATATGATACGCATTCTAATCTTCCCCTAATTTGTGTTTAAGAATATACCGTTATAATGCACTTAGAAAAAATTTTCAAAAATTGGAATTATTATAGGATGGGGGGATAACATGCTAACCAGAATCTCGAAAAAGCCAATTTGCCATAATATATCCGAAAGTATTAAACGCAAACCATTAATGGTGTTTTTCATTCTTTCTTTTGCTTTTACTTGGATAATCAATTTACTTATGGTTGGCCTCTTGGGTCAGGAGGCCTACACGTTTTCACTTATTGCAGGTTTTGGTCCTGTTTTGTCAGCCATGTTTGTTTCATCAATCATTAATATTGAAAGATCGGGGTGCAAACTCGGTTCCTGGCTATTAGCTTTTATTTCGACTTTACTTATTGCAGGATCAGCACGTTGGATCAGCCGGATATGGTGGCATCATGATTTAAGTTGGACTGTATTGCCGGGAAATTTTGTCTTAGTATTTCTTGTAGCCTTTGTAGTTGCCAGTGCTTTCTCACTTAACAATGGTATACGTTCCTTACTAAAACCTTATCTTAATTAGCGAGTACCCTGGATATGGTATGTTGTTGCCATTGGAATCTGGCCTGCAATTACTTTAGCCGGTAATGCAATAGGTAAAATGGCCGGTTTATCCGTACCGGCAATGCGTTCAACACCAGAAGCGCCTTTACCACTGGCCATTCTGGTTTCCTTTATATGGGCAATATTCTTCAACGGTGCATTAGGCGAGGAAGCCGGTTGGCGCGGTTTCGCACTCCCCCGGTTACAGCAGAGGTTCAGTCCCCTTGTTGCGAGTATCATTCTGGGATTTATTTGGGGGCATATCATTGGATATATTATTTCATGAATTTAAGTGGAAACTGGTTTATGTTCTGGATCCGCTTGGGAGATATTCCTCTTGCCATTCTTTTCACCTGGCTTTATAACCGGACTGAAGGGAAAAGCCTCCTGCCGGTACTTCTAATGCATGCTTCAATGAACGCGACTAATGACTATTTGCCGCGCACCAAACTTACAGTTTATGCTTTACTTGTTATGCTTTACTTGGGATCGTTGTGCTGGCCGTAATATTCACCGACCGTATGTGGCGTCCCAAACCCACTAGTGAAAGGGAAGCCGTTCCGATTCAGTAGCTTTTGAGTAGCTTTTGGGTTTCTTCTTCAATTACCTTTTTGTGGGACGCGACAGGGGACGGTTCTCAAATTGTCGCATTTCCAATTTGTCTTATAATGTTTTACTATGCGCCGATTTTCGAAGAAATGTTTTGTAGCGATTTAATATTGGTAGAAGAGTGTGTAAGATGGAGAATAAGGTCTTTGTAGATAGTATTAGTAGAAGGTTATGCGAATAAAAGCCTATATGCTGATCCGGAGGAAGCGATATCGCACGGCGAAAGTGCTTTTGTCTCTTACTTAGTGTCCCCTGAAAAATGATTTTTTGATAAAACCCTCAGGGGTTGAATAAAAAATTTTAGTTCCTTGACAATTTCATATCGGTTATTC
>Ga0067045_1004928_pt1 | contig 12615 bp, 10 predicted proteins | sample TerdegcTABiofilm_FD_59184 | JGI IMG/M metagenome (GOLD analysis project Ga0067045, IMG submission 59184) | Combined Assembly of (Gp0054472, Gp0054536) Wastewater bioreactor microbial communities from Singapore -Terephthalate degrading...
GCCGGTCAGGTCAGTGTCCGCCTGGACGATGCCGCCCCGCTCGGTGATCGCGCCCCAGTTGCGCAGAGTCGCTTCGAGCACGGTGGATGAGCCGCCCGCCGACAGATAGCGCCCGATCATCACGCTGTAGTCGCCGAAAGAGTCCGGGCGCGACGGCGGCGCGGGCACGGCGGGCGCGGGACATTCGTCCGGCTGGAAGTAGGGGGCGGGCGGCGGGGCGGCGGCGGACTGCGTGGCCGCCTGGATGGTGGCGAAGGCGGCGGTCGCCGTCGCGTTCGGCCCGACGGGATTCCCCACACCGCCGCCGGGCAGGGGCGTGGGCGGAGCGGCAAACTGGCCAGTGGGCGTCACCAGCCACACCGCCAGCCGTCCGCCGGGCGTGGCGGTGGTCAGCGGGCGGCGGGTAGGCGTGGGCGGCTCGCGATTGCCGATCACGTCCGTGACCGAGTCGCAGGCGGCCAGCAGCGCGGCGATCAGCAGCAGCGCCATCGCCAGGGCAGCGCGCAGGGATCGAGGTGTGTTCATGGGGCGAAGTATAGCGCGGGCGGCGGGCGGACAGCAATCGGCGGTCCGCCGTCAGCGGTCAGCTATCAGCGAACAGCCGTCGGCAGCCCGACGGGGGAGTCTGTTCCCGTACTGCAAGGATATTGTGGCGGCACGGACGGCATCCAAGACAGGAACCGCTCTTGCCTTTGGCTGACCGCTGATAGCTGCTGGCTTCCGCTAATGGGCTGCGCGCGCTCTTCACCCGCGCGCTGAAAGCTGCTATAATAGGGGCTGCAAGGGGGTGACAGGCTTCGACGTGGGAGGCTGGTCACAGACTGCAAGCCGAGGCGCTCTACCCTCGTTAATCCAGAGCAAACCAACAAGTGCCAACCAGAGCACTCCTCGTCTCGCTATGGCTGCGTAAGTAGCCTAGCAGACACCCGATACCCTGCGGGGTATCCGTCTGCCCCAACCGTCTCCTGTCCGGGTGGCAAGCAGGCGTCACAAACGACAGGGTGCCCTGCGCCGACGCCGGTACCGCGCAGATAAGACTCACCGGCTAGCGCGCGGCCAGACCCCCGCCGGCTTGGGTTGCCCCGCGCGAAACCAAAAAGCTGGCTACGCTTGTAGACGTTTGTGCTCGAATCTTGCGGACGGGGGTTCGATTCCCCCCACCTCCACCTGAACGCAGCGCAGCACCGGCAAGAGATCAGCCGGTGCTGCGCGTTTATGTCACCTCACCCCCTGGCCTCGTTGCGTTCGGCCTCTCCATGATGCTCTTTAAGAGATTAGCCAGGATATCCTGCCGCTCGATGGCACGGCTGGCTGGTAGTGTGTCCCCGTAGGGGCGTATGGCAATACGCCCCTACGGGCTACAGGTATGCAGTGCCCCGACGTGTCGCGCGTGGTATCCGCGCTAATGTTAATCTGCATCATGGAGAGAGCGGCGAGGCGCGTTTCTGCCGAGCAGGGGTGAGACAAGCCAGGGCGCGACCCACCGCCCTGACGCGCTCTTCCCTGCCCCTCACTCGCCCACAAGCCAGGTGCGCAGCGTGGTGATGTAGCGTTCCGGCGAGTCCATCATGATGAAGTGCCCGGCGTCGGGGAACCACTCGATCTGCGCGTGGGGCACGCCCGCCTTGAGCGTCTGGTGCTCGCTGGGCCGCACGATGATGTCGCGCTGCCCGTACATGCCCAGCGCCGGCACGGTCACCCGGTATAGCTGCGGGCGCAGGTCGGTCTTGCGCAGCGTGCCGATGCTCTGGAAGAACGACTCGACGTTGATCTTGGACACGTCCTTGGTGATCATGCGGCCCATCGCCCGGCCATCGCGCGCCATGAAGTAGCTGTAAAAACGCAGGAACTGCCGCAGGCCCCGCCCGCCAAAGAGCCAGAACAGCGACGCCACCCGCCGCTGCCCCGACAGCTTGAGCAGCAGATTGAGCGAGCCACCGTTGATCGGCGAGCCGATCACGCACACCTTGACCGTCTTCTGCGGATGATGGATGGCCATGCTCAGCGCGACCGTCCCGCCCATCGAATGGCCGATCAGCGGCGCGCGCTGGATGCCCAGCCGCTCCATGAACTGGTAGACCATCTCGACATAGGTTGGCACGGTGAAAGCGTCCAGGCGGGTGCGCTGCGCGCTGCTGCTGGCGGTGCCGGGCACGTCGGAGTCGCCGAAGCCGAAGAAATCGAGGGCGTAGGTGCGGTACTCGCGGCCCAGCACCTCGATGGTGTCGCGCCAGAGCTCCCACGAGCCGAGCCAGCCGTGCAGCAGCAGCACGGGCCGCCCGCGCCCATAGGTCTCGTAATGGATGATGCCGGGATCAGTTATTAGAGACGGCACGTGTGGCCCACCTCTCACCGCGCCTGCGGGACCGCCATGCCCCCGTGCTGCTAAGCATCCATCTCGTCGAGGATGGCGTAGAGCAACTCCAGCAGCACGTTCTTGACGCTCTCTTTGTCGGTGGCGACGCACGGCAGCAGCTTGATGTGGTCGTCAATGCGCAGGGCGATGCGCAAGTCATCGGGTGCCCAGGCTTCGGGGTTATCCTGCTTGTTGGCGGCGACGACGTAGGGCGTGGGCGCGTAGGCGCGGAAGGTCTCCAGGATGCTCTTGGCCTCGCGGAAAGTCTCCGGCCTGGCGCTGTCCACGACAACCACAAAGCCCAGCATCCCCTCGGCCAGAATCTCCCACATGAAGTCGAAGCGGCGCTGGCCCGGCGTGCCGAACAGATAGAGCACCAGGTCGTCGTCCACCGTGATGCGCCCGAAGTCCATCGCCACGGTGGTCTGGGGCTTGATGCCATATTCGGGCGCGTTACGGGAGATCGTCTCGTCGGTGGTCACCGCCCCGATCTCGCTGATGGAGCGAATGAACTCCGTCTTGCCCGCGCTGAAAGGACCGGTGATGACCATCTTGACGAATTGCATGGGCTGATCTTCACTCTTTCACCAAAAGCACCCGAAAGGGTTAGAATCAACGTGTAGCAGGCGGCCTTGCGCGCCAGATCACGCCTCTTTGATGCGGGCGATCAGGCGCTCGACCACGCTGCGCTTGACCTGCGGCCCCTGAGGCAGCGTCCGGCGTGTGCCGTCGGCGGCTTGGACTTTGGGCAGTTGCATACCGGGTGGCCGCACCAACTCCACCAGGCCCGCCTGTAGCAGCCCATAGACCACGCGCCGGATTTCGGTGTCGGTCATGTTGCACGCCTTGGCGATCTGGCGGATTGAGTTCTTGGGATTGATGAAGCCAACGACGCGCCATTCTTCGACGCTGAGACGCACGCCCCGGAACTTGTCACCGGGCGACTCGGGGAACTTGAGCGCCAGGTCGAGGTTGGGCAGCTCTTCTTCGAGCGGCTTGATCTCGCGGGCGCGGCGCGTCCCCTCGATGATCACGTTCTTGAGGTCAATCGGCACGGTGATGCGGCCCGGCGGCGGCGTGACGTTCTCCTCGAAGACGAACGGCTCGTGCCGCCAGGTCATCACGTCGTACACGATGTCCAGCGTGTGCTGGCGGATGCTGCGCACGATGTCGGCTTTCGTCACGTAGTTGGCGTTGATCAGCATCAGAGCCAGCGCCTTGTCGGAGTATTTGCTACCGCGCTCGCGGATGACGCGCGCCTGCTCTGCGTTGAGTTTGCCGGCTTTGTGCAGCACGCTGGCCAGGTGCCCGTCGTGGTCGCCCATCGCTGCCAGCACCAGGCGACCTTGCTCGAAGACGACCGTCGCCCGCTCCTTGCCGGGGATGACCCTGGGGTGCTTGTGCCCCGCGCCGTCAGCGATCATCTCTTTGGTGACGACCGGCTCGTACAGGCGCAGGGTGCCCGTCTTCTTGGCCAGGTTGATCAGGTGGAGGATTTGCGTCGTGCTGAAGTCCGCCAGGTTGCCTTTGAGCGCCATCTTATCTCGTTTCTACCCACTGTCAGGGTCACGTGGCGGGTGGAGTCGGGTGGGTTGTGTCCTTGCAGGCCGGGCTGCCGGGCATTATACACTCCCGAAAATGGGCAGTCAACCGCGCTGGGGGGCGACGCCAGGTCGCGCCGCCGTCCCATTCGCTTGCCCCGACCTCGCCGATCCTCTACGGCCCATCTCAAGGCTACGTCCCGTTTACATTCATCATTATAGGCTACATTGTAATCTGCAAGTGCTGTCAATGGCAGGCCCACACACAAAATTCGTAAAAAATTCATTCTGCGGGCGGGCGCGCCGGTTGCTCGCCGCCGCCTGGCTGCTCGTTCTACTGGTCGCGTGCACGCCGGGCGGGGAGCCGCCGCGCATTATCACCGCCACACCCGCCAGCGCCCCCACGCGCGTAGCTGCCGCCGCCGCCCAGATCGCGCGCCCATCGGACGTGAATCCGCTGACCGGGCTGCCCGTCCGCGATCCGGCGGCGCTGGCCCGCCGCCCGCTGGCCGCCAAGATTTCTAACGCGCCGGACAGCGTGCGCCCCCAGGCGGGCATCGGCGCGGCGGACCTGGTCTTCGAGCACTACGTCGAGGCCGGCCTGACGCGCTTCACGGCCATCTTCTGGACGCACACGCCGCCGCGCGTCGGCTCGATCCGCAGCGCGCGCCTGATTGACCTGGAGATTCCGGCCATGTATGGGGCGCTGCTGGTCTATTCCGGCGCAAGCGAGCCGATCCGCCAGCGTATCGCCGCGCTGCCGTTCGCCCCGCGCGCCTACGAGGGCGTCACTACCGGCGCTCCGCTTTACTTCCGCGACCCGTCACTGGACGCGCCGCACAACCTCTTCGCCGTGCCAGCCGAGGTGTGGGCGCGCGCCCGCGCCGACAGGTTGAACGACCCGCCCGACCTGCGCGGCATGATCTTTGACCAGGCCTCGCCAGAGGACGGCACGCCCGCCGCTGCCGTGACCATTGACTACGGGCCGGACGAGGTGCGGTGGCGCTACGACCCGCCCAGCGGGAAGTATGCGCGCTGGGTTGACGGCGAGCCACACACCGACGCGGACAGCGGCGCGCAGGTGACGGCGGCCAACGTGGTCATCCTCTACGCGCGCCACCAGGACGACGAGAGCATCGTCGAGGGCGAATGGAACGGGACGACGTTCTACTCGACCGAGATTGAGCTACAGGCGCTCGGCCCGGCCACGCTCATCCGCGACGGGATCGCGGTGGATGGCTTCTGGATGCGCTGGGCCGAGGACGCGCCGCTCACCCTGTGGGCGGACGAGGGGGCCGTCCAGCCGCTGGCGCTCAAGCCGGGCAACACCTGGTTCCAGGTGGTGCCGCTGGATTTCAGCGGCGTGCGCCTGGAGTAGGTGTACAATGACAGTAGTGCTCGCAGGCGCAGCGCCGGCCAGAGTGCCGCGCCCCGACATCGCCCGCACACGGGAACAACCATGCTGGACCCGCGCTATCCCTGGCTGGCCATCGGTTTCCTGACGGCAATTGCTACCGGCGCATTGTTGCAGCGTGCCTCGGTCGCCTTCGGGCTGTTCAAAGACCCCCTGCTGGCGCGTTTCCGCGTCTACGGGCCGGAGATGCCCTGTTCGCCGCTGGCCCGCTTCCTGGACATGCTCGGCGTATGGAGCCTGTTGGCCGCCAGTATGCTCGACGCGCTGACCAGCGACCAGCGCGGCAGTTGGGGCTACGCGCCGGTGATCTTCTTCGCGGTGATGCTGATGGCCTTTGCCGGGAGCGTCATCACGCGCCACAGCGACACCCTGCGCCACGCTCTGCCCCCCTGGTACGGCGAGCTGATGCAGCAGACCACGCGCCAGGAGCGCCGCCATCTGGCCTATGCCTGGCTGCGCATCCCGCGCAAGATGCGCTGGCGGCTCAACACCGACCAGGCGTCCTTCCGCGTGTTCGTCGAGCTGGTGCGCCTGACTTCGTACTACGGCGCGCGCGACCGCGACGACCCCTGGGCGATCTGGCAGTGAGCGGAGGCTTTGTGGTGACTGGTATGCCGAGACACGCGCCAGGCAGACCACACCCTTTCGGCTCTCGCGCCTCTCAAAACAGTGCAAGCTGCCCTGGCGGGACGGGCGGCGGCTCGTCGGGGCTATCGTCGCCCTCGGCGTCGAGGGCTGTCTCCTCATCGAAGAGCGCCGGCTCAGCCGCCATGCCCTCCTCGTCTTGACCCTCCGCTGCGTGAGGCGCGTCGCTCGCGCTCTCTGGCAGGGGACGACCGGCAAGGCCCTCCGCCTGCAGCGCCGCCAGTTCCTCATCGGTGATACCGGTTTGGTGCAGGACATGGCGCAGCGTCGGCTCAGTGATGGAGTCCTTAGTGCGCAGGACGTGCACGTAATGCGCGCGCAGGCAAGCCTGCCACTCGTCGAAGAAGATGCTGCGTTTGTCGCTCATGGCACGCGGTGAGTAGGCTGCTTTCGTTCTCCCTCGCCGATCAGTGTACCGCAAACAGCGCCCCGTGCGTAGCCCTTCACCAGAGGACGCTGAGCAGACCCATCGCCGCGCCAAAGATGACCAGCAGCGCCGACCCGACCTTGTAGCGCCACAGCAGCAGCGCCCCCAGCCCGCCTACCAGCACGGCGTACACATCCACGAACGCCGCGCGCCCCAATTCCCACGTCACGGCGGCCATCAGGCCCAGCGCGGCGACGTTCACGCCATCCAGCAGGCCGGACACTGCCTTCGATGCCCGGATGCGCGGGATCAGCGGGTTGCTGAGCGCGACGACTACGAACGAGGGCAGGTAGAACGCCGCCGTAGCGACGACCGCCGCTGGCACACCCCCCAGCAGGTAGCCGACGAACGTCGCCGAGGTGGACAGCGGGCCGGGGGTCATCTGCCCAACGGCGATGGCGTCAATGACCGCCTGCTCGCTCAGCCAGCCATGACGCTCGACCAGTTCCGCCTGCATGAAGGCGAACAGCACGTAGCCGGAGCCGTAGAGCAGGCCGCCGATCTTCAGAAACGTCCAGGCCAGGGCCAGCAGGCTGTAACTGCTTTCAGCGGTGGTTGGCGCGGCCAGGCCCACCCCGGCCAGGGGGAACGAGGCGAGCGCACGAATCGTCACCGTCCGGCGGATCAGCGCCACTGCCAACCCGCCTCCCAGCAGCACGATCACGAAGTTGACGCCCAGGAAGTAGAGCACCAGCGCCGCGATGCCCACTGCAGCGGTCAGCCTGTCTGTGACGGCCTTGCGGCCCAGGCTCCACAGGGCCAGGACGATCAGCGGGATGATCACTGGTTTGATGCCGTACAGCAGCCACTCAGCGGCGGGCGTTGTCCCGTAGCGGGTATAGGCCCAGGCCAGCCCCAGGGTGATGGCCATACCCGGCAGCACAAAGGCGATCCCGCCCGCGAGCAGGCCGCTCAGCCCCGCCCGCACGAAGCCGATGTGCATGGTCATTTCGCTGGAATTGGGGCCGGGGATCAGGTTCGTCGCGCCCAGCAGATCGAGGAAATGCTGCTCGGAAAGCCACTTGCGGCGCTCGACCAGTTCATGGCGCATGATGGCGATGTGCGCCGCCGGGCCGCCGAAGGCTGTCGCGCCGATGCGCAGGAACGCGCCGCCGACCCGGAGAACCTCGCGCCAGCGGGCCGGGTTGTGCGATGTCGGGGAGGGGGTCGGCGAAGGAGGTATATGGCGCACCGGTTGCAGGAGACAAGGATCGGGAAGCGAAGTAGTGGGTACATCTCACGATGGCGAGATTGCTGAACCGCAGAGGCGCAGAGGACGCGGAGAAGAAGCAGAACCCTCTCGATAACTCTGTCTTCTCTGCGCTCTCTGCGTCTCAGCGGTGATCTTTTGCCTCAGAAATGAGGCGCGCCCAAGTGAGCGGTATGCGTAGACTTCCGAAATCTCCAGCGACTTCGGAAGTCCCGCATCGTGTACCCCCTACAGCCGCTCGACGCCGCTGCCTTCCGCCGCCTGGCAGACATAAAGGTGCGGCGTCAGGCCGGTCTGGGTGGTGTAAGCGGGGCCGACTGCCGCCACGAACTGCTCGACCGCCTCGTTCTGGACGAGGGCCACCGCACAGCCCCCGAACCCCGCGCCGGTCATGCGCGCGCCGTAACAGCCGGGCTGGGCGTTGGCGATGTCCACGATGGCGTCTAGCTCAGTGCAGCTTACTTCGTAGTCGTCGCGCAGGCTGGCGTGGCTCTCGCGCAGCGCCTGCCCCACCGTCTTGAGCGCATTGCCGCGCAGCGCCATGACGGTGACGCGCACGCGCAGATTCTCGCTGACGATGTGCCTGGCCCGGCGATAGAGCACGTCGCCAAGCTGCGCTTTGACCTCTTCAAGCTGGGGCAGCGTGGCGTCGCGCAATGCCTCCACGCCAAGCTTCTCCGCCGCCGTCTCGCACTGCTCGCGCCGCGCCGCGTACTCGGAGTCCACCAGCCCGCGCCGCTTGGCCGTGTCCATGATGACGATGCTGGCTCCCTGCGGGACGGGCACCGCCTGCGTGTCCAGGCTGCGGCAGTCAATGAGCAGGGCGTGACCGGCCCGGCCCAGCGCCGAGGCCATCTGATCCATCACGCCGCAGGGCATCCCGATGAACTGGTGCTCGACCTCCACGCCGCCCAGCGCCTTCTCAACCTGGGACAGGCTCGCGCCCGTCAGGGCCAGCCCCAGCTCGATCATGACCACTTCGACCGCCGCCGAGGAGGACAGCCCCGCGCCGATGGGAATGTCGCCGCCGATCACCGCGTCGAAGCCGGGCACGGTGTGGCCCTGGTTCTCCAGCCACCACAACGACCCGCGCGGATACTTGCTCCAGGCGGGCAGGTCAGGGTCGTCCAGATCGTCGAGGGCGAAGGTCGTCTCAGCGCTGAAGTCGGTCGAGATGAGGTGCACGGTGCGGTCGAGGCGCGGGCGGGCCGCGACGTACACGGCGCGGTCAATAGCGGCGGGCAGCACGAAGCCGTCGTTGTAGTCGGTGTGCTCGCCGATCAGGTTGACGCGCCCCGGCGCGCGGGCCAGCAGCGCCGGCTGGCTCTCAAAGCGGTCGGCGAACGTGGTGAGCACGGTGTCTTTTACAGTCATGGTTCCATCCAGACTATGCAGCGAAGTACCGGGCAGAGTATAGCGCAGTGCCCGCGCGCGGGCCTACTCTGCACCGACAAGCTGTTCGGCCTCGTCGCGTGTGTCCACCAGGAAGACGGCCAGTCCGTTGAACTGCTTTTCCGCCAGCACGCGGTCCCGGCGGGCCTGCACCCAGGGCGGCGTGTACTTTTCCGGCACCGATGCATCTGTTTCGCGCACCAACACAAGCTGGTTTTGGTGCCCGCTCTCAGTACCGTTACGGGCCACAACCCAGACGCGCGTCACCGGCTCTGGGAACGGCAAGGGAGCCAGCGGATTGCCTTCTTCAATCCAGGCGTAGGGGAACTCGTCCCGGTCAAAGTATCTCTTGAAGGCGACCAATTCGATGGGATTGCCGCTCAGCACGCCATCGCCGGGCTGGAAATCCGCCGCCACGTACTCCGCCACGCCACGCCAGTCCTCTTTGTAGTGATCGCCCGCGCGGAACACGTCCAGGGTGATAGCCGCTCCGGTCAGAGCCACCAACGCGACGGCACCCACAGCCAGGTACGGGCGGCGCGGCCCGGCCAGCCACCTCCAGCCGCGCAGCATGAGCACGATCAGCGCGGGCAGGATGATCACGAAGTAGCGATCCACGTAGAGCGGGCGCACCACCAGGGAGACGGCAAAAACCAGCGCCAGCGTGCCCACGACCACCCAGAACCAGTACCACAGGTCTGGCTCAGCGCGGTAATGGCGGGCAGCGTAGACCAGCCCTGCGCCCAGACCGACCAGCGCGGCGATCAGCCCTGGCACGGCCAGAAGCGGGATCGAATCGCCGGTGCCGATGGTCATGGCGCTGAGGGTGAGCAGCAGGTCTGCTGGCCCCGGCTTGCGAATCCAGCCCAGCCCTGCGGCGACCGTCTCCGCCTGGAGCATGTAGCCGATCCACAGCAGCAACGGAATCACGGCGAGAGCCTGCGCGCCGATCCAGCGCCGGAACAGCGCCCGCTTGCGGCGCAGCAGGAAACCGAAGACAAGGTATTGGGCGAAAGCCAGAGACGCAGCGAAGTAGTGGGTGACGTAGCCGCCCATGCTGGCCAGCACGAACACGACCCAGTGAGTCCGCCTGCGCTCCCCGGCCAGCAGGCGCAGGAAAGCGTAAGACGCGATGAGCGCCAGCACAAAAGCCAGCGCATAAACCCGCGCCGTGCGCGACAGCCAGATGTGGTACGGGTTGAGCGCCAGCAGCGCGCCCGCGCCCAGGGCCAGCCAGGGCGAGCGGTACAGCCGCGCGACGACCCCCATCATTCCGGCGATGCCCAGCACACCCAGCAGGGCCGAGAATGAGCGCAGCGCGAAGTCCGAACCAGTGGGGTAGGCGTGCAGAACCATGTAGTAGAAGGGCGTCTGGTTGCCAGAGTCGCGGACGAGGAGCAGCGTCTCGTCCAGCGGGACGCGGGCACGTACTTCGGTGAAAACCTCGTCAATCCACAGGCTCGGCCCGCCCAGATCGTACAGGCGCAGCGCCGCCCCAACGACCACGATCAGGGCGGCCCACAGCCAGAAGGTGCGCGGACGTGCGGCGGCGGTGTCCATGGGTGGCGCGCCCCTCTATGCCCGCGTGTAGTGCAGGGCGGGCTGCTGGCGCAGGCGGTCGGCGGCCTGCTCAGCGGTGATATCGCGCTGCGGCGTGCCGAGCATCTCGTAGCCGACCATGTGCTTCTTGACCGTCGCGCTGCGCAACAGCGGCGGGTAGAAGTGCGCGTGCAGGTGCCAGTACGGGTGCGGCGCGCCATCGGTTGGAGCCTGGTGGAAGCCCATACTATAGGGGAACGAGGTGCGGAACACGTTGTCGTAGCGCACGGTGATCTGGTGCAGCGCATCGGCCAGCGCGTCGCGTTCGGCGTCGTCCAGCGCCGGGATGCTGGTCGCGGCACGGTTGCTGATCAGCAGCGTCTCGAACGGCCAGATCGCCCAGAAGGGCACCAGGACGGTCCAGTGTTCGTTGGCGTAGACCAGGCGCTCGGCGCGACGGCGCTCCTCGGTCAGGTAATCGCCCAGCAAGGTGACGCCGTGCGCGTTGAAGTAGTCGCGCTGGGCGATCAGCTCCTTGTCAATCTCGCGCGGCAGGCGCATCGTGGACCAGATTTGGCCGTGCGGGTGCGGGTTCGATGCGCCCATCATCTCGCCCCGGTTCTCGAAAACCTGCACGTAGCCGATGAAGTCGCGCCCGCCCAGGTCGAGCGTCTGCTCGGCCCAGGTGTCCACGACCGGGCGGATGTCGGCGGTATCCATCTGCGCCAGGGTCAGGTCGTGGCGCGGGCTGAAGCAGATCACCCGGCAGATGCCGCGCTCACCCTGCACGCGAAACAGTGGGTGATCGGGCGGCTCGTCGGCGGGCGTGTCGGGCATCAGCGCCGGGAAGTCGTTGTCGAAGACGAAGGTGCCCGTGTAGGCCGGGTTGACATTGCCCCCGGCGCGGGCATTGCCGGGGCACAAGTAGCAGGTCGGGTCGTAGGCCGGGCGCGTCTCCGGCGGCGCGCTGGCGACTTCGCCCTGCCAGGGGCGCTTGGCGCGGTGTGGCGAGACGAGAATCCACTCGTTGGTGAGGGGGTTGAAGCGCCGGTGCGGGTGCTCGCTGAGGGTGAACATGCTGCGTCCTTACTGGGTGAGCGTCACGCGATGCCAGTCATGGGCAAGTGTACAGAGCCGCGCGCGTTTGTGCTACTGCGCCGGGGCCGAGATCGAGGTGAGTTTGGGGCGTGCGTAGGGCGTATGGCCATACGCCCCATGTGTACTAACTCAAGGCTTCTGGGCGCACGGTACGGGCGGAAGGCCCCTCCCCCTGGCCCCCTCCCCGGCCAAGCCAGGGAGGGGGGAAAACGTCCCCTCTGACGGTCAAAGTCCCCCTCTCTAGCTCTGCTGGAGAGGGGGATTGAGGGGGAGAGGCGCGCGCAGCCAGGCTTAAGTGGGTTCACGTGGGGGCGTATCGCAGTACGTCCCTACGACGGGCGCAGCAGAGCAGCACCCTCTACGCGCACAGGCGCTTCGACGCCAGAGTTCCGAAGTTTCCGAAACTTCGGAAGTCTAGAGCGTGTTACGTACTCCGCACGCTCGGCGTAGCGTGCAGGGCACTGCCCATGCGCTGTGCCCTGATCCCACCCTGTAGTCTCTCCCCGCCAGCAGGGAGGGACAGGTTTCTCCCCTTTCCCTGCAAGCAGGGAAAGGGGCCGGGGGATAGGGGTTGAAAAGTGCATGACACGTTCTAGAGCACTTCCAGGATCAGCGGGCGCTTGATCGTGTGGTCGCCCGTCGCGATAGGCCGTACCGGCCAGCCATCAATGGCAGTGAGGACTTCCGGCGCGCCGCTCGCCTGCGGCACCAGGATCGTGTCCTCCGACTTGACGCCGGTGATGGACGGGTTCCACGCGCAGACCATGCCCGCTTGCAGGGTCTCGGTCTCGCCGGGCGTGGCGATGAATTCGCGCGCCTCGTAGCCGGCGGTGCCGCCCTGGTGATGCAGCTTCCACTCATCGGCGAATCCGGTGCGGGCGTAGGCGTCCTGCAGCGTCTTGAACAGCGCGCCCAGCGAAGCGCCCGGCTGCGACGCCGCGATGATCGCCGCGTCTACTTCGGCGCAGGCGTCCATCCTGGCGCGAATCTCCT
>Ga0067045_1031300_pt1 | contig 12613 bp, 12 predicted proteins | sample TerdegcTABiofilm_FD_59184 | JGI IMG/M metagenome (GOLD analysis project Ga0067045, IMG submission 59184) | Combined Assembly of (Gp0054472, Gp0054536) Wastewater bioreactor microbial communities from Singapore -Terephthalate degrading...
CACTTGAACACCGTGCGGGACATCGCCAAGTACGATCCGCAGACGGGGGTGACCACCGTGGTCAATCACCTGGTCTATGACGCCTTCGGCAACGTCACGTCGGAGAGTAATCCGACGATCGATAGTCTCTTTTTATTCACCGGTAGACCATTCGATAGTGACACTCAACTGCAAAACAACCTCAACCGCTGGTACGATGCCCGTGTCGGCCGCTGGCTGAGCGAGGACCCCATCGGCTTTAACGGCGGCGACGGGAATTTGTATCGGTATGTGGGGAATCGAACCACTGATAGGTCAGACCCGCTCGGCTTCGTCGAGTGTCCTGGCGGCCAATGGTTGTGGGTTGGTACCACGAGGGGCGGACAAGTCATACTGGGGTATTACTACTACAAGGCAAAGTTTACTTGCAAACAATCGCTTGTGGTTGGAGAAACCTGCTATCGGTGTCCCGGACAGGTTTCCTTCATGAAAAAGCGATACAAGGTTCCAGTGGCGTATGGGTCGTCATCTGTTTTGGCGCTTGGAGCCGGCTTGGACTCCACGCTCTACGCGCATGCTGCGGGTACCGTGTCAGCACCAACTAGCGAGCAGCTTGCGGGCTGGAGTCTTTCGGTAGGAGTCAGCGTCACCGCGATAGCTGTGGGCGGAACTCTGAGTGGGGGCTTCGGTCATACCGACGGATCTGCCGGCCTTGATATCGGCTTTGGCTTTTCGGTCAGCGGCTTTCCGGCCTACACCCGGATTTGGTCGTCCGGCTACCAGTTGTTCGATGAGCCGTTGTCCCCGCAGGAATTGAAGTACCTCAGTCTGGGTGGTTGCCAAAAGGAATACAGGGCGACTCGGCCCTTCGCCGAATCAACTCCCTCATCATTCCACTACATGATTGAATACTAAGTTCGGTTTCGATCAAACGGAGGCTGCGTCCGTATGGTACGACCACCGCAGGCGGTGCCTGATTTGGCCGATGAGATAGTGTCTTTTAGGGAAAGACGAGGCCTTTCCCGAATGAGCAGGCTGGGAACGGACCTGTTCTTTCTCGCTTACATTCCAGCAACGATGTGTTTATTCTGGTACGTGTTACGTCACGGGGTAGTGCCGCTCACTGGTGATATTACGCTATTCAGGGGTCCGCATGAGGTTTTCTTGTTCGCTACATTGATGCTAGCTGGTTGCGTTGCTTGGACCTTAGTCTACGCAGCAGACCGACTCACAGATGGATTACAACGTGTTCTATGGCAAATCTGTGTGATACTTCCAATCGTAGGACCGCCGTGTTTTTACATATTCGTACTTCGAGGTCGATCGGTTCGGCCCTCGCGATTGTGGCATATTGGGATTCTAGCAGTGCTTTGCGGGGGAATTGTCGGGGCTCTGGGGCTGGTCGTGGGATCGCTTTACCCAAAGGCGTACGGATTGCGTGTGCCCGAAGTCATGCTCGTGGGGCTGTATTGGGGCATACGCTTTTGGGCTAGACGGAGTTACGACCCTGAGGATTGTTTCGAGGCTGTCAGAGGTGCCGCTATCGCTGGGCTGGTTTACGGCGTCCTGGTTCAGGCGTTGATCGCTGGTACTGAACCGCTGTTTGGAATGACGCCGTGGGCGGCTGCTTTGCGTGCGATCGCCAGCGCCTATTGGGGTGCTACGTTTGCCGCGTTCGCTGCTTCCAACATCATCGTCGTGCCGTGGTTGTTGGGTTCGGCTTTGCATAGGACTCTAGGCGACTTGTTAGAGAGGGTGACACGGGGACGGCGAACGCCTTAACCCGTTTCGTGACGCCGCGGATCGAAAAAGCCATGGAAGTTCCTTTCGGTCGTGCGGCTGAGCCAACCGATCGCGGTGCCGATGCTTTCTGGGGGGATCATCTGAGGGAAGAACGGCAGTCAGTTAGCCCGTGCAGAAGTAGGGATTTCCCACTATCCAGCGGGGCATTATAGTTCTTGTTTATCTCGTTTCGTGCATGGAAGTAACGGACTTAGTCAACGAATACACAATTTTCCAAGTCGCTCAACTCAAAAACACGAGCCAGGCGTTAAGATGGCAACCAGATCGTCATGGATTTCTGGCGTACCAACTCGGGCAACATGCAAATAGGCCACCTAAGGTAGCGTTACCTCTGGGGCCCGGCGGTCGATCAGATTTTGGCCGAGGAAAATGTTGACAACGGCAGTGATGAAACGGTACAGTGGACGCTGACGGACCGCCTGAACACGGTCCGGGACATCGCGAAGTATGATCCGGGCAGCGACATAACCACCGTGGTTAATCATCTCATCTACGACGCCTTTGGCCGGGTCACGTCGGAGAGTAATCCGACGATTGATAGTCTCTTCTTATTCACGGCTAGCTCATGTGATAGTGACACTCAACTTCAAAGACCATTTGATAGTGACACACAACTTCAGAACAACTTCAACCGCTGGTACGACTTTCGTGTCGGCCGCTGGCTGAGCGAGGACCCAATCGGGTTCGCCGGCGGGGATGGGAACTTGTACCGTTACGTGGGCAATACGCCCACGAGTGTGTTCGATGCGCGGGGCACCATCGAGTGCAGCCGGGCCACTGTGGGAGCACGCGGGGTGTTACAGAGGACGTGGTGTTCTCGCCGGGCAACATGAGCCCGGACGAGGCGAACCGCGCGATGAACTTCGCGATCATCATTTCAGCACTTAGCGACGTGCCGATGCCCGGCGTCACGGACATTGGGGATCTCCTTAGAAAGCTTGATCCGAACTCTCCCTGGGGAGTCGAGATTGCGGCAAAACTGGCGGAAATTAAGAACTTCCAGGTGTTGCTCCGGCTGAATGCCGGGCAGGCCGGCGTGTGGACTAAGGCCCAGTGCCAGGAGTGCCGATGCACGAATTGGTTTACGGGAGCCCCTTTTTATCGTGCGCAGACGCACTTTGATTGGGTCAACTTTGGAAAGAAGAAGTGGGTACAGTGCGATCTTAGCAAGACCGACCGGGCGCAAGGCGAACGAAAGAAGCTCGCTTCGGCCGCTTACGTCGATAGCCACGTTTTGTTCTTCGAGCTTCTCGACATGAATGACGTAAAAGATCTGAAACGTCAATGTGCCGAACAGGCCGAACAATCGTGCGAGAAATAGGGACGGGAGCCATGGGATCCAGCAGTCCTGCCAAGCCCACAAGGTACAGCGAGACGGCCTCGGCGAGGTACCGATTTCACAGATGGCGGATCACGTGCCGCCCGTTGCCCATTATTGCGTGTGTTGTTGTTTTCGGCATCCTATTGCAAATCGCATGGCATTACCGTTTTCACTTAATGTGGCTATATGAAGTGCGGCATCTCGGATTGGAAGGCGTGCAGGCTATCCCGGACCGGCCCATGCCGCATAGCCCAACACCGGACGGCTGGGTCCCGTGCCGCGTCGGTGGCCTCGAATTGAGTTTGCCGCCTGAGCTCGCCAATGACAGACTCGCGCAGAACAACAGCTCTTCACCGGTCACCTTTCAGAACGGTTCCCGAGTTGTGGTGGTTGCCTTACCCAGGGCCGCGAGCGAGTACTCCGGTCTTCTCAAGGCCGCATCGGAGTTATGTCCCCGGTCGCAATCCTTCACAATGCCCAAACTACGTCGCGCTTGCTACCAAGCTAGTTCGGACGATTTTCGCTGGTCAATGACTCCAAAGGAAGTTCGTTGGCACACCTTCTGCATCACCACAGGGCAACTCATGCGGTTCAGTTCAGGCGGCCATACTGAGAGTTTTTCTCGTGGGAACTTAGAAGGAATCATACACTTCACAGGCGAACGGGCGGTGTGTGAATGGGAATCCAGGGACTCTGGCTTGGGGGGGTACATCCACTTCATCGACCGTGGAGTGAAAGCCGACGCAACCTGGATCCGGGCGGTATGCCAAAGTCTGAGGGCATTGAAAGAGGCCGAAGCGGAATCTCGGTAGCTGCTTCTGCAGAAGGCCGCAATCGGCCCTCAGCCGTGATTGGGTCGCGGGTACCTCCCCACGATGACGGGGCGGAATCAAGCCAATGGCGTACGATGTTCCATAGAGTGGCGGCTCGGTGGTGGATTTCGCCCTCACCCGGCTTGCGAGCTCTCACCACTCTTTCCCAGAGGGAGAGGGAACAACGTCCACCACAGTAATTCCTTTGACCGCCCCAGCCCTTTTGGAAGATGGGAGACCGGTGACGACGCCGGAACGGATTTGACCTGTGATTTCGAATCGGCTTCGCTCTGCGGACAGAACCTGGCTTGGAGGGCCGCAACGCGATATTCGGGGCGGGGCTGTCCCTCCGTGATGCTTGTCGAATTCCGAAGACCGTTCGATCCGTTGTACCTTTCCACTCCCGCCGCAAACCGCACTTCCCAGGGTTTAGAACCTGGCCGAGCCGCGACAAGTGCCCATTCCGACCTGCGATCTGTTCATATTCCAACCCGTGACGGATTGACACGCCGAGCCGCGACCGTCAGGGAGCGGCGTTTCCTTGGCGCCATGCCGATTTTTCGGGGCCGGCCGGTTGGCGCTGATTCGGCTGGCTTGATGGCGTGAATGGCTCGGCCGGAATGCCCGTCGATCGTGCGTCGTGGTGCAGGTTGCGGGTGATGTCAGGCGGCCGATGGGGAGAAGGCGGGGGAAAGTGTCATCGAGGCGGAAATCCTCGGGCCGCCGGAACGGGTCGCAACACCGGGACCTGCGTCATGGCCGCGGTACGTCTTCCCCGCGACCCGATGATAATGGACCTGCGAAATGCCTATGGGCTTAGGGAGGAGCGAAATCACAAAGCCGCCGATCTTTGAGGGGAAGCTATGGCCGACAAGGGCCACAGTTTCGGCGCCCACACCCAAATCGCACCGTTCCCGACGGCGAAAGGCTCTACAAAACAACGGCAATGCGGCTACGGATGCACAGAGCCGCAAGCCCGGTCTCTAGAGGAGAGTACCCGATCGAAAAACCTTGCGGGCGATCACCCCGGCCGGGCGGGGTTGCTTTAAACCATGCCTACTCCCGGCTAAGTAGCGGCGGAGGGATTCGAACCCCCGACACGCGGATTATGATTCCGCTGCTCTAACCAGCTGAGCTACACCGCCAAAATTTTCCACATCGCCGTGATTCACTGAATCGCCTAAACTTCCCGGATTGGCGAGCTGTACGTTCCGCCAAACGGGGAATGGCAAGCGATTTTCGGCGACCCCACGTTGGCTGCGGCGAATTCCACCAAACCCCGTCGCGAGTATTTTATCACCAAGCGAAGGAGGGGGCCATCCGCAATTCGTGCGGACTGTCCCGGGCTATGCCAAAGCTAGCCGTCCCGCCCCCGGGCATCTTTCGGGCCAATCCGACCGATTGCCAGGCCGCGTTTTGGACAACGCGGTTGAACTCTCCGTGTTAGGATGTAAGACCACCGAAACGAAGCGTTTTGGCCTAAGTCGGCGTCTACTCCCAACCTTAATGTAGCCTACAATCGTTCTTGCCGAGCGACAAGAGGGCTGTGCCGGTCAGAGGGCAAACTGCGTTCGGCCAAGGGTTGCGGCTTTTTTGCCCGAACGTACCCCCCTTAGTCGAAATCGAATCCCGGAAGGTGGTGAATTTCGGCCGGCTTGGCGTTACAATGGTTTGCGAAATCAACCATACCGCGCAAAAGGCTATTCAGCGCGGCATTGGGCTGGCGAGGCCTTCGGGGCGGTCTGCGGTTTCGGGGAGGGATGACCGAGCGGCCGGTGACGTCCCGGCAAACCTTGTCCCGGTGGTGGAAGAAACGCACTTTTCCGGTCGAAAAACTACGGCTGCATCGGCCGTCGGATATCTTTGAGACTGTTCATGGCGTACACGCGGTGGTATCCCTTTGCCGTGGTCTCGTTCTGGTTGGCCGCCATGACGTGGCTGGTCACCACAAAGGTCATGCCTGTGTTCTTGGTGGGCTCCCCCCCCAGCTACGAAGCGATCCTCAACGCGCAGCGTGAGGAGACGGTCGTTGGATGGCATGTCCGTTGGCGTGACCGATCCATCGGTTGGGCGGTGTCGGAGACGATTCCGGTGGAGGAGGATTTGACCGAAGTCCGGCATCTTTTGCACTTCGATGAGCTTCCGCTCGGCGAGATGTTTCCGGGGATTTGGACCCTTTTCGCCGATCGTTCTCAAACGAAACCGCGGCTGGCGTTGGAGTTCGAGACCGTGATGTTGTTCGATCCGTTGAAGCGGCTCTCGTCGTTTCAAACGCGCGTGCGTACGCCGTCCTTGCCCGATGCTTTGGTGATCATTCGCGGGAGCGTGGAAAAAGATACGCTGCACTTGAACCTTCAGGCGGGCAATTTCAATTACGATACGGACCTGGGCTTTCGATCGGACGTACTGGTAAGCGATTCGTTCTCGCCGCAGAGCGTGTTGCCCGGCTTGCGCGACGGCCAGCAATGGACCGTCGAAGTCTATAGTCCGTTCAATCTACCCAATCAGGTCGTGCAGCGCCGACCGCTCGAGGTGATTTCCGCGAAAGTGGAAGGGCGGCAGCCGATCGTTCACGAGGGCAAAACGGTATTGGCCTGGGTGGTGGTGTACCGAGGCGATCCGGGCGCGAACGGCGGTTCGCAGAACAAGCCGCCTCGGGGCCGAGTTTGGGTTGCTCCCGACGGCATGGTGCTCCGTCAGGAAGCCAGGTTGATGGACAGTACGATCGTACTGTCGCGGCTGCCGCGGAGCCAAGCCCGACGGTTGGCAGATCAGGCGGAGGAAATCCGCAGAGCACGTACCGGCTTTTTTCAGAACACGGACGGGCCCACGCCATGATTGATTTTTTTGATGTGACGCGCCGTTACGGAACGAAAACGGCCGTCTCACACTTGGATTTGCACATACCGGCGGCACAGTTATTCGCTTTCTTGGGACCGAACGGGGCCGGCAAGACGACTTCGATTCGAATGCTGGTGGGCCTGTTGCGGCCCAGCGAGGGGCAGGTCTGCGTGTGCGGCTACGATACCGTCAAGCAGAGTCGCGAAGCCGCGCGGCAGGTCGGATATGTCCCCGATCAACCGTTCCTGTACGACAAGCTTTCGGGACGCGAGTTCTTGGAGTTTGTGGGCCGCCTGCGAGGGATGCCGTCGAACGTTCTCCGCGATCGAATCGAGCGCGAGGCCGCCAGGTTTGAGTTGTCCGGTTTTCTCGACGAATGGACGGAGAGCTATTCGCACGGCATGCGGCAGCGAGTCGTCTTTGCCTCGGCGGTGCTGCACGATCCGCCCGTTTTGGTCGTCGATGAACCGATGGTCGGCTTGGATCCGAAGAACGCCCGGCTGGCGAAGGACTTGCTGCGCGAGAGAGTTTCGCAAGGAGGCGTGGTCTTCATGTCCACGCACACCCTCAGCATTGCCGAGGAAATCGGCGACAGAATCGGCATCATTCACCAGGGAAGGCTGATCTTCTTCGGGTCCGTGGCCGAGTTGAGGGCCTTGAAAGAGGGAGATCATCGCTCGTTGGAGCAGATTTTCTTGGAACTGACCAACGGCGACGGAGAGGCGATTGCGTCCAACGGCACAGTATCGGCTCTTTCGAACGGCGATCTCGGCCGCGATTCGGCGACGCATCGGGCGCCGGTGAGCGGATCCTGACTCCGAAAAGGGCACGCAGCACGGCATCGTACCACGTTTGGAAGGCCTCACGAATCAGCGATGAAGTACGAACGGCTCTCAAGCGAAACGATCAAGGACGGCCCGGCCGCGGACTCCATCGGCTCTTGGGAGCTGCCGTCTCCGGGGGAGGAGGCGAGAATCTTCGGGGCGGTGAAACGACAAGCGGCGCGGACCGTCGTGCTCCAAACATTGAGCCGTGCGTGGTTTCGCGTTTGGCTCGTCGTCGGTTTGGGTTCCTTGTTGTGGCTGGGACTTTTCGCGCTGTTTCGGGAAGGGTTCCACTTCTTGATTTTCGCCATCCCCTACACCGACCTAGTACAGCAAACAATCCACTACATTTTCGGGACGTTCTTTCTGACGCTGGGGCTGATGCTGATTCTCTCGTCGGCCATCATGCTGCACGGTTCGCTATTCCGCGGGAGGGACACGCAGTTTCTGCTGACGTTGCCCGTTCATCCCGAACGCATATTTTTGGACAAGTATATGGATGCCGTGTTTCTCAGCAGTTGGGCGTTCGTGCTCTTGGGCAGCCCTCTGCTGTTGGCTTATGCGGTGGAGGTTCGCGCTCCTTGGTACCACTATTGGCTGTTGCTGCCGTACCTTGTGAGTTTTGTCTACATACCGACGGCGATCGGCGGCCTGGTCTCGCTATTGGTGGCGATGTTCTTCCCGCGATCCAAGACGCTCCTATGGACGGTCGGGATCATTGCGGGCGTTTTAGGCGCGGTCGCGGTGGGGCGATGGGTTCTCAGTCTTCCGCACGCTACGAACGCCTTCAGTCTGGAGTGGCTTCAGCGGACGCTGGATCGACTGAGCATCACGCAATTCCGATTCTTGCCCAGTTGGTGGTTGTCCAGCGGTCTGCTGGCGTCGGCGGACCGAAACTGGCAAGACGGCGTGCTTTTCCTCTCGGTCTTGCTCGCAAATGCACTGTTTTTGAACTACGTGATAGGACGGTTCGCGGGGGCATTTTATCGCGAGGCCTATTGGCGCGTGGCCTCCGGACCGGGTAATCGCAAAGTCGGGAGGAGGAGCTGGATCGACGCCCTCATCCTCCACCTCTTGCCCGGCCTCTCCGACCCGGTCCGCCAGCTCGTGCTTAAGGACGTGCGTCTCTTTCGTCGTGACCCCGTTCAGTGGACGCAGATCCTTATCTTCATCGGACTGCTGGTGTTTTATTTCGTGAATATCCGGCGATTGTACGATGAACAATTCTTCGTGGCCTGGGTCAACATTATCAGTTTCTTGAATCTCGCCGTGATCGTGCTGTTGTTGTCGACGTTTACCACCCGGTTCATCTTCCCGCTGATCAGCTTGGAAGGCCCTCGCTTTTGGGTATTGGGCTTGATGCCGATCCCTCGAAGCACCATCGTCTGGAGTAAGTTGTGGTTCGCGTTATCGCTGTGCTTGGTGCCGACCTGCGCTTTGGTCGCGATCAGCGACCTGATGCTGGGAGTCGCGCCGGCCGTCCACTTGCATCACCAGTACGCCACGGTCCTGGCCGCCGTGGGGTTGTGCTCTATCGCCGTGGGCTTAGGGGCTCGATTTCCCATGTTCAAGGTCGCCTCTCCCACACAGATCGCGGCCGGTTTCGGAGGCACCGTGAACTTGATCTTGAGCACCGCCTACAACGTCGTGATCATCGGCTTGGCCGGGCTGCCGATCCACGTGCGGGGCATTCTGGAGAACACCATCCTCTTGCCGACGGTCACGGCCAACGTCCCGATCAACCGGTTTACCGAGACCTGGCTTGCGACGGGACCGGCTTGGGCGGCCGTCGTTGCGGTTTTCGCCACCAGCATCTGCTTGGCCTTGGGGCTGCGATTCTTTATGCAGCTCGAGGAACCGATCGTCTCGCCCGCGACTCGCATCTTCGGCAACCGTGTCGCGGACGGTCGAGATTCGTAGAGAGGCCTCCCGGCGTGCCGCCGGCCGTGCTCAACGGCCGGGCTCAAGCGTCAAGAATGGCCGCGAATTTACGACTGCTCGGCCCACCGACGCGGGCGCACCGGGAGATCGGGTGAACACGAGGCATCCGTGGAAGTCGGAAGCCTGCTACTTCCCTCGCCGTCAGCCGGCCAGCTTGGCAAGACGGTTCATGGGGAGAATGACCGGCTCCGGTTCGGAGATCGTGTAACTCATCAGGTAGGCGTCTTCCGGGGTGTCCTGGTAGAAGTTTCTCAGGACCGAGGTGGCGCGAAACCCGAGGGAGCGGAAGAACAGTTGAGCCGGTAGGTTCGTCTCACGAACCTCCAGCGTGATGCGATTTCGCTTTTGCAACGACAGCTTGTTGATCAGCTTCTGAACCAAGTAGCGGCCGACTCCGCGCCGCCGCCACTCCGGGCTGACGGCCAAGTTGAGCAACCGTATCTTGCTCTTCGCCATCTCGTAGATCATGTAGCCGACGACTTTGTCGTCCACCTCGGCCACCAACCCCACGCAGTTCCGCTGTCGGACGCAAGCCACAAATTCCGCCTCGGTCCAGGGGAACTCGAAACTGGCGTTTTCGATGCCCAGCACCTCGGGCATGTGCCGTTGCAGCATCCAGCGAACGAGGCAATTCGGCAGGAGGGAGATTCCGGGGCTCATGGCAAACCTTCCTTGTCGGCCAGAGTCGAACTTGAAAGAACAGCTCTGCAACAACCGTGTTACTCAACCGTTCACGGTCCACCGACGGTGTCGATCGACCGGGATACAGGTTAGCAGAATCGCCGGGGTTCGCCAAGACGGGAAATACCGAGCATGTCGCGGCCTCGCGAAGTGGGCGGCGAAGCAACCTCATCAGGCTGATCGGGTTGCTTTTCGGCCTGCGGCGATCGCGCCGCCGAACGGCGCAGGGCCTACCGGTCCATGCAATCGGAATAGCTTATCGCCGATCCCCCCGTGATGGTTGTCAGTTCGCCCGGAAATCGCGGATGTGGGCCGAATCTCGCGCAAACCGCGGGCCGATACGTCCCTTGGGAGGCCGCCGAGACGGGGCGGTCCGGGCGATGACGGGGAATGCGGTTGGGGTTTCCTCTCGGCCGAGAAAAACTTTCGGGATCCGCACGCGAGGTCGCAGCATGATTTCTGCCCCTGCTTCGAAAGCCGGTCACGGTTCCGCAACCAAGCGAGACCTCGTGCTTGCGGGACCGGAGTACGAGTCGGTGCTCATGGATCTCGAGCGGCGTCAAGATGAAGCTTTGGCGATGCTGGCCGACCTCGAGGCGAGGATCGGCCAAGCCCTGCGTGTTTGGGCTGCGACCGGGCAAGGCTCGGCTGAGAGCTGCGGGCTAGCCCAGTGAACGACGGAAAAGGCCTCGCGGACGCGGCGTTCGCCGATGTCGAATGGCGTTGTCGAATGGCGCTGTCGGATGGAGCGTTCACGCGACACGAGTAGCGACGGAAAGTTCGATCCAAGGTATCGCTCTGCTCGCCCTCTCGCGGGCTGATCCACGCGGTATCGACGCCCAACGAAGCGGTATCGCCGCGGTTCGTTCGCCTCGGAAACAACGGCCCTGTCGGCTTGCCGAGGGCCTTTGGGCCGTGTAACGGCGGACCAGGGAGAGTGAGCTAGACGCTGCGGCGGAATGTGAATGCCGTCGAGGCTCGTTACGCCGAGATCCGCGATCGCAAAGTAAGCCGTGCGCGGAAAGGGAAGGGGTTGAGCCCGATCGGCGCGAGGCTTCCGAGGCTTCCCAAGATTTTTTCGACCGACGTAAAGAGTCCCCCTTTGCCGCGCCGATGGGAACAGGTACATTAGGGTCATGCGTTGTGAGCAACGCATCGACACCGGCGGCTACGTGTCGCGAAGAGTGAAGAGTTGGTCGGGCGAAATCAGTTGAGCCGCGGGCCTTGCCAAGCCAACCCCCAGCCGTATAATGAAGTTTGCCTCGAATGAAGGCGAAACGGTGGGTTGACGGCGAAAAGCGAATCCGCTAAATTAAAGATTCGCCCGTCGGTTGAGCGGTCAAAACGTGGGGTATCAGGCTCCTCGGAAGTCGAGCTTGGTACCTAGGGTTTTGGACGCGATCGGGGTGAAAAGCGCCCCTTGGTCGGTCGTCGATCTTTGACAACTTGGTTGTGGTCTTGTGTGGCATCTGAATGCCGAGCGCGTAAGGCTACTGGTTCCCGGCCGCTTCGGTCGGGTATCGGTAGGCGAATCGTTGCTAAGCTTGGCGAGTCGAATCGACCCCAAAGGTCGAAGCGTTCGATTCATGCGGCCAAGCTACTAAGGGCATGCGGTGGATGTCTTGGCGTCAGGAGGCGATGAAGGGCGTGGAAGACTGCGAAAAGCCTGGGGAAGCTGTCAAACAAGCGTTGATCCCGGGATTCCCGAATGATCACGAACTGAATCCATAGGTTCGTGAGGCGATACCCGGTGAACTGAAACATCTCAGTAACCGGAGGAAAAGAAAGAAAAATCGATTCCCTCAGTAGCGGCGAGCGAAAGGGGAGCAGCCCAAACCGCGGGGATTTTCCCTGCGGGGTTGTAGGGCCTCAATATGGGAGAACGAGACCGGCTAGTTGAACCGCTCTGGAAAGGCGGGCCACAGAGGGTGACAGCCCCGTAAACGAAAGCGGAGTCTCGTCCCAGAGGTACCTGAGTAGGTCGGGGCACGTGAAACCCCGACTGAATCCACGGGGACCATCCCGTAAGGCTAAATACTACCTGACGACCGATAGTGGACAAGTAGGGCGACTGAAAGATGGAAAGAACCCCCGTTAGGGGAGTGCAAGGAGAACCTGAAACCGTATGCCTACAAGCGGTCGAAGCATCGTTCGGCGTGGCAACACGTCGATGATGTGACGGCGTGCCTTTTGCATAATGATCCGGCGAGTTATCGTCGACGGCTTGGTTAAGGCCTTCCGGGCCGAAGCCGTAGGGAAACCGAGTCTGAATAGGGCGCATTGTCGTCGGCGATAGACGCGAAACTGCGTGAACTACCCATGAGCAGGGTGAAGCGCGGGTTACACCGCGTGGAGGCCCGAACCCACTTGGGTTGAAAACCGAGGGGATGACTTGTGGGGAGGAGTGAAAG
>Ga0067045_1031305_pt1 | contig 12613 bp, 4 predicted proteins | sample TerdegcTABiofilm_FD_59184 | JGI IMG/M metagenome (GOLD analysis project Ga0067045, IMG submission 59184) | Combined Assembly of (Gp0054472, Gp0054536) Wastewater bioreactor microbial communities from Singapore -Terephthalate degrading...
TCTTGGACACCGCTTATGCTCAGACTGCGGGATCTTTACATTGAAGAGTTCGATACTCCTATCGACCAAGACCGTAAGCAACTGATTTTATCTCAATTGAAATTGAAAGAACCAGCGCCTGACTCTCCTGATTTTATTGAGTTTCTTTATCTAAATTCCAACCAGGGCTGGAAATGGGGGAAGAACGGAATGACAAACGCGGTTTTTTTACATGGTGAGGCCCGTAACTACTTCCGACAATTTTTCTAAACCAGGTGTCGACGGCCCCGTAAAAACCCGAGATCACCAGTTAGTGCCCATCCGGAAATGGGTGGTTTTAGACTCTTCCCTCGGTCTCCTGGCGGCAATTTGGGGTTGCCATTCAGGGACAATGATATTTTTCGGGCAAATTAGCGATCAAGATGGTTTTTTTTACCCTAAATTGAGCGATTTCCATCTTCACAGAGAACGAGTTGATCTTGGCCTGTTTCCATAAAGGTCAAAAAGCCCGGGAATCTCCTGATAACCGCCCTGGATGGGCGAAACCGCAGGTAGCTTGGGTAAGAATACGTTCCGGCTATGCCCTATCTGTTGGCTTGGCCCCCCTCGAGCCAGTTATTTGGGCCGAGGAGTCCACGGGCGTAGCACGAGTCGATAAAATTATAATGAAGGTAGGTAACGCTTTCCGGCTCTCAGGCCCAGGCAACCAGGGGTGGTGTGTTGCTGCGAGCCCAGAGCCGGTCAAACTGCACCTGCGCCATGGTGGCCTCGGTCACTTTGAGGATCGCCTGGCCGGCAGGCCGCACCATCTTAGCGGCAATATCAATCACCTGCCGCCGCAGGGTGGTGGCGTAGGCTTCCAGAGGCACCACCTCTTGGCCGACATCCTCCTTGAAGCACTCAAAAAGGCATGAAAAAACCTTTTTACCGCGTGGGAGGACAGCAGGTCCTCTGGCGCCGTCTCGATGGTGGCGGCATAGCCGCCGTCCCGCTGCAAGGTATCGAAATAGACCAGATGGCGGCTGGTGCCGTCCAACCAGCAACAGAAAATCTGCTTGAACCTTGCCGCCACTTGGGTTTTTCTAACACCTCAGGATGGGGAACGAGCACCGGCTGGCAGGGGTGGTCTGGGGTGGCCAGATTCTTGGCAGAGGCCACTCCACTCCGGCCAGGTTCGCTCCGCTCACCCGGCCTCCGTTCCGTGGCCTCTGCCACCTTCTCCTGAGGGGATGTCATCATCTTTGGTGCTCCAGTCTCTTTCATTCTTTTCCCTCCCCGCCCGACAGTAATTTATCACAGGGAGGGTGTCTCAGCTATATTGACACAGAGGGCCGGCTCAAAAAAAGGAGGTGCCAGAGGCGAAATACCAGTTGTTGCGGTCCCGGTTGGACCACCGCCTGGATTATCTCATGAACCTGCCCAGGCGTGATGCCGATGTGAAACGCCTCTACCGCCATCGACTGACCATTTTTACCTTTTTAAATCACTCCAAGGTTCCTTCTGACAATAACCAGGCTGAACGAGAGATTTGACCAGCTGTTATCAGGCGCTGGTTTGGTCTACAATTCTTTTGGACACCAAATAGGGTAAAATAGGATATCTCAGGAGGTGTCGCCATGGATCAACGTGTTGACAAAGGACCAGGGACAGCGGAGGGAGCCCGGAGGGCAACCGGAGATGGCCGTGGCATAATTGGCAAGGGCTCCCGCGGTTTTCGGCCCGGCGCCAGGCTGAAGTTGTCCTGCGCCTCCTACGGGGAGAAAACCTGGAGTTACTCTCACGAGAATTGGGGATAACCGCCGCTCTATGGCAGGCAGTATATGTCGCATGATTTTCAGGAAGAAATCGCTTTCCTGGGCATCAAAGGACTTGGCCACTGTGGAGGAATGGCGCCAGGCTCTCCTTCTTTTTCAACGCATTGATAACGAGCAATGGATAATCCAACGCCATGGCTAGAAAACCCCGGCCCAGGTCCGTCAGGAGCAACTTCAGGTGATGCCTTTGGCAGCCTGATTTAAATAAAAACTTTGTCCAATAATTGTGGACCTTTACATCAAATTGCCGCCCTCCCGGCAATTCTCAGCCGGGAGGATCGCATTTGCAGAAAAATCGTTAAAACTGCCAGCGCAGGCCGGTGTAGATGGACTGGGCCAAGGAATTGGACCGGCCCACCTCGGCGTTGTAGTTCAGGCTGATGTGGAAGTTTTTGCTGGTGAGGAGGTCGATTTTGGCGCCCACCAGGGCGAAGTCGCGCTGGGGGGCGTCGGTGCTGAAGGTGAAGGTGCTGCCGCTTAGGCTGGCGGTTAGACCCCGGCTGTTATTGGCAAATTCGTGCTGATAGGTAGCGTAGATCTGGGGAATGATCGTGGTCCGACCATGCTTGAAAGGCAGGGCGATCTTTACGCCGACCCCGGTCTGCACCGAGGTGGCGTTTTGGGAAGCCACGTTCAGGTTCAGGGCGCCGGCGCCGCTTTCGGTGTAGCCGCCCAGCCAGAGGCTGGAGCAGGCCAGAGAGACCATCGGGGTGACGAGGAAAGGTTTGGCTTTCAGGTCGTAGCCCGCTTCGGCGTAGAGGTTGAGCTGATGGCCCGTGGTGGAGCTGGCCGCGGTGCGCTGCAGGCCGCCGAAGGCGATGCCCCGCTGCTGGTGGAAGAGGTTCAGGACGTAGCCCAGGGAGCCGTAGGCGTAAAAGGACTGCCCCAGATAGACGCCGTAGACCGTCAGAGGCCAGGTATGGTTCTGGACGCCGCCCCCGGAACCTTGGTAATCGGCGTCGGTGTAACTGTAGCCGGTGGCCAGGCCGACGATGAGGTTGTCTCGGAGACGGTAGTCGGCCCCCAGGGTGAAGCCGGCCATGGTGTAATTATAGCCGGTCTGGTTGGCGGTGGAGCCCTGGTTGCCGATGATCACTGTGGGGTAGAGGTAAACGCCCCAGGGGTTGCTGGGTTCCGCTGGCTGCTTTGATCCGGTGAGCAGCCCGGCTAGACTGGGGGAGTTGAAGGCCAGCAGCAGGCCGCTGAGCTGGCTGGAGCCGAAGGGGGTGATCCCGGCCAGTCCCCCGCGTCCAAGGGCCCCGGCCCGGTCGGCGAGGCGCAGGTCGGTGAGGCGCTGGGCCTGGTTGTGCATCTGGAACGATGCTCCGGTCAGGGCCAGGTTGGCGAGGGCCGCGGCCTTTTGGGGAGAAATTTCCTTATAAGATTGACGGACCGCGGCGGCGTTGGGCAGGTAGTCCAGGGTGTTCAGGACGGTGTCCAAGTCCCCGGCGGTGACCCCGGCGACGTTGTTCAGGGCCGCAGCCACGGCCTGTTGGTTGGAGTTCAGGCCCAGGTGTGCCCCGGAGTAGTGGCGCTGCACATAGAGATCGACGCTGTTGGGGTGGTAGCTGGTCTGCCAGGACAGGGTGGGGGTGAACTGCTGATTGGCGATGGTGTCGAAGGTTCCCGTCACCCCGCCCGTGGCGGTTACAATGCCGGGGAAAACCTGGTTGCCCCGGGGCTTGAAACCGTTGTAAGGTGTCGGCGCCACCGTTCCGGCCAGGCTGGCCGTACCGGGAGTGCCGCTGACGGCGATACGGTCATAGCTCGTGGCTGACGCCACTTCCACGTCCAGCCAGCCCACAGCCGTCTGGCTGAAGGCCCCAGACACCAATAACGTCCCCGGCGAGTTGCCGGGAGCAATGGTTCCGCTATTCTTCAGGAAACCGGTTATGAGCCCCGAGCCTGAAAGGTAGCCATAATTTATCAGGTTGCCGTTGAATTGACCCTCTTGCATGGCCAATATGCAGCCAGCTTGATTCACGTAACCGCTGGCAAAAGGTGCCTCAGACAGATGCAAATTGCTGTTAAATGTCCCGCCCAGTAGGTTAAGCTGCTGATAACTGGCGCTGCCACCAATCAAATCGACTACACCGCCTTTCATGACTTTCAGCGTATTCACCTGCATGGTGCCGTTTTGTAATTGATAGCTGCCATACCAGTTGTGTTTGCTGAACTGGTAAGGAAAATCTTGATTCGGGCCCACCGTCAGAGTGCCGGCCACCTGAAGGGTGCCGCCGTTTTGAATCAGGTCGCCGTACAGAACATCAACGGAGTTAGTTGTCAAGTTGCCGCCATTCAAGTTATAGGTGCAGTGCCAATCGTTAAAGTTAGCCCCTATGGCCAGTCGGCCAGCAACTTTACTGACGCCGCCGGTTTGGTTAAAAGAGCTGGTATACCAGGAGAGATTGAGGTTGCCGCCAACTGACAAGATACCGGAGCCACTGAGATTATAGATCCCCTGGCCGCTGGGGATGCCCGGCTGTCCCGGAGTATACTTTTGTTGATATCCCACCCAGAGGTCCTGGTTGACAGTGTTGGTGCCGCCGTTTTGGATAAAGGAGCCGGACCCGGAGACACCGACATATTGATAATCGGCGGTTAACTTGCCGTCATTGAGGGTATAGCTGCCGTTGCCGCCGACGAGGGAATTGGAGAAGACGGAAATTTGCAGATTGGTGCAGGTAGCCTCGCCGCCGGTTTGCAGGAACGCACCCGTACCCGGGCTGGCGCCCACGATTATGTTGCCAGCCTGCATGACGCCAGCGCCGAGATTGTAGAAGCCGTCAGCCCTGCTGCTCACCAAGATGTTGTTGCTCACCTGGTTAGAGCCGCCGGTCTGATTTACGGTACCTGTCTGGGAATGGCCGACATACTGATTTTTGGCCTTAACCGTACCGCCAACCAGATTGAAGCTCCCGACACCATCATCGGTTCCTATGGTGAAGTCGCCGCTTATGGAAGTTTGGCCGCTATTTGTAAAAACTGCTGGCAGGCTGAAATTGCCGCAAGACAGGGTGCCGCTGTTGGCAAAGGTGCCAAAGGGTCCGACTACGGGTTCGCCGGAGGTCGTGATGGTGCCGACATTAGTAATGAGATTGTTGCTGCCCCCTGTCAGGCAGAGGGGCTGGGTGCCGTCTGGGGCGCCCAGAATTGTGCCGCTGGCGCCATTGGTGATGGTGATGGCGCCCGCTCCGGCCTGGCCGCTGCTCATGGCCACGATGGCATGGGACAGCTTGCCGGTGACCGCCATGGCCCCCTTGTTGCTGATGGTTACCGAACCGCCGGATCCCTGGCCTCCGGAGCTTTGAGCAAAAATGCCATGGGCATATTCGCCGCTGGTCTTGATTGTTCCGGTGTTATCGATATTGATGGGACCGCCGGAGCCCTGGCCGCTGGCGCTGCCGGCATTGCCGCCGGCCACATTGAGGCCGCCGCCGCCGCCCAGGCTTTGAGCCACCAGGGCGATGGCGGTCCCCCCTGTGGTGCTCAGGGCGCCGCCCGTCTTGACGCTCACCGCCCCGCCGTCACCCTTGTTGGTCCCGTCACCAGGCGCCAGGGTCGTCTGAAGAGGAATGGCATTTCCCCCAACCGCCAGACCGCCGCCGCCGCCGATGCTTTGAGCAAGAATGCCATAGGTGCCCATGGCGCTGGTGCTGATGTCCCCCTGGCTTACCACGGAAACCTGGCCGCCGTTTCCTGTGGCCGATTGAGAACCGCCCAGAGTTACGCTCCCTCTGCCGCCCAGCGCGTCATTGCTGCCCACGCCGCCGCCGCCGCCGATGCTTTGGGCCAGGATGCCAAAGGCATACATCCCGGTGGTGCTGATGGAATTGTTCTGGCCGGGCCCGGCCGCCTGATTCTGGACCGAGACCGTGCCGCCGTCGCCACTGCTGTGTTGTCCGCCGATGACCAGGGACCCATTTCCAGCCAGGAAACCGTCGTCTTCAATGCTAATCCAACTGGCGCCGCCGCCGCCGCCGATGCTTTGGGCCAGAATGCCTGGCGACCGTTTGCCGCTGGTGGTGATGCCAGCCTGCCCGGCATTCACGGTCACCGTGTTGCCGCTGCCGCCAGCCCCGTTGCTGGCCCCCACGGAGAGATTGCCTGGCATATCTTGAATCTTACCCCGCAGGGAAAAACCGCCGCTGCCGCCCCCGGCCCCGATGCTCTGGGCCAGGATGCCGGGTGAGTCCAGACCCTGCGTGGTAATGTGGCTGCTGCTGTTCACCTGTACCTGACCGGCATCGCTCCCCGTGCCGCCGCTGCCGCCGGTTCCGGCCAGGAGGCTGGTGATCGAGGTTATCACCGTGCTGGCGATGGAATTGGCCCCCAGGCCATAGCCGATGCCAAAGTTGCCGTTGCCGCCCCCCCCGCCGATGCTCTGGGCCTGAATCCCGGGGGCCACGTCACCGGCGGTGTTAATGCTCGCCCCCTGATCCGTCACCGTCACGTTGCCGGCGGTGTTGCCCGAACCGCCTGCGCCCCCAATAGCCAGCGACAATTGGCCGGGACCTTTGATGTTCAGCCCGCCGGCCACGCTGAAACCGCCGTTGCCGCCGCCCCCACCGATGCTTTGGGCCTGAATCCCGGAAGACAGGTAGCCCTTGGTGGCCAGGGAGTTATTGATGTTAGTAATTTTTACGGTGACATCGCTGCTGGCCCCGCCGCTGCCACCGCTGCCCCCGATGCTGAAACTGCCGCCCAAGGGGTTGGAGCCAGAGTCGCTGTTAGGCGTAATCATCAAGTTGCCGGCCACTGCGAAACCACCGTCACCGCCTCCACCTCCCAGGCTTTGGCCAGAGATAGCCGCCGCTTTGTCACCCACGGTGGCTATGGACGCCCCGCTGTGGGTCAGGGAGACGTTCCCGGCTTGGCCGCCGCTGCCGCCGGAACCGCCCACGGCCACCGCCCCGCCGATTCTTCCCTTGATGACCTGCTTGCCTTGAAAAGTCATATCGCCGGCGACGCTGAAGCCACCCTGGCCGCCCCCACCCCCGATGCTTTGGGCTGCCAGACCTGGGGATTGATAGCCCCAGACATGACCTTGGGCATCGATGAAACCCGTGCTGAGGCGCCCAGCATTGCTGACTGTGACATCGGAAGCCACGGCCCCCGTGCCACCGCTGCCCCCCAGGCTGATGGACATATCGCCGTTAAAAAATTTGGTGTTGGCGCCATTTAAATCTCCGGCGATGCTGAAGCCGCCGTGGCCGCCGCCGCCGGCCAGACTTTGGGCCAGGATGCCCGGGCTGAGGTCGAGTCCGGTGGCGATGCTCGAGCCGGTGCTGGTGAGGCTTACAGTGCCCGAGGTATTGCCGTCGCCCCCCTGGCCCCCCAGAGAAAAGGCACAATCAGCAGCGACGTTCGCTTGGTCGATAATCGCGTTGAAATCTCCGGCGATGCTGAAGCCGCCGGACCCACCGCCGCCCCCGATGCTTTGGGCCAGGATGCCCGGGGACCAGACGCCAAAACAGCCCGAGGTAAAGTTATTGGCGTCATAGGTAGCAATGACGCTGCTGTTAGTGACCGTTACCGCGTCGGCCTGGCCGCCGCTGCCGCCGCTGCCGCCCAGACTGACGCTGGCCGACACCCCCGAATTATTTCGGCTGAGAGCGGCATTGGCACTGATGCTGGCGCCGCCGCTACCGCCGCCCCCCCCGATGCTTTGCGCCAGGATGCCCGCAGCACAGGCATTATTGGTCTGAATTCCGGCCCCGCTGGCATTAAGGGTCACTTTCCCGGCTTGGCCGCCGCTGCCGCCCCTGCCGCCCACAGCCACGCTCACGCCGGTAATCTTCAGTTTGGACGTTTGGCCGGTTATGTTGCCGCTCACTGCCCTGCCGCCGTCCCCGCCACCCCCACCGATGCTCTGAGCCACGAGGGCATGGGCCATGAAACCCTGGGTGATAATGCTGCTGGCGCTGGTCACGGCCACGTCCGCGGCATTTCCGCCCGCCCCGCCATCGGCGCCCAGGGCCAGATTGAAGCTCGGCACCCAGCCATCGTTGTTGCTTAGGGACAGGGAATAACTGTCGCCGCCCTTGCCGCCGCCGCCGCCGATGCTATGAGCCTCAATGCCGGCCGCCATAAATCCCTGCGTGGTGATGGTCTTGCTTGTCTGCCCCGGTGCCAGGATATCAAACACCGTCACCTGACCGCCATTGCCGCCGCTTGTTCCACTGGTGCCAGAAGCCCCCAGTTTTAAGGAGCCTTTGCCGCTGTTATAAGAAAGACTACCGCTGAATTCCATGCTCCCTTTGCCACCGCCCCCGCCCACGCTCTGGGCCAGGATGCCGTCGGACAAAAGGCCACAGGTGCTGATCGAGCTGTAATTTTCCAGAAAGGCGGGACCCCCCTGGCCAGCGCCGCCGCCATTGGAACCCAGGTGCAAAAACGGCACATCGGAGAATCCCAGAGAAATGGCTTTGTTGCCCGAACCGGTGACGTTCAGGCTAAAGTTGGCATTGCCGCCGCCGCCGCCCACGCTCTGTAAGGTGATACCATTGGCCAGGTCACCTTTGGTGTTAATGGTGAGGCCGTGAGAAGAAACGGTGACCTCTTTGCCGTCGCCGCCGTTGCCGCCATTGCCCCCGAGGGCCAGATTTACGTTTAAACTGGTATTCGTCGTTGACCCTGGGTCAATGTTGCCGGCCGCGCCGAAGCCGGCGTTGCCGCCGCCGCCGCCCACGCTCTGGGCCAGCAGACCGGTGGACAACAATCCCTGGGTGGTAACAGCGCCGGTATTGGTCACGGTCACACAGTTCCCCTGGCCGCCGCTGCCGCCGGAACCGCCTACGGCAACGGAGGCTGAGAAGGTTTGGTTGCTAAAGGTCAGGTTGGAACTGAACCCGCCATGACCGCCGCCACCGCCTACGCTCTGGGCCAGCAGGCCCGGCGAGAATACCCCGCCCGTGGCAATGGTATTATAGTTCCCAACCGTCACGAGGCCGCCATTGCCGCCGCTGCCGCCCGCACCGCCCACCATGGCAGAGAGGGTCACGCCTCTGGATGCATCCTGGGCAAAATTGGCGATGCCAGCGACGCCAAAACCGCCGTAGCCGCCGCCGCCGCCCACACTCTGGGCCAGCACGCCGGTGGACAGAGAACCCTGGGTGGCAACCGAACCGCTGTTGGCCAGGCTCACCTTGCCGCCACTACCGCCACTGCCGCCACTGCCCCCGGCACCGCCGCCCACGCTCACCTGGAATGTAGTGGCGTCGGTGACGCTGGCGCCGGCTGCCACAGCAAAACCGCCGGAGCCGCCGCCCCCGCCTACGCTTTGGGTGATGATACCGTCGGCTCGGATCCCCTGGGTGGAGATGGCGCCACTGTTAGTGCAAGTGACGTCGCCGCCGGTCCCGCCGCTGCCGCCTTTGCCCCCAACACTGACAGACGCGGCGCCGGTACCTTTGTTGGATCCGAAAGCCAGGGAGCCGGATACGGAGAAACCGCCGCTGCCGCCGCCCCCACCCACACTCTGAGCCAACACCCCGGTGGCCAAGTGCCCGGCAGTGGTGACGCTGTCGGCCAGACTAACCGATACCTGGCTGCCATTGCCCCCGTTGCCGCCGTTGCCGCCCAAACTGATTCCTGCCGAGACCCCGGCCGGGGTATCACTGATGGCCAGGGAGCCGGCCACGGAGAAACTGCCGCTGCCGCCGCCCCCACCCACACTCTGGGCCAAAATCCCGTAGGCAGCAAGTCCGGCAGTGGTAACGGTCGTGCCTTTGTGAGCCAGCAACGACACCGTGCCGCCGTTGCCTCCCAAACCGCCGGAGCCGCCCAAACTGACTGCGGCGCTGATGCTTGCCCCGGAATCGGGCATAAGATTCACGCTGGTGGAGTCGGCCACTGAAAAACCGCCGTGACCACCGCCCCCACCCACACTCTGCAAAATTATGCCGGGAGCAATGTCGCCTTTCGTAGTGATGGCGCGGTGCAATTCCCCGCTGACACTGCCGCTGCCGCCGCCTAATCCCCCTGATCCTCCCAGACTCACCGCCGCCGAACCCAGGATACCCAGATTTCCGGCCACCGAGAAGCCGCCGCTGCCGCCGCCCCCGCCCACACTCTGGGCCAAAAGCCCGCAGGATAGCAGTCCCGAAGTGGTAATGGGTGCGCCGACGCCGGAGTCGTTCAGGCTAACGGTACTGCCCCAGCCGCCAAAACCGCCGGAACCGCCGATACTTATTGACGCCCCGACGAAAGTGGCATTGCCGCCGACGCTGAAGCCGCCGTGGCCGCCGCCCCCACCCACACTTTGCAAAAAGAGGCCATGAGATTCCACCCCGACAGTCTCAATCGTGCTATACATATCTGAGCCGGTATCGGTAAAGGTCACGCTACCGGCGCTGCCACCCCCACCGCCACTGCCTCCCAGGCTGATGGCGGCGCTCATCGGGCCGCCGCTCGCCGCCACGCTGAAGCCGCCGCGGCCGCCGCCGCCGCCCACGCTCGCGGCAACTATCCCATGCGCTTGGTACGTACCTGTGGTGAGAATGGTCGTATTGGCATAGGTGACGCTGACGTTCCCGCCGCTCCCGCCGCTCCCGCCTGAGCCCCCCAGCCCCAAAGCCAGGGCGCCGAAGGGGCTGGCCGCCACCGAGACGCTGAAGCCGCCCAGGCCGCCGCCCCCCCCACGCTCTGCGCGTTGATGCCATCGGACATAATGTCACTGGTTTGTATCAATGAATCGGTGACGTCCACGGTCACAGGGCCGGCTGAGCCACCTCCCCCGCCGGAGCGGCCGATGGCGAGGCTGAGACCCGCGCCCACCCCCACGGCGCCGCCGCCTTTACCACCGCCGCCCCCCAGGCTCTGAGCAAAAATGGCGCTGGCGTTGAACCCGGAAGTCTTCAGGATGGTGTTAGTATTTTGTACTATCACCGCCGCTGCATTACCCCCGTTGCTGCTGCTGCCGCCGATGGCGACCATACCCATCGCCAGCCCTCCGGTGCCGCCGCCGCCGCCCACGCTCTGAGCAAAAATGGCGTTGTCGGTGCTGTCGATATTGCCGGTATTGACCACGGTGACACTGCCGCCGTCACCCCCGGAACTGTCCCTGCCGCCGATGGCCACCAACCCCACCGAGGGATTTGAGCTGCCGCCGCCGCCGCCCTGACTCTGGGCATAAATGCCATAAGAAGAAACGCCAGAGACATCAAGGCGGTTCTCGTTATGCACCATGACCTGGCCGCCTTTGCCGGCGGCGCCGCCGGAACCGCCCAAGGCCACCAGCCCCACATTCGTACCGGCCGAACCGCCGCTGCCGCCGACGCTCTGGGCCCGGATGGCGTCCGCACCTATGCCGGTGGTGGTAATCGTTGCATAGCTGCCTGATGTAGTGATGTTCACCGGCCCGCCGTCACCGCTGTTCAGGGAACTGCCGCCGTACCCGAAGGCCCCAGCCCCGGTGCCGCCGCCCCCGCTAAACCCCCCCACGCTCTGGCCGAAGACGGCGTAGCTGGAATTTCCGCTGGTGGTTACCCAAGCTGCATTGGCAATGCTGACGCTGCCGCCGCCGCCGGAATTGCTCCCAGCCCCACCGCCCCCGTAAATTCCTCCCCCGGAGCCTCCCTGGCCACCGTTGCCGCCAAGGCTTTGAGCCGCAATCCCCCAGTTGTAATCGCCCGTTGTGCTGACGTTGCCCCCGTACTGGTTCGTGATGACCACTGCCGCCCCGTTGCCGCCATCCCCACCGTCGCCCCCTTGGCCTCCGGCTCCGTAGCCGCCGCCACCACTCCCCCCGGTGCCGCCTTCACTCACCCCCCAAATGCCCACTCCAGGGAAAAATAACGGCCATAATGAAGGGTTGATGGCATAGCCGCTGGCTGTAATCGGATAGCTGTTCGTGAGCCTGACACTGCCGCCATCCCCGCCCCGGCCGCCATCCCCGCCTATGGCGTAAAATGCGCCGCCGCCGGTGCCGCCGCCTCCTCCCTGGCCCCCCATGCTCAGCCCCAAAAAGCCGGTGCCGACAGCCTGGATATTACCCGGAGAGATCAGGCTTAACGACGGCCCGTCCCCCCCGGGCTTGCCATCCCCTCCCTGACCATAGACCCCATAAGTGTTAAATCCTCCGTCTTTTCCCTGCTGACCAAAGACCACCGTCCATTGACCTGGGAAGGGATCTCCTAAACTAGCGGCCCTGACCAATGGTGGCAATCCCAGCCAGACGACAAGAACGGCCCAACACAACGCCGCAGTTGTCAGGAACCGACGCTTTCCCGGACTTCCTGACCTGGGAAACCTCTGAAAATAATGGCTGAGGTATCCAGATCTGACCTCCCAGCCTGAAACGGCATGGCAAATAACGTCAAACAGCATGGCGAATTCTCCCAGAGAATGTCGAGGCTAGACTCAATCCTTCTCTTCCAAGTCAGTGGCTGCGTCGTGAATATTCGTGTAGTTTCTCTTGTCGGAAGGCGAGATGCGGCCGTTCCGCACGTCCGGTTAGGGGGCGCTAAAGTGAGCTTCTCATGGCATGGACTGGATTAATAGCGTGCAACGAGGCGCTCGTAGTCAAAATTTGTCTCTCATTCGTGCCTTACACTTCATAAAACGGTTTTCATAGTATAGCTGTTATCGGGTTATTCAGCCGGAAACTTCAAGAAAGTACCCATCCGGAAACGTTAACTATAGAGTATTATTGCACAAACTGTCTTTTTTGCTCGCGTTTTGGCAGTAATTTTTATAATATCTCCAATAACCTATTGATCTTGTTCAAGATGACTAGTTATTGGGGATGAAAAATGCGACGGTCCAGAGAGCCGCAACGGGAACTGCATCACGTGCTGCCGAACCATAAAATCGGCCAG
>Ga0067045_1031304_pt1 | contig 12612 bp, 12 predicted proteins | sample TerdegcTABiofilm_FD_59184 | JGI IMG/M metagenome (GOLD analysis project Ga0067045, IMG submission 59184) | Combined Assembly of (Gp0054472, Gp0054536) Wastewater bioreactor microbial communities from Singapore -Terephthalate degrading...
GACATACGTTTGGAGGGGGAGTGCCACACGACCCAAAAACGACCTCATGCGTAGGCCACAGACGCTTGCATGAGAACATTACAGGGTCCACACGACCCACACGTCATCGTAGACCGTGGATTCTGGCAACTGTGAGGGATTGACCGTAAAAGGCCGGTAGCCCTTCTCCGGCCTCAACACTTGTCTGAGATAGAGCCCTGTGTAAGAGCCCGGGGATTCGGCAACCTGCTCGGGCGTCCCGGTTGCGAGGATGCGGCCGCCCTCGTCTCCGCCCTCGGGTCCCAGGTCTATGACGTAATCGGCAACCTTGATCACATCCATGTTGTGCTCTATAACGACCACGGAATTGCCCGCTGACACAAGACTCTGGAGAACGTCCAGCAGCTTCTGAACGTCGTGAAAATGCAGGCCGGTGGTGGGCTCATCCAGGATGTAGAGGGTGCGTCCCGTCCCTCGCTTGGAGAGCTCTTTGGAGAGCTTGATTCGTTGAGCCTCCCCTCCCGACAGCGTGGTGGCCGGTTGTCCCAGCTTGATATACCCAAGGCCGACGGCCTGAATTGTTCGTAATTTGTTGGCGATCGAGGGAATGCTCTCCATGAAATCCGCAGCCTGATTCACGGTCATATCAAGGACATCTGAAATATTCTTACCTTTGTACTTTATCTCGAGCGTCTCTCGATTGTACCGCTTCCCGTTGCACACGTCGCACTTGACGTAAACGTCGGGAAGGAAGTGCATCTCTATTTTGATGATTCCGTCTCCACGGCAGGCTTCGCACCTGCCGCCCTTGACATTGAAGCTGTACCGCCCCGGCTTGTACCCGCGCATACGCGATTCGGGAAGTTGGCTGAACAGATCCCGGATATGCGTGAACACCCCAGTATAGGTCGCAGGGTTGGAGCGGGGTGTTCGACCGATCGGACTCTGGTCTATGTCGATCACCTTGTCTATCAGGGAGATGCCCTCTATGGCATCGACATCTCCGGCCTTGTCTCTACTCCGGTAGAGCCGTTGAGAGAGGGCTTTAAGCAAAATGTCAACAATGAGGCTGCTCTTTCCAGACCCGGACACCCCTGTCACGCACGTGAAAACGCCGAGGGGTATCTCAACATCGATGTCCTTGAGATTGTTGGCTCTCGCTCCCCGGATCACAAGTCTTTTCTTGCCGACTTTGCGCCTCTGGGCAGGGATGGGAATGTAAGCGCGGCCGGAGAGGTACTGACCGGTGAGCGATTGCTCGCACCGGAGCAAGTCGTCCGGCCTTCCAGAAAAGACAATCTCTCCTCCCATCAGGCCGGCCCCCGGTCCCATGTCGATGACGTGATCCGCGCTGAGAATGGTCTCCGCATCGTGCTCCACCACTAGGACCGAGTTTCCCTGGTCGCGAAGCTCATTCAAGGTGGCGAGCAGACGCTGATTGTCTCGCTGATGCAATCCTATGCTCGGTTCATCGAGAATATAAAGTACCCCTACCAGGGACGCACCCACTTGCGTAGCCAGCCTGATGCGTTGCGATTCACCCCCAGAAAGCGTAGCGGAAGAGCGGTTTAAGGTGAGATACCCGAGACCGACACGCTCGAGGAAGCCGAGCCTATCTCTTATCTCCTTTATGACTCGACGACCGATCTCCATCCGCCTCTCATCGAGGTCGAGGCTTTCAATGAAGTCCACCGCCTGTCGCACGGACAAGGCAGTAAACTCGTGAATCGGCAGTCCCCCCACGAGGACGTGTCTCGCCTCCTTCTTGAGCCGGGCCCCGCCGCAAGAAGGACAGGGCACGGAGCTCATGAACCGGCCGAATTCTTCTACGAAATCCTCTCGATCAGACTCTCGATACCGGCGTTCGAGGTTCGGAATGATCCCTTCATAGGACTTGCGGAAGCGATGGCTCCTCCCATCACGCTCGTAGCGAAAGTCAATCTCTTCGCTCCCGGACCCGAACAGCAGGATGTGACGGAGATCCTCAGGCAAATCCTGGAACGGTGTCCGGACATCAAATCCGTAATGTGCAGCCAAGGTGTTGAGCATCTGGTGGAAGAAGATCGAATTCCGGTTTCCCCAGGGTGCGATGGCCCCTTCCGCAATGGAAAGACGCGGATTGGGGACTATGAGATCAGGATCGAATTGAATTTGAGATCCAAGCCCCCCACAGGTTTCGCATGCCCCAAAGGGATTGTTGAAGGAAAAGAGTCGCGGGGAGACCTCCCCCAGCGAAACCCCATGCTCAGGACACGCAAACTTTTCGCTAAAAAGATGCACGGGACCGTCAATCTCTTCAACCATTACCGTTCCCTGTCCCATTCGGGCCGCGGTCTCGAGCGAATCGGCCACTCGGTTCTGGATACCTTCCTTCACGACAAGTCGATCTACCACCACCTGTATGCTGTGCTTCTTGTTCTTGTCCAGCTTGATCTCTTCGGAGAGGTCGCGCACCTCTCCATCAATTCTCGCTCGGACGAATCCGTCGCGCGCCAATTGCTGGAGCTCTCTCTGGTACTCTCCTTTGCGGCCGGAGACAAGCGGCGCGGTGACATGCACTCGAGTCCCCTGGGGCAGCTCCATCACACGATCCACCATCTGCTGAATCGTCATCGAGCTTATGGGGCGGCCACATTCCCAGCAGTGGGGAATTCCGCACCTGGCATAGAGCAAACGGAGATAGTCATAGATCTCCGTTACGGTCCCCACCGTGGACCGTGGATTCTTGGACGTGGTCTTCTGCTCGATGCTGATAGCCGGCGATAAGCCCTCGATGAGATCCACATCGGGCTTATCCATCATCTCGAGAAACTGCCGCGCGTACGCGGACAGCGACTCGACGTATCGTCGCTGGCCTTCTGCGTAGATGGTATCGAACGCGAGCGTCGACTTGCCGGACCCGGAAAGTCCTGTTATCACAACGAGCTTGTCCCGGGGAATGTTCAGATCAACATTCTTGAGGTTGTGTTCCCGAGCGCCTCGAATGATTATTTCTTTGGTTGCCAAGAAACCACCTGCACGTAACTTAATGATCGCGTACGCGGTTGTTGGGGTCCCCCAGGGGAACATCCCGGTATCTTCCACTTAATTTCATGCCTTTCGTCAACATGATAACCAGGAACCATCAACTATTGCTTGACTAACCATCGGGGACCTGTTATGTGCCAATTGTTTTCTGGGAGCCGGGCCATCGGACCTCTCCCGGGTGTCACATTTCCAGTAGGAGGTATGGTTATGCTTTTTCCTTTTTCCGATGTAAACAATGGAGTCTCCGAACCTCCCGGCGACTTCCAAAGTAATTATAAGCAGCTTAAAGCTCTTATCAACAAGGCCCTCCGTGAGGGCACGCCACTCGAAGACCTCAGACTTGTTTCTCGCCACCAATCAGGCAAAAAAGCCAAGCAGTTGTCAAAGGACGACCTGGTCAAGCTTCTCCACACCATTCGCCGGATACGGTCGCGGTATCAACGGCTGCTCCAGTCTCCGGTGCCCAAAGAGCTCGAACGGGACATTCGTGCCAAGTCCCCCGACGAGCGATTGCCCTGGGAAAATGAAGCCCTCGAAAAGATCGACCTCTGGCGGAAGGACGTGGAAAAGGTCCGCACACAGGTGCAGAAGGAACTCAACGATCACCTGAACACCGAATTCTTCGAGGGGCTTTGATGGGCTCCACTGCTCAAACGCTCCACTATTCAGCGTAAGAATCGAAGAGTCGACCCCACTTACTCGTCTTCTTGAACGCTTCCATCTGAGGCCTTGCTGTAAAGGGCCAGTGGATGAAATCGTGATAGAAGAACGACCCGAAGACGAAGACGTAGACGAGGGGAGTCCTGAAAAACAGCTTTTGGATCGGTTTGAGCGGGCCGAACCAAATAAAATTTCCCACTGCGGAGGCGGCGTTGTTCCCGACAGAGAACCCCCAGTTTTCTCCCGAAATATCCTCTCCGACCACGTCGATTTCCTCCAGTCGTCCCTTGCCCAAACCTGATTCGTGACCGATCCGTATGAACTTCAGGCTCATGGGATCGAACCCCATCATTTTGGCCGCCACAGCGTCTATTGCCACGCTGTCCTCGGAGGCCAGCATCAGGTCTTTCTCAACCGGGATCATTGTCCTGGGGCCGGGACCGTTGCCGCAGACGGTCCCGTCCATCACCGTGAAAATCCCGGTATGGATTTCCCGCTGGAGCTCCAACAGGTCATTGAGCGTCTCGTGGATAACCGAGTGCGTGTAATGGCGTCGACTTGTCAATAGGCCTCCGAAAGCATTCTTCATCGCGCCAGTGGTGCCCGTGTAGATGTGGCACTTCACCGTAGGTAAGTGCACAATGTTCTTTCCGATGAAGTACTCCGGAATACGCATCCCGTCAGGAAAGATATCGCCCAGGACCCGCATGTTGAATCGCGGTTCGTAAGGAATCCACCGAATGTCGGACTGACGGAAGTTGTACAGAACCTGGACGCCGTATTTTCTGAATATGGGCACGTATTTGTTAAGCCGTTCTCCCTTGAATGCATTGGTCACAACCGTCTCATTCTGCACACATACGAGCTTATTGTATCCCGAGTCCTTCAGGCAACGAATCACCCCTTCCAATTGCCACGGGGTGGTATTTGCGCTCAAGAAAGGAAAATGCCACGAGATGTTGTCCTTCAGGATGGTTGTGGCAGATGGATCGAGGTAGTCTTTGAATCGGGCCGCTTCCATTGTTGCTGCCACGTCTTCCAGGACGGTCTCGGGCTTTGTGCGTTTGACTGCTACTATTGGTTTTGTTGTCATTCGTGATTCCATGCATCAGGAAAAGTTCAAAACGTGCGAATCAGCCATCGCACTATATCGAAGACACCCACGCCCCGATCGCTATCCGCGAAATCAAACCCGTTCGCAGTGTATCCCCCTGCTTCAGTGGCACGCGTATTGCGGGTTCTCATGAGGCGCTCTTCTGCCTTGAGCTTCTCGATCTCCACTTCTTTGGCCTTCGTGAGGCCCCCCTTGGCCACAAAATCCATGATCCGCTCTATTTCCCCAGGATCGAACCATATTCCATGCTCCTTGCACACATCGATGATCACGCCAGAGATGCGCGCGAAATTCTCCCGATTCATCAGGGTCCTGCAGACCGGACATCGCACGTATCGAATCTCTCTCTCGATCTCGACCGCGCTTCGGCCCCTCCGACGGGTGTCCCGTATCACACCGTCACGCCGCTCCTGGATCATCTCGAACGTCTCGTGAGGCACGAAGATACCAGTGCATTCCGAACATTCGACGACGGAAAACTCTCCGAGAGTCTTTCCGCGCATAGCTATCCCGCAGCGAGGACAGAGCCGGTCTTCGAGGACTTTTCCTTCGGCAACCAAACCCTTGATGGGTCGGGCACAGAGTATACAGAACCTCCCCTCAGCATTGGTCTTGGCAAAGCAGTGGGGGCACAGGATCGTCTTTCCCCTCAAGGAGAAATCAAGATGCGACGAACAGTACTCGCAAACCTCGCTCCCTCGCCTCACAGAAGCGCCGCAAGACGGACAATGGAGCACCAAGCCGGAATCCAGCTCCACCTCCCCCGTCCTGTACGTTTCCGTGACCGGCACTTTGTCGGGGTCCCCGAATCGGATGCGAAGATTCTCTTCCCGCTCCGCCTCTTGCCGATCCGTGAGAAAGCCTTTTTTCCTCAGAATCCCCACGATCCGAGCAGCTTGAGACTTGTCAAGCCCGTATTTATTCCTGAGCTCATGCTCTGACGCGCCCCGAACATAATCCTCAAGAAATGTCTTCAGGTTAACCCGTACTCTTCCCTGCTCGGACGTCACGGTTGCCTCGCCTGCTGTGTGGGTGTCTGAGCATCATACTCCGGCTGACAAGGCCGGTGCAAGAGGGGCTGGCAGGAGCGGGGGCGAAATCGGCCATCCCCTGGACACAGCCCTCGCCGCCACTCTCACCGCAAGCCATTGTACTCGGATCGACAGCGCTACGGAAGACACGCGACTACGTTTGGGCCACAGAGCTCTGAGGGGTTTCTGCGCAGTCACGCCTAACAAACACCTTTAATTAAATAGTATATGCATTTATAATATCAGCACAAAGGTATACGATCAACATTTCAATTGCTTTTTGTCTCGTAACATGCTAAATATACGCACTAATTTAGTTTCCATGAAAGCTTCGCGGAGGAGCATCCGTGGATCGGTCCACGTTCGGTGTGGCTTGGAGGGAACAGTGGTCGTTTCTCCAAGTTGCGAGATATCACCAGCGTGTTCGGCCGATGCCGGCCTGCATCCGAGACGCTGAGGTATGGTGTTTGTCTCCGTCGAAGGCTTTCCTGCTTCGTTTGCCTGATGTAAGGCATGAGACTCGTTTGAGGCATCAGAGGTACGTCATGCCGCGCTGGATTATCTTCGTCTTGGGTACGATGTGTACGCTCGCTCTGCTTTTATTCCCGTCTGCACCGCTGGTGAGAGCCACGACCGGTCAGGGGGAGTCTCCACACGGGCCGATATCGGCTTCGCCGGACAGATCCGTCCTGTTGCTGGATCGAATTCTGGCAGCCGGCAACCCAGTGGGAAGCACATTTCCTGCACCATCCGGTTTCCGAGCCAAATCAACTGGCGAGAGAGGCCTGGACGCCAGTATTGAACGGGCCTCCGAGCTGGCTGATGTGTCGTCGAACAACGCGGGACTTGCGGGTACGATTTCCGGTCGCGCAGGAACCCTTTTGCTGGGCGCTCTCCCCATTCCCGTACTTTCAGGGGAGGGAGATTTCGGCAATATGAGTCCGGACAAAGGGCCAGCCAACAGGCCCGCATTACTTGAACGGGGCCAAATGGAAGCGCTCCTCATGCCCGGGGATCACTTGCGATCTGTAGGGAACCTCCCCACAGCAGCTCAGGAGAAGATCAAGGACGAAGAATGCAGATTACTGGAGATCGAGGTCAGTCATTCAGGCCATGTGCTTCGATTGCTGCGCCGCGAGGGCTTCGACAAGACCGACGTCCTACACGAGTGTAGGGTAGGTCTTGGAGCCCCTTCCTTTCCGACTCCCGTGGGCACGTATTTTGTGACACACATTTACGATCAGGATCCATGGTGGATACCGCCTCCGAACCGCGCGTGGGCAGCAGGCCAATCTCCCAGCAGAAAGGTGTACGGAGGAACCATGGCACCTCTTTTGAAGAAACGGCCTGCCAAATCCAAGAAAACCGAATGGTTTGCCGAGGACATGGTTGAGCTCCCTGTTTCTCTCGAGGACTACGGGTACCGTTTTCATGGCACCAATGCCCCGCGAAGCATAGGCCGCAACGAATCGCACGGGTGTGTCCGGATGTTGCCTGCGGACGCCAAGAAGGTGGCCTCTCTGATCAAGGAGCACGTAGGGGTGGCGAACCGTCTGGAGTCGGCCAATGGATCGTTCGTCATTCTGAAATCGCCGATCCGTTTGAATCTTATCAAGTAATTCGATAGACCGCGTAGAAGTTCCCAATATCCGATCCCTCCTTTTGTTGCCAGATCTCGTAGGGATCTGGTCTTATCCTGAGAGGGGCAACTTGACCGTGTTGCCCCTCATTTCTTTTTGTATTATGGTGAGAAGTATGGAGGGCGAGCTTGCATCACGAGCCACCTTCCCATGAAGAGAATCGATTTGGTCTATGGTTTATGCTCAATAAGAAAGAGTGCATCATGCCACCAGAGGAAATTCGTCTTACCACTCTCTCCACGACATCTGGTTGAGCAGCCAAAATGGGCCCAGGGGACCTGGACCAGGCTTTGTGCGGCGTGGAGCTTCCTTACGACCCGAACGTGATCGCCGGAATCGCCGGGTCGGAGGATGCAGGTGTGTACAGAATCGACGACACAACTGCTCTCGTGCAGACTCTCGATTTCTTCACTCCCATCGTGGACGATCCCAGGACCTTCGGGCGAGCAGCGGCGGCAAATTCTCTTAGCGACGTATACGCCATGGGGGGGCGGCCCCTTACCGCAATGAATATCGTGTGCTTTCCCACCAAAAAATTGGGTTTGCGGGTGCTGAGGGAGGTTATCGAGGGAGGAGTGGACATTCTCCGGGAAGCGGGGGTCGCGTTAGTCGGCGGCCACAGTGTCGAAGACGCGGAGCCCAAGTACGGGCTCTCAGTTACTGGCGTGGTTCACCCGGACCGCATCATGAAGAATTCCGGATTGCAGCCGGGAGACAGAATCATCCTGACCAAAGCCGTCGGGACAGGCCTTATCGCGACGGCTGTCAAGGCAGGTCTTGCCGGGGCAGAGTCTCTGGATGGGATGGTCCGTTCCATCTGCACCCTTAATCGAATAGCCTCTGAGGTAGCGGTAGGACTTGGCGTGAAGGCATGCACGGACGTAACCGGCTTCGGCCTCGCCGGTCACCTGGCTGAGATGGCTCGTGCCTCGCGGTGCCGTGTGCGACTGAGGTCGTCGTCAGTACCCGTTCTGCAAGGGGCGCTCGACGCTGCATTTATGGGGCTAGTTCCTGGGGGTGCCCATGCCAATCGCGCTTTTTTTGGCACGTGGACGACTATCGACACTGGTGTGTCCCCTGAGATCGTTGATCTCATGTTCGATCCGCAGACATCCGGAGGTCTCTTGCTGGGAATCCCGGCAGAGAGGTCAGAAGAGCTGGCGCGTGAGCTCAAGAAGTCGGGCGTGCAGATTGCCGTAGACATAGGAGAAGTCCTGGAGCCAGACAGCGAAGGACGGGTGGACCTCGTGTAAATGGAAGAGTGTCGGATTCCCCGAGTCGGCGCGGCGGAAGGGAGTGAGATTCTCTGAGCTGGTCAGATTGCTGGAAGAAAACGGGTTTACGATCGTGAAAGATAAGGGATCAATACGGCATACGGTACTATGGCAAGCTTGGATGGGATAACCAAATTGGGGTGAATTTTCATGCTTCGAAGGAGGTCCCCACAGCAACTTGCCACGTGATCCTTGAGGCGGCGGGACTCAAACAGTCTCGAGGAGAATTGACCGATGATTGATTTGCCGTACTATTTGGTCACAGAGGCTACGGACGAACCGGATTATTTCGGGTTTTACTCGACAGAACTGGAAGGTTTTTCCGGCATAGGCCATTCAGTGGAGGACTGTATATATAGGGCTCGGTGGGGCATGAAGGAGCATATCGCCTTACTGAAAGACCGGGGCCTTCCGATTCCGGCTGTAAACCCAGATCCGAGGATCACAATTCAGAATGAGAAGCGGGTGGCTGTTGCCTGACGAAAAGAATGTCGGAAAAAGAGCCCGGATGGCGATCACCGAGGGAAGCAAAGTGTCGCCCATCTACCCGGATCAGCATCCTAGTACCAGCCTTTCTGAACCCTAAGACGAAAAACTCCCTCGACCTGCTCTCCCGAACGTGCCAAACGCGAGAAAAGGGGGGAGCCGACAGTGTAATCACTCGGTAGTCTATAGCTCGGCTCACTAATTGGGCTCGGACTGACTTCCAATGCGCTCAGCGAGACGTCGTTCCCTGTTCTCTTCTGCGTCGGAGCGCCTTATGTAGAGTGGAAGGATGCCGTGGAGTCCCGGGCTTCTTCCTGCCCGGATACTCTGCTCAGCGATCTTTGCGCACACTGCCGGAGAAGGCACCCGTACCGCGCTCCTCACCACGAGGGGAAAGTCCGCGACTTCTTGGTCTGCGACCCTGTCACCACAAAGCGTAATCGGCTCAGTGACTTCTTTGAGCATCCGAACCAGCGCATCCAGTCGGATAAGCATTGGGCCGTCGATGACGGTGAGTTGCGCGCCCTGCTTGCGATAGAGTCCCGCGTACACCTCTCCACGACGAGCATCGATGACGGGCAGCCCAACGCTGCCGTTGTCGAGTGCCTGCCAAGCCAGGATCTCCAGCGTGGACACTCCTGCAACCGGGATTCCCAGCGCCAGGGCCATGCCTTTTGCAAGCGACAGCCCTACCCTGATCCCGGAAAAAGAGCCCGGCCCGGTCGCAACTCCTATTCCTCCCAGGTCTGCAAGAGTTACGCGTTGCCGTTCCATCAGATCTTTCACGGCAACCGCCAGATTCTCCAGATGTTCCCTGGACGGCGGGAAGATTACTTCTTCCTGCACGCGGCCGTCCTTCACGAGGGCCACTCCGAGGGAAGGGGTCGTTGAGTGCACACCCAAGATTATCAACGTAGATCCGGTTCCTCTCACAGGGTTGAGGTCCTCGGCCGAGCACCATTCCGAAGCAGGGGAAGCGTCCGCTTCTTCCGCAAAAAACATTCGGCAGCTCTGCCATAAGTTACTGTATTACTTCCGCTCAAGGTGTGAGGCTCCACCCCTTCGTAATGATTCGACTGATATCATTGTAGAAAACCAGGCACATCAGAAAGACGATGAACAGCAGTCCCAACTGTACAGCGATTTCTCTCACTCTTCCCGTGACCGGTCTCCGGATGACTGCTTCGATCGCGAAGAAGAGGAGGTGTCCGCCATCCAGAATAGGGACGGGTAGAAGATTAATGATGGCGAGGTTGATGCTGATAAAGGCCATGAGAACCACATAGTGGAGCAGTCCGGCCTTCAGGGTCTCGCCCGAGGCCTGGGCAATCATTATGGGCCCGCTGAGGGCTTTCGCGCTCAGTTTACCGGTTACAAGATTCACTAGCGTCGCGCCGATCATTCTCGTCAATTCCACAGAGAATCGCGCACCTTCGTACAGGGATGCGGGAAATCCCACGTGAACGGTCTTTCCGGAGGGGGCCACCCCAATTCGGCCCACGTCCTCTCCCAAGACGCTCTTCTCCTCTGCCAGTTTCGGAGTGACGGTCAGGGCGATTTCTTTGCCATCTCGTTCCACCGTGACCCTTAGCTGCTCGTCAGCACTGCGCTCGATGATCCTCCGCATGTCCTCCCAGCGCCAGACCCTGGAGCCGTTGATCTCCACGATCTGATCCCCCTCCTTGATCCCGGCTTCCATGGCTGGAGACCCGTCCAGGACTTTTCCTATGGAGCTCGTGAGGACAGGAAGCCCTACAGTGAACCCCACGCACAGGAGAACCACTGCCAGGAGGTAATTCGAGATAGGGCCGGCAGCGATGACTGCCATCCGCGCCCAAAGGGGTTTGGAAGTAAACGCTCGGGGTTTCTCTTCAGGCGGCACCTGGTCCCCGGATTCGGGATCCTCGCCCAGGAGCTTCACATATCCTCCCAGGGGTACCCAGCTAAGAATGTATTCTGTTTCTCCCCACTTGCGCTTTATCATTGCGGGAGGAAACCCCAAGGAAAACTTGAGGACCTTGACCCCCACAAGTTTTGCTATCAAGAAGTGGCCTGCCTCATGCACGAAGATCAGCACGCCGAGAAGTACGAGGAAAGCTATGAGATAAACCAATTGGTGAGCCTCCGGTGGGCTGTATTCAGAGGTGCAATGACCGTTAGCGGACAATTCCTCTTTTAAAATCTGTTTTCACAATATAGAATCTTTTTCCACGAACACAAGCCCTTTGTTTGGATATGGGCGCCGGTAAGATACATTGAGAGTCGGAATCTTCGGTGGAACTTTCAATCCGCCTCACTTCGGGCACCTTCGCTTAGCCGAGGAAGTTGTGGAGACGCACAACCTCGAGCTAGTGGTGTTTATGCCATGCCACATCCCACCTCACAAGGAAAGCAATGCGATGGAGATTGCCCCAGCGGAGGATCGGCTAGAAATGACAAAGAAGGCCTGTCAGGGCAATCCTCGCTTCGAGGTTTCCGACCTGGAGATCCATTCGGAGGGACCGTCCTATACGGTCAACACCCTCGCAGTCCTATCTCGAGACCGAGGCTGTGAACCCTTTTTTATCCTTGGCACCGATTCTCTCCAGGAGCTTCATACCTGGAAGGATTACGAGCGGCTTTTCACTCTTTCCCACTTCATCTCCGTCACGAGGCCGGGGATCGAATTCCTCGCTGCTTGGAACGAGCTACCCGAAAGAGTCCGCTCCCGATTCAGGTACTCCGGCGACTCTTTTGTTCATGAAAGCGGGCATGCCGTGATCCCTTCCCGCGTGAAAGGCCTTGACGTCTCCTCTACCCAAGTACGAAACTTACTTCATGATGGGAGGAGCGTCCGTTACCTCATTCCGGAAGAGGTCCGGATGTATATTCAAGAGAAGAAACTGTACGGGAAATAAGGTTTGAAAACAGATTCATCCCTAACGCCGGCCCCATCGAGACCCTCCCGAGAAAAGGCAGAAATTCTGCTAAGAGGGGCTTTGTCGAAAAAAGCCACTGATCCGGTACTCTTGCGGCTCGAGCCCTTGACCACGCTCACCGACTATTTCCTCATCGTTTCTGCCCGATCCGCAAGACAGGTCAAGGCCATTGCCGACGCCGTCCTGGAGACAGCGCGCGAGCATCACATACACCGACTCTCCGCGGAAGGCATAGGACAGTCTAACTGGGCCCTACTGGACTTTGGAGACGTTGTTGTGCACGTCTTCCATACTCCTCTCAGGGAATTCTACGATTTGGAGGGTCTTTGGGCCGAGGCGAAAAGAGAGAGATTCACCGGTGACCTGGCCCGAGAGATTGAAGCTGCGTCGGAAACCACCGAGGAAGAAGAAGAGTAAAAAAATCCTCGGAGCAGGCGATCCCGTCGAATGGGGCGACGGGTTGCGCTTTGCCGTGCTCTCCTC